>Ga0194125_10002814_pt1 | contig 28518 bp, 21 predicted proteins | sample TA2KigC250mmetaG_FD_148626 | JGI IMG/M metagenome (GOLD analysis project Ga0194125, IMG submission 148626) | Freshwater microbial communities from Lake Tanganyika, Tanzania - TA2015034 Kigoma Deep Cast 250m | ecosystem: Environmental > Aquatic > Freshwater > Lake | place: Tanzania: Lake...
TTACGGTCTCCGGGATGAGGAATATCTCAGGCTCAAGATTCTAACTTGCATGCTCAAGGAGATATAATTTTACCCACTCACTTCCACGAAGACCCGAAATATTCTTTCCTACCAATATTCCCATTTCAGTTCCGATCAGATGAATATCTAAACATACGGTTTAAAAAGGCTAAGATCCCAGAAGGAATAAAGTAAACTAAAACAATCAGGATCGCTCCGAGGATAATCATGTAGTAGTAAGGGTATTTCGCCCAGAGAAATTCCGAGATAAAAGTTAAGATAATGGCTCCCAAAATAGGACCTTTCACCTCTGTCACTCCGCCCAGGAATGCAATGACAATGATCTGAAAGGAGACAATCGGATTGAAAACGGTGTAAGGATCAATATAAGTCCAACGAAGGGCCATGACAGAGCCGACCAGGCCAGGGAATAAAGCGCTGACACCAAAAGCCAGCCATTTGAAAAGACTCGTAGGGATCCCAAGAGAATCCGCAGCTTCTTCATCTTCCTTGATGCTACGAAGTCCAATACCGAAACGGGAGTTTTGAATCCACCAGGCCACTCCAACTCCTAAGCCTGCAATCACTAACATGGAATAGTAAAAGGTGTGAAGACTGGGGGCACCCAGAAGAATTCGGCCCACGGTTCCACTGACGTTGACCTCCCAGTTGATGAAGAGGTATTTTGTAAATTCGCTCAAACCCAGGGTCAAGATGACAAAATAAGGTCCCCGTATTCTCAAGCATGGGAAACCGATGGCAAAGGCGAGAAGCATGCTCGATAGCCCACCCAGTGGAACAATGGCGAAAAAGGGAAGTTTCTTCCATAACAAAGCCATCAGGTAAGCGCCGACACCAAAAAAGGCGGCGTGGCCAAGGGAGATATATCCAGTGTATCCAGAGAGGATAATCCATGATTCTGTAAGGGCGATCCACATGAGGATATTCAAAAGAACGGATACGGCATAATCTGAAACAAGAAGGGGGAGGATACAGAGGATTGCTATGATGATGCCGTATGAGAATAGGGCGAGGAATGTTTTTCTAAACGTCAAACGCCCCTCCCGAAGATCCCCTTGGGCCGAATCAGGATCACTGCGATAAATATTCCATAACTGATAATGGAACGTAGACCAGGGGAAGTCAGACTGATCCCGATCGTTTCTACTAAGCCAAGAAGAAACCCACCGATCAGGCTTCCCATAATATTACCCAGTCCTCCGAGGACAATCACAATGAAGGCGGTGATCGTATAGGGAAGTCCCATGAATGGAGTGATCTCGTAGAACATACTGATCAAACATCCAGCTAATCCAGCCATTGCAAAACTGATTGTAAAACTAAAGAGATAAATTCGCTTCGTATTAATTCCAACCAGTTGAGTTGCTTCCCGATCCTGAATCAGGGCACGAATGGCTTTCCCTAACATCGTCCTCTGGAGAAGAAGGTAACAAACCACTGAGATGATCAAGGCGGTGATAAAGGCAGTGAGGCGGTTGAGCATGAGGGGGACTCCCCCGATCTTTACGATTTGGGTTAGGTAGGAATATCCCCTTATATCGGCGCTCCAGAGGAGAGAGGCTACATTTTGAAAGATAATTGAAAGGGCAAAAAAGATCAGTAATGAGTTTGATTCTAAAACCACCACTGACTTGGTTTTTCGAATGGCAGGCAGGAAGATCAACTGGCCGATCATTGCACCCAGCAAGGCTGAAGCGAGGCCTGATAAGAAGAGGGAGAAGAGGGGGCTTATCCCCATGAGTGTAAAAAGCCAAAAAGTGGTATAGGCCCCCACCATGATGAGCTCCCCATGGGCAATATTGAGGAGCCTCATGGTCCCATATATCAGATTGAGCCCCACGGCGATCAGAGAATAGGTCGAACCGATGATGAGGCCAACAAAGATGAGCTGGAGAACCCTTTCCTCCATCATCTACCCCCAGGATGGCTTTGGGATCAAAGGTCTTGTGGTAGCCGTTTCAGGTGGCCATATGATCTCAAGCCAATCCTTTTGCCACTGAAGGATCATACTTGGCGTGCGGCGATTTTCCGTTCCTGTGAAGGATACAGGCCCATTGATTGTGGTAAACTCTTGAGTGGAGGCCGTCTCCCTAATCTTTTCCCAGTTGAGTGTCCCCGTCTTCTCCACAGTCTGCTCAAGGATTTGACCTGCCATGTAGGCAAGGACAGAATTGAGATAATCTGGTTTCTTGTTGAATTTGGCTACATACCGATCATGGAACCCTTGCGCATCCAACCATCTTCCCTTTGGACTCCAATGACCCATCGTCGAAATTCCTTCGGTATTCGAACCGAACTTAGGACCAAAAGCAACCGCCGCAGGTCCAACAAGTTCGAAGAGGAACTTTGGATTGAGTCCCACTTCTTTCGCTTGTGTTGTAAAGAGAAAGGAGTCAGCAGCATAGCACAGCACGATGACCCCATCCGGATTCTTTGCCTTCACCTCTGAGAGCAGGGTAGAGAGATCCTTGACCCCCATGGGGTAGTCCTTTTTTAAGACCACTTCAATACCGGCCTTCTTCAGTGCGGGCTCTAAGAATTGGAGGTTTTCTCTCGGATAGAGTTCTTGAAGATAAAGGATTGCAACGTTTTTGATCTGGGCATGGTTGGCCTTCAGGAGATCCACCAGGGCCTGCATCTGACGGTCCGGGATGCATGATGTGGGAAACCATACATACTTAGCCCCAAGATCTCGGATCTTGATCGAACTTCCTGTAGACATGAAAATCGGGGCCTTATATTTCTCGGCGATGGGGACCGCCGCAAAGGCATTGGTCGTTCCATAGGGACCAAGTAACAGATCGACTTTATCGCTGGTAATTAATTTCTCATGAACCTTTACAGCTGTATCAGTGGAACTGGCATCATCAAAATAGACAAACTCCGCTGGAATACGTCTATTGAGTTCCCTAACGAAGATGCCTCCTTTTTTATTGACATCCTCTAGCCAGAGTTTATAGGCATGCATCTGTCCTTCCGCGGCTGGTGCATAGATTCCTGTCAGAGACATGGAGAAGCCTATCCGGATTTTATCTTTTGCCATAACGTCAAGGCTGAAACAGAAAGAGATAATGAAGCATCCTAAAATCAGAGATGAAAATTTCTTCATAATTTAGGCCTCCTTTCTATAGACTCTTATTTCTAAAAAGGCTAATAATTCTTCATCCAAATTTCTTTCCAAGGGATGGTCACTTGCTTTCCCTTTAGTGCGTCACGCACTTTTTCGGGGGTGATTGGGAGATCCTTCATTCGAATACCTATGGCATCAAGAATTGCATTGGCAATGGCTGGGGCAACCCCCACCAGCCCTGGTTCTCCGAGTCCCTTGGCTCCGTAAGGGCCTGTTTCGTCATGGGCTTCCACAATAATCGAAGCAATCAATGGGATATCCGGAGCAATCGGAATCTTATAATCGGCAAAAGAGGGATTGATCACCTTTCCCCCATCGAAGACGATTTCTTCGGAAAGGGCATATCCTAACCCTTGAACAAATCCTCCTTCAATTTGACCCTCTACGTTTTGGGGATGGATGGCATGGCCCACATCGTGAGCTGAGGCACATTGAATCACTTTGACCTTCCCTGTCTCAACATCCACTTCCACCTCGACCGCTTGAGCTCCAAAGATATAACCGGTCATTGTCCCGAAGGGGAACCCGGAAAAGCCACTGCGATCGAAGGCAGGCTTTTCCACCATAAAGGAACTTTTCCCTATGATCTGACCACCTGTCACCCAACAGCTGATTGCCCCCAGCTGGTGAAAGGTAAGGCCCTTTTCAGGAGAGAATTTTACAAATACCCTTTTGTTTTTAATGATAAGATCGTCCTTGTTTTCATCGAGCTGTTGCGCAGCGAGGTCAAGCAATTGCTCTCGAGCATCGATTGCGGCCATTCTCACCGCATTGCCTCCTGTGTAGGTCAGACGGCTGGCACTGGTTGCCCAGGTATAAGGTGCGGCATCGGTATCTCTGCTGATCAGGTTGATCTCTTCAATGGGAACTCCAAGCTCCTCGGCAACTATTTGAGTGAGAATGGTATCCGAACCCTGGCCAATATCCATCGCCCCCACGTGAAGGGATATGGTTCCATCCTCATTGATTCGGACTAAAGCCGAGACGGTGAGGAGACCGCTGGTGTGATTAATCGAGGCGATTCCCCTTCCACGGTTCTTCTCCTTCTTCTCCTTCCAGCCAACCCCTTGGGCGGCTTTTTCCAAACATTCCTTGATCCCGACACTATAAAGGGTCTGTCCACCCACAGATCGGTCGCCGGGGATAAGGGCGTTCTTGAGACGGATCTCCAAGGGATCGATATGAAGTTGTTTTGCGGCTATGTCGATTAATGATTCTGAAGCGAATGTGGTCTGAGGGTTTCCAAAACCTCTGAACGCTCCGGGTTTCACCTTGTTCGTATAGACGCAGTATCCTTCGATCTTAAAATGGGGTACTCGATAAGGTCCGCGAGCCATGAGAGATCCAAATCCAGTCACGCCGGGACCGTCATCCGCATAAGCTCCCGTATCGAAGACATTGATCATTTGTTTTGCCACGAACGTTCCGTCCTTCTTCACCCCCAGCCTTCCCCAGACGATCGAGGGATGGCGAGGACGGCCGGCTGTAAACTCTTCCTCCCGAGTAAGAATGATCTTTACAGGAAGACTCGTCTTTTGCGCAAGGGCAGCGCAGATGGGTTGGACATTGGTTTCGATCTTTCCTCCGAAACCTCCTCCGACCGTCGGCGCAATCACCCGAATTTTACTCATCGGTATTTTCAAGGATTCCGAGACTCTGGATTGGGTGACGAAAACAGCTTGGGTGCTTGAATAGATGATGATCTTTCCGGAAGGATCGACCTTGGCAATAGCTCCAGAAGGTTCCATGTAGGATTGGTGATGCATGTGGGTTTTGAATGTGTCCTCAACGATCACCTCTGCCTCTTTGAATCCTCTCTGGATATCTCCTTCCATAAAGGTGGTATGGGAGCAGACGTTTCCTTTTTGGATAGCGGGAAAGACACAGAGATAGGAACTTAGATCTTCGTGGATGAGAGGAGCATCTGGTTTCATGGCCTCCAATGGATCAAAAACCGAGGGGAGCTCGTCATATTCCACCTCAATCAGCTGAAGGGCCTCCTCTGCAATTTCGCGATCAATGGCAGCCACGGCGGCCACAGGTTCACCAATATAGCGAACCTTTCCCCTTGCGAGAACGGGTTCGTCTTTAATGAAAGGGCCGTAACGGCCATCGGGAATATCTTGGGCTGTGATGATCGTCTTAACTCCTGGAAGTCTTTCAGCCTTACTCTTATCAATACGAACGATTTCCGCATGAGGATAGATACTTCGCAGCACCTTTCCCCACAACATATTGGGGAAGGAGAGATCGTTAATGTATAGGGCCGTCCCGTTGACCTTTTCAGTACTATCTACCTTTGGGATCGATCTTCCGATGTATTGGTACTCCATAGATCCCTCCTTATCTCTGAGCCGCTGCCTGAACAGCCTTAATGATTTTGACATATCCGGTACACCGGCAGAGGTTTCCAGAGAGGCCGCCCCGGATCTCCTCTTCGCTCGGCAAGGGATTTTGGTCGAGAATCGCTTTGGCTGATAAGATCATTCCGGGTGTGCAAAAACCGCACTGAATGGCTCCATGTTCGATGAAGGCTTTTTGAAGGGGATGGAGATCGCCTTTCTGGGATAATCCCTCAATCGTCATAATCTTCCCTCCTCTCACATCAATAGCTAAGAGAAGACAGGATCGAACAGGAAGCCCATCCAGGAGAACGGTGCAAACCCCGCATTCTCCTTCTGAACATCCTTCCTTTGTTCCGGTCAGTCCGATGTCTTCACGAAGGACCTCCAGGAGAGTTCTCTGAGGAAGAACCGACAGGGAATAGACATTGCCGTTGATATCCAATTGTATCTCTCGTTTGAGCATCACCTTTTCCCTCCTTCCTCACATGGCTTGTGCCTTTTTGAGAGATTCTTGTAAGGCCTTTCGGGTCAATACATAGACCATCTCTTTTCGATATTCAGCGGTAGCATAAACATTTGTCAAGGGATTTGAGATCGTTTGGGCTTCCTTGGCGGCTTGTTCCATATGGGTCTCTTTTATCTTTTCACCGAGGAATATTTCTTTCACCCTTTCAACCTTGAGGGGGGTTGAGGCTACCCCGCCGAGACACAACCCTGCAAAATTACAGACTCCTTGGTCATCGAGGCAAATGACCGACGCAACTCCTACGATGGCAATAGAGTTGGTGACCTTATCCAATTTTATGTAGGTTCCTCCCAACCTTTGAGAAGGAAAAGGAGGGATTTGGATTTCAACTAAGACTTCATCTTGATTTAAGACGTTCTCATAATAATCCGTAAAAAACAGTTCTATAGGGATCTTCCGTTCACCTTTCGATGAGACCGCTCTCAATGTGGCATTCCCAGCCATCAGGGCAGGAGGGAGATCGGCAGAAGGTTCGGCATGACATATATTTCCACCAACGGTTCCCATGTTCCTGATCGACGGCGTAGCGATTTTAGAGGCAGCCTCTGACAAGATGGGGAAATGTTTTTTAATGGGGGCCGAATCGATGATATTGCGGTGGCGATTGAGGGAGCCAATCCGAAGCCCCGCTCGATCATCCCATTCAATCTTGTTCAATCCCGGAACGGTTTTGAGATTCACCAGATGGGAGGGGGTGATCAAGCGATTCTTCAGCAAGACGACCAGGGAAACTCCCCCTGCCAAAATCTTTGCCTCTTCGTATGTGTTCAAGAATTGACAAGCTTCATCAAGTGTTTTGGGTTCAACGTATTCAAAATATCTCATGGTCCACCTGTCTTCCTATTGTCCAGTCTCAATTTTGGTTCTTAAGGCCGAGACAAATTGTTCACCTATCTCTTTGGCTTTTTTCCTCATGATCCCTTCTCCAAACTTGCCCAAGGTACCTAACACCGAGATATCGGATCGATAATGTATCTCTGTCTCTCCTTCCGAAAGGAAATTCAATCGGATCTCATTCTTAGAAACGAGGGAGCTCGCCATTTTTGAATCCTCCCCCTTTCCCGTTGTCAGCAGTCGGTTAGGAGGATCCTTTTCAATGATGGTTAATCGAATCTTAAACCGGGCCGAAATCGGCCCCACCTTCGCCTTGACGGTGGTGAGATAGGTTTTTTCATCGAGGGTCTCCACCCCTTCACATCCCGGGACGCAGGAGGCGAGCTGGTTTGCATCTAAAAGGAAATCCCAGACCTTTTTGATGGGTGCCCTCACCGAGAAGGTTTCTTCGATCAGCATCCTTCGTTCCCCCCTATGGTTTTTCTTCCCAGATTTTCTTCACCAGTTTTGCCTTATATTCATATTTGGGTAAGGAATCAGGAGGGACCAACTCAATATTGGCTCGAAAGATCAGCTTATCTCGAATCAATGTTTCGATCTGATCTTTCAAACGATTTAGATCACCTACCTCCTTACCATGTTCCACCTTGATGTGGATGGGCGGTTTCCAGCCCTCGGGCGGGGGGACAAATAATTGAATCTCTATGGCACCAGTTGTCCTGGGCACCAGACTGGCCACGGTATCTCTCACGGCTGAGGGATAGACATTCACTCCTTGGACGATGATCATATCATCGGTTCTTCCGAAGACCCGGATGCCGTAACCTGTCCTTCCGCACTCACAGCTTGTTTGGGTGACCTCTACATGGTCCCTTGTCCGGAAGCGGACTAACGGGATACACTCCCGATCAAGGGAGGTGTAGACCAACTCTCCTCGTGTTCCTTCTTTAATCTCTAAGACTTTACCTGTATCCGGATCGACGACCTCAGGGTGAACAATGCCTTGAGCGATGAAGTGCATTCCTTTTTTATAACGGCATTCCGACCAGATTTCACCGCACATGTCTCCATTTCCCATCATTTCGAGAAACAGGCAACCAAAGGTTTCTTCCACCTTCTGACGGACGGCTGGGATAGCAGCCCCTGGTTCCCCCCCCGCCAGAATCAGCTTGAGGCCGAGGCTTTTTGGATCGATACCCCTTTTCTCTAATGCTGCAGCGAATGCCATGGGGAAAGAAGAAGTGGCCAAGAGGGCATTGGCTCCGACATGCTGGAAGGCTCCGATCAATCGATCCATTGCACCCACACCCACTGGAACGAGGGTACCGATCGCCTCGATCGAATCCCCATAGGTAGCGGCGATAAAGAAAGGAGAGACCGCCAAGGGCATGATACTATCGGGCCGGAACCCACCCGTCCAGAAGGCCCTGCAGGAGGCTTCTCGCCAAACCTCCAAGTCATGTTTGGTAAGGCCGATGAATGTGGGTCTGCCCGTTGTTCCACTCGTCGAATAGATCCTCTTTACTTTTTCCTTTGGACAGGCGATGTGAGTCCCTAAAGGTGGAGAAGTGATCTGGCTGTCCCTCAGTTCAGCCTTCTCAGTAAATGGCAACTTGCTCAGATCCTCTAAATTCTTGACATCTCCCGACTGAACTCCAGCCTCCGCAAACTTTTTCTTATAGAACTCCGAGTGACTCCAGACATATCTGAACTGTCTAAGGAGCGCCCTCTCCTGAACTTCATAAAATTTTCTCTTGGAAAGGGTCTCCATTTCTTTGTTCCAGTACTCCGAGGTTTTAGACCTTATCGGTGTCTTTGCCGTTGCTTTTTCGGTAATCTTCGTCTTCGCCCTCATCTCCCCCTCCTTCGCTCATCAGAGTTTATTTCTTTTGCCCTTTGAGCTTATCTGCCCATTTCTCTCTTGTTTTCGCAACGATCTCGGGATCATCCACCGTACGAGGTGGTTTTTCACCCCAGAATTCATAATCTTCCCATGGGATGGTTGCATCGATGCCCAATCCAGCCTGCCAACCTTTCTCCCTGAGGGATACAGCAGGATCAAGCCACTGGCCTGCTCTTCTCGGCAGAATGTAGATATCCCGATCAGCCTTGACTCGAGTGGAAAGGGCCCAATGAACGCTGTTGTAATCCCAGATGTCGATATCCTTATCCACAACGATCACATGCTTATACCGTGCATAGGTCGCTCCCCAGATCGCATCTATGACCTGTTGGGGATGCCCTTTGAAGAGTTTGTCGATCTTTGCAATGGCCTCATAGGTTACATCACACCGGAGATCCAGAAGTCCTGGGACTAACCTTTTAAGGGTTTTATAGGCTTCTGCCTGGGAGGCTTTTCCAACTGCGAAAGCACTATCCGAAGGATACCATTGTTCCCTCGCTCCAAGGTAGATGGGATTCTTCCGATGGGTGATCGTTTTGATCTTAAATACCGGGTTGCTCCTTGCTTCTCCGTAATAACCTGTGTATTCGCCGAACCCGCCTTCTATATTCCTCACATCAGGTTCGACAATTCCCTCAAACACAACCTCGGAGGTGGCAGGAACTTCGATATCGATCGTCTTACATTTAACCATCTCTAAGGGTTCTCCACGAAGGGCTCCAGCCAGATGGAACTCATCCACACCTGGTGGGGTTCGCGTGCAAGAGACAATGAAGACAATGGGATCATATCCTGTGATCACAGCCATAGGCATGGGTTTTCCCCTTCTCTCATACTTTGTGTAGTGTTGCCTGCCATGGGTGTATTCGGGGGCTCCCCAACCTAACAGATTCTTCCCGAGGGTTCCCATTCTATAAATGCCTGCGTTGAGAAGACCTGTGTCGGGATCTCTTGTGATCGAAACAGAGAGGGTTCCAGGAAATGGTCCCCCATCAAACTGGTGCCATTTCACATTGCAGATACGGTTCAGATCGATGTCTTCGCTGGAGATCGCCTCTTCTTGGCAAGGCCCCTTGTTTATAAATTTTGGGGGAATTAATGTTTCGGTCCTCTTATGCCACCATTCATTGAATTGACCCCATTCCTCCAAGCCGAGGGCCCATAGAAACCTTCGGTCCGTAGCGAGTAGGTTTGTGACCAAGGGAAGGATAGCCCCCCTGATTCGATCAAAAAAAATGGCTGGTCCAAACTGTTGAAGACCCATTCGAGTTATACCATTTACCTCCCATTCTGGATCCACCTCCTCCTTGATGTGGATGAGGTCATTCTGTTTTTCGAGATAATCTAAAAACTCACGCATATCATACCAGTTGACTTTTCCCATCTTTTTTTCACCTCCGACGTATGAGTTATTTCACTCCCTCCTCCCTCCATTCCTCTTCCCATTATGGGGAAAGAAAGAGGTGGAGGTTACCACCCAGGAGGCCTTGAGATAGTGATATGAGGTTGGACCTCTTCCTCAGCGGGGATCCAAGCCGGTTTGATGTGCTTCCCGAGGGGATGGACTTGATGAGAACCTCGACCTTCAGGGAATCCTTTTTTGCGTTTTAAAGCTCGAAGTTTCTCTGTCTCTCGAACGTTGATTCTGTATTCACAGGCCTCTGGGTCGATCTCCTCAATCACCACTCCATAGAAATTCTTGGCCGCTTCTATCGTGAGCCATTCGTCCATCACATCCTCGAGCACAAGCTGAGGGTCCCGATCGAGGGGATTGCCAAACCCTCCACCTCCACTTGATGTGTAATAGATGTGATCTCCAGCTTTAAGATGAACACCTGTCGCATACATACCGGCGTTAATTTCTTTGTCTGTTCCTTTATTGATGATCAGCGCACATCCGCCCCCGTTTGTCCCCCCACTGATGCCGAAGGGTGGAAATTTCTCCCGATCTCCATGGATCGTCATAGTCACATCTGTGAGAACATCCAGTTCCCTTATCAATGCAAAACCTCCACGGCGTAGGCCATGTCCACAACTGTCAGGCCTTGCCTCATATCTAGTATAGACCACAGGAAACCAGCGTTCTTCGAGCTCCTGTGGGATCGTCCGAGCATTACAGAACCTCATGAAGATGAGTGACTTTCCGTCTTTGAATACCCTGGCATTCTCACCTCCTACGGCATAGGTATACTGGACGAAAGGCTTTTTGGTCCTTGGATTGAACCCCCCCATGCAGAGGTTTGTCAGGCTGACTGCGGCAGGGTAGACCCTCCAGGGTTGAACGGTAGAAAGTGGGCCTGCCAAACATCCGATAGTCACGGCCTCCACTTTATCAAAAGCTCCTGAGCAATAACCAGTGGTTGGAGTAGGTTCCAGTACATGGACACAGGTTCCTGGCTTGGAGATAATTTCTAGATTTCTAATAATGCCGTTGTTTAATGGGAATAGTCTCGGAAAGCAGATCATGAATCCAAGGTAATTTGCCCCAATCAGGGTGGCGCGACTGGCCCCCCATGATCCAATCGGTTGTGGATCGGACTGAGTCCAATCAAAGGTTAATTTTGTTCCCTTTTTCGTCATCTTGCAGTGAACTCTGATAGGAGGTTTCCCCTCCTTCATGACATCCTGGTCACCATAGTCATCAAATTCCCATACCCCATCCGGAAGCTCTTTCAGTTCTGCCAACATCAGTCGTTCCGTATAATTAAACTGTTCCGCGAATGCGAGTTGGACAGTCTTATTCCCATAACGTGCCACCAGATCTTGAACTCTTCTCTCAATCAAACTGGCAGCTTCAAATTGAGCTGTTAAATCTCCTCGTCGTTCAATACTTCCTCGAATGTTAAGGGAAATAAAACGATACCATTCCTCATCCAGCTTATTGTTTTTGAAAAGGCGGATGGGTGGAATACGAATGCCTTCTGCATAGCAAGAGGTAGCCTCGGGGTTAAAAGTTCCAGGCATGGGTCCCCCCATATCTGGCCAATGGATCACTGTACAAGCGAAGGCCACGATCTCATCTTTATAAAAAATGGGTTTGATCAGACGGGTGTCATTGACATGGGAGCCCGTTCGATAAGGATCGCTGAAGAGATAGGCATCTCCAGGTTTCATCGTGTTTTTGGGAATATCTTTAAATAGTTCTTGAACCGAAGGTTCAAAAGATGCATAGTGCGCCGCGGCATCCGTATGGCCGTGGGCCACCAGCTTTGCATCAGGCGTCAGAATGGAATTGGATCGGTCTCGCCCCATCCCAATCACTGGATGGTAAGCAATGCGTTCAATCGTTGTGCTGGCTTCATAGCATGCGGCTACAAAGGCATTTCTCAGAACCTCGAAGGTGATGAGGTCAATTCTCAATTCTTTAATCTCTTCCAACTTCTCTTTGACTCGATATTTTTTTTCCTCTTTCTTTGCCATAATGTCCTCCTATCTTGCAACTTTGACAATGAGGTTTCCATAATCATCAACCTTACAGCGGGTGTTTGGGGGCATAACGGTTGTGGTATCCTGTTGTTCAACAATTGCAGGTCCATTAAAGGTCGCTCCCACAGGGAGAAGATTTCGCTCAAAAATTTGAGTTTCCGTGAATCCACCATCCTTAAACCAAACTTTCCGGGATGGTTTTTTTGCGATTTTCAGGCTTCCCTTTCTGTTGATCTTAGGCAGATCAGGTTTGGGAATGATCCCCATGGCGACCACTCTCAAATTGACCACCTCCAAATCTACATATCCAGGCGGAAGAATATATCCATATTTTGCCTTCATTGCTATCAAAAATGTTTCTGTAACGACCTTCAGATCTTTGATCTTTCCCGGAGGAATTTCTACTGTAAAGAACTGACTTTGACTAAAATATTTGACATCAAGGAAACGCTGAATCACCATCTGTTTTTTTAAAAGACTTTCCCGTTCAAGAGTATCCATAGCCTTTTTAATCAGGTTCTCCATATCACAATTGATCTGTCTGTAATCGAGTTCGCGTTCGGCCTTGTGGATGGGATGGGTGAATTCGTGTTTGACATCGACTCGAATCGCTCCAAAAGCCGAGGCATAGCCAGGGAGGGGAGGAACCACGACAGTGCTCACACCCAATTCCCTGGCTAAATCACAGGCATACAGGGGACCACCACCTCCGTAGGGGATGATAGCAAAATCCCTTGGATCGAGTCCCCTTGAGACGGTCTGAATCCTCATAGCCATCATCAGGTTGGTCATGGCCACCATGTACATGTTGGCGGCAGCCTCTTCAGCACCCCATCCGTAGTGATCCCCGATCTTCTTTTTTAAGGCTTTAAAGGAGAGGTCTTTGAAGACCTTCATCTCACCGCCCAGGAAGTAATCTGGATTGATCCGACCCAAGACAATCTGACAGTCTGTATTGGTTACTTCTTCTCCTCCCATTCCATAGCATGCAGGTCCGGGAACAGCACCCATGCTCTGAGGCCCTACGTTTAGAATCTGACCCTTGTCGACCCAACCAATACTGCCTCCACCAGCACCGATATAGACGGTATCGACCGAAGGGAGACAGCAGGGGACATTCCATAGGATCTTCCACTCATGGGTCATGAGTGGAGATCCCTTGTATATGATTGAGACATTATTGGTTGTTCCTCCGGTCTCAAAAGGGATCACATTTTCAAAACCTGCAAGGGAACCGATGTAGCCCGCCATTCCGACAGCACCTGAGACCGGTGAGGAGTGAAAGGTACGGGCCGGTAGTTTGACGGCCTCATCCATTCCGATGACTCCTCCTCCACTGGTGGTCACGAGAACAGGGCCACTATAACTCCAATCCTGTTGCAGCCTCTCAAATAGACCCCTCAGATAGTTCTTGAGAATCGGTGAAATATAGGCATTGAGGACGGTGGTGCAGGTCCTTTCGAACTCAAGCATCTGGGGAAGAATCTCATGGGAACAGGTGATATCTATTCCGGGGAGTTCTTCCTCCAGAATCTCTCGAGTCCTCTTCTCATGAACCGGGTTCATAAAGGAGTCGATGTAACATATGGCGATGGATTCGATTCCACGTTTTCTGCACTTTCTGGCAGCGAGCCTAACCTCTTCCTCCTTGAGGGGAATCAAAAGTTCTCCCCATGGCCCTGTTCTTTCTCTCACGGTCAATACATTCCTTCTCGGGACGATTAATTCTGGGGGATCCCAATCGAGTTCAAACGCAGAGATTCGTTCTGCGCGGCCCCCTCCTAAAACGTCCCGAAAACCTTCCGTAGTAATTAATGCAGTATTAACTCCTTTCCTTTCGAGAATGGCATTGGTTGAGACGGTGGCTCCATGCCGGAAAGAGAAGCATTCTTGACCTAAGAGATTTGCCCTTTTAAGACCATGGATCACGCCGTCGAAGTAGGTCGGCGGAGTGGAAGGGACTTTACCAATCCTCTGCTCCCCTGTCTCGATATCGATCCCGATAATATCCGTAAATGTGCCGCCGATGTCCGTTCCGACAATGAATTTAGGTCCTTTTTTTTTGACCATTGTTCCTAACCTCCTTTCATCAATTTAAAGCTATGCTAAGTCACCCATAAAAATAAAGGGTTTAAAATAATAAGCCAACTTAACCTCATTTCCTATGGTTAAGCTAAAGGATAAGGGGGATCCCTCAGATCCCCAGATAGGCTTTTCGAATCTCTTTGTCTTGAGCCAAATCTTCTGATCTTCCCTCTTTAACAATACGGCCTATCTCAAGGACATAGGCCCAATGGGAAAATTCTAATCCCAGTTGGACATCCTGTTCAACTATTATCATGCTCAATTCCATCTCTTCGTAAACTTTTTTCAAAGCATCCATAATATGGTCTACGACGAGGGGAGCCAGACCCAGGGAGAGTTCATCGATCAAGAGGAGCTTCGGTCTTGCCATTAACCCTCGGCCGATCGCACACATCTGTTGCTCTCCTCCACTCATCGTACCTGCAAGTTGGTCCTTTCTCTCGGCCAATCTGGGAAAAAGGTGGAGGATCGTTTCCAACTCCCTTTCCCAATTTGTCTTATCCTTTCTCGCAAAGGCCCCCAGCCGTAAATTCTGCGTTACGGTAAGGCCGGGGAAAAGGAGCCGTCCTTCGGGTATCTGGGAGATACCCATCTGGACTCTTCTTGTGGGATTGAAAAAGGAGATCTCTTCTTCATCAAAACAGACTTTTCCTTTCATTGGAAAGATCAACCCAGAGATGACGTTGAGCAAGGTTGTCTTTCCAGCCCCATTACCTCCCAGAAGACCTATGATTTCTCGATGGTTCACTTTTAAAGAGATATCCCTCAGAATCGGGATCTCTCCATATCCTGCCTGAAGATCCTCAATATTCAACATCACTTTATCCACGTTCAAGAAAAGTCCTTTCTTTCCGAACAAACCTCTCTCCCAGGTAGCACTTAATCACTTCTTCATTTTCCGAAATCTCTTTAGGCGAACCAAGGGCGATCCTTTTTCCGTAATGAAGGACCATAATCCTCTGAGAGATTCCCATGACCGCTTTCATCACATGTTCAATGACCAGAATGGTAATCCCTTTACTGTTTACCGTTAATATCATCTCCATGAGATCCTCGATCTCTCTTGGGTTTAGGGCAGCCATCACCTCGTCCAGAAGAAGAAGTTTGGGATTCATCACCAGGGCTCTGGCAAGTTCGAGGCGTTTGCGATCGGCAATAGTAATTTCAGAAATCTTATAATCCCTCTTGGCCCCAAGCCCCACAAAATCGAGAACCTCTTCCACTTCTTTCATCGCCTTGCTGATATGCTTTTCCTTTTTTGTCCCGAATAAACTGCCCACCAGTGCATTCTCTTTAACCGTCATCCCCTCAAAGGCCCGGACGATCTGGAAGGTTCTTCCAATGCCAAGGTGGGTGATCTGGTGAGGTTTTAGGTCATTAAGGCGTTGACCCAAAAAGTGAATCTCACCATCCGTAAGGGGGAAAATACCACTGATCAGATTTAAAAGGGTTGTCTTCCCCGATCCATTGGGACCGATCAATCCAAAGATCTCCCCTTCTCTGATTTCAAAATCGACCTCACTTACTGCAGTGAGACCCTCGAAATTCTTCGTCACTCGTTTTCCTTCAAGGATAAACATATTCTTATATTCTACTCGCCTTTATTCCCGATAAAAGCTTTGAAGGAGTTAAGCCTCTTTGGAACAGATCAATAAAACCCCTTGGTGTAAAGATGACGACGAAAACCAAGACCAGACCCAAGATGAGGAGGTGTAACTCTAAAAATTTACTCCAAACGAGTTCAGAAATAAATTCTATAAAAAACGCCCCTGCAATGGGACCCAGGACCGTTCCCGCTCCTCCCAAGACCATCATGAGATACATCTTTACAGAAGGCATGATCTGATAAACCTCTCCTGGGTCAATATAACTCATCCAGTATGCGTATCCTGCACCAGCAAGACTTGTGAAAAAAGCGCTGATGGCCCATGCCGCCGTCTTATAGGGTGCAGGGTTGATTCCCATGACCGATGCAGCATCTTCATCAAATTTGATGGCACGAAAGGCATACCCAAGATAGCTGTTTGAAATATAAAAGGTGCAAGCAACGGAGATGACCATCAGCCCAAACATGAAGTAGTAAAAGAAATAATTGGCCGCCGCCGCTCCTCCTGGAAAAATGGGGAGAGTAATTCCCTGCCCTCCACCGGTGAGAGAAAGATTGGTAGTGATCTCTCGGAGAAGCTCCAAGAGCCCCACCGTGCCCATCAAAAAGTACTGTCCCTTAAGACGTAAGACCGGCAGCCCCACGATTACGGAAAAGAGACTTGCTCCCAGGCCAGCGATGAGGAGGGCGGGGAAAAAAGAGAAAGCAAATTTCGTCATGAGAACCGCTACCGTATAGGCGCCGAGTCCGAAGAAGAACATGTTTCCCAAAGCAAGATATCCACAATAACCGGCAATGATGTTGACGCTCTCGGCTAAGACTGCAAACATGAACATGTTTGTCAGGAGACGGATCCAATAGCCCCTCAGGATAATGGGGAGTAGAAGAAGAAATAAACAGATTCCTCCTCCAATCCACCACCATCTTTTTCCACCCCAACTAACCATAAAACCTCTTCCCCATTAATCCCTTTGGCAGAAAGATCAAGATCGAAAGATAAATGAGGTTCAACGCAATTTTCTGATATTCAATACCCAAGAGCATAACTGAGAATGCCTCAATCATTCCTAAAATGATCCCGGAAAGAAGTGCCCCCTCGATCGATCCCAACCCTCCAAGAATGGCAACTGAGAAAAGAATGATCAAAAAATCTCCCCCTGTAAATGGAGAAACAGGTTTAGCGAGAATGAAAAGTGTCCCCATGGCTCCCCCCAGGGCTGAGCTTATAGCAAAAGTGAGCGAATATGTCTTTCCAATATCAATCCCCATTAATTGAGCGGCTTTGGGGTTAAGGGAAGTAGCCCGAATGGAATTACCCGTTTCAGTTTTACGGAAAAAAAATTCGAGAAATACCGTAAGTAGAATGGCAATCACAAAGATGATCAGCCGGACATAAGGGATTGTTGCACCGGCAACTTCGAAGCTCATTCCCATATACCATGGATTCGTAGCTTTGAAATCAGCCTTCCAAATCAAAAGGGCAATATTGATGAGGACCAAGTTCAATCCAAAAGTAAGGAGGCTTGTGATGATTAGCCCTCCTTTTGCAACCAAATTAATAACATACTTTTGAATCATGTATCCCAGGAAGAAGAGTGAAACGATACTTATTGGAAGTGTCAGGAAAGGGTCTAAACCTATCAGATGACTTATTGTAAAAGTGACATAGGCTCCGAGGATGATCTGAGTCCCCTGTGCTAAATTGATAATTCTCATGATGCCAAATACAATAGAAAAAGAAACACCGATGCAGGCATAGAATCCACCCTGGAGAACTCCGTTCACCAATACCTGACCCAGCATGTGATCTCTCTTTTCGTGGTTTGAAATAAAATTCATGGAGGCCTCGAAAAAATCCGAAACCTCCACAGAAGGAAAACTTTTTTTGTACCTTTCAAGGAAAGAGGATGACCCCTTTTATCTCTCTTTCCAAGGTGGAACAGGGTAAAGCAATTTTACTCCAGGACGTGGGGGGTCAATCAAGACCTGTTTCCCGGCTTGGACTTGTACAATTCCCATTCTGTGCGTAATGTTTTTGCCTTTTTCATCAAATTTGAACCTTCCAAAGAATGTCTCGGTATCCATTCCTCGGAGAGCATCCCTGATTTTTGACTGATCCAGACTTCCTGCTTTATCGATTGCCAGTTGCATGAGAATCCCAGCCACGAATCCACAGGCGCTGAAGTAACTCGAATCCTCACCATACTTTTTTTTCCAGAATTCGTTATAGGAGGCGCTGGTGAAGAAGGGACCTTTGTAAATCATGTCGGGGTGCCAGGTAACTTGGGCGAGAACATAATCCCCATCCTTTTTCATCACGGTCAGCCAATCTGGATGGCCTGCCGTTCCAGTCGTTGTGTATAATTTTGCATTCACATTCAGCTCTTTGGCCTGCCGATAAAAAGAGACAGCATCCGGGAAAAAACCTCCGAAGTAGAGCAGATCCGGCTCCTTTCTTTTGATCGTGGTCAGTATCCCCGAAAAATCAGTGGTATTCACAGGAAATTTTCCGTAGTAAATCTCTTCAAGCCCCAATTCGAGAGACCTCTTTTTTACACCCTCCATGGAGGGCAGGGTGAAGACATGATCTAAGACGACGACGGCGAATGTTTTTGGTTTCGGAATCTGTTTCGCAGCCACCTCCGCAACAGGAATTAGGTCCTGTGTCGCCATCGATAATACGGAAAACAGATATTTGAAGCCTCTTTCATAGACAAAGTCGCCATTCGCAACTGGAGCGATCGTTACAAAACCATATTTCTCTGCGATGGCGCTCGTGGCGGCAGCGATCCCGCTGGAGTATGGGCCTAGAATTAAATTGACCCTATCCTCGGTAATCAACTTTTCCGTCAACTTTGCGCTTGTCGTTGGATCTGCTTTATCATCATAATAGATCATTTCAACCTGGTGGGGTCTTCCTCCCACATTGATCCCACCGCGTCCGTTGATCCATTCCACCCAGGTTTCATACCCCTTTTTTACAAGGTTCCCTTCCTTAGCCAATCTCCCCGTCATGCTCACTGCGGCACCAATTCGGATCTTTGCCTCCTGGGCGGTAACGAAATCAGAAGAAAGGATGTAACAGAATGCCAAAACCAACCCCGAGATGATTAAAAACCCTTTTCTATTTTTCATCATACAATCCTCCATCGTGCTTTATGCCCCCCATTCCGATTATCGTGACGAATATTGATTTCCTGAGGTCACCTCCTTTCGTAGGATTTTCCGGTTTCAATTAATTCCTCGTTTCTGTGAACCCCGCTTCTATTCTTCCCTAAGATTCCAATGGACAGGGACGATGTGGAGTACCTGGCAACATGCTTCTTAGTTCAGCAAGAACCATGCCAGCGGTTGTTTCCATAAAACCTGTTGATTCTAAAAAGTAAACTTGGTCTCGGACGCTTTGGGTGATAGTGACAGCATGACAAAAATCATGACAAGTTGGCATATTTCTTCCTTTCTTGTGGATTGATCATCTTAGTGGTATATGCTTTTCGAATAAACGTCATTCTGGAGCAAAGTTGCAAAATGACACTTGAAGAACTGAACTACCCTCGCCTGTAGAGCGAGGGGTTCTCTAACCCATTGTCGACTTGAAGTTGACTTTCCAAGAAACAATGCCTCTCGGGGAAACATTTCAAAACCAAAATGCTCATGATCGGCCTGATACACAAATCCATCATAAAAAAGCACCGTAGGGGTTGTAGCCGATCATTTCGCAAATCTTCGCTTCGCCTGAAGGCAAAGACCTACGACTATCCCCGAAGGGGACACTAAATCTGCCATCTTTATGTGATTATTAGCACCCCTAAATTAGGTGGCTTTTTCGCTCTTTTTCCAAGAATCAAATAAATTAACAAAATGAAATCACAATATAGCAGATGAAACAATAGAATTTGGCAAGTGGTTCTCCAGGGAGGCAATTTAGGAGTTAAATGTTGTGTCATTTTGATAGATTCAGGTGATCACCGCTTCGGTAAGAAGTTAATGGTCTAAATACTACGCTGTCCCAGCACCAAAAGATAAATCATATCTTGCCAAGATCGTGCCCTCGCAAAAGGCGTCGGTATGAAATACAAACCTGTTCCCTGGATTGGTTACGTTTGTTATGGGTTGAAATGTTGAATGGGGGTGAGATTTTCAAAAATTACGAGGAAGAAACCCTTGTCTGACTTAACACTATCTGTGAGATCAACTCTTGATTTTCACATCTAAAGGTTACTTTTTTGTCCCTTCTTTCTTTTCAATAACCCCACCACTTCATCGAGGATCAACTGGGATACTTCTTCTTTGGTCATTAAAGGAAGGTCTCTGACTTCACCAGAGGGATAGAGGATCTTGACTTGATTGGTATCCGAATTGAACCCTGCCCCTGGTTTGGTCACATCATTGACCACAATCAGATCAAGATTCTTCTCTTTCAATTTCTTTTTTGCATTCGAGACAAGGTCCTCGGTTTCAGCGGCAAATCCGATAAGAATCCGCTTCCCTTTCCTCTTCCCTATCTCTCCGAGGATATCTCTTGTTCTCTCCATCTCCAGGGAGATGCTGGGAGCGGCCTTCTTCAGCTTTTTCTGGCTGACCTCCTTGGGCCGGTAATCCGAAACAGCAGCCGCTTTAATCACCACTGAACAGCCTTTCAAATGGGTATCGACCGCTTTCCTCATCTCCTCTGCCGTCTTCACAGAAACCAGGTTGATATTGTTGCTCGGAAGGGATAGGGAAGTTGGACCACTGATCAACACCACTTCTGCTCCTCTCCGTTTGGCTACTCTGGCCAATGCATATCCCATCTTTCCTGAAGAATGATTGGTGATGAACCGGACGGGGTCAATCGCTTCCTGTGTTGGACCGGCAGTGACAAGGATTTTCTCTCCCTTTAAATCTTTCGGAGAGAGAATATCTTCCATCCTCTCCATCACATCAACCAGTTCAGCCAGTCTTCCCTTTCCATACCAGTGGCATGCCAGCTCCCCTTCCCCGGGTTCCATGAAATGATAACCCCTGTCCTTCAAGGTCTCGATATTTTTCTGGAGGGCTTTATTCTCCCACATATTGACATTCATCGAAGGGGCAAAAAGGACCGGCGCTTTTGAGGCCATTACCATAGTTGAGAGGAAATCGTCTGCAATACCGTTAGCAATCTTACCGATGATATTGGCGGTTGCCGGAAGGATCACGATCAAATCGGCCAGATCAGCCAATGCGATATGGCCAATCTGCGTTTCTTCGATCAGTGCAAAAGGATCCGTCACAACCGCGTTTCCTGATAGGGTTTCAAAAGTAAGAGGCGTGACGAACTTCTGGGCATTCTGGGTCATGACCACGTGAACCAGGACTTCCTGCTTCACCAGAGGCCTCAGAAATTCAGCCGCCTTATAAGCCGCTATCCCTCCGGTCACTCCCAATATGATCTCTTTTCCCTTTAGCATTATCTACTCCTATATCTAAATAAGAGTAATTCTCAGTATGGAAAAGAATTCTTTCGATAATTTCGATGACTTGTGTGAACTTGACACCATGAACGAGTAACATGAACGAGTACACCATATTGACTTTTCCTGTCAAAAGACTTATTTTGCAAATATAGGTTTCGTCCGCAGGGAGAAATGAATGCCAGAAATAAAATCTTTCCCCCATGGTTCTACGCCCTCTTTTTCCCCCTCCTACTCTCCCATGAAACTTGTCAATTATAAAGAAAAGGGGTGGATGAATGTCGGGAATACCCGCATGGTTTTCTTCGATGTAAAACAGGGGTTTTTCCAGATTCGGCGTCTCATCGAAAAAGAGGTGGGCGAGAATTCCAGCTTCGCCATTTTCCAAGCCGGCATCCAAGGAGGATACTCTTTCCTGGTTCCCTTGCTCAAGAATGGACACATTCGTGCCGATGCCTCAGGTTTCCTGGTCGGAATTTCGAACTACTTGGAGGCGGGGTTTGGAAATTTTGAATTAATTGATCTCAAGTGGGAGGAGGGCTTCGCGATCATTCAATGCAAGAACGCGATTGAGGGATGGGCCTATGTCGAGAATCGCCAGGTTCAGGAAAAAGCGGTCTGTGATTATACCCGCGGCATCTTTATTGCTTTTATGAAAGCGACTCACAAATTTGCCGGAACCGGGATCGAGGACAGACTGGACTGCATCGAAACCTCCTGCATCGGAAAAGGGAATCCATATTGTCTGTATATCACGGCGGAAAAGGAGTTTCTAAAATCTCAGGGCTATGATCTCTCCAGGGCAAGAATGTCGATCCAGAAACAACTCAAGGAGATGGTCCGGAACAAGACGAGGGAGATTACAAAAAGCCTTAAATATATCGAACAACTGAAAGAATACAACGAAAGGATCATCGACAGTATTACGAATGGGATCATGGCCCTCGACCGGTCTTTCAATATCCTGACCTGGAACCGGGGCATGGAACAGATGCTTGGGGTCCCGGCAAAAGGGGTGTTGGGGAAGGATCTCAGGCAGGTCTCCCGGGGCTCGATGCAGATCGAATTTTTCGAGAAGTGTAGGCAGGTCATGGGAACAAGAATTCCTTTGGAGGAGCGTGGCTTTAAATTGAAGACGAAGTCGAGGGGCACGGTCACCCTTAACTTCAAGATCCTTCCCCTCTTCAATGAGAGGAGAGAGGTAACCGGAGTCATCGTCTTTCATGAAGATATCTCAGAAAAAGAACAGATGGAGCTAAAGTACAGAAATCTTTTTGAAAAGGCCAGGGACGGGATTTTTGTGACCGACCTGGAGGGAAAATTTATTTCCACCAATGAGGCAGCTCAGAAGATATTTGGACCCAGTGCAAATCTAAACGGGAGAAAGGTTTATCAGTTCATCGCACCCTCCTCGAAAAAGATCTTCAAGGAGATCTTCCAGGAGGTCGTCTATGGAAACGAACCGAAACCTTTTGAATTAGGAATGATCAGCCATGAAGGCATGAGGATTCCTGTGGAGATTAGTTTGACGGCCATTCGGGACGACCAGAAGACAACGGGGCTCCAGATCATCATGCGAGATATCTCGGAAAGAAAAAAAATCGAAGGACAACTCATCCAGGCTTCAAAGATGTCAGCGGTTGGCGAATTGGCCTCCGGCGTAGCCCACGAAATCAACAATCCCCTCGCTTCTATTGCCGGATACGCTGAGGAACTGCTCGACAAGCTGGACAAGAAAGAGGAGTTGACCTTGAGGGATCTGGAAGAATTTCCAGAATACCTGAACATTGTGATCGAGCAGGCTTATCGATGCAAGGAGATCACCAAGAACCTTCTTGACTTTGCCAGGAATGATCCCTTGAGGCTGGTTCGAACCAACGTGATCGATGTGTTGAACAAGGCCCTGGCTCTAGTTGAGTTCGAAACTCGGGGGAAGAATGTGAGCATCGCGAAGTCCTGTGCCCCCGGAATTTATGAGATCTTCACCGACCCTTCCAAGCTTCAGCAGGTTTTTCTCAATATTCTGAAAAATGGACTGGAGGCAGCGGGGTCCTCCGGTAAGATCAGAATTTCGACCCATTGTGAGGACGGTAAGGTTGTCGTAAAGGTCTCAGATAACGGAATAGGAATTTCGGCGAAAGATCTGAAGAACATCTTTAACCCTTTCTTCACCACGAAACCCCCGGGACAAGGAACGGGCCTTGGATTGGCCATCTGCTATATGATCATGGAAAGGCTCAAGGGCCGGATTGACGTGGAGAGCGAAGAGGGAAAAGGAAGCACTTTTTCTATTACCCTCCCGAAAAGGTTGACCTCTCCCTAACCCTCTTCCCGCTGAGGAGAGAAACTGTGTCGTAATAAGGGTAAGACTCCGATTCTTGAAAAACGGGACGGACAGACGAGTGAAGAAATTTTAGTGACACGGTCCCAGAGGGTGAGGGAGTATCTGAAGTCCGGTGCCTGAAGTCGAAGGAGGACATTCTGCAGGATGGAGATGGAGACTCCAAAAAGGATTATGGTCGTTGACGATGAGGAGCCCTTCAGAAAACTGCTTCAAAGAAGGTTTTCGAAAAGTAGTAACCGCGTGGAGGCTTTTGAATCGAGCGAATCGGCCCTTTCTGCAGCTGAGGAGAGGGATTTCGACGTGGCCTTGGTCGACATCAAAATGCCCGGGATGGACGGGATTGAACTTCTTCGGAGGCTCAAAGAGGTTCATCCGAATATGGAAGTGATCATCATCACGGGACAGGGGACCATTGATTCTGCAATCGCGGCCATGAAGATCGGCGCCTACGATTATGTCACGAAACCCTGTAAACTTTCCGAACTCGACCTCATTGTCCAGAAGGCTTACGAAAAGTCAAATCTGCAAAAAGAGAACGTCCTGCTCAAGGATCAGCTCAAGCAGAGAAACCCCTATGATATGATCATTGGTAAGAGCAGGAAGATTCGCGAGGTGATTACCCTAATTAACAAGGTGGCCCCCACCTCGTCGCCCGTGCTGATCGAGGGAGAGAGCGGAACAGGCAAGGAACTGATGGCTCATATTCTCCATCAGAAGAGCAGCCGTTCTCAGGGCCCCTTCATCGTGATCAACTGCTCCGCTCTCCAGGAAAACCTCCTCGAAAACGAACTTTTCGGCCACGAAAAGGGCGCTTTTACCGGGGCCTCTTCCCTGAAACACGGGCTCTTTGAACTGGCCGATCGAGGAACCTTCTTCATCGACGAGATCTCGGAAATGAATCCAAACATTCAGGCCAAACTGCTCCGGGTGATCGAACTGGGTGAATTCCGCCGCGTGGGCGGCAATAAACAGATTCATGTCGATGTACGGATTCTGGGAGCAACCAATCGTAGCCTGGAGGAAGAGGTCAAAAGGGGCCGCTTCCGGGAAGACCTTTTTTACCGGCTGAACGTCGTTACCATCAGCTTGCCTCCTCTTCGGGAAAGAAAGGAAGACATTCCTTTTCTTGTCGATTACCTTTTGAAGATAAAGAGCATCGACGGAGGCTGGGGGAAGACCGTCGCCACTGAGGCTCTCGAATGTTTAAAGAATTATCGCTGGCCCGGCAACATACGGGAATTAGCCAACGTTCTGGAACGGGCCATCATTTTATCGACCGAGAACACGATCACCCTGAAGGACTTCCCCCTTTCCCTGCTAGAACCTAACCTGAAGTCTTCAAAGGCGGCCTCCACAATAGTGGAGGTTGAAAAGAATCTGATCGAAAAGACTTTGCAAGAGTGGAAAGGAAACAAGACCCGCACGGCAAAGATCCTGGGCATAAGCATCAGGAACCTCTACCGCAAGATCGGAAAATACGGGATCGCCACCCGATGAAAAACTCGGAATCCTGCAGAAATCTGAGTTGGACAAGTTGACAAACCCAACCCCAAACAATATGCCATGATGGCATACCCCAATCGGAAAAATCTTAAGATTCACCGTCCTCCTGGAAAAAAAGAGCTTATAAAATAGAAGGGTTAAGGAGTTTAACCCTAAAATTTAGGCATGGCATAGAAATTGCGGAAGAATCTAGCAATCAACCCAGAAGAAAAGGACAGACCCATGGAGCGGCAGAATGATGGAAATCGTACATAAAAAGAAAAAAAGGGGGGATCAAACAAAGCGTGAGATGCAGATCGCCTATAAGTGCATCAAGTGCTCATACATCCTCTACAAGAAACCCGGCGAGCTGCCGCCCACTTTCTGTCCGAACTGCGCCATCAACCATCTGAAAGGAGAGATTGCCCGGGTTGATCGTTTTTAGGAGATTTCCGTAAAAGTCCGGAAATCTCTGATTACAATATGTTCTGAAGGGAGGAAATCGGTGGATGGGAAAGTCGGATTAGTATGATATGCGGGAGTTTTTAGATTATCTCGAAAAGAAGAACGACCTTCTCCGCATCAAGGAAGAAATGGACACCGAGTGGGAAATTAATGGGATCACCAAGATCTGTTTGCAGCAAATGGGCCTCTGTCTCTTTTTTGAAAAGATCGAAAGCGCCGATTACCTGCTGGTAGCAAATCTGGTTACCACAGACAACCGGCTCTTATTGTCCTTGGGGATAGAGAAGTGGAGTGAATTTAACGACGAATGGATGAAGAGAACTGCAAAGTGGGAGCTTATTCCGAGAATGCACCCTCTATGTCCACAGGCTCGACCGGGGAGAAATCCCCGCCTGCATATCGATCTGCCTCGCAAAAGCAAGGATCTTCGAAGATCTGAACAATAGGAGTAGGAAGTTGGTCTGATTTGACTTTTTCAGGAGACTCTTGCCGAGCCATTAGGAGTACAACGGTGATTTTTTGGGGATTATTGCGCGGAAAGAAGGAGGATCATCATGGATCAGGAGAGTAAACTATATGCTTCGGGCTATAACCCTTTGTTCATCAAGCCATCCAGACTTCTTCCGAAGGAGGTAGCCATTGTCGGGGCGGGCAGCATCGGCCCGGACGTGGGGTACTACATCAAGAGCGCCCTGCCGGGAATCGGGCTCTATCTCGTTGGACGCAGCGAAGCATCTCTGAGGAACGCAGAGAAGCGGTTTGAGAATTACGCCGCCAAGTCAGTGGAGAAAAAGAAACTCAAGGAAGAAGACGCCAAGGCGATCCTCGAGAACGTAGTCTACACCACAGATTACAATCGGATGAAGGATTGCGATCTGGTGATCGAGTCGGCTACGGAAAGCCTACCCATCAAGCAGAGCATCTTCGAAAACATCGAGAAGGTCGTCCGTGACGACACCATCATAACCTCCAATACGAGCTCTATTCCTGCTGAGCGGATCTTCGCCACCATGAAGAGAAGGGAGAGAGCGAGCATCACCCATTTCTTTGCCCCTGCATGGCGCTCCCTTCCGGTGGAAGTGGTGCGATGGAAGGGGGAAAGCAAGGACACCTTGAACTATCTCATCTGGTTCTTCGCCCAAACCGGGAAAGTGCCGATGATAACGGACAACGTGATCTGCTTCATGTTCGACCGGGTGTTCAACAACTGGTGCAATGAAGCGGCTCATCTCCTTTCCCAGGCGTCTTCGGTCCAGATCGACAGGGTGGTCGAAGAATTCGTTGCGGCGGGCCCCTTCTTCATCCTGAATATGGCCAACGGGAACCCGCTCATCATCGTCGAGAATAGTCTTCAGGCGGAGGAAGGAGACCACTACAGACCGGCTGCCATTCTCTTCTCCGTGGACAAGTGGATCACCGCACGACCGGGATCGAAGGTGGATGTTCCCGAGGATGTGAGGAAGGTGGTCAGGGACAGGATGCTCGGGATCCTGTTTTCGCAGTCCCTCGAGGTTGTAGACAGGGGCATCGGCACGAAGAGCGACCTCAATTACGGGTGCCAGATCGGCCTTGCCTTTAAGAAGGGTCCCCTCGATCTCATGAAGGGTCTCGGCGAAGCCGAGGTGATGCGGATCTTAAAAAGATTCTCAGAGGAGAGACCCGGGTTTCCAGGACCCAGGTCTCCCTTTTCCTCCTACTTGGAATTCAAGCGTTTCCTGCTGGTCGATGATGTGGACAGGGTCAAGGTCATCACCATCCGAAGACCCGAAGCACTCAACGCAATCAGCGACGAGATCAACGACGAGATCCTTTCCGTGCTCGAGGAGCATGGGGATGACCCCTCGGTCGACGGCTTCGTGATCACGGGTTATGGGACGAGGGCGTTCTCCGCTGGGGGCGATATCGGGAAGTTCCCTCAGACTCTCGGCGACAAGAAGGCCGCCGAAAGATACGCAAGGGACTGTTCGAAGCTGCAGCGCTTCATGGACAGGATGAACAAGCCGGTCGTGGCGGCCGTCAACGGAATGGCCCTGGGGGGCGGGTTCGAGATCGCCCTTCGCTGCCACGGGATCGTTGCCGTGACGAGTGCCTTCTTCCAGTTCCCCGAGATCACCCTAGGCATCCTGCCTGGCATCGGGGGCTGCGTCGTACTCTATCGACGCTGGCCGAAAGGTGCGGGGTTCTTCCACGAAATGATCTGCCTGGCAAGACCCATCAATGTGAATGAGGCCTTGGAGATCGGGATGGTGTCGAGAGTCGTTGAAGGCTATTCCGAGCTGATCCGTGCGGCGGTGGATGAGGTGAAGGCTCTGCAGGGAAGGATCGAACGAATCCCGGACGGCAAGGTCGAGATCCCGGAGTTCAGGATTCCTGATCCGCCCCTCGCTGGCAAACAACCGTTGAGCAGGGAGGCCGTCGCGATGACCATTCGGACCATAAGAGAGGGAGGCGCGGCAGAGACCTTCTCGGAAGCACTAGACATTGGATACCGGGGATTCGCTGAGATCGCATGCACCGAGGCGGCAAGAGAAGGAATAATGGCATTTCTGGAGAAAAGAAGGCCTGTCTTCAATAAATGACGAACAGTTGTTACCTTGACAAGGATGGGCCCATTTTGTATACAGTATACATTTAAATCGGAGCGCTCCATTTTTTGAGATTATCCAATTAAAGTATGATAAAATAAAGCAATCATCTGGAGGAACATATGAGGCTACCGGCGTTTCAGTACCTTGAACCCACGAATGTGGAAGAAGCGCTCTCCATGCTCCATACCCACCAGGGGGCGGTAAAGATCATGGCAGGCGGGACAGATCTTTTGAACCGCATGAAATTGAGGCTTATGGAACCGGCTTTTGTGATGAACATTGGAAATCTCAGAAACCTGGACGGAATAGATATAGGCAATACCGAAAT
>Ga0194125_10002827_pt1 | contig 28472 bp, 29 predicted proteins | sample TA2KigC250mmetaG_FD_148626 | JGI IMG/M metagenome (GOLD analysis project Ga0194125, IMG submission 148626) | Freshwater microbial communities from Lake Tanganyika, Tanzania - TA2015034 Kigoma Deep Cast 250m | ecosystem: Environmental > Aquatic > Freshwater > Lake | place: Tanzania: Lake...
GCAGAATACGTCCTTAGTCGAAGTATACGGCTTGGGCAAGGTAAAAGGCCTAAAGAGACTATTCCCCTCTTTCCTGGCTCTGTCAAAGCGGATGCTGGGAACCTCGCCGGTAGTAGAGTGAACCTGGTGGTTATTGTAGCGGTTCACCTCGTCTTTTAAGACAGCGCGGACATCGTCGATGGTGGTTATCTTCTCTATAGCGCAGGTCCTGACGATCCTATCTTGTAGCCACCGATATGGTCTTTCCACTTTCCCTTTGGATAAAGTCATCAATTGCACCCAATACCGACGGTGCGGGTAGATTTTTCCGGGTTACCCACCCTTTTCATCCGCTCCATGGCCAGAAATTCGAGCTTATAAATTATGGTCACTGCTGGAGCGAACTGCGGGTATCCTTCTACGACCAAGAGGGCCGCTTCCGTTCGTTCCCGGCAAGCTGGACGAATGTGGCGGCACCGGATCCCTTTGTGGCGCTCTCGGCCGGGAGATCGTTGTTTCGCGTCAAAGATCTACTGGCGCTCGCGTCCTTGGTCAGCGAGCTTTTAAAGCCAGCAGACACCGATAAAAGTGTAAAGGAGATTTCGTCCGATGTGTAAATATAATTATGCCTAATCATAAAGACTATGCTAACTATGAGATAGACTTGACAAAAGTATAACAATATGGCATTATCACAATAACACTTTATAAGGAGGTAGGCTATGACAAAAGACAGGAACGATAAATTACCCGATGAAAAGCTGGCAGCCTTACACCAGTATCATGCTCTCCATCGTAGGCCGGATAAGGTTACCGACACGGCCTTTGTATCTGGCCACCCCTTCTTCGATGCCCGGGATTTGGTGCAGATAAAGTATGAGATGCTGCGGCGGGTACACAAGGAGAGTCAATCCGTGGCACAGGCAGCTGCGGCCTTTGGCTTCTCCCGCCCGGCATTTTACCGGGCCCAGGCAGGCTTCGCGAAAAAGGGGCTTCCGGGATTACTATCAGAATCTCCAGGTCCGCGTCGGGCGCACAAGTTAAAGGGCGAGGTGATGGATTTTATTGAACAAGCCCTGGTCGAGGATGCCTCTTTGTCTGCCGGGGCCCTGGCTGATATGGTGCGGGAAAGGTTTGGGCTCACGGTGCATCCACGAAGTATTGAGCGGGCACTGGTACGACGTAAAAAAAACGCCAAAAAAGGACGCCATAAACGAGATGCTCAATAACGGTAACGGTCTGTGTGAACAATATGAAGCGCTACGGTCTCAGGCTACCGGAGAATGTCATGGCATTGCCACGCCGCGAGGTTTAGCCCTGCTCCTACGCCGTGGCGTGCCGGGCTGGATGTCAGCCTGGTCGGACGGCGTGCTGGTTACCAGGGTCACGGCGCCGATGTCCACCAATGACAAGGGTAATAAGCTGCCGAATTCATTACACTCGGAGGTAGCGGTGCTACTGGCGAGCATGGCTTTGCAGGCGCAAAGGGATATACAATTATGTTAGATAGCGAACTACATCAGAAGGTCAGGGCGAGCCACCTCAAACGTGACGCTTATCTCTATGTGCGGCAGTCGACACTAAGGCAGGTCTTTGAGAATACGGAAAGCACCAAACGTCAGTACGCCTTGCGCGACCATGCCGTGGCCCTGGGATGGCCGCTGGAGCGGATAGTGATAATTGATAGCGACCAGGGACAGTCAGGAGCGGCAGCCGATCGTCAAGGATTTCAAAAGCTGGTTGCTGAGGTGGGCTTGGGACATGCTGGCATCGTGCTGGGTTTGGAGGTTTCCCGGCTAGCCCGTAACTCCGTGGAATGGAGCCGGCTCCTGGAGATCTGTGCTCTAACCGATACGCTGATTTTGGATGAAGATGGCATCTATGACCCGGGGCATTTCAACGACAGACTATTACTCGGTCTCAAGGGCACCATGAGTGAAGCGGAGTTGCACATCCTGCGGGCGCGGCTGCGTGGTGGCATACTCAGCAAGGCCAGTCGGGGTGAATTAAAAGGGAGACTGCCCGTGGGCTTTGTCTACGGCCCGGACGACCGGGTCATCCTCGATCCGGATCAGCAGGTACAGCAGGCGATAAATACTTTCTTTCAGATCTTCCGCCGCACCGGCTCGGCATATTTGATAGTACGAGCCTTCAATGAGCAGAAGCTACAGTTTCCCCGGCGAATTCACGGTGGCTCCCATGCTGGCGAGCTGATTTGGGCACCGCTGACGCACAGCACTGCTTTGCGTATCCTCCATAACCCGCGTTATGCCGGGGCCTTCTTTTTTGGCCGCTCCCAAACGAGAAGGATGGTCGATGGTCGAATGGGTATTCAACTCCTGCCACGTGACCAGTGGCACTCTCTTATACCAGAGGCACACCCGGGGTACATCACCTGGGACGAATATGAAGCCAATCGACAACGCCTGTCGGAGAATGCGCGTGCCTACGGTATTGACCGGCGTCAGAGTCCACCCCGGGAGGGTCCGGCGCTGCTGCAGGGACTGGTCATTTGCGGAATCTGCGGCAACCGGATGACCATCCGCTATCATACCCGCGGGGGACGTCTCCTCCCTGATTACATGTGTCAACGTGAAGGGATTGAGCGGGCCAGACAATCCTGTCAGACAATACCGGGAGCCAATCTGGATCAGGCCATTGGAGAGCTATTGGTTGAGGCAATCACTCCGATGGCTCTGGAAGTGGCTCTGGTGGTGCAACAGGAACTGGTAGACAGGGCTAAAGAGGTCGACCGCTTGCGCCGGCAGCAGGTCGAACGAGCCCGTTATGAAGCTGACCTGGCGCAAAGACGCTATTTGAGGGTCGACCCGGACAACCGTTTGGTGGCCGATACGTTGGAGTCCTTCTGGAACCAAAAGCTTCGGGAATTAACTGAGGCCCAGGAAGAATACGAGCGCCAGTGCCAGAGCGATAGTTTTTTGCTGAATGAACAGCAGCGCGCCGAGATTCTGGCGCTGGCTACCGACTTCCCTCGCCTCTGGCAAGACCCTCATACTCCGGACCGGGAACGCAAACGAATGGTGCAGCTGATACTGGATGATGTTACATTGATTAAGGGCACCCACATCACGGCGCACGTCCGCTTCAAAGGAGGAGCTACCCGGAGTCTGAGTTTGCCCGTCCCGCCTCTTGCCTGGCAACTGTATCAGACCGACCCGATGGTGATCAAGGCGATCGATCGCCTGCTCGACGACTACACTGATGGTGAGGTCGCTGCTATCCTGAACGAGCGTAACCTGCGCTCCGGAAGAGGCAAACCCTTCAATCGGATGATAGTAGCTCGCATCCGTTCCAAATATGCCCTTGCCGATCGCTACAGCCGTCTGCGGACTGCCGGTATGCTGACGATTCAGGAGGTTGCCTGCATCCTGGGAGTGTGCGACGAAACGGTAAAGAAGTGGCGCTGCCGTGGACTCTTGCGAGCAAAGGCGTATAATGATAAGGGCCAATGCCTGTTTGAACCCCTGGATGAAAATGCGCCGGTCAGAGGTAAAAGGAAAGTAAACCGCCAGATAATTTTTAAACCAGTGTCGAATCAAGCAGAGGAGGTGCAGTATGCTGCATAGTCCTTCGCTTCGGGAGACAGAGCATAGGTTCTACTCCCAGAATCCTCATTACCTGCCTCCATTGTGGGTCTGTTTCGTCGGTCTGGAGAGCATGCTTTCTCCAGAAGCTATCCCTGCCTTGGACGAAACGGAATACCCTCAATGAATCAACATAGTAGCGTAAAGGAATTCCATAATTACGCATTAGTGTTTTAGCGGCCTTGATATGTGTCCAGGTTATCTCCTGCTCGAAGAAATCAGCATACATAATCTTCCGGCCAAAATCGTCTAAGGAAGCAAAGCCCGTTTCTCATTGGCATAAGGCAAACAGCGGTGATGAGAAGCGTCGTGTCGAATGATAGCACCGATGGCAGTGGTAATCACCTCACGGTCATGTACCTTCTTCCTCGGGTGAGGCTGATACCAACCTAAATCTTTAGCTCGGTTAATAATCGTAGATCAAGCCACTGTAATCCCTCGTTTGGCCAAGTGATCCCTTATTGCTGCGTAATTGTAGGTAGTGATGGGTAAAGTAGAGTCATCGATTAAATCTTTATCTAACAAGAGTTCTTTCTCAATCTCCACCTCTGCTGAAGCAGATAGCCTTTTGGGGCTGTTTCTCTGATACACAAGTGTAAGTCTATCCAAGTTCTGGTGATATTGCCTTAATAGAGCAAAAACCCGTGTCTTATTGATCCCCAATACATCCTCGAACGCTGCCCTTCCCAATTTCCCTGGCAGTACCCTTTCAACAACATTTTCACCTGCTTAGAAGTGAACCGCTTATGTACTTGTACCATGCATCCTTCTTTTTTGAGGAAGAATGTAACACTAGAGTTCACTTTTCAGTCGTTAATAGTTCACCTTTGAAAAATATTTGACAGTAGAGTAGAGATTCAACTATTGACAAAGGATTCTTAAAGTGGTATATTTATATTGACTAATAAATTAAATTGAATAGTCAATAAATATGTTTTCATTTTGTTGTTTTAATTATGTAGCTTTAAGTCATAATACTTTTATGCACTCAGCTTATAGTAACGAGAGGTTACGTTGTGGCTAAAACCTTAAAGAGAGCAGTCCAGAAAGAACTAATAAGGAAAGAGGCGGGTAGGCTTTTTTCGGAACGTGGATATCGCAGCACAAATATCAAAGATATAGCCAAAGCCTGCGGTTTCGAATCAAGTAATATATATTACTACTACCATTCAAAAGAGGATGTCCTCTTTGATGTGTTAAAGGATGCCACCAACCGTGTTATCTCCCAAGTCAGGCACTTGGGAGATAATGAGGCCATAAAGCCTTCTGAGCGATTAGAAGCATTCATGGAAAGCCACGTAAGTGTTTTGATGGGTTATGATAGGCGTTCCTACTCAGTGCTAGTCGACGCAGCATTGGGAGATTTAACGCCTAAACACAGGAAAGCCATCATAAAGAGAAGAGATACTTATGAGATGGTTTTGCGGAAAATAATACGAGCAGGTATTGAAAGCGGGGAGTTTAATAAACTCAATGAGAAGTTGGTGTCTTTCGCCATCATTTCTATGATTCTTCGGATCAGACTTTGGTACTCTCCAAGTGGTAGTTTTTCTCCCGAAAAAATATCGCAATTTTTCTTTAAATTTGTCATGTACGGACTTAGCGGAGGCAAAGCGTGTCTGGATGCATGACATTGGCTTCACTTAATATTGAGATTCGAGACAGAATATGGAGTAAGACAGCGCAGGAATGTAGGCAAATGGAGTCTGTAAATATAGGGAAACGCTGAACAATCCCCCTGTTAGAAGGGTAATTAAGGCAATAATAACGAAGGAAAGCTTGAAACAATGCACAGCTTATGGTTTGCCAGCCTGATGTGTGATAACAAGAAAAAGCAGACTCGACGGGAGAAGTTTCTTCAAGAAATGGACATTGTTATCGACAGGAGCGTAGTGTGCCTAAAACAGGAAAATGGCCGAAAAAGGAGCTAAAAACAGAGAAAGGAGCCGGAGAAAAACAAGTAGTTAATGCCATAAATAACCAAAAAGCTTTCTTAGTCGAAATTTTGATGCCTGAATAGTTCAGAAGAAAGCACCTGGAGGTTTGGTATTTCCTGGTATTTAGAATTTTGGAGTTGGAGTTGTCGGCCGTTTACTAATTTGGTCTGGTGGAGAAATGAAAGAAAGCCCAAAAGATAAGAATTTGAAATTGGAAAGGGGTGATTTAGCATGAGTAGTTTCAAAGGCAAGGTAGCGGTGGTAGGTATAGGTGAAGTTCCAACAGGAGTATTTAAGGACAGACCTTGTCTGCAATCTGCTTTGGAAGTCTCTAAACAGGCGATAGAGGACGCAGGTATTAAGAAAAATGAAATAGACGTAATCATGGTCACAGGGAGCTTTCACAGCCGCCAATTTTCTACTAACATGCTTTTGTCCAAAATGGTTGAAGAGCTCGGACTTCAAGGCATCGTCAAATCTAACATACAGGTGTGTTCAGGTGGCTCCACCAGCTCAAGCTGGCTTATGACTGCCTGCGGTTTGATCACTGCTGGGCTGTCTAAATGTGTGCTTTGTGTGCACTCAGATGCCCTAGGATCGGCTCCTTTCCAAGAAACGCTCGAGCAGTTTGCTGCCGCTGGAATTTCAGAAGAGTGGGAAACTCCTTATGGCTTTTTTATGGGTGCTTTGGGAAGCCTCGTTACTACAAGGTACATGTATGAGACAGGAGCTACCCCAGAACAGCTGGCCTCAGTTGTCATATCTATGAGGAAATGGGCGGCATTAAATCCTAATGCCATGCTACGACGACAACTCACCATCGAGGAAGTTTTGGGCTCTAAGATGGTGGTCACACCGTGTACTACGAGAATGGGCAATCTTTTTGCTGACGGGGCAGCAGCATTTATAGTCACTTCAACCCAGAGAGCAAAGGATGTCACAGCCACCCCTGTCTATCCCATTGGGTTTGGAAGCGTAGTTCATCACTATTGTATTTCGCAGGTGTTCGATATTACTAAGTTGGGCTACGAAAAAGCAGCGAAAGAGGCTTTCGATATGGCTGGTATTAAGGCTAAGGATGTTGACATAGCGGAGATCTATGATTCTTACCCAATAATTCCTTTGATTGCCTTGGAAGGCATGGGGTTTTGCAAGAGGGGCGAAGCTGGTGCCTTCGTCTATGAAGGTAATACCTGGCCTGGGGGTAAGCTGCCAATGACCACGAATGGTGGTATGCTTGCTCAGGGCCATAGTGGTGCCGGTGGTGGGGTTGCTGTTTTAGTAGAGGCGTTTCGTCAATTGATGGGAAAAGCGGGAGAAAGGCAGGTGAAGGATGCCAGGATTGCGGTGGAAACCTCGACTGGAGGTGCTTATATGGATTCTCATGTCACTGTGCTAGGGAGGGAAATACCATGAAAGAATATAAAAGGCCATTGCCTATCACTACTTTCTGGAGCCAACCATTCTGGGAGGGATGTAAAAGGCATGAGCTATTGATTCAGCAATGTAAGATATGTAACGCCAAGTTATTTTACCCAAAGCTCTTTTGTCCTAGTTGTCTTTCATCAGAGCTTGGTTGGATAAAGTCAGGTGGAAAAGGGAAGGTATATAGCTATACAACAGTATATGGCTACCAACCTGAAGCATTTACTGACGATATTCCTTACATCCTTGCGGTTATTCGGCTTGAAGAAGGTGTGCAGATGATGAGCCGCATTGTAGATTGTAAACCTGAAGATGTAAAGTGCGATATGAATGTGGTGGTAGTTTTCAAGGATGTGACTGATGAATTCACCCTGCCTATGTTCAAGCCGTTACTTAGTGTATTCAAGAATTCTTGAAAATAGATAGGAGAGCAGAAAGAAATGAAACAGAAATACTGGGATGATTTCAAGGTTGGCGATAAGGTGATGACCAGGGCAGTAACGATCACCGAAACTCATATTGTCAACTGGGCTTCGCTAACGGGAGACTGGTATCCTTTGCATGTAGACGAGGAGTATTCCAAGACGACGCAATTTGGGGGGAGAATAGCCCATGGCCCCTTAACCTTCGGTCTAGCTATTGGTTTGATGGGAACTGCGGATCCAAATCCATTTGGCGATTCGGTAGTAGCTTGGCTAGGGTTGGACAAGCTCAGAGCTCTAGCCCCGGTCAGGATAGGCGATACAATTCATGTTGAGGCAGAGGTTGTTAATAAAAGAGAAGCAAAACGAAAGGATAGAGGTATCACCATCTATAAATACGTGATCAAGAACCAGCGAGATGAAGAGGTTATGGAGTTTGAATCTAGTTTTATGATGCACAGAAGGCAATAGTTTGGCTGATTTCTTTAAAACGCTTAGGAATTTTGTAAGAACCTATGTGTCTGAGATGGATATCGAGTATTAGTTTGAGTTAAACAGCGAGGGAAGCAATGAATTTTGAATATAATCAATCACAACAAATGTTCAAGCGTTCGCTTCGGGATTTTTTGGAAAAAGAGCACCCACGGACAGTTGTAAGGGAGATTGAGGACAAGCAGTTGGACTATTCTAGAGAGGTTTACAAGAAAATGGCGGAGTTGGGATGGCTTGGGATAATGATACCAGAGGGCTATGGGGGTACTGGTGGAGACTGGGTAGATATGGCGATTTTTTACGAAGAGGTTGGGAGAGCACTTTTGCAGAGTCCTCATTATCCAACTGTGGTCATTGGGGGGCAATTGATACTGACGCTTGGCAGTGATGAGCAAAAGTGTAGTCTCTTACCCCAAATTGCCCAAGGGAAGCAAGTATATGCTTTTGCCCTGTCAGAATTTGACCCGAGTCTGAAATTGTCGTCATTTACGACCATCGCTGAGCGCGACGACAGTCAGTATGTTGTGAGTGGTAGAAAGCTGTTCGTCAGCTACGCGCATGTAGCTGATCGCATTATCGTTGTTGCAAGAAGTAAAGGTAGTTCAGGAGCTACCCTGCTCTTAGTGGACAAAGGAAGCCCTGGGCTGAGCTATACCGCCTTAGAGACTATGAGTGGGGAAAAGCTAAGCGAGGTGGTATTGGACAATGTGGCAGTTTCGAATAAGTCCATGCTGGCGAAAGCAGGTCAGTACAAAGTGATAACAGAAATACTGGACAAGGCGCAGGTAATGGCCTGTGCCGAAGCACTCGGTGGGATACAGATGTCACTCGAAATGTTGGTGGAATATTCAAAACAACGCATTATCTTTGGCCACCCAATTGGGGCTTTCCAAGCTTTACAGCATAAGATGGCTGACATGGCGATAGCAATTGAGAGTGCACGGTGGCTAGTATACACTGCAGCTTGGATGAGTAGCCAAAGGTTGCCCTGCGATAAAGAGCGAACAATGGCACGGTTTTATACAGCAAAGATTTGCCCACTTATTAACGAAGATGTAGTACATTGTTACGGTGCGGCAAGTCTCGTTCGCGATCACGATTTAACCTTGTACTTTAGAAGGGCCAAAGCAGCACAGCTAAATTTGGGTTTCTATGAATCGTTTGACAAGGCAATTGCTAAACACATAGGTCTATAGTCGGTAGTCAATAGCATCATTCTGAGAGGAGATTAACTTAAAATGGAACTTGCTTTCACTAAAGAGCAGCAACAACTCAGGCATGAGATTAGTGATTTCATAAATGAGGAAAAAAGATTATCTGCCGAGCGTAATCTACCGATGGAGACATTCTCATCAGAGCTATACACTAAGCTAGCCATGAAGGGGTGGGTAGGGATGTTTGTTCCAAAGGAATACGGTGGAGCGGGGTGTTCTTTTATAGAGTGGGCTATTTTTCTCGAAGAACTTCACTATGTTGGGACACCCGAGTTAGTGCGTACAGGCATGGATTTAATGAGCGGTGTCGGTAACTTCTTGCTATTAGGAGGTCACAATGTAAGGCAGAAGTTTTTGCCGGGAATGTGCAAGGGCGAGATAAAATCATCAATATGTTCCACCGAACCGGATTCCGGCAGTGATCTCGGGAGTTTTAAAACTCGAGCCCTTGACGAGGGGGATTTTTTTATAGTCAATGGCACAAAAATCTATAATGAATCGCACCGCGCCACTCATACGTGTGCTTTGGTAGTCACGGCACCAGAGGCTCCCGTTGAAAAACGATTGAGCGTGCTCATGATTGATCTGAGCAATCCAGGAATAAGCATAAGGCCATTGTGGATGATGTGGGGATTAAGGCGAGACGAAGTAGTTTTCGAAAACGTAAAAGTGCCAAAGGAGAATCTGATAGGTGGTAAAAACGAGGGGTGGGAGAAAATCAGGGAGGCCTTCCTTGGAGAGTGGGCAACCCTGGGAAATGTGGGATTACTGCGAAGAGATTTTGAACGTTTCAAAGAATTAGCAAAAGGACTGCACTATGGAAGAAAGAGAATCAGCGATTTGGCAGTTGTTCGACACAGACTGATTGAACTATCAGTGGAGCTAGAAATAGGTCGCTTACTTTACTACAGGGCTTCATGGCTTCGAGACATGCATAAGCCTATGGTTTTAGCTGCAGCCATGACTAAGGTTTTTACTACAGAGTTGTGGGTACGATTATATGGCGTAATGACAGAAATGGCAGGCCAATATGGTCAATTACAGGGCGCGGAGGCTGCCAAGCGATTACCACTGGTCAGATTAGGATTACCTGGCTCATATGAATTCAGCACCTCACTGACTGTCGGTGGTTGGCCAAACGAGATTCTAAGAGATGTAATCGCTCAGAACGGGTTAGGTTTGCCTGGTGACTGAAAAGGTGATGCTAACGAACGAACGGTACGGGCAAATGGCAGAGGAACGAATCTTAAAATTAGACATAAGGAATTTACATTTAAGTTTTGGCGGCGTTCAAGCCCTAAGCGATGTATCCTTTACGGTGAGAGATGGTGAAATTGTCGGTCTAATTGGTCCAAATGGCGCCGGGAAAACATGTGTACTTAATTGCGTAAATCGCTTCTACCACCCTCGCCAGGGTGATATTTACTTTGATGGTCAAAAGATCACTAATCTGCCATCTCACAAGATCGCCGAACTTGGGGTTGCTCGCACCTTCCAGAATATCAAACTTTACACCGGACTAACCACAGTAGACAACCTACTGGCAGCTAGACACGTAAAAATGAAGCAAAGCGTCTTAAGTGGACTGATTTATTGGGGAAAGGCACAGCAAGAAGAGGTTAAGCATAGGGAAGAGGTAGAGCGCATCATCGATTTTCTGGAGATTGAGGAGATAAGGGACAAAGTCGCAGGAACTGTTCCATACGGTTTGCGTAAGCGCATTGAGTTAGGCAGAGCACTGGCAATGGAACCCAAACTCATTCTTTTGGATGAGCCTATGGCGGGGATGAATTTAGAGGAGAAAGAAGATATGGCCAGATTTGTGATAGACATAAACGAGTTGTGGGGAATACCAATGCTTCTGGTGGAGCACGATATGGGAGTCGTGATGGATATCTGCAATAGGATAGTAGTTTTGGATTTTGGCCAAAAGATTGCTGAGGGTCTACCGAATGAGGTTAAAGTAAACCCCAATGTCATTAAGGCCTACCTAGGGGAAGAAATTTTAGACTAACCAAGAGGGGTGCACTGGCTATGTTGGAATCCAGAGAAGATGCGAAATTAGTAAAAGACTATTACACTGGGCTTTATCCAAAGTATCTGGAAGAGGAGTTTGATAGGTGGATAAAGCCGATATACAAAGCTGATACTGCTCCAAAGCTTCTTAAGCTTCAGCGTGAAAAGTATGGAGACAGAAGAATAGCATTGAGGCAAAAAGCCTATGGGCGCTGGATACAATATTCTTGGGAGGACTATTATGAGAATGTAAAGCATTTGTCTCTTGGTCTTATAAGCCTTGGGCTGAAGGCTAGGGATAAGGTTACTATCATAGGCGAGAATAAGGTTCAGTGGTGGTTTGCTAGTCTAGCTACCCAGGCAGCTCATGCAGCTGCAGCTTGTGGCGCTTACTCTGATTCTCTACCAGAAGAGATTGAATATCAGCTAAATAACTCCGATTCTACCTTTGTGGTAGTTGAAGATCAAGAGCAGGTGGATAAGATCTTGCAGATTAGGGATAAGATTCCTCAGATAAAGAAGGTGGTCTATTGGGATCCAAAGGGTCTTTGGAATTATGAAGACGACTTGCTGATAGCCTTTGATGAGGTGCAAGCATTGGGGCAGTCATATGATAAGGAGCACCCCGGACTTTTTGAGCAGAATATTGAAGAGGGTGTAGGAGACAATATAAGCTTCATTGTTTACACTTCAGGCACTACTGGGCAGCCTAAAGGGATTGTAACACTTCAGAGGCGGTTTTTAAACTCGGCTTATAATTACTTGGCGCTTGCTCCTTCCAAGGAAGGTGATGAATTTCTTTCTATGACTCCTCTAGCTTGGCCTATGGATGTATGGATGCTAGTTTTGAGAGGCATGTTGACTGGAGGAGTAATCAATTTCCCTGAAAAACCAGAAACGATTCAAGATAACCTCCGGGAGATAGGCTTTCGCATGTCTTACATATCGCCAAGGCGTCTAGACAGTATAGTTCGTATGGTTCAGATGAAAGTCTCTGATGCTGATCCAATAAAGAGGCTAGTCTACAATCTATTTATGCCAGTAGGTTTCAGGATTGCGGATTTTAAATTGAACCGAGACAAGCCAAACTTATTTTGGAAGATCATTTACGGCATTGGCTATGTACTGCTTTTTAGACCTCTTAAAGACAAGCTCGGTTTTCTCAAAGCCAAGATGGTTATGTCTGGGGGTGCAGCTCTCAGCCCAGATACCCTCCACTTTCTTATGGCTACGGGTGTTCCCGTAGGGCAGCTTTATGGTTTGGCTGAAGGTGGCGTATGTTTCTTTCATCGGCCTGAAGACATAGCCTTGGATACTGCAGGCATTCCGGTGCCGGGCACAGAAGTAAGAATCTTGGGTACTGGTGAGGTAACTTATAGAGCACCTACAGTTACGGCGGGGTATTATAAGAACAATGAGGCTACTCAGAAGTTGATCGATGATAGGGGCTGGGTGCATACGGCAGACGCTGGGTTTATTAATGAAGATGGACACCTGGCTATTATTGACAGGGTCGTTGATCTGATGAGACTGGATGATGGAACTAGTTTCTCGCCGATGTATATTGAGAATAGATTGAAATTCAGCCCGTATATCCAGAATGCAATTATTGTAGGGGATGGCTATCCATACATAGCAGCTATCGTCTCCATTGATTATAACTACGTAGGCAAATGGGCGGAAGACCATGGAATAGTCTACAGTACTTATATCGACTTAGCTCAGAAGCCCGAGGTTTATGAGCTAATTAAAGCATCAATAGAAAGGGTGAACCAGAGAATACCAAGTCGGACACAAGTTAAGAAATTCGTTTTACTCTATAAGGAGCTCGATGCTGACGATGCCGAATTAACTCGAACTGCTAAGCTGAGGCGTCGCTTTGTGGAACAGAAATACAAGGATTTGATAGATGCCATATACGCTGGGGTGCCACTGTATCATAGTGAAGTTCTGGTCAGATATAGGGATGGCAAGACATCTACGATTAAAACTACAGTAGCAATAGTCGAGGTGGCAGATAAGTCTTTAGAAAAACAAGGAGGCAGGTAGATGGAATTTGTAGTCCAACTAGTTGTGAACGGTCTTATGCTCGGGATAGTCTACGGGCTTATAGCATTAGGTTTTGTCCTCATTTATAAGTCTTCTGGCGTGCTCAATTTGGCTCAAGGTTCGCTGGTGATGATTACTGCCTACTTCTGTTACTTCTTCGCCGTTCAAGTAGAACTCCCCTTTTACCTTGCTTTCTTTTTTACCTTACTGTTATCCATGGGTGTGGGTTGGTTACTACAGAATATTTTCTTGCGACCTCTTATAGGGCAACCAATATTATCATCAATGATGATGACACTCGCTTTTTACATATTCCTCAATGGAGCAGCTTCGCTAATTTGGGGATATCGTCTGCTGAGCTACCCCCCTGTTTTTCCAGTGGAGGCAGTGTCTATTGGGGGAGTGACAATACGCTATGCATATCTCTTCGGATGTGGCATCGCTACGATCTTATTCTTCGCTCTTACATTCTTTTATAAGTATCATAAGTTTGGGCTGGCTATGAGAGCCATGGCTGATGATGAGCAAGCAGCTCTCTCCTTAGGAGTGAAAGCGGAGACTAGTCATGGGCTTGCATGGGCGCTAGCTACTATGGTCGCAGCGACAGCAGGAATGACCCTAGGAACGATACAGAGTGTTCACTACACCCTTGATGCTCTGGGGATGAAGGCTATCCCTGCAGCTGTCCTAGGTGGCTTGGAATCTATTCTTGGCAGTATAGTTGGCGGCATAATAATAGGTATTGCTGAAAACCTTAGTGCAGGCTACATAGACCGCTACTTATGGGGGTTTAGAGATATATTTCCTTATCTTATCCTAATGTTGGTTATTATGATACGTCCCTTTGGGTTGTTCGGGGAAAAGAGAATAGAAAGGATTTAAGCAGATGGGATTGCCTTGCGGAACCTTCACTGAGTTCTATCAACAGGATAAAGCCGTCATTCGAACTAAAACCCAATGGCTTCTAGCAGCCTTCGTGGTAGCTTTTGCTTTTTCTTTACCCTTTATTTTGAGCGACCATTTGCTTCACACAATATCGATGATGGGCGTCTACATTATTGCTACCCTGGGGCTTCAAATCCTCACCGGTTTGGCGGGACAGTTGTCAATAGGTCATGCTGCCTTTATGGCAGTAGGAGCTTTTTCTTCTGGCTTGCTAGCTAGCCGACTTGGCTTGAATTTCTGGATTGCATGGCCCTGTGGCGCTATCATGGCTGGCATCGTAGGTCTTTTTTTCGGTTTGCCCTCGCTAAGGGTCAAGGGATATTACCTTGTCATGACTACTTTGGCTGCTCAATATATTATTGAGTATGGGCTGCTTCGATTCCCAAACGTCACCGGAGGTTTTCAAGGGGTATTTGTGCCCCCAGCGACACTGGGTGACATTAATTTCCACAAGGTACAGAATATTTATTACCTAATTTTAATCAGTTTAATTATAGCTACTGTTCTAGTGTTGAATTTGAAAAGAAACAAGCTGGGTAGGGCTTTCATCGCCATTAGGGACAATGATCTGGCTGCTGAGGTAATGGGCATCAGCTTAACACGCTACAAATTGCTTGCCTTTTTCCTCAGTTGCTTCTTCGCCGGAGCCGCTGGAGGATTGTTTGGCCAATTGTATGGCAGCATAGTTCCACTGCAATTCACTATAATGCAGTCTGTATGGTTTATAGGTTATCTGTTGGTTGGCGGCTTAGGAAGCACTTTAGGGCCTTTCTTAGGCGTAATCGTGATAGAAGGCTTGAGTGAAGCAATGACTGTTGGCGTTTCCAGCCTAGGAGAAATATGGCCCGAGACTTTGGGATTCATTCCCAGTCTGAGGAATATGCTTTTTGGAATTATTATAGCTCTGTTTCTTATCTTTGAGCCCAGAGGATTAGCTCATCGCTGGGAGATTGTGAAATCATGGTATAGGTTGTGGCCTTTTTCTTACTAAATATTCTCATGTTTGGCCGTGTAACCTAGTAAGGGGGATAAATTTGGAGAGATGACCTGCAAAAAGGAGGTGAGCAAAATGAATGCAAATAGGTGAGATCAGACCAGGGATATTTAATACTAAAAAAAAGGAGATGCAAAATGAAATCAAGTAGATTGTCAAGGTTATCGAGTGTCGTTGTAGTGCTGATGCTCATATCGGTTGTGGTTGGTGCTTGCGCCCGCCCACCAGAGGCAGGACCTAGCCCAGCGAAGAGTGAAATCAGTGAGTTCATTGTTGCTTCAATCACTGACCTCTCCGGGCCGGCTGCGGATGTGGGCAAACCTACCGGTGATGGAATGCTAGATGCCTGCGTATACACGAATGAGCGTGGTGGAATTGCCGGCGTACCGCTAAGGGTGGTAATGATGGATACCCGCTATGATCCGGCCGTTGCAGTGAGTTGGTACAAAAAAATAATAAGTGAAAAGAACCTTATACTCATACAGTTCCTTCAAACAGCTGCTATTCCACTTGTAGCCCCGCTCTCTGTGGAAGACAAGAAGATCATTGCCCAATCTGCTGAGCCCACCGGAACGTTTCCACCGTACAACAAGTACTATTTCAATGCTATAGAGCCGCTGTTTGGTGATCAACTTCGGTTACAACTTCGCTGGTGGACAGATAATGTGTGGAAAGGGCCAGGAAAGCCCAAGGTAGCTCTTTTAGTTATGGACGGAGCTGTTGGATTAAGCTGTGGCAATATCATAGTGAAGGCGTGGCAAGAGGTTGATAAGGAGTGGTATGATCTCGTTACTCTGCAATGGTTATCCCCGGCAGTAGTGGATATTTCTACCCAAGTATTGGCCGCAAAACAAGCTAAAGCAGATGTCATTCTGTTAATGCATATCAGCCAAGGAGGCATAGCTTTAGGTAAAGAACTGGAGACTCAGAATTACCATCCAGCAGTTTTAGCTTATGTTAGTGTAATGGGAACTCCTTTGACAAAAGCCCTGAAAGACAAGTGTGTGGGTTGGTATACCTGCGTTTCCAATCGTATGTATGAGGAAGTGGACGTCCCCATAATCAAAGAGTTCCATGACCTAAGGGCCAAGCGCTATGGCTCCGATTATCACAAGGACCCTATTGGCTATATGAGAGGCGTGTACTTTCAGATGACATACAATGAGGTTTTCCAGAGATGCGCTGCTAAATTTGGTGTAAACAACCTCACTGCTGACAACATCAAGTATATATTCGAAAACGATATGAAATCATACGATACCAAGAACATCGGTGCGCCAGTAAGTTATTCTGCCGAAAACCATGTGGGGATAATGGCAAGCAAGATGTACACCTATAACACTGACCTGACGCTTGTAGGTCTTACTGATTGGATAGAAGTTCTTCCCTGGGTTACTGGGCAAAACACTGTAGAATTTCATAAAAGTAAACCTACGTTGTAGTTGGCTTTGGAGTAGAGGGGAATAGCTTGGTTCAAGACTTCTCCTCTACTCTGCTCGGAGGTAATCCTAATTCAATCTCTATCTCCATATATGAAAGCTTGGAGAAGGGTGAGTGAGTAACTTCTATTTTGCCGACCATTGAGAGCTTGGATACAAGGAGGGCAAGAAGATGCTAGTCTTAAGCAATGTTGAGGTGCGGTATAGTGAGGTGATTCTGGTGCTGAAAGGGATGTCTTTGGAGGTGCCGGATGGTGGTATTGTGGCTCTCCTCGGCACTAATGGCGCTGGGAAAACGACTACCCTTAAGGCAATATCAGGGTTGCTAGTCTCAGAAGAAGGAAGGGTGACCGATGGCAGCATCGAGTTCGACGGGTTGAGGATGGATAATAAAGGGGCAGCGGATATACTAAGGAAGGGTATCGCTCAGGTGATGGAGGGAAGGAGGGTATTTGAACACCTCACCGTGGAAGAGAACTTAAAGGTAGGGGGGTATACTACTGGAGCCAGCGGAGTCGTATTGGATATGATTTATAACTATTTCTCGAGATTGAGAGACCTTTGCCATGTAAGGAGCGGCTATATATCCGGAGGAGAGCAGCAGATGTTGGTATTGGGGCGAGCGCTGATGAGTCGTCCCAAGATACTATTGCTTGATGAGCCTTCATTGGGACTGAGTCCTCTAATGGTTAAGGAGATATTTCGGATAATCAAACGGGTTAACGAAGATGAGGGAACTTCCATACTGCTAGTAGAGCAGAATGCACAGGCAGCACTTTCCTTGGCACAGTACGGCTATGTAATGGATTTGGGAAAGGTCGTTTTGGACGGGCCAACGGAAAAATTGAAGAATAATGAGGATATAAAGGAATTCTACCTTGGCCTCAGCGAGGTTGGGACACAGAAAAACTACCGCGAGGTGAAGCACTACAGGAGAAGGAAAAGGTGGGTGGGATAGTTTATGGTAAGCTAGGGCGCTAGGCTATGGACTTGGAGCTAACGGAGGCGCAGAACATGTTGAGGCAATCTCTAAGCGATATTTTGGTTAGATAGTTTCACAAGGGCTACTTAGATAACCGAGAAAGGGTGTAAGAAAATGGTTGGAAAATTAACAGGGAAAGTGGCAGTGGTTACCGGAGGGGGACGGGGAATTGGCAAGGCGGAAGCCCTTGCTTTGGCTGCTGAAGGGGCTACAGTTGTTGTTAACGATTTAGGTGCAGCGTGCGATGGAACTGCAGCCTCTGCGTCGCCAGCTGATGAGGTAGTGTCAGCGATTAACAGAAATGGTGGGGTAGCTATTGCCAATTATGATACCGTAGCTACCCCTGAAGGAGGTGAGAGCATCATAAAGACTGCAATAGATAACTTTGGTAGGTTGGACATTTTAGTCAACAATGCAGGAAACACTAGACCACATATGTTGTTTAATATGCCGGAAGAAGATTGGGATTCGGTGATAAAGGTTCACCTTTATGGTCATTTTAACTGTACCAAGCCTGCTTGTATCTGGTTTAGGCGGCAGGGAAGTGGGAGGATAATAAATACCTCCTCTGAAGCAGGGATTGTTGCTACTACAGGAGTGGCTAATTACTGTGCCGCAAAAGGAGGCATTATAAGTTTTACTAGGGCAGTGGCACTAGAGATGATGCGATACGGTGTAACTTGTAATTGCATTTGTCCCCGTGCTCTTACGCGAATATTTTACGAAGGAGATTTTCCTAAGCTTATGTCGCGAACAATTGAGGACATGAAAATGCGGGAGATGGAACCTGAGGATATAGCACCGCTGGTACTATATCTGGCGACAAATGAGGCAGCCAATGTGAATGGCTGTGTATTCGTCACCTATGGTGGGAAAATATCTCTGTCTGAGCCAGTAGAAATAAGAACCGTGTATAAGCGGGGGAGGTGGACGGTCGGCGAACTCTGCGATGTGATGCCCCAGATGGTTGCGGGCGAGGCGTCAACGCAATTCCTATTTACCCCATTATTACCCGACCATGGGAACCAGAGAAAAAGCAAGTTAATTTGAAAGGAGGCAACGAAATATAAATATCTGAGAAAAAACATAGGTGTTGTTGATGGCATACGATGGATAAACGGTAGATACAGAGAACTTTATAAAAAGGAGAGAGAAATGGTAAAGGTTATTATCACTACAGCAATCACTGGAAGTATTCACACCCCTACTATGTCGCCTTATTTGCCAATAACGCCTCAGCAAATCGCAGATGAAGCAGTACGGGCTTATGAAGCGGGAGCAGCGGTAGCTCATATACATGTCCGTAATCCTGAGTCTGGTCAGCCAAGCTCCGATTTAGAGTTGTTCCGCGAAGTAGTCACAGAGGTGAAAAGTAGATGTAAAATGGTTCTTTGCTTGACAAGTGGCGGAGGTAGGGGAATGTCTATTGAGGAGCGGGCGAAAGTAATTCCTGCTCTCAAACCAGAGCTCGCCTCACTCAATTTTGGTTCATTAAATTTTGGCCTTTTCGACATGCCAGATAGGATGAAGATTACGAGTTTCAAGTTTCCTTGGGAAGAGCCGTACTTGAGGGGGACAGAGGATTTTATCTTTCCAAATACCTTTAAAACACTACGGGAATTCTGCAATATTTTCGCCGAAAATAAAACAAAACCGGAGATAGAAATATACGACACGGGAATGCTTAGTAATGTTGCTTACATGATTAGTGCGGGATATCTCAAGAAACCTGTATATCTTCAGTTTGTCATGGGCATACTAGGGGGCATTCCTCCATCAGTGGATAATTTACTCTTCCTGTATAATACCGCCCGCGAGACTATCGGCGACTTTGTTTGGTCTGTTTGTGCTGCTGGCCGCCATCAGATACCAATGTGTACCGTGGCTTTGACGATGGGAGGTAATGTTAGGGTCGGCTTAGAAGATAGCCTGTATGCTGGCAAAGGGGTTGTGGCTAAAAGTAACGCTGACCAAGTAGAAAAGATGGTTCGAATAGTCAGGGAATTGAGCCTAGAGCCTGCTACCCCAGATGAGGCGCGACGAATTTTAGGACTTAAAGGCTTAGAAAAAGTGAACTGGTAGTAATAGTGATTTTTCTACCTATGATGGTTGTGCATGATGCAGGCTGCTGGGTATTAGTTCGCATTAGGGAGTTATTAAATAATCTAGGTGGCTCGCCGACTGGTATAGAATCCACGAAGGCTATGTTGCCATCGTATGTGGCGATAAAATGCCGTCTTGATATTACTCGAAAAGAGCTGATGTTCAAGCGGCCGAAACGACCGGTGGGTAGCAAAAAGTATCCATCTTTGAGGAGGTTAATGTGAGACAATTGCCACCAAGGATGCAGCCGCAGCTATACCATGACCTGATTTTTCATGAAGAAACCCTTGTGATACGGGAAAAAGCGAGGGAGTTTGTAGTCAGGGAGCTAGCCCCATTGGCATACGAAATTGCTCATAAGGAAGAACACAAGGATAATTTTCCTAAGGCCATTTTCCATAAGTTAGTCAAGGAAGATTTCTCAAGGATACCTTTCGCAAAGGATGTTGGAGGTCTTGGATTAAAATATCCAGCCTGTGCTACAGCTGTGGTTGTTGAAGAATTAGCTTATATGAGCAACAGTGTTGCTTCTACCTATGATGCCTATTTCATTTTGGCGAGTCATGCTTTGATGTACGGGTCCGACTTGATAAAACAGAAATATTTAAGACCTCTGATCGCAGGCAAAAAGCTTGTGTGTTTTGCTACCAGCGAGCCAACGGGTAGCACTGAACTGTCGCTCCGAACATTGAGGACGTTTGGAAAAAGACAAGGAAACAAATACATCATAAATGGTCAGAAGCGCTTTATCACCGGTGCGTGTGTGGCAGATTTTGTGGTTGCTTTAATTAATACTGATGGTAGGCTAAGCATGATTGTTATTGACCTGAGAACGAAAGGTTGTAGAGTAGGCGATCCCGATAAAAAGCTAGGCAACAAGGGGCAACTCACTTCCGACATCTACTTTCACGATGTGGAGATTCCTTTCGAAAACCTCATTGGAGAAGAAGGAGGAGGTTTACGAATCGCACTTGAATCACTGACATATGGAAGGGTAGGAATCGGTGCAAGTGGAGTTGGAATGGCCCAATCTGCTTTTGACGAAAGTGTCGCTCATATGAAGAGAAGAGAGGTATTCGGCAAGCGAATTGCTCAGTTCCAGTATTGGCAGTTTAGACTAGCTGAACGTGCGATTCAAATAGAGAATTCTAGGAATTTGTATTCCAAGGCGGCGATGCGCATGGATCAAGGTATAGCATTCCCTGAGCCTGAAGCATCTGGAGCGAAGTACTATGCTACTGAATGTGCTGTGAATATGGCAAGGGATGCGGTACAGATATTCGGAGGTTACGGTTTCATGGAAACCTTAGAGCATGATAAATCCACGTACAAGGTTGAGGAAATATATCGTGATTCAAAGATCGCAGAGATATATGAAGGCACAAATGAAATACAGAAGTTGATTATAGCCAGGGAAATATTTGGTAAAGAAATGACAGGCTGAAGCTGCTATTTTTTGAGAAGCCATAGGCAAGCGCTACTTTTCTCCTAGGTAAGGGTATTACTTTTATCATTATGTGATACCAACTTATTGATCTGGATATGCTGAAGTTTGAAGTTCTACACAAGATAATACGGAATGAAAAATGCATTGGTGAGGCCCATGATATTCTTCATTTCAAGACAATTGAATATGAGGTTTAGGATGAGTGAACAAGTCTATGACCAAGGTATCCATTCATTCATTGGGAAGATTGATATGAATATACAAATTATGTTAGTACCTTGGCCAGCAGGTTTTGTGTTGAGCTAAGAGACAACAAAAAATCCTTGAAATTGGGTGCAGGTATTATATTTAGTATACGTACCACCAAAGTTGGTTTGCAACAAGTACTTCAGAGAATTTAATGAATAGGTAGAGGTCAATGGCAAATGGACTATATACTTTGCTTCAAGGACGAAAGGTTCGGGATCAACTTACTTGAGGTAGATATGGGAAATCCCGGATTAAGTGATCAATTAATTAACCCGAAAGGAGACAGGAATGGATTTTAGATTCACCGAACAACAGGAGATGCTGAGGAAGACAATACGTGACTTCATGGAGAAGGAGTGTCCCAAGGAGAAGGTACGCAAGTGGGATAGCGAAGCCAATATCAAGGCAGTAGAGGAGGTTTTCGAAAAGTTTAAGGGCCTGGGTGTCATGGGTATACTCATCCCTGAGAAGTATGGCGGGAGCGGTGGTAACGTCATTGATTTCAGCATCATCCTTGAGGAGATGTCCCGGCTATGCTGGGGACTTGCCAGCTACTATGACGAGGCTACTATCTTTGGTGGTGCCATTATTAAGGAATGTGGCAGTGAACAGCAGAAGCAGTTCTACCTGCCCCGGATAGCCAGAGGGGAAATAATATTCTCCTATGGGATAACGGAGCCGGACGGTGGTTCGGATGCCGCAGCAGCCAAGACCACAGCGGTACAACAGGTGGATACCTTCGTCATCAACGGCAGCAAGATGTTCATCACCGGAGCCAACCGGACTGACTATATAATTGTGTTAGCCAGGACTGACAAGAACGTTCCCAAGCACAAAGGGCTCTCCATGTTCATCGTAGACACCAAGAGCAAGGGGTACAGTGCCAAGCCACTCAAGAAACTGGCACTGCATCTTGATGACACCTGCGAGGTTTCCTTTGACAACGTGGTGGTTCCCAAAGAGAACATACTGGGTGGTCCTGAGGCGCTCAACCAGGGTTGGCCCCTGTTGCTCAAGACACTGGAAATGGAACATATCCAGCTCGCCGCTGGTTCAGTTGGTGCCATGCAAGCTACCTATGATGATGCCCTGGACTATGCCAAGCAGCGTGAGCAATTCGGGCAACCGATAGGCAAGTTCCAGGCTATCAGCCACATGCTTGCCGAGATGGCGGTTGACCTGCATCTGTCACGGTTGATAACGTACCATTGTGCCTGGATGAAATCGGAGGGCATGCCCTGTTACAAGGAGTCATGTATGGCCAAGCTCTATACCACCGAGACAGCGACCAAGTTAGCTTTAAAGGCCATGGAGATATTCGGCGGGTACAGCATGATGATGGAGTATGATGTACAGAGATACCTCAGGGAATCGTTTATTGGGTTAATCGGTGGCGGCACCAAGCAGATTCAGAAGAACATGATAGCCAGAACGTTGGGGCTCTAGACTTATGGTGATTGCGGGTCTACTTTTGGTCTTAAACCATCTTACGCTCTTAGCTAAGAACCTCTCGCCGTAGAAGCTTTCCGACCTTTGGTTTGGGCAATGAATAGCGAAATTTAATATATCTTGGCTTAAGGGGCTATATGTTACTGCTTTGTTAAAAAAAGACTGAGGGATGAGGCAAATTACATGTGCATTCTACTTGCTGTCTATAAATATTATTCATTAAAAAACTAAAACATTAATGGAGGTAATGGATATGGCAAGACTACTATGGCAATCACCAATTGAATTGATTAGTAAGGCTAGCATTACAACTTTCATAAATTATGTAAACAGAACGTGCGGCAAAAACTTCAAATATTACGATGACCTGTACGCCTGGTCAGTCGACAAGATATCGGACTTCTGGTCCACCTTCTGGGATTTCGTTGAGGTAAAGGCATCGAAACGCTTTGACATTGTAGTAGATGACCCCTACAAGCTCCCTGGCGCTAAATGGTTCACCGGCGCCAGACTCGATTTCGCCGAGAACCTTTTGAGATACAGAGATGACAGGGTTGCCCTAATATTCAGGGGCGAATCACAAGAACCGACAAGGATAACCTATGCTCAACTCTATGACCGAGTTGCCAGGCTGGCTAAATCACTGCGAGAATTAGAAATCACACACAATGATCGTGTGGTAGGCTTTATGCCCAACATGATAGAAACGGTTGTGGCTATGCTGGCAGCCACCAGCATAGGCGCCACCTGGTCATCCTGTAGCCCTGATTTCGGCATCAAGGGTGTCCTCGATCGCTTCGGCCAGATCCAACCCAAGGTACTGTTCACCGCTGATGGCTACTCTTTCAACGGTAAACGCTTTGATTCCTTAGAACGTGTCAACGGTATGCTTAAAGACATACCTTCTATAGAAAAGGTGATAGTAGTCCCTTACATGGAGAAGAAGCCTGATATCAGCCGTATCCCTGACGCAGTGCATTATGAAGATTTCCTCTCCAAAGAATCTAATCTGGTAATCCAGTTTGAACAGGTACCTGCAGACCATCCCCTTTACATCATGTTCACCTCAGGCACTACCGGTTTGCCCAAGTGCATGGTGCAAAGCGTGGCTGGTGTTCTACTCAATCAACTGAAGGAGTTAAAACTCCAAACTGATGTGAAACGTGAGGACACTATCTTTTACTTCACTACCTGTGGCTGGATGATGTGGAATTGGTTAATATGCTCTCTGGCGTTGGGTGCTACCGTGGTACTTTACGATGGGTCGCCCTTCTATCCTGAAGATGGATCACTGTGGAAGATGGCTCAGGATGAGAGGATAACTATCTTCGGCACTAGCGCCAGATACCTTGCTGAAGTAGAAAGACGTGGTGTGAAACCAGGTACTCAATATGATCTCAACAACCTCAAGACGGTCTTATCTACCGGGTCTCCGCTCTCAACGGACAGCTTTGAGTATGTTTATAGAGAAATCAAGCACGATGTGCTGTTATCGTCTATCTCCGGAGGCTCTGATATTAACGGCTGTTTTGCCGGTGGTGTCCCCACGGTACCTGTGTATACCGGAGAGCTGCAGAGACGTTGTCTGGGCATGAAGGTGGAGATATTCGATGAGGAGGGTAAACCAGTTGTCCAGAAACAGGGGGAGCTTGTCTGTACCGCTGCTGCGCCATCCATGCCGCTCTACTTCTGGAACGACCCTGATGGTACGAAATACCACAATGCTTACTTCGATGTCTATCCTGGAGTGTGGAGACACGGCGACTATGCTGAACTAACCAAACACAATGGGATCATCATGTATGGGCGATCCGATGCCACCTTGAATCCCGGGGGAGTACGCATAGGCACGGCTGAGATTTATCGTCAGGTGGAAACAGTCACTGAAGTTGAAGATAGTCTGGTTGTTGGTCAGGACTGGAACGACGATGTCAGGATAATCCTGTTTGTGAAGCTTAAGAATGATATGAAACTGACTAAGGAGCTTGAGGACAAGATAAGAGGAACGATACGACATAATACCAGTCCTAGGCATGTGCCGGCCAAAATAATTTCTATTTCTGACATACCTTATACCATCAACATGAAAAAAGTGGAACTGGCGGTGAGGAATGTGATTCACGGTAAGCCGGTGCTCAACACCGATGCACTGGCGAATCCGCAATCACTGGAGTTATATAAAAATATCAAGGAACTAGAAGCTTAATAATAAATTATTTTCTCGAATGATCGCAATACTCGCTTATATATGATCATCTGTTCAATATAGCCTAATAAAACATGAAAGGGAGGACAACCTATAGCAAAAGTCGGTATTATGGGAGCAGCAGTAACTTGCTTTAAAGCAAAATGGAATGAAAAGACATACTATGAACTTGATGGGAATTGATTGCACGAATCTAAGCTCAACTGGGCGGCATAAAAGAAGCCCAAGTTCTGTGTGCCAACTTCCAAAGACACTGATAACCTCCTTGTAAAAGCCAAGCCATTCTCTGTCAAACCAGATTGGCTTGGCTTTTTTCTTTCCCTCTAGAACAGCATCAAATTATCTTCATTGAACATAATAATGCCCGTACCGAACTTTCCGATGCAATGTAAAGCCCACTTTGTATTCTACGTATCTCTCGGGTAAGACTATTTCAGAGCATCTTGAATAGGATAGCCTTATGACGGTATGAGCTTTTAGCAGTAGCCTCAGAGATGGGAATGCGGTATTACTTGCGCTTTCTTTTGCACCAGCCAAATCGAATTTTCTTGCCGTTATGCTTCTTGTTCCGCGTATTGTTCTGATTATTTACATTCTCTACAAAAGTTTTGAGATCGACAAGAGGTTTATCACTTATTGAAAGTCATTTCCTTTGCTTTTTGCAGTTCGAAAATCAAGATGCATTGTATCATCCATTTGGATATCTCAGCAACTGCGTTATGGGCAAACGCCAAAGATTATAGTAGGAGCGACACAAAAGTGGGCTATTTCTGCCTCTTGGGGGTAGAAACAAAGGGATGGCCTTTTCGTTCAAAATCCGGAACGTAATCTTCTGATGCTCCAATTTCCTGTATCCAGCCGTTTTCTATTCCTAAATCCAATAGCAACTGGAGAACCATTTCATACTCATCAGCTGAAATCGTACGGGAAAGCAAAGGGATTCGTTGTGCCCGGTGTAGCGGTGCGTACTGAGACATTATGCTAACTGTCACCTTGGGGGAAAGCTCCTGAGCTAGCCAAGTCAATGATTCCTCGCTGCCCGCCAACCCGTTGGGGAGAACAAGGTGGCGCACGATTAATCCCTAATGTTAAACTCAGCAGCCGGAGAAAAACTCGATGCCTGTCACTCACTGCCCGCCCTATCAAGTAGGCATCTTCTCGGAATAGATGGTATAGACCACGCCTCCTACTCCTCCATCTTCAAGACCCGGGTCAAGACAACGCACATTGCGCCACACTATTTCAGGTAATTCCTCTTTCCCCGATTCTGCCCATTCCATGGTCGCCTCCCAGAGCGCGTTTATTTCAAGCAGCACTGGGAGCAAAGCCTTTGGGCACATGTTTCCCGTTGACTTCTGAGGGTTAAGAAACGGGTCGAAAACCAACTTGTTGCCGACCTCAATCCCTGCAAAACAGGCTTGTGATTTTACTACCTCGGCAACTAACTGATACGCTATCGTCTTTGGAATATTCCTATAAAGTTTCTCCAATCCGGGATGAAGTTTTGCCATCGCCGCATCATCCAGGCCAGTACTCAATTTGAATAAATCTGCCGCTGCTCCTGTCAGCATTATGCCCTCCTTTCTACCTATTGGTAAACTTGTGAGAATTTGCTTTTTGCCAGGTTACCACAAAACATATGGCGAATACGGCTGCCCTCGAAAATTGTCCACATCTGCTCATCACAGACTAGCCTTTTCGCATAGGCATCACCCCTTTCCCGTGAATCACTCACCCCAAACAAAAAGATCACCGGCAACCGCCGCCAAACAGCGATTCCAGTGCCCTTGCTTCACTCTCATCTCCCCTGCCGTTATATATGTATTTCTATGGTGCCACAGATGTTACGCAGATTGACTATAGTCTTGTTTCAGAATTTTGTCAACTGGTGAAAATCAGGGGCGATTACTTAGGATTATTTTTGTCTAGACTGGTAATAAGAAGGTAGCAACATACTATAATCCTGAAGAGCAATAGCTCCGGCTAAATTTCTTTCACTTACACCGGTGGGCAGACCCCAGCCTCTCTTTTCCTGGCTCCCAACTTAGCTGTTAGATTCGGGTTCTCTTCTCTTGGGAAGGTCCCATCATACCTCATACGGGTTTGGCCAGGAGGGCAGGGGCACCATGTTGTGCACACGGGTTTGCTCAAACGAGCTCCCAAAACGCTAAGCGGCGTCTCCCTGCCCACCTGATGCAATTATAGCACCTCCCGATATTTTATACTGCTACTAGCGTTAGTTCTGGCTTTGAAACCTGGTAATAGGTCTGATTCTTAACCAGGGCGAAGGCCAAACGCAGCAGCCTGTTAAGTGCTGCTCCTACAATCTCCCTTCCGTTGAGAGGGTTGGCGTGGGCAGGCCGTTCTCGTCTCTGCTTTGCCCAGGCACGGAAATCAGGATTGAATCGCAACATCGGGATGACCGACGTCCAGGCACAGTACCTCAGTAACGGACGACCTTGCTTACTCATCGGCGTTTTTGATCTCTTCTTGCCGGCTGATTCCGATTCGGTGGGGTTGCTGCCAGCCATCTTAATCATTTGCTTGGCGCTCCGGTATAACTTGAATGAGCCGAGTTCTGCCAGTAACCCGGCCACAGCAATATAATTGAGCCCTCTTATCGAGAGCAGATATTTCCCTTCTTCTGTTTCATCTACCAGTCTGACCAGCGTCCCTTCCATAATGCGAATATGCCGTCTGATAAGCTCAAGCTTATCGACCAGGAATGCTATTTCATAAGACAACGAGCGGGCACCGGCTTTGATTCCGATTGATGTTTTCGCTGAGTAATGGAGCGCTTTTAGTTTCTTCCGCATCAGGCGTCGCCCTTTGTGCCGGGCTTCGATTGTAGCCACAAATTCATCCTCCGTCATCCCGGCTATCACCTTGGGAATAGGGCATGTGGAAAGTACGCTTAAAGCCGTCAGCCCACCTGGGTCTTTGAAGACCTGGGTAAACTCGGGGAAAAGCGCATCCAGAAGCCCTTTTACCAGGTTGGTTATTCTGGTCCTTTCCTTGACCAGCCGATGATAGGCGTTGTTTGAAGTACGAAGTTCAGCATAAACACCTTGCGGGATGACGCTCTCAACAAATTCCCCGGTACATAAGAGCTGCGCTGCTACTTCGCCGTCTCGATAGTCATTCTTCCTGTGGTTAAGGTCCTTCCCTTCACGCCTCCGCTTCAAGGTATATTGGTTGATGAAACGGAATGGAATGCCCCGCTCATCAAGGTAATAAGCTATATTTCGCCAGTAGTGACCTCCCGTCTCGATGGCGAAGATGACACCCCGGCAACGGGATTTCACCATTTCCGATTTGGTACGGTCCAGCATCATTTCTAGACCTTCCCGTGTATTGTCGAACTTAAATTTGGCTTGGGTGGTGAAATCTTGAGTGATTGCGACCGCGGCATGCCTCTTTTTGTGCGGGTCGACTCCTACGACCAAGTATCCCTCCGGTACTTGCTTTCGTTTCCTGGCTGCGGTATTCTCCATTGTGATGGCTCCTCCTACTTTAGAT
>Ga0194125_10002834_pt1 | contig 28453 bp, 20 predicted proteins | sample TA2KigC250mmetaG_FD_148626 | JGI IMG/M metagenome (GOLD analysis project Ga0194125, IMG submission 148626) | Freshwater microbial communities from Lake Tanganyika, Tanzania - TA2015034 Kigoma Deep Cast 250m | ecosystem: Environmental > Aquatic > Freshwater > Lake | place: Tanzania: Lake...
ATGTCACCGCCGAAGGCGCAGCGGGCCCGGATTACGGCCCGGCGGAAATCGGCCTTGGGGCACACGTGCTCTTGGTTGGCTTGGATGCTGGCGTGGAACCCCTGGAGTTGCTTGATCTGGTGGCCGATCTATTCTTCATCGACCTGAGAGCAGACGACCTCTAGTGTTGTCGAACACCCCGGCCTTCTTGCGTCGCCACACCAAGCGCCAGACAACAGATCCCCATGCCGCCTCGCAGCCGTCATGCGTGATGCAAACAAAGCCCGGTTTGGGAGGTGCCTTGGGACGCCGCCCCGAGTTTACCAGCCCAGTCGCCGCATACGCGATCCGGACGTTAGGTGACCCGGGAGGGGCCTCCGAGGGCGTCCTGATCCCGATCACTGGCTCGATGACTGATTCTGAATCGGGATACGAATCTGGAAAACGGCGCCGCCCAAAGGCGAACGACCAACCGAAACGTCTGCCGCGCAAGACGCTGCAAACGCCTTAACGGCCAGGAGTCCGATCCCGGTGCCGTCCGGCTTAGTCGTAAAACACGGTTCGAATATGTCCTCAACGAGGTCATCCGGCACACCCGGGCCGCTATCGTGAATCTCCAGTATGGCGGCCCCCTGCTCGGTAGTCAGACGCCCTTCTATTTGTCCTGTCGGGCCGGCTGCCTGGGCTGCGTTGATTAGAATATTGCACAGCCTCCTCGAATAGGGTTCTGTCCAGCACAAGGGTAAGCGGCGCGATGCCAGACAGCGAAATACGACAGAACCGGACATCCGGATGCTTTCGCACGACGCCGACCAGCTCGATTAAGGCTGCTTTCATATCAACATCTTCTTTCTTCTCCGGAACGGCACGGCGGGCCGCCGATGCGAGGCGTTTGGCAAGATGACTGAGCTTTTCAATGCTGACATCAATCTCCTCGATCATCCTGAACAAGAACGGTGCGTCTCTTTCTCGACGCTTGAGTGCTTCGACAAGTCCGGAAAGCACCATGAGCAAGTTGTTCAGGTCGTGTGCTACTATTGCCGTGGACATGGCCGCAATCAGTCTTCTTTCTGCATTAAGCAGCATTTTCTCCTGCACAATGATCATCTCATCTTGTCGTCGGATTCTCGTGTAGCGCAGGTAGGAAATTACAAAGAACAAGACGCCTGTCGAAACAATGAATCCAATCCCTTTGATCGTCTCAATCACGTACAGTTTGTATGGAGTCGCAGCCACGAGGACGGCAAGGTAACCGGAAGCAAGGATGTAGGTGCTGCACAGCAGCATGTACAGCAGGGCCGACTCCACAGCCTGCCGCGCCGGCCTTATCAGTGCCGGGTGCGAAATCTGCTTAACTCGCTGTAGCGAAGACATATCGCATGCCATCCTTACTCATCGGGGAGTCTATCATGTCTAACCTTTTATGGAGTTCCCGGACTGCCGTCCAGCCAGGGCAGCGCCAACCAGAATGTGCTACCCTTCCCTTCTTCGCTTTCGACACCGATGCGGCCGCCGTGGGCTTCGACGGCCAGTTTGCAGAAGGTTAATCCCAAGCCCGTGCCCTGACGATTCGTGTGGCCGGCGATCTGACCGAACTTTTCGAAGATACGCTGGTGATGTTCGGGCACAATGCCTCCCTCCCACATCTCACTTTTTTGTCTTACACCCCTGGTTCAAGAACGCGACGATTTGACGGCGTATATCTGCAGAACCGGCGGCGGCGGTATGTCCCGCGCCAGGCATGGGCAACAATTGTTTGGGCTGTCTGGCTTTCTTGAACAGGATCTCGGCATGCCGATACGACACCACCGTGTCGGCCGTGCCGTGAATCAGCAGCAACGGAACAGGGCTGATTGCGTCAACGGAAGCTTTCGGATTGTGGTCGCCCGACACCAACAGCCAGGTCAGTGGCCGCAGCCATGCCCCCAGTTTAAAATTCGCGCCGACCCCATCACCCGCCGCCCCGCGATACGTTGAGAAAGCCGATTCAGCTATCACGGCCTGCACGCCTGCTGGATGCGTTTCTCCAGCCACAGCCAACGCCAATGCTCCGCCCAAGCTCTGTCCATAGAGAATCATGCGCTGCGGATCAAGGTCGGCACGTCCCCGGACATACGCCAGCGCGGCTATTCCATCCTCAAATGTGCCCTGACGGGTCGGCTTCTTCTTCGCCGAGGCCCCATAGCCTCGATAATCAAAGACAAAGACGTTGAAACCTTCTGCTGGCAGCCAGGAAACAAACCCGTAATGCGCGGTCATGTTCTGGGCATTGCCATGGAAATGGACGACCGTGCCCAGCGCCGGGCCCGGGGTCGTTGCCGGTATAAACCAACCATGCAAGGGGGATCCGTCGCGACTGGTAAACCACACGTCCTGGTACGGCAGGCCGACCCTGTCTGGCGTTGAATAGACCCGTGCGTCGGGATAGTAAAACAACCCGTTGGCACATCCGTTCAACATCAGCGCCACACAACCCAAGCCAGCCACAAGCACGGCGAACTTCCGGCCACGCCACGGCCGCCGAATCAAAGCAGATAGAACATGTCTAGCCATTGTAGGGGCTTCTTTCTCTCTTACAATCATCCCTGTGGAGGTTTGCAGGAGCCTCAGATAATCTCATGACGCCCGGCCGCTCCGTTTGCGAACCCGCTAGGGTGAGCAATACGGGAGGAGTCCGTTGTTGTGTGCCTTCATGGTTCCAGTTTTCCGACCGTGATGTAGGAATCGATCCCCATTTTCTTCCAAAATCTCAAAACAAGGGCTGTATTGAAGGTGGTGGTGCAGAAGTTTCTGCCACAGTTGGGCCACTTGGGCCGTGTCGTCTGGTGTCGCCTTGCGAATGGTCACTTTCATCAATCTCTCCAGGCCAACGAATAGCGTTTGATCCCTCGTGCGCCAAGTGTAGAACGGTTTCGATTGCGAACCAAGGGGTTTTTGCCGCATGAGAAATAAAAGTTGTTGTTGTCGTAGACATGACGCCTCGGCGTCAGGGAGATTGGACCCGATAGCACATCACCGTCTGGGCACGGGGATCGGCTACCAGCCTGACCGGCTCCGAAGGATCGATCACCCGGACCACATCGGCCCACGCGCTCCCACTGGGCGCATAGTCGGCCAGCCTGCTGGGCTCCCGATCGAAAACGCCTGCATCCAGCCGGTTGCCCGGGCGATTCGGAAACAACGCGAAATAGAGCATGTTCATTTCGACGAGTTCGTTAAAGAAGTGCGTGCCGAGGGAGATGTCCGGCGTCAGCGTGTCGTGCATGACTTCCAGTTCGCACAGCAGGTTGATGTGATTGATCTCGGAGAAGTTGACCGGCACGCCCAGCGAGGGCGTGCTGGTGCCCCAGCGTCCGGGACCGATCAGCAGCGTCGAGCCTCCCCGGCGGCCGCATTCCCGGTTGATTTCGCCGATCAGTCGGGCAACGGCATACCGGTCGCGATCCGCCAGCACGGCGAAATGCGCCGGCACCACATAGATGACGCGGTCAACGGCGGTCACGCGCCCATGGCCCACCACCGCGCCAGCAGCCGACAGGATGACGTCCCGGTCCGGCACTTGCACCTGCGGCACGTCGACGCCGCTGGTCCCTTGCACCTTCAGCGGACGGCATTGAAGCAGGTTGATGCGATAGTCCTGATGACTGACAAAATTGACAGCAAACTCGATATCGACGGGGTGGCCGTACGCGGCCTCCAGCGATGCGAGAATGGCGCGCATATCGGCCACGAATGGCGTTTCAGCGAGCAGCCGGTCAAAGGTCAGAATCCAGACTTCGCGCCCGTTGGCGAGCGGGGCCGCCTGGGGATCGAGCGACGCGAATAGCGAGATGGGCACGTCCATCGATTGCGTGACCAGCTCCAGAAATTCGCCGGACACAAGCCGACCCGCATCCAAGTCGATGTAGTCGACACAGCGTTGCGAATGGCGGCAGATCTCATCGAAACCGGCGTCGGGCCTGCGGCCGGGCGCATTCAACGCCACCACGCGAGTATAGTCATCGTCAATGCGATCAACGGCCCGGGTGCCGAGACCATAAACCAACCGGAGCACGCCCGCGCGCGGGTCCACCTTGGAGCTCCACATGAAGGGATTGAACGAAAACCCCACGCCAGCCAGATGGGGATAGAAGCAGCGTCCGTGCATGGCGCCAGACACGCGCATCACGAGCAGCGCCATCTGTTCGTCGCGATCAAGCAGGCCGTGCCGGGCGCGGTAATTGAGCGCCTCGGCACTCATGGTGCTGGCATACACCGTCTTCACGGCCGCGAGGAAATCCGCCATGCGTTTTTCACGCGGCCCCTGATTGGCGCAGAACACGCTTTCATACTTGCCTGCGAAGGCGTTGCCATAGTTGTCCTCGAGCAGCGAGCTTGATCGGACGATCACGGGGTACTGCCCGAAGTAGTCGAGCATCTCCTCGAACTGGCGCAGGACGTAGTCGGAGAACTGCCCGGTCATGATCTGCTCGCGCGCCTCGTCGGAGCCTTCGAGAAAGCGGTCGCGGTCGCGTTGCTTCTCCCGGTGCCGCCACACCTTGTTCCGAACGAGATAGGTGTAGAACACGTCCGATCCGATGTAGAACGAATCGTGCGATTCAAGCATCGCCTCCGCCTGGGGCCAGTTCGATTCTAGAATCCGGCGCGCGACCAGCATGCCGACGGTCTTACCTCCGATCAGGCCGCTGCCGATCAGGCGGGCGCGGACGGCAATCAGATCTTCCAGCCTGAGGTGCCGCTCCACCAGCGCCATCATGGCCGGATCGCGCGTGACCATCATCCGGACGATCTGATGCCGGACGTCAGCCTCCTGTTCCGGCGCATGCCATGCGTCCCCGCGCGAGGCCACGATCTCCCCGGCGCGCCCAAAGACCCGCTGGCCGTGCTCGCCTGCTTCTGCCCAGGACGGACCGGCTGCGGCCAGCACCCGGGAGATCACAGCGCTGGACGTCACCTGTTCAAAGCGGTCATCCGCCCGCCAGGCGTGCAGCATGTGGATGGTCGGCGTGTAGCGAAACTGCGTCTTGATCGGCCGGACATGCAGGACCTCTTGATGACGAAAGACGTCCAGAAACAACTGGGTGGTTTCAATGATTGGCTCGGTGGCCTGGCGTGAATGCCGGTGCCGCAGCAGACCGAAATAGGTGATGGTCTGGAGGTCAAAGAGATACGGACAGGTCAGCATGAAAAAATTGCCGAGCATCGCGTCCGAATACCAGTCCACGGCCAGATCGGAGAGGCAATCAAAGAGGTAATAGGCTCCGGGGCCAGCCTCGGTGATCGCGCTGTGGATCCGGTGAATAAAGGATTCAAAGCCATCCTCAGGATCCAGTGTCATCGTCTGAATGCCGCTGTCCGGAGCGATCAGCGGGGCGTGCCGGGCAAACCTGAAGTAGATCAAGCGCCGTCCATCGCGCTGCGCGGCGCGCACATAGGGTGTCACAAACACCTGATAGTCCTGAATCGCCTCGACGTGCCAGACGATGTTGTCGCCCGTGAGAATGCCGCTCAACGCCGCGTCCAGGGATGGCAACCCGGTGGTGTGAACAGGCGAATGCTCGGACATGGCGATTTTACTCCCGTTCCAAAGGCAGTTCCCCGGCCTCGTCTCTCGTCTCCGGAACCGCCGATGCCTGCTGCTTGGCACGCGCGCGGCGGGACGGCTTGGGGAGGGTGGGCGGCGGCTCGTTAGAAGCGGTGCCGACATCGAGCTCACGGACGCCGATCTCGCGCAGCCGCATCGACACGATCTTGGAGACGCCCTTATCCTGCTGGGTCACGCCATAGACGATGTCGGCGCTGGCGATGGTGTGCTGGTTGTGCGTAATGATCAGGAACTGCGACTGCGCGAGAAAGTCCTTGAGCGCCTGAACGAACCGGCCAATGTTGGAGTCATCCAGGGCGGCGTCCAGCTCGTCGAGCATGCAGAACGGCGAGGGCTTGATCATATAGATGGCGAAAAGCAGGCTGACGGCCGTCATGGTGCGCTCGCCGCCGGAAAGAAGCGTCACCGACTGCGGCCGCTTGCCGGGCGGCCGCGCGATGATGTCCACGCCGCATTCGAGCGGGTCCTCCTGGTTTTCCATAAGAACGAGCCGGGCGGTCCCGCCGTTGAACAGCTTGGTGAACATGATTTCGAAATTGGCGTTGGCCTGAGAAAAGGTGGCCTTGAACATCTCAGAGGTCTTGGCGTTGATCATCTGAATCAAATTGAAGAGCTGCTCCTTCGCCTTGACGAGGTCGTCTTCCTGCGCCCGCAGGAAGGTGTAGCGCTCTTCGAGTTCCTTGTACTCCTCAATGGCGACGAGGTTAACCGGGCCCATGGCCGCGATCTCGGCCTGGAGCTGAATCAGGCGCGGCTCGACGTCGGTAATCTCGGGGACGACCCCGCCGGGCCAGCGTGGGTCGGGCTGTGCGATCAACTGGTCAACCGTGAGGCCATAGTCATTGTAGATGCGGTCGAGATGGTTCTGCCGGTGCATTCGCGACTCGGCGAGTTCGAGGTCGGATCGACTCTTCTCGTTGCGGGCTTCCTCGTGGAGGCGGCGAAGCTCGCCGAGGGCCGCATCGGCCCGCTCGAACTCGACGCCTTTTCTGGCCCGGACCGCGCGTCCTTCGTCAATGCACGCGTGGATGCGGGCGGATTCATCAACCATGCCCTGCAGGCTTCCGCTCAGTTCGTCGCTCTCGGCCGTCAGCCGCGCGATCCCCTCGTCGTAAGACTTCACGCCTTGACTGCGGCCTTGCAGCAGACGTTCAAGCTCCTCACTCCGCGCTGCAAGTGACGCCGCCTGGCTCTCGGCATGCGCCGCCTGTTGCATCAATCCCTGGCTGGCGAGACGGGCGTCGGCGAGGCGGTCGGCGATTTCATTCTGCGTCCCTTCGAGTTCCTGAAGAGCTGCGGCGATGGCCGCCGAACGCTCGATCCCCTGCTCGCGGGCAGCGGCCAGAGCCTGCAATTCGGCGGCGTGCGTCTGCTGCTGCTGGCCATCACCGGAGGTCTTCGACTGCACCGTGTCCAGTTCGCGGCTAACGACGTCAAACCGCTGACGGGTTCGCTCCGCGTCGCGCGCCACGCTCTGGAACTCGCCGTCCTTCTGAGCGGCCAGCCGTTTGGCGTCATCGAGCTGGCGGCGCGTCTGGACTTCAGCCTCCTTGAGTTCAGCACAGCGGCTGGAGGCCTGTTCGAGTCGCTTGCGGATGGCAGTGGCACCCGCTTCGAGCGCGTCCGTCTGGGCGATGGCGTCAGCGATGAGCATCTGCCGCGCGAGCGGACTCGACACCTGGTTTTCGGGCATCCACGCCTCGGCGGTGCCGTCGGCGTGGAAGACAGCCCCGCTGCGGGTGACGACGGTGCAGCCCGCGGGTAGCGGGCGGGGAACGGCCTCCAGGGTGTCCGCCAGAAAGACGTGCCCGAGGAGACGCCGCGCGGCCGGGGCGAAATCGGCGGTGGGCCGGACCTGGTCAATCAGGGGCGCGAGGCCGGCAGGAGCGGCCGGCGCGGCAGGCGCGGGGGCGTCGGCAATGATCACGCGGGCCGCCGAGGGGCGGCCCTGGGCGAAGAGCGCGGCCATCACGTCGACCGCGTCGGCGGCCTGGCGCACCACGACGGCATCCAGCCAGGCCCGCAAGGCCGCCTCCAGTGCGAGCCGGAGGTCGTTGGGGGCGGAGAACTGCTCGGCGAGTGGGCCGATAACGGCATCGGCGGCGAGCTTCAGCGGGTTGTCCGGGTCCAGAATCAGGCGGGTGCCGGGCGCAAGCTCGTCGTCTGCCGAGGCGCGGTCGGACAACAAATCGAGCTGGGCGCGCTTGGCGGCGAGTTGGGCTTGCAAGCGCGAATACTCGTCCTGCGCGGATTTCTGCCCAGCCTCGGCCTCGGCGCGCACATCCTGGAGCGCCTGTAGTGCCTCGGCGCGCGTCTCGGCCTCGGCATGCAGGCTGTCCCGCTCCACGGCAAGCGCGCCGCGCGCTCGCTCGACGCCCGCGACCTGCTCTGCGAGCTGGGCGTGTTCGGCGGCGAGCCGCTCATGCTGCATCAGAAGGACCCGCTGGCGGGTCTCCATCTCGGAGAGCTGCGCCTGCAACTGCGCGGCCCGCCGCTCCCGGCCCAGCGATTGCTCGCGCATCTGCTGCAATTCGGCGCGAGACTGGTCGATCGCCCGCTTCTGCTCATCAAAGAGACGCTGCGCCTCGGCGGACGCCTGGCGCGCTTGCTCGCCTTGGGATGCCAGCGACTGACGGTGCAGCTCGATCTCGGCCGACTGGGTGGCCAGCCACTCAACCTGCTGGCGGGTCTGGGTGATCTCGCGCGTATCGCGCTCGGCCCAGCCGCGATATTCGGCGATCCGCTGTTCGTTGACGCGGATCACCTCTTGCGCCCGAAGGAGGCGGTTGTCGGCCTGAGCCGCCGATTCCGTGAGCACGCCGATCTGCTGCTCCGTCCGGAGCATCTCCTCGTGGATGCGGGACGAAACCTGTTCGGCTGCCATCACGGCGTCTTGCTCCTGCGCCAGGCGGACCGTCAGCCGCTCCGACGCCGCGTCCAGGTCACGGATGCGAATATCGAGCGCCGCCAGCCGCCGACGGGTGACGAACAGGTCGATGCCGCGCAGCTCGTCGCGCAGCTCCTTGAATTTCTGAGCCTTTCCGGCCTGACGCTGCAGCGAACCAATCTGCCGTTTGACCTCGCGAATCACATCGGTCAGCCGGAGCAGGTTGGCTTCGGTCTGTTCCAGCTTGCGCAGTGCCTCCTTGCGGTCGGCCTTGAACTTGGTGATGCCGGCCGCCTCCTCGAAGATGGTGCGCCGGTCCTCGGGCTTGGACGAGAGGATGGCATCAATCTGCCCCTGGGCCATGACTGAATAGGAGGTGGTGCCGATGCCCGTGCCCATGAGGAGGCGGTGGATCTCCTTGAGGCGGCAGGGGGTCTTGTTCAGGAAATACTGGCCCTCGCCCGACCGGTACACGCGCCGGGTGATGGTGACCTCGTTGAACTCGGTGTCGAGGACGCCTTCGCAATCGGCGAAGGTGATGGAGACCTCGGCCAGTCCCAGGGGCTTGCGGCTGTCGGTGCCGTTGAACAGGACATCGCTCATCTTGGCGCAGCGCAGCGCGGTCGGGCGCTGCTCGCCCAGCACCCAGCGGATGGCGTCCGACACGTTGCTCTTGCCGCAGCCGTTCGGGCCGACGATCGCTATCAGCCCCGGTTCAAACGACATGCGGGTACGATCAGCAAAGCTCTTGAAGCCGATGATTTCCAGCGTTTTTAAATACACGGGCGCCTCAGGTTGCGGCAGCCTGCCACCCAGCGGGTCGCGGCGGAGACTGTGAACGAAGAACGGGCTGATATATACCACGAATGAGGGGGGCGCAGCAAGCCGATCCTATGAACGGGGGGCATTTCTGGCCCATAGCTTCACGTTGGGATCCGCAGATTGCGCAGATGTTGATTCAATCTGTGGTCATCCGCGAAATCTGCGGAAAAGTTACTGCGGTCGATTATTCCCCCTCTGTGGGCGGTGGGCTCGTCCGTAACTTGGACAAATTCTCTGAATATCGCGACACGTTGCGAATTCAGTTGCTGAATATGGGCTATGAATCTGATTGGCGGGTCTTGCTCAAGCCGATGAAATGGAAGCGGCGCTTAAATCGCACGGCCGATCGTCTGCGCCAGGGCCTCCGGCGTGAGGCCAAACTGCTCGCGCAGGCCGGCGGGGGTTCCCTGCGGAATAAAGCGGTCGGGCCAGCCGAACCGGTGCACGCGCGCCTGGGACACGCCGAGCGTGTCCAGCTCCTCGGCGAGCGCGCTGCCGAAGCCGCCGGCGACCGCGCCGTTTTCCAGCGTCACAAACCGGGCGCCGGATTCCGCCTGCTGGCGGAGCCGCTCCCGGTCCAGCGGCTTGATGAACCGCGCGTTGACGACGCCCGCCGCGACGCCCCGCTCGCGCAACCGCGCCGCCGTCTCGCAGCCCAGGGTGACAAAATCGCCGAGCGCCCAGATCCAGACCGGCGGACCGTCGCCGGTCGGCGGCTCGACCACCTCCGCGACGCCGACGGGCAGCGGCTCCGCAGTCACGGCGGCGGCGGCGCCGCCGGCCGGATCGCGGGGATAGCGGATAGCGACCGGGCCGGGATGCCGCGCCGCCGTTTCCAGCATCCGGCCCAGTTCGGCCTCGTCGCGCGGCTGCATGAACACCAGATTCGGCAGGCAGCGCAGCATCGGAATGTCAAACACCCCGTGGTGCGTCGGACCATCGCTGCCGACCACACCGGCGCGGTCCATGCAGAACACCACCGGCAGTCCCTGCAGGCAGACGTCGTGCATCACGCAATCAACCGCCCGCTGCATGAAGGTCGAATAGATCGCCACGAACGGTCTCAGCCCCTCGGCCGCCAGCCCCGCCGCAAACACCACGGCGTGCTCCTCGCAGATGCCGACGTCGAAGAACCGGTCGGGAAATTGCCGCGCAAACCCGGTGAGGCCCGTCCCGCCGCACATGGCGGCGGTGATCGCCACCACCGACGGATCGCGCTGCGCCAGCACGCACAGCCGCTCGCCCAAAACGTGCGAATAGCCCCGCGGGGGCGGCGCGGCCTCTCCCCCCTCGGGATCGAAACAGCCGACCCCGTGCCACGCCTCGGGATTCAACTCGGCGGGCCGATGGCCGCGCCCCTTGAGGGTCGAGACGTGGATCAGGATCGGCCGGTCATAGGCCCGGGCGACGGTGAGCGCGTCGCACAGCGCGCCGAGGTCGTGGCCGTCCACCGGCCCCATGTAGCGCAAGCCGAACTCCTCAAACAGGGCGTTCTTCAGGAACAGGCTCTTGACCGCCTGTTCGGTGCGATGGTAGACCCCGCGCAACGAATCCATTCGCAGACGGTGGCCGACCTGCTCCGCCGCCGCCTTCCAGCGGTTGTAGCTCGGGCTGGCGAGCAGCCGGCCCAGATGCGAGGAGATCGCCCCGACCGGCCCGCCGATGGACATCTCGTTGTCATTCAGGATCACGATCATCCGGCGGGTCACCGAACTCAGGGTGTTCAACGCCTCCAGCGAAATGCCGTTGCCGAGCGAGGCGTCGCCGACGACGGCGACCACCGACTCGCGCCCGCCGCGCCTGTCGCGCGCCGCAGCCATCCCCATGGCCGCCGAGATCGCCGTCCCGGCATGGCCCGCGCCGAAGGCGTCGCACGGACTCTCCTCGCGCTTTTGGAATCCTGAGAGCCCGGCGGGCTGGCGGAGGGTGTCAAAGCGGTCGCCACGGCCGGTCAGCAACTTCCAGGCATACGTCTGATGGCCGACATCCCAGACAATCTTGTCGGCCGGCGGCTTGAACACCCGCAGCAGCGCGACCGTCAGATCGACGACGCCCAAATTCGAGGCCAGATGCCCTCCGTTCCGGCTCACCACCGCAATAATCCGTTTGCGGATCTCTTCGGCCAGAAGCGGCAACGCGTCAGCCGGCAGATTGCCCACATCTCCAGCGCCGGTAATGGTTTGCAGTAGGCTCATGATGCGTGAAGCGTCCTGATTTGTTTTTGTGTGTCTTGGTAGTATAGCCGTTCCCGCGATCATTTGCACCAGAAAGTATTGAAACCGCTGTCGTGATATTGACGTTTCGCTCCACTTGTGGCAGACTCCCCGTACGAACTCGCAGCGTGCCTGTTTCGTACCTGTTTTTACAGTCGTACGACCGGAGCCGACCGGAGCCGACGAAACGTGTTTGAGTGATGATCACATCCGAGGGATCCGATGAAATACGACTACGACCTCATTTGCATTGGACTTGGGCCTGCTGGCATGGCGGTGTCCATTATGGCGAGTTCAATGGGACTCAAAGTGGCGGCCATTGAAAAAAACGCTATCGGCGGAGAGTGCATGAATGTCGGTTGCATTCCCTCCAAGGCGCTGCTACACGTTGCCCGTGCGCGTAACTTCTATTCGAACCTGGCTGACTATGGATTGTCGCCGGTTGAGGCGCCGAAAGTCAACAACCCGTTCGCCATCATTCAACAGCATCTGTCATACATTTCAGAGAAGAAGACGAGCGCCATGTTTGACAAGGTTGACGTAATTTTGCGCGAGGGGTCAGCCGTCTTTATCGACGCACACCGGGTCAAAGTGGGCGAAAAAACACTGAGTGCCAAGCGCATCTTTGTCGCAACAGGCACTCGCCCGATGGTGCTGCCGATTCCCGGCATAGCATCCATTCAATTCCTCACCAATGAGAATGTATTTAAACTGCAACGCATTCCGCCGCGCTTGATTGTCTTGGGAGGCGGTGCTATCGCGTGTGAATTGAGTCAAGCGTTCCAGCGCTTGGGCAGTCAAGTCACCATCATTCAGCGTTCAGCCTGCTTGCTATCGGCTGGCGAACCAAGCGCCGCTGCAATCCTGCAAGACGCCCTGCAGAAAGAAGGCGTGCGTGTTTTGACTGGCCATCAACCCGCCAGGATTGAAAAGCAGGGCGATGCCGTTGTGTTATATACCGACAAAGGAACAGGCGTGGTTGGCGACGAACTCCTGGTCGCAACAGGGCGAAAACTTGATTATCGGGATCTGGCGCTGGACAAAGCGGGTGTTGCCGTTGGCGGGAAAGGCCAGATCATGGTCAACAAGTTCCTGCAAACCAGCCAACGAAACATTTATGCCGTCGGCGACTGCAACGGCCACCACCTGTTCTCACACGCCGCGATGCACCAAGGCATGATCGCATTGATGAACAGCATGGCTCCGTGGCCATTCAAACAAGACTTCCGCAAATTCGTGGTGCCTTCAACCGTATTTACCGAACCCCAGATCAGCCACGTGGGCAGGCATGCAGCCGAACTGACCAAACACGGCATCACCTTTGAAACCATCGAAACGAAATATGCTGATTACGGGGCGGCCATTGCAGAAAACCTAACCACGGGCTTTATCCGTGTCTATGTCAGCCGTACTGGCCGAATTTTGGGTGCCGATATTGTTGGAGACGGTTCAGGCGAAATGATTAATGAATGGGCATTGGCCATTCAAAAGCATAGTCGCATTCACGATGTGATGATGCTCCAACACTCGTTTCCAACGATGGGCTTTATGAGCAAGCGCATCGGCGAAATCTGGATGATGAACAAAATGAAATCGCCGGCCCTCAAAAAAATCGCCAGCGCAGCGTTCCGCTGGGGTTAGACGAGCCACGCCGAACCCGGTGGTTGCGTTTGCCGTGGCGTGTGTGTCGGCATGGGTTGCGGCGGACTCGGGTGTATCGGCGTGACTCGGCGTGACTCGGTTACTGACAGCCCTCGCGGTTTGTCCTATACTTTTCAAAATGACACCCGAAATCCACCTACCCTCTCCGTCCGACCTATTGTCCATTGCCCGCCAGGCGGCTCGTGCGGCGGGCGAGCACGTGCTGGCCAATCTTAATCGCCGCAGCGAGGTCGATTCGCTCACGCGAAGCGACGTCAAACATCGCCTGGATGCCGAGGCTCAGGAGGTGGCGACGGGCACCATTCTTGCCGCCTGCCCCGACTACCCCATTCTTGGCGAAGAGACGTGCGATCATCCCCTTCCCGACGCGCCCGTACGCTGGGTGATTGACCCGATTGACGGCACGGTTAATTTTTTCCATGGCTCGCCGTGGTGGTGCTGCTCGGTCGCCGCGCAAGTGAATGGACGTTCCGTTGCAGGCGCGGTCTTCGCCCCCGAGTTCGGATGGCTCTTCGAAGCCTCCTCCGACGGCCCGTCCCTGTGCAATGGCGTGCGCCTGCGCGTCTCCACCCTCTCCGAGCCGCATCTGTCGCTCATTCATACCGGAGCCGACAAAGCCGATCTCGGCGAACACTCGTTCCGTTTCATGCGCGCCGTCGCCGCCCTCGCCCAGCGCGCGCGAATCACCGGCGCTGCGGCCCTCGACCTGTGTCTCGTTGCCTCCGGTAAGGCCGAAGCCTATTTCGAACCGGGTGTCTACATCTGGGACATCGCCGCTGCGGGATTGATCGTTGAGCGGGCCGGCGGGGTCTGCGACGTGCTCCGTGAATACGGATCGTATCGCCTGGCCGTGCTCGCCTCCAACGGACTCATTCAACGCCGCGTCCGTGACGCCCTGCTACCGCTCTTTACCTAGCCCTCCGGCCACGCCGAACCTGCTGCTGAATCCGGGCGCTTGTCTCTTATGCGTCTCTGGAGTAATATACCCGTCGCTTTTCATCGGATGAGCTGAGCTGGGCCCGGGTGTCCCGGTGCAGGCCGATCATGCGGAGTGAGGAGAAGACATGCGCATTCTTTCGGGAATTCAGCCTTCGGGCAAGTTGCATCTGGGAAATTATTTCGGCATGATGCGGCCGGCGCTGCGGTTGCAGGAAAAGGGCGAGGCCTACCTGTTCATCGCCAATTACCACGCCCTCACGACGGTGGACGATCCGGAGCAATTGCGGCAGGGGACGCTCGATGTGGCGATCGACTTCCTCGCCTGCGGGCTCGATCCGTCTCGCGCAGTCTTTTTCCGCCAAAGCGATGTGCCTGAAGTTCACGAGCTGGCCTGGCTCCTCTCCACCGTCACCCCCGTCGGTTTGCTTGAACGCTGCCATTCCTACAAAGACAAGCTTGCCAAGGGCTTTGCCCCCTCTCACGCGCTCTTCGCCTATCCGGTGCTGATGGCCGCCGACATCCTGATCTACCAGTCCAACCTCGTCCCGGTCGGCCGCGATCAGAAGCAGCATGTCGAGGTGACCCGCGACATCGCCATCAAGTTCAACAACCAGTTCGGCGCCGTCTTCACCATTCCCGACCCTGTGATTGCCGACGAGGTCGCCGTTGTGCCCGGCCTGGACGGACAGAAGATGTCTAAAAGCTACGGCAATACGATCGAGCTGTTCGGCGACCTCAAGGAAACCCGGGGCCGGATCATGAAGATTGTCACCGACAGCACGCCGCTGGAGGCGCCCAAAAATCCAGACACCTGCACAATCTTCGCCCTTTACAAGCTCTTTGTGTGCGAGACGGATCGCGACGCTCTGGCGCAGCTTTACCGCGCGGGCGGCATGGGCTATGGTCATGCCAAGAAGGCGCTGTTCGAGGCGTTCGAGGCGACGTTCGCCCCGTTTCGCAAACGGCGCGACGAACTGGCCGCTGATCGCGGCTACGTCGAGGGGGTGCTCCGCCTCGGCGCCGAAAAAGCGCGTGCCGAGGCGCGTCAGACACTTGACCGCGCCCGCGCCGCCGTAGGAATTGCGTAGCGGCAAAACCTGTGACTGCCCGGAGTAACGACGTGATGACACTCGAAACATTGCAGCAGGGCGAGTACAAAGTGGAGCTGGAGGTGTTTGAAGGGCCTCTGGATCTCCTGCTTTACCTGATTCGCCGCGACGAGCTGGATATCTACGACATCCCGATCGAGCGCATCACGACGCAGTACATGGAGTATTTGGGCGTGATGCGGATGCTCGACCTGGGGATCGCCGGCGAATTCCTGGTCATGGCCGCCACGCTCCTGATGATCAAGAGCCGCATGCTGCTGCCGGTCGAGCAACGGCGCAGCGATTCCGAGGATGGCGCCGAGGAGTGGATCGATCCGCGCCTGGACTTGGTCCGCCAACTCATCGAGTACAAGAAGTTCAAGGATGCGGCGGCCCAGTTGCAGGTTCGCGAAGCGCTTCAGAGCGAGATCTTCAGCTACGGCGGCGATGATCCGGCGAGTGAACAGGAAGACGGCGCGCAGATGTTGGCCGACATCGGCCTGTTCGATCTCCTGACCGCCTTTCAGGAGGTGCTGCTTCGGGTGCCGGCCGAACCGTTCGGGTATATCGAGCCGATCCTCTGGTCGGTGCCGGACAAGATGGAGGCGATCATCGCCCTGACTCGCCAGCGACGGGAGGTGGCGTTTTCACGGCTGTTCCGCCCGGAGTCGCTGCGGAGCGAGGTGATCGTCACCTTTCTGGCGCTGCTGGAACTCCTGCGGCTGCGCCAGATCGCGCTGCGCCAGCAGGCGGCCTTTCATGAAATCATCATCACCGGGGTTTCAGATGACGCGTCTGACGGCGCGTTGCCGCCGCCGGTGATCGGAGGTGGCGCGCATGTCGAATCCTGACACACCGGGCATGGCCCTGGCATCGAGCTTGCAGCAAGTTGTCGGCGCGTTGATCTTCGGCAGCAATCGGCCCCTCACCATCGAGTCGATCCGCGTCTGCCTGCAGGAGGTGGGCGCCCTCGATGATCAGACGCGCGTCTTTGCCGACGCCGCGCCACGCGATGTGCGCGACGCCGTCGAGGGGATTGCCAAAGATCTGGCGCGCCTCGGCCTGGGCATTGAACTGGTCGAACAGAGCGAGGGCTTCCGATTCCAAACACAGGCCTGTACGGGGCGTTGGCTGCGCCACATGCTCAAGGCCGACCGTCCGGGCCGCTTGTCGCGCCCGGCGCTCGAGACGCTGGCCATCATTGCCTACCGGCAGCCGATCGCCAAGTCTGAGATCGAGGCGGTCCGCGGCGTCGCCGTCGACCACATCATCAAGGCGCTGATGGAACTGCACCTCGTGCGCATCGTCGGCCGTAGCGACCTGCCCGGACGCCCCTTCCTGTACGGCACCACGGCTTCGTTTCTCGAACACTTCGGATTGAAGAACCTGGCGGATCTCAACGCGCTGGATCCCACCTTGCAGCGTTCACGGCCCGCTGAACGGCGGGCGGTTCACCGCAAGATCCAACCGGACAAACCCGTTGGAACGCCTGCTGCGGCACCGAACACGCCGGATGAACAGACAGGCGTTACTGCGGCGAACGCGCCGGCCGAGGCGGCCGCAGATGACCGTGACCTCCAGGCGGCCGTGCGCGAGATTCTCGGCCCACGCGGGGATCCCGGTGCCGACGCGGAGCCCGTGTTTGAGACGCCGGCGGACGCCGAGCAGGACGGGAGCGCGCCATGAACCGAGTGATCGCCATTGATGGACCTGCCGGCTCGGGAAAATCGTCGGTCTCCAAGCGCGTGGGCCGTGATCGGGCTTTTCTGCACGTCGATTCCGGCGCGCTGTACCGCATCATGACCTGGCAGGCGCTGCGCGCCGGGATTGACACGTCTAACGAGGCGGCGGTCGCCGCGTGCGCCGCAGACGTGGATGTCGCCTTTCGCGCCGAGGGCGGCACCGTCGCCTTTTATGTGGACGGCAAGGCCCCCGGCGATGCGATTCGTTCCGCTGAGATCAACCGCCATGCCAGCCCGGTCGCGCGGGTGAAGGCCGTCCGGAACAAAGTGACCGCGTGGTTGCGATCCCTGCGCACGCTGGGCGATCTGATCGTCGAGGGGCGCGACATCACCTCTGTGGTCTTCCCCGACACCCCGGCGCGTTTCTATCTCGACGCCGACCCCTCGGTCCGCGCGATCCGCCGCCACCGCGAGGAAATCGCCAAGGGGATCGCCACCCAGACCGAGGAGGAAATCCGGGCTTCGCTCCTCAACCGCGACCACATTGACAGCACTCGCGCCGTGGCCCCACTCGTGCTCGCGCCAGGGGTCCTGCGGATCGACACCTCGGATCTGACGCTCGATCAGGTGGTGAATCGCGTGATCGCGGAGTTGCCTGTCGCGTGGCGGTAGCGCGCAAACGATGGAGTGTTCCCATGAGAAAAGCAACCTATTGGGTATCGTTGGCGCTGGTCCTGCAGGCCCATCAGGCTTGGGCGCAGACGACTGAATCGGCCTCGACCTTGGTTTCGCTCAAGCCGATGGCGGTGTTGATTTTGCAACTCGGTGTGCTCGTTCTGGCGGCGCGTCTCGGCGGCATGCTGTTCAAACGGTGGCGGCTGCCCAGCGTGCTGGGCGAATTGCTCTCGGGCGTGATCATCGGCCCCCACCTGCTTGGCGGCGTGGCTGTCCCAGGTTTTCCTGACGGCCCCATGCAGGGCGTTTGGGCGATCCTGAGCTGTCAAAGCCCGTTGTTTGGCCTCGTGCTGGTCGTGCTCACCGTGCTGGTCTTCTTGATCGGCCTCGACACGGACATTCGCCTGATCCGGCGCTATGCGCTGGCGGGCGCACTGGTCGGCGTGAGTGGCGGCGTGGCCTCGTTCGCGGCGGTCTCGGGACTGACCGCAGCCGTTTCCCCCTGGCTGTTCGGCGAGGGCCGCATTCTGGCCTGGTACGAACCAGGCCCCTTTGGCGCTGGCGTGGTAGCCAGCGTCACCTCCGTCGGCATTCTGGCCCGGATGCTGGCCGGCACGCAGCGACTGGAGACGCCCGAAGGGGTGGTGTCGCTTTCCGGCGCGGTGGTTGACGGTCTCGTCGGCATCCTGCTGCTGGCCGTCGGCGCGGGTGTCGTGGAAGCCGTCGCGGCAGGAAGACCGGCCACGGATACCATGATCGCGACAGGCGTGGTGCGCGTCGTGCTGGCTGCAAGCCTGCTGGCCGCGCTCGGCCTGCTTATCGCGCGGAAGGTGGCTCGGTCGACGCTGCGCGACGGCAATGGTCACGGTTCGATCGCCGCCACGGCGGCCTGTGTGCTGGTGGCAGCCGGACTGACCGGCTATTTCGGCCTCTCCCCGCTCCTGGGCGCGTGTGTGATGGGCGTCGTCTTCTCCACGACCGATTTGCGACACTACATTCATGAGCGATTTGAGTTTGTCCATCTGGCGCTGGTTCCGGCTTGCTTCGCACTGGTGGGCACGCAGGTGAATCTGGGCCTGCTGGCCGATCACCGGGTTGTGTTGTTTGTGCTGGCCTTTGTCGGCGTTGCGTTGGTGGCCAAGTTGACCGCATGTGGGCTGGCCGCGCTCCCGGCCCGGCTGACAGCCGCAGGGTGCTTGCGTGTGGGCATCGTATCCATGCCCCGCGGCGAGGCAACGCTCGCCATGGCGATGCTGGCGATCGCGGCCGGAATCATGCCCGCCCCCGTGCTGGTGGCGCTGGTCGTGCTGCTCGTGGTCAGTGGACTGCTCCTGCCCAAGCTGACCGAGGCGGTCTTCAAACGCGGCGGACCCGGCTTCTGCAAAGGCTTCACCCTCGACGAGCAGGTGCGAATCTCCTTCGTGATGACCACCGCCGACAGCGCCCTGTTGATTGTCCGTCGTCTGCTCGAAGTATTTGAGAGCGACGGTTTTTCGGTTTACGTGCTCAACCGCCGCGAGCGTCTGTACCGGTTTACACGCGAGGATTTTGTCGTCACGCTCCAACAGACCGGCCCCACGCTGGTGTTCACGTGCACGTCCCACGAGCGCAATCTGATCAACACGGTCATGGTGGAGATTGCCGCCGGCATCGAGCAGAATTTGCGTGACGTGCGGCGGGATCTCGATCCGGTGGCGCTGCAACGGCAACTGCAGCTCACGCCGTCCGACAGCCCGCCGGACACCGGCAACACGCTGCGCGCGTTCCTTTCTCCTGAGGTGCTCCGTCCTCGGCTGCTCTCCGACACCAAGACCGGGGCGATCGAGGAACTCCTCGATGTGTTGTACGAGAACGACCTCATTCACGACCGGCATGAGGCCCGCCGCGCCGTGTTCGCTCGCGAACAGAATCTCTCCACAGGGCTGGAACATGGCATTGCAATCCCGCACGGGCGCACCGATGCGGTTGATCGGCTTGTCTGCGCGATCGGGCTCAAACCCGAAGGGATCGACTTCGGTTCGATGGACGGCGTGCCGACGCGCATTGTCATTCTCGTTCTGGCCCCGCAAAACGTCTCCGCCCCGCAACTCCAGTTCATTTCGCTGATCAGCCAGACGCTCAACGATCAGGGGCGGGCGGCTCTGCTGACCTGCGACACCTCGGAGGAGATGCTCGCGGTGCTGTCGTCCAACTCGACGGGCAGCGCCTCCAGCAAACGGAAGGTGCCCCCTGCACTCGCCTGCCTGCAATGGCAGAACGTCTCACTGGACATCGGATCGGGCAGCAAAGAAGAGGTCATCGAGCGCCTGCTCGCGCTCTGCGCGCGCAGTGGAGCGGTGACGTCGATGGATGACGCGCGAGCGGCAGTGTTGGCGCGCGAGCGCAAAATGTCCACCGGCATGGAGCATGGCGTGGCCCTCCCCCACGCCCGCACCGAAGCGGTGTCCCGTCTGGTATGCGCGGTGGGCATCAGTCGTGCTGGCGTTGAGTATGAGTCTCTGGACGGCGCCCCTTCCCACATCCTGGTGCTCACCCTCGTTCCCCCGTCGGTCAGCACGGACTATACCCGGCTGGTGGGCGCCGTCATGCGCGCGCTCGACCGTGAAGGCCGCGCCAAACTCCTCGTCGCCAAAACCACTCACGAGGTGCTGGATATCTTGGCCTGCGGCGAGCAGTAAATCCCGATCTGTGGAAAGAAAAAGGACGTGTGACATGAACGTGCTGATGCCGCTGGCCGAGGGGTTTGAAGAGAGTGAAGCGGTGGTCGTGATTGACCTCCTGCGCCGCGCGGGGATTGCGGTGACAATCGCCGCGACAGGCGAGACCCGGAGCGTCACCGCCTCGCGCAACGTGGTCCTCGTCGCCGAGACGCTGTGGCAGGAGGTCGATCTGGACGCTTGCGACGCGCTCGTGCTGCCAGGCGGCGGGCCGGGAACGGCACGGCTTAAGGCCGACACGCGCGTCCTCAACGCCGTACGCGCCTTCCACACGCAGGGCAAGACCATCGGCGCCATCTGCGCCGCCCCGGCCGTGCTGGCCGCAGCCGGCATCCTCGCTGGCCACGCCTTCACCTGCTACCCCGGTTGCGAGAAGGGTTTGGCAGGCACCCGCTACACATCCCAGGCGCCGGTCGTTGCGGACGGCAATGTAATCACCAGTCAGGGGCCCGGCACCAGCTTTGAATTTGCGCTGGCGCTCGTCGAACGCTTGGCTGGCGCTGCCACAGCCGCCCAGGTCGCGGCTGGCCTGTGCCTGCGCCAACAGTCCTGAAGCCGGGGCACCCCCGCGTGGCGCAACAAACGCATGCCTTCATTGCGCGCCGTTCCCTTCACGCCCCCGCCGGTCCAAGATCCGCTGTTGCGGGGGAGCAGCAACGGCACGCATGTCGCGAATGGCTGAGGCCATGTCGGGCGCGCCGTAGAGCGCGCTGCCAGCCACGAGGGCGTCGGCGCCGGCTGCCGTGCAGCGCGGCGCGGTCTGCACCGTCACGCCACCGTCCACCATGATGGAGAGACCGGGGTTGCCGATGCGGTCGGCCTCGCACCGGATCTCGGTGATCTTGGACAGAACCGATTCCATGAACGGCTGCCCGCCGTAGCCCGGCTCGACCGTCATGCACAGGACCTGCCCGCAGCGGGCGAGATAGGGAAAGACGGACGTGGCGGGCGTGGCGGGATTGAGCGTCAGACCCGGCCGGACCCCCGCCGCGCGGATTGTTTCTAGCAGGTCGCTGATCGGCCGGTCCACCTCCACATGGAAGAGCACCGTATCGGCGCCGGCAGCGATGACGCGCGCCGCATACAGGTCGGGATGCGTGAACATCAGATGGACATTGAGGGGCAGGCTGCAGTTCCGGCGCGCCATGGCGACGATGTCGGGGCCGAAGCTGATGTTCGGCACAAAATGGCCGTCCATCAAATCGAGGTGCAGGGCATCGGCTCCAGACACCTCAGCCAGTCGGCACGCCTCGGCAAGATATCCATAATCGGCGGCCAGCAGAGAGGGAAGAATGTGGAGGTTTCTGGCATTCATAAGATTGAGTGGGGGGCAGCGTTCACACGCTCCGTCGCCCAGTGTTTTCTGAGTGGCACCCGGCCTCTTGGAAAACACGTGTCATCAGTAAAACACATTTCAGCGCATTTGTCCACGTTCTGATTCATATTAATGGCCCTTGCAACTCATTGCAGCGCATTGTTTCGCGACGATTCAAATGAGCGTTCAGGCGGCCATCTGCACCGCGTGATCGGAACTGAACCGTTGGCGCACTTGACACTTTCTGCCCCTTCTGACATCCTTACCCGCACGTAAGCGTCTCTTCTGAGCGATCTCTGCAGGCGCGTGCCTGTGTCGCGTGAAATGCCGTTTTTAAGAAAAATTGTTTTATGAACGTATCTACTATCCTGTTGCGGATCTGGACCAAACTGAGACTGTTTTGGGGCACGCCCCGCCGGTTGTTTCTGAACGTATTCCGTCCGGGCTATGTGCGCGCCAGCCTGGCGCAGCGATCAGGTGCGTGCCTGCGATGTGGCGCGTGTTGCCGCCTGGTCGTGAAATGCATCTTCTATTTTGAGGACAAGGGGCTGCCAGCTTGCCGATCGTATCATTTTCGCACATCGAATTGCAGCAAATTCCCTATTGATCCCCGGGATATTGCGGACCGCGATCTCATCGCCCCCCATTCTCCCTGCGGCTACTCGTGGGGGCGGACGGGGAAGCCGCCCAGCGGGTCTTAGTCACGTGAGCTCAGGCTGGCGTCCGCCCAGGAGATGCGACAACACCCACCGGTATTCGCGGGCGATGGATTCGGCCAAGTCTCCGGTCGCCAGATCGGGGGGAAGCACGCCGTACGTGTAGGTCTCCATCTCCACTTGCTCTGTGGCGCCTGCGGCGACAAGCTGGGCAAAGCGCGGGGTGAGCAGGGACTGCGTGGAGCGCAGATCGCCCGATCCCTCAAAGAAAAGCGGCACGTGGAAGTGTACCCGCCAGCACGCATCCGGAGGAACGGGCGCGGCCAGCGCCTCGGGCAGATCGGCAAACGCCTGTTCGGAACCGTCAGGCGATTGCCGCCGCGTCTGATGGAGATAGACGTCCTCGCAAAAGTTCCGCAAGGCGGCAGGCGCATCCGCCCCGTCGCGAACGCCCAACGCTGCGCCGAGGTGAATCTTGCTCACGGGCACCCCGGCGGCGCTCAAGCGGTCGAGACTGTCCGCCAGATCCTCGAACGCGACGGCCATATGAACCGTGTCGAAACACACGCCGACATGCCGCGCCAGCGTCGCCTCGGCGGCTTCCGCGCTCATCCCGCGCTGCGCGCGCAGGTGGGCGATACCCCATTCCCGCAAAGGCCCTGTGAAGAAATGGATCGTTTCATGGGTGTTCTCGATCAGGCAGTCGGGTTCGGGCTCGAGCGCGATTGCGATAGACTTGCCCGTGCTGGCCAGGGTGTCGGCCGCGTGGGCGGCGGCATCGGCAATGTTGGCCACCAGTGATTGGACATCGGCGCGGGTCGTGATCCACGGCTTGTACGAGCCGGGCACGGTGGAAATGGTGCCGCGCACCCCTTCGGGCAGCAGCGCCGCCAGAAGATCCGTCAGCAGATTCGTATAGTCAAGCCGCTCGCGCTGCCGCCAGTCCGGCCGGTAGACATTCGTTTTCACGGGCCCGCCATGAAAACGGCCGTACGGAAAGCCGTTGATGGTGAAGACGTAAAGATCGTTGGCACGGCAGAACGCTCGGAACGCGTCGAGCCGGGCGGGAACGGCAAGGGTCTGCGCGGCCGTCCAGCTCAGTCTCAAGCCCAGACCGAACGGTCCGGGTCTGCCCACGAGCTGTTTGATGCGCAGGGCCTGGTCCCGCACGGCGGCGAAGTTTTCCTCCCAGGTCTCGCCGGGATGGACATTCAGACAGTAGGTTAGGTGGAGGGGGGGATTGCTCTGCACTCTCATGAGGGTATCCTTAAAGCATGAATCGCGGTTTCGATGTGACCTGCGTCCAAAACATGCACTTCCCGTTTGGCCCCGATGCCGACCGGCAAGGTGATGTTCAGCTCCCCGCCCAGATGTTCGCGGAAGCGTTCAAGCCCCGCCAGCAGGAGCAATTCCCCGGACGCATTGCGCGCCTCGATGCAGGAATCCCACAGCGGCAAGCCTCCATCGGTCAGCCCCGTCACGAGGCGCGCGAAATCGCCGTCAGCCACCAGCCCGGTCTGCATGGCGATGTGGGCGTCGATCGCGAGGCCGATCGCCACGGCTTGGCCATGACCGATGCGGTAATGACTCATGCACTCGATCTGGTGCGCGGACCAGTGCCCGAAATCCAGAGGACGGGCCGATCCGGTCTCAAACGGGTCGCCCCCCTGCCGGATCTGGTCAAGGTGCAGCGCGGCGCATCGCCGAATCACCACCTCCAGGGTCGCAGCGTCGCGCGCGGCGACTGCGCGCGCGTGATCGCAGAGGTAATCGAAGAACGGGGCATCTCGAATCATTGCCACCTTGAACGCCTCGGCCAGGCCGCCGATCCAGTCACGCGGCGCGAGTGTCCTGAGAAAATCGAAATCGGCGATGACGCCGAAGGGCGGGGCGAAGGTCCCCGCGAAGTTTTTCGTTCCGTTATCGTCAATACCGTTCTTGACGCCGATGCCGGCGTCGCACTGCGCCAGTGTTGTGGTGGGGATGCGCACAAATCTCAACCCGCGATGCGCCAGCGAAACGGCCAGCCCCAGCATGTCGAGCATGGCCCCTCCGCCCACGCCGATCACGCAACTGTGGCGGTCGAGTCGCAGCCGCCCGATAAGCGCGAGCGTATCGTGGACAGCCCCCCAGCCCTCCTTCGCCGCTTCGCCGCCGGGCAGGATCACCGGCGGCCCCGCCTGCACGAGGCTGTCGGCCTGGCTGCGCACATAAGCCTCGGCGGTTTGCGCAAGATCCGGCCAGGCCCGGGCGAGGCCGCTGTCGATGCACACCCAGATTCTGTTAGCCGACGCATCGCCTCGTGGGCCGATCACACGCCTCAGCGTGCCGTTCTGCTGCGAGAAAACGCCGCGGGTGAAATGCACGGGATAGTCAAACGTGACCGTGAACCGTTGATGATAAACATCGTCACACCTTGTCGCAACCTGATCGCTCATCGTGCTCTCCCTCGCATACCCCGATCGCGTGCCGTTCATGCCGATTCCAGATACCGTCTCACCCCGCAAGCCAGCTCGACAATGCCGCCTGAACCGGCCAAGGCGGGAATCGTGGAGGCGATGGCTATTTCCCGACCCTTGCCGACACGCCCGTGCGTGCCTCGAATGCGGCTCGTGTCGCGGCACACGCCGGGCGGACACCACGAGAAGAACAATTCACACGGATCGAAGCCGGGTTTGTTGTGGATGTCCACATGACCGGCATAGTCCGGCGCGTTCCGGAGATCCGTCCACCAGGGGTAGGCGAACCAGCGTCCGGATCGGGCCACGGCGACCAGCTCGCCGCTATTCGCATGCCGCATACCGAGCTCGGCTTGCGCCGCCGCATCCAGCACCCGCTCCACGCCGTCGGCGGCAAGCAGGATCTCGCGGACCCGCGCGATATCGGAGGGGTCCGCAACATGGATATGCGCCACTTCGTGATCCACCAGCGCAAAGGCGCGCGAGGCGTGAAAGTCCGCATAGAGTCGCCCCTTCACGTTGCGCGTTTTCATCAGCCCGTGCTCGTGCAGGATGCGGTTGGGCAGCACCGCCGCTCCAGTGCAATCGACAATCGCATAGTCGCCGAAAATCACGGTCTCATAACCGTTCTTTTGCGCGGCGGCCAGGAGCGCGCGCAACTGCCCTTGCAGCGTCTCGATCGCCCGCTTGCTTCTGGCATGATGGGGCCCGTAGCGTTGAAAATCGTAGTCCAGCGATGGCAGATAGGTCACGCACACCCCTGGGGTCAGCATCGGATCGGCCAGGATCTCGGCGGTGGCTGCGGCGATCCAGTCGCCCACCTTGGCTGATGCGAGCGGCCCCCAGTAGTGGTGCAACCGGAAGGGCCGTCCGATGCGGCTGCAGAGTTTCCGGTACACGCCATCCGGGCGGCAGTAGCAGTCCTCAATCATTCCGCCATGGCTCTTGTGGATCGGCGCGGGCGAGAGCAGGATGTCGGCATCCCCGCCCAAGCTCTGCTGACAGAAGAGCTGGGCCACAGTGCCGCCTGCGCTGCGGAATCCCCTCCACAAGCTGTCCCCGGCCACCAGCGCCGATGATTGTTCCCAGAGCGAGACCCGGCGTAACGTGCGGTCGAAGCGCCCATTGGCGATCATGCCATGCTCCGCCGGCAGCGCGGCGGTGCGGAAGCTCGCTTGGACCGTGCAGGTCACGGCCGGGAAAACGGTTTTCCCGGCCTGAAAGTCGAGGCCGATAGCGAGGCCTCGCGAAGCCTCATGCGACAGCGCGGCCACTTGAATAATCAACACTTTTTTTCCGAACGGTGACATGGCGAAACTCCGGTTATCCGTCATTCATCATGTGCAATAAAATCGTCGAGCGAGACGGCGCTGGAAGGCCCAGAGCGTCAGACCGACCGCACCCGGAACGGCCAGTCCGCCCCAGCCGATTGCGGCGAGGCAGACCTGCATGAACAGGAGGCCCCGCAGCCATCGGCCGACGGCCCCCTGCACCCCGCCCGGCGTCGGCCGGCCGGCCAGACGATGCCCGGCCAAACCCGCCCAGACGGCCATCGGCGCACCGAGCGCGAACGCCAACGGCCAAGCCCCGATTCCCGCCCGACGCGCGGCCCAGCCCACGACGCCAAATCCCGCCGCGAGAACGAGAGCGGGCAGCCAGCGGCGAACACCCAGCTCCATCGCGCGGGTCTCGTTCCGGGCGATGGCCGTCACAGCGGCCACGTAAAGCCCGAGCAACCCGGCCGACGCGATCACGGGCGCCGACAGCTCACCCCGCCATCCGGCCGCGACAGCGCCCGTCAACAGGCTCAGCGCCCGGCAGCCGCCCATGAATAATGGACCGAGGATTCGGAAGCGCTTCATCACGCTGTTGTACAGCAGCACGGTCGCTGTCAAAAGCGCCACGGTGCCCAAGCCGGCCCAACCGTTGAACCCCGCGACCGCGATGCCCGCCGCAGCCGTCATTAAAAAGAGAATAATCGCCGTGCGCGGCCGGATTGCACCCGAGGGGAGCGGCCGGTCAGGCCGCTCGCGCCGATCCTCGGCTTGGTCGAAGAGATCGTTCCCAATCAGCCCGTGCGCGTAAATCAGCAGCGCGGATGCCGCCGCAACGCCCGCGCGCGCCCAAGCGGGAATCACAACTCCCCACAGGGCGCATCCGGACTCCAGCGCCGTCGTCGAAAAACCGGCCGCCGAAGCCAGCAGAAAGCCGGCCACGGGGTCACCGGGCACCGTCAGCAGATTGGGCGGCCGCAGCAACGCCCACCCCGCGTGCCGCACCGGGGCGGAGTGGTCCGGACCGCTCATCGCTGGAACTCGCGTGGATCGACCGGCGCGAGATCGAAGCGGGGCCGCCAGGCCGGAGATTGGGAGTAAAACGCCATCGCGTTGGCGAAGACCAAGCGATGAAGGGTCTGCTCGTCGTGACCGTCCGCCTGCATATGATCGACCACCTTGATCAGGCTCAACGGATCGGAGACGCCCCAATCCGCCGAACCGCTAACGATGATGCGCTCGCTGCCGACGCGCCGGACGATGTCGCTGACCCGCGCGGGGTTTAGTTTCGAGAAGGGATAGACCGTCAGGCCGCAGAAACATCTGGTTTCGTTGATGGCCAGATCGATCGTCTCCTCGGTGTTGTGATCCAGGTAGACCCTGCGTTCGTCCATGCCGGCTTTGCGCAGACACGCCACGGTCCGTTTGATGCCCTCAGGCTTGTTGACATGAGGCAGGTGAACAATCACGGGCAGGTTGCGGGCCTGCGCGATATCGAGCTGCCGCAGCAGGGCATACTCCTCGGCGTCGCTGATTCGGTCGAAGCCGATTTCTCCGAGGGCCACGCACCTCTCATGATCGAGATACTCGCCCATTCCGGCCAGGACCTCGTTGACCAGCTTCGTGTTCCCGGCCTCTTTGGGATTGTAGCCGATGGCAGCGTAGTGATCCACGCCAAACCGCCGCGCCCGCACAGTCTCGAAATCGAGGACGAGCTTGAAGTAGTCGAAAAACGTCCCGGCGTAGCGCCGGTCACTGCCCAGCCAGAACGACGGTTCGACGCAGACCCGTATTCCGGCGCCGTATAGGGCCTGATAGTCGTCCGTGGTGCGCGAATACATGTGGATATGGGGCTCGATAATCACGATCACTCTCCGTTCAGGCGGAAAAAAGTATAACCCATGCGCTTAAACGAAGCGACCGAGAAAAAAGTTCACAGTCTGACAGGACCCCTGTAGGCCTCTTTCAGAATCTGCGGGTCCGGCTTGAGGGTGTCCGGCATGCCCGATATCTGTATCAGATGGTTGACGAGGGTGTTGACCCGCTCGACGCTCTCAGCCGCCATCTTCACGAGTTCGCGCTGAGATGGGGTCAGATTCCCGGCGCATCCGGAATTGAGCATCTCGATCACGCCGGAAGAAACGGTGAGCGGCTGGGTGATCTCCTGGCTAAGTTCGGCATAGCGCGTCACGAGTTCCTCGCGGGTAAGCTGCAGTCCGATGCCGTTGCGCCGCGCCGCACTTTCGATGCTGGCAATGGTTTTGCGGTCGGCGTTGACCTGACCGGCCAACGACCGGATTCCCTGCTCGGCATCCGTCGTCATGGAGGAAAGCAGCTCGCGTATCTGGCTGAATGCCGCCACGATATCCTCGTTCCGGTCTTCGATGACGGTGTCGTGCTGCTCCAGCACCGTGGCGGCTTGCCGGAGCATCGCCGCCAGTGCGACGGATCGCTGCCGACGCACGGCGATGGCCATTTGG
>Ga0194125_10002835_pt1 | contig 28446 bp, 18 predicted proteins | sample TA2KigC250mmetaG_FD_148626 | JGI IMG/M metagenome (GOLD analysis project Ga0194125, IMG submission 148626) | Freshwater microbial communities from Lake Tanganyika, Tanzania - TA2015034 Kigoma Deep Cast 250m | ecosystem: Environmental > Aquatic > Freshwater > Lake | place: Tanzania: Lake...
CACGCCCTCGCCATTCGGGCCCAGGCTCCGGATAAAACAGCGGCACGCCTCGATCAGTTCCTTGTCGGAATAGGACCCGATCGAGCCCTCCAGCGTGTAGGCGTAATCGCGCAGCCAGAAAGCCTCGTAGCCGATCCCCACCTGTGGCGGAAAGGCTGCGGTCCCGTCCTTCATCTCGCGACGCGATGCGCGAATGATCCGGTGCGCTTCCTTTTCCATCCAGGACACCGACGCGGCAAGTTCATTTGACGTCGTGTTCACGTTACGCTCCTCCGCGCCGGAAGCCAGACAGCCACAGGCCGCCACAGCCGCTGCGCCGCTGATACAGATCCTGGCCGTCCATCCCGGCATCGTGCCGACCCTCCGTCGCATCCGACACGGGTGCCCGTGTCGGAACCGGGCCGAATGCTATGCGCTGTCTGTCTCATTGAACACTCAAAAACTAGAGTTGGCGATCTTGACGCTCATCCGCTCCTGTGACAGACTCCGCCGCTCACCAATCCGAAGCACGATGATCAATCCGTAGTTCCACCGACTTCTGTTCGCACAGGGGGTGCCCCGTGTCTCTTTCTGTTCGTCACAATACTCAGGCGCGAGGCCAGCCGCTGGAGTTCCACTATCGCAGCCGCAACCCGTTCGGGACATTGATCGCACTCGCCGGGCGATCGGGCTGGTTCTACTTGTGGCCGCTGACGATCTTTGTTCTCAAGCAATCTCCGGCGTGGGTCATTCCGATCCTGTCCGCCAAGGCCATCGACACACTGTCTGATCCGGCGCGGCATTCACTTCACGACCTGCTGATGTTTGGGGTCTTTACGCTCCTGCTTCTGGCCCAGAATGTGCCAATGCACACCTACTTCATTCACCTGGTCAGCACGACGATACGGCGGATGGAGCAACGGCTGCGCATGTCGCTGGTGATCCGGCTGCAGCAGCTTTCGATTGGTTTCCACGACAAGACGGAAACAGGGCGGCTGCAGGCCAAGGTGCTGCGCGACGTCGAGCAGATACAGACGATGAGCATGTACCTGTGCGAGAGCGGGACGATGGGCGTGACCACCATCGTATTCGCGCTGTGCCTGACCGCAGCCAAAGATCCCCCCATGCTGCTTGTCTATCTTGCGCTGGCGCCCGTGGCCGTGTTTCTGATCCGTTTCTTCAAGAAATCCATTCGCGAACGCAACAGGGATTTCCGCTCCAACATGGAATCCGTGTCGGCGGAAGTTGCGCAGATGCTCGACATGATCCCCGTTACCCGCGCGCACGGCCTGGAGGGGTCCGCCATCAGCCGGTTCCGGCGGCAGACCGACACCCTGCTCCAGCGCGGCGTGCATCTGGACCGGCTGAATGCGACGTTCGTCTCCTCTTCCTGGGTCACATTCCAGACAACAACCATTCTGGGGCTCTGCATCACGTTCTGGCTGTGCCGCGCGGGCCGCATCAGCGTGGGCGACGTTGTGCTATATCAGGGGCTGCTCATGCAGATCGTCGCGTCCATCAGCGTTTTCACCAACGTGTACCCGCAAGTGGCCAAGGGTGTGGAATCCATCCGGTCCATCGGCGAGGTGCTGGAGTGCCCTGATATCGAATTGAACGAGGGCAAGCAACCGGTGACACGCGTTGAAGGCGCGATCGAGTTCGAACGCGTCGAATACAGCTATCCGGGCACAAGCATTCCGGCGCTGAAGGGATTTTCGCTGCGTGCGGCGGCCGGCGACTGTGTGGCGTTGGTCGGTCCGTCCGGAGCCGGGAAATCGACCGTCATGGGACTCGCCATCGGGTTCCGGCGGCCCACGTCCGGCCGCATCCTGCTGGATGGGGCGGACATGCAAACGCTGGACATGCGTCAGTATCGTCGCTTCATCTCGGTGGTGCCGCAACAGACCTACCTGTTCCGGGGCACGATCCGCGAGAATATCACCTTCGGCCTGGACGCCGTGGACCGTAGGACGCTGGACGAAGTCGTCGAAATGACGCATGTGTCGGATTTCGTCCGAAACCTGCCCGAAGGTCTGGACACGCCGGTTGGCGAGGGCGGTTCCACGCTGTCCGGCGGGCAGCGCCAGAGGATCGCCATTGCCAGGGCCATGATCCGCGACCCGCGCCTGATCATCTTCGACGAGGCCACCACCGCGCTCGATGCCGAGTCCGAGAATCTGGTGCAGGATGCGATTTACCGGATGATTCAGGGGCGCACGACGTTTATCGTCGCCCATCGCCTGTCAACCGTGCGCAAGGCCGGCAAGATCGTTTTCCTCCGAGCCGGCCAAGTCGTCGAACAGGGCAGTTACGACGAACTCATGGCTCTTGGCGGCGATTTTTTCAGGATGAACGAACTGGCGGGCTAGCGAGACAAACAGGGGAGACATGCCATGTCAAAGCACAAGCTGGTAGGAAGCGCGATTCCGAACATTCCGTGGGAAGAGAGACCGGCCGGCCAGACCGATCCGATCTGGCGTTCTGCCCGGAATCCGATTATCCCGCGAAACTTCATCCCTCAGGCCGATCGCATCTACAACAGCGCGGCCGTGCCGTTCAAGGGCGGTTTTGCCGGTGTGTTTCGCGTGGACGACCGGACGAAGATCTACCGCCTTCATAAGGGATTCAGCCCTGATGGTATCAACTGGAAGATTGATCATGAACCGATGACCTTCACGCAAAACGATCCGGATGTGGAAAAGTACGATTCCGGCTATGATCCACGCGTATTATGGCTTGAGGACCGCTATTACGTGACCTGGTGCAACCGGTTTCACGGACCGACCATCGGCATCGCCTATACGTTTGATTTTCAGACGTTCCATTTCGTCGAGAACGCCTTTCTGCCGTTCAATCGCAATGGCGTTCTTTTCCCGAGAAAAATAGGCGGCCATTTCGCCATGCTGAGCAGGCCCAGCGACAACAGCCATACGCCCTTCGGCGATATCTTCTACAGCCAGAGTCCGGACCTGGTCTATTGGGGCGCGCATCGGTGGGTCATGGGCCCTGTGCGGGGTTGGCAAAGCACAAAGATCGGGCCGGGCCCCATCCCGATCGAGACGTCAGCCGGGTGGTTGATGATCTACCACGGCGTGCAGGGATCCTGCAATGGCTTCATTTACAGCATGGGCGTCGCCTTGCTGGACCTCGACAAGCCGTGGAAAGTCATCGCCCGCAGTGCCCGGTATGTCATGGGCCCGGAAGAGCTTTATGAAGTGGCCGGCCATGTGCCAAACGTCTGCTTCCCCTGCGCCGCCCTGGCCGATTCCGCCACCGGACGGATTTCGATATACTACGGGGCCGCCGACACAGTCGTCGGGTTGGCATACACGACGCTAGACTATCTGATGGATTTTATGGAGTAGTGACAGGACCGGAAGGAAGTCGTGAAGATCGCGAGCGACCAACGAACCGAACGCCGTTTCGTATTGGCCACCGCGTTGACGCTGCTTGTCGTGGCGGGCGGGCAGTCCGCCGTCGTTGGAGAGGGAGAAACTCAGAACACCGCGGCGGCAAGCAATGATCTGAACACCGTGCGGCAGCGGATTCTGAAGCCTCTCCTGGCGCCGGTTCCCGAGGAAACGGTTCACACTTTGGTGGGTGCCTTAAAGTCGGATGGCAGTTGGCCGGACATCGACTATAGAGACCGTGGCAGGGCCGGCTGGAAGACGGTGCAACACTTGAGCAACGTCACCACATTGGCTAGGGCTTTCCGGTTCCCAGGGTCGAACCTCCAAGGCAATGAGTCCCTGCGCGGCTCGGTCCTGCGCAGCCTCGACTACTGGCTGAGCCGCGACTTCAAGAACTTGAACTGGTGGTGGAACCAGATTGGCGTGCCCCAAGCCCTGCTGCCCACGCTCCTGCTGATCGAGAAAGAGCTCTCCGCCGAGCAGCGCAGCCGTGCCCTGGCGATTCTCCGCCGAGCGGGGATCGGCATGACGGGCCAGAACCTGGTATGGGTTGCCGAGATCACAGCGGGCCTGGGTATCCTGGAGAACGACCCGAAGCTGATTGCGACGGCCTACCAGAGGATCGCCGACGAGATTAGAATCTCCACTCGCGAGGGCATCCAGCCGGATTTTAGCTTTCATCAACACGGACCCTGCCTCTACAACCACGGCTACGGTGCAGCCTTCGCCGTGGACTGCTCCAGGATCGCCACCCAGGTCGCGGGAACACGGTTTGCCTTTCCGTCCGAGACCATCGCCCTGCTCGGCAGCCTGATCCTGGATGGCAGCCAATGGATGACGCGTGGCGGCACCACCGACTTCGGTGGGGAAGGTCGGGGGATCACACTTCGGGGACAAAACGCCAGTTATCTGAGCATAGCCGCCCGCAACATGCTTCAGTTTCCCACCGGCCGCGAAAAGGAGTTTCGCGACCTGGATGCCCGAGCCGCGGGACAACCCGCCCCGCCGCTGGTCGGCAACCGGCACTTCTGGCGGTCGGACCTGATGACGCATCACCGGCCGAACTTCTACGCCTCCGCCCGCATGTTCTCCAGCCGGGTCGCCAACACGGACGGGGCCTACAACGGCGAGGGTCTCAAGAGTCATCACATCGCCGATGGCTGCAATGTGTTGCTTCGCACGGGGCGCGAGTATCAAGACATCTTCCCGGTCTGGGATTGGCAGAAAATCCCCGGCGCCACCATCGAGCAGCGTGCGGAGCTGACCGGCTCGCCCAGGCGAATGGGCCAGACGAGTTTCGTCGGCGGGGTCTCGGATGGCGAATATGGACTGGCAGCGTGCGAGGGGGAACGGGACGGGCTGTCGGCCCGCAAGATATGGTTCTTCTTCGACGACGCATACGCCTGCCTCGGCGCAGGGATCACGTGCGTTTCGAACGGCCCGGTGGTGACGACGGAGCGCGCCCGGCGGGAACCGAATGGGTCGTGCTGACGAACCACGCGCCGCGCGCGGCCGGCACATGGACGCGGCTGACGGCGCGGGCGGATTACGCCTCGCAGACGTGGGGGCTCTTCCTCGACGGCACGAATGTGGCGGAAAATCTCGGGTTCGCCTCGCCGCAGACTCGGCCTACCTGTCTTTGGGTTGAAAGCTTTGGCGCGGTCCTGGACGACCTGTACGTGGGTCTTGCCCGACCCGCCGGTTTCCCCGGCGCGGGCAATATCGTTCCCGACGAGTGGTACCTGAGCCATTTCGGCGAGATCCGCGCCGACGGCGCCGATTCCGACGCCGACGGGATGAGCAACATGGAAGAGTACCTGGCGGGAACTAATCCGGATGACGACACCTCCTATCTTGGCTTCACCGGGCTTCCCGTGAGCGGAGTCCCCGGCGAGTTCCTGGTGAGGTGGCAGAGCGTCTCGAACAAGTTTTACACCCTGCAGGCGGCAACGAATCTGCTGACCGGGTTCGACTCGATCCTCGAAACAGGCATCCCGGCCACCCCGCCGGAAAACGTGCATACGGATAACGTGGGGACCGCCGGGATGAGGTTCTACAGGATCAGACTTGAATGACCGTCCCTATCACCCTGTCTGACCGGTCATGCCTGATGACATGATGACAGGGTAGGCCCTAATTCTCGCCTAATCGCAGCCTGCCGGGGTGCCACCCGTAGGGCGGCGCTCGCCGACGTGTCGCGGCGTAGCGCGCAGCGCGAAGACGGAGCGCCAGCCCAAGCCTGCCCTGTGCACCGAATCGCAGATGCGCCCTTTTCTGTTGACGGCTGGTTAACGCTGTATTAAAAGGCCGACAGTAGCGGTTGCCGGGAAAACATGCTCAGGAAGTCCTTTAGATTCGTAGTTGTCGGTTGTCTTGCCGGTGTTATTACCGCCGGGCTGTGGTGCATTTCTTCAAGAGGCGTTTCTTCCGGCAATCACGCGCGGGCGGTTTCGCAAGTCGGTGTTCGCGCCGCGGCCGCGGTCCCGACTGCCGTCCCGGGAAAAGCTCCCCATCCTTCCGTCCCGCCGCAAGTACAGGCTGCTCCACCGATCGCACCGCCTCTATCGGGTCCGATCCGGACTTCTCCCCCTCTGCGCAAGCTGACTGGAAACCCACTGAACGAGACGCAGGCAAGAAGGGAAACACGCGATGACCACGATGCGTAGGATGATGGCGGTATTGTTCTGCTTGCAACTGGTAATGAGCGTGTCGGTCGCTCGTTCAGCCGAGGGCCCGGGCAAAGGGCCCAAGCTGAATTTTGGGGATTCCAAGCGGAAACATGGTCTTGACGCGATCAAAGCCGTCGGCGACAGGCTGCCCGAAGTGGCTCGGCACAACAGGGTGAGTACCAAACGGCTGACGAAACTCCTCGAAAATGAGCATGACCTTTGGGTGACGGACGATTCGAGACTGCTGTACATCTGCGAAGGGCTGGCCTGTCCGGAGCATGCGCCGGCTGAACAGGCGCTATCCACCAATGGGCCGCATTCCTCGTTCGATGCGCCGTATCCTCTCTCCCAGACCTTTCTGCTCCATAGCCGGCCCGGCGCCACCAAGACCATCTTTCTTGATTTCGATGGCCAGACTTTCACCAATTCAACGTGGGAAAATGGTGGCAATCTGAAATTGGCCGCCTACTACTCCGTTTTCGATTCGACGACCAAGACCCAAATCCAGCAAATCTGGGCGCGGGTGGCGGAGGATTTTGCGCCGTTCGATGTGGATGTCACCACCGAAGATCCGGGCAGGGAAGCCCTGATCAGGAGGGGGACTGGAGATACGCAGTGGGGAATCCGCGCGTGCTTCACCAGGAACCAGAATCTGCTCACCGGTAACGCAATTATCAACGCCGCCGGCGGCGGAACGGCCTATCTCTACTCATTCGGTGATATAACTTCTGAGGATTTGCCGGCTCTCATTTTCAACACCGGGCTCTATACCGGCTCCCAAACCGCCTCGCACGAAATCGGGCATACCGTGGGGCTTCACCACAAGGGCAACACGCCCAGCACCGAGTACTATCCCGGGCACGGATCTGGCTCGACGTCGTGGGCGCCTATCATGGGGGCGAGTTGGCTGGGCAATGACGAGATCGTGGTTCAGTGGAGCAAAGGCGAGTACTATTTGGCCAATAACACGGAGGATGAGTTAGAAAGAATCACGACCTTTAATGGCTTCGGATACCGCGCAGATGATCACGGCAACACCAATACCAGCGCGACATCGTTGACGCCGACCGGGAACGTCTTCACCGTGCGCGGTGTGATCGAAACGGATGCCGACGTTGATTTCTTTGCCTTCACGACAGGCGGCAGCGTGACGATCGCGGCGAATCCGTTCACTGCCGCGCCCAATCTGGACATTCTTGCGCGCCTGTACGACTCGAGTGGAAACCTTGTGCAGGAATCCAACCCCGGGAGCGTGTTGAACATCTCGATGTCCGCGGTATTGGCCGCCGGCACCTATTACCTGAGCATTGAAGGCACGGGTTGCGGCAATCCGTTTTCAAGTACACCATCCGGATACACGAGCTATGCGTCGCTGGGACAGTACGAGCTCACCATAACGGTGAGCCCGACGGTAAGCTGCGCATTGACGGCCCCGGCGAACGGGGCGACCTTCGCCGCGCCGGCCTCGATCACGCTGCAGGCCACCGCCGGTTCATCCACAGGCACGATCGCCAAGGTCGAATTCTTCAATGGCGGCACTCTGCTGGGCGAGGACACGACCAGTCCTTATTCTTGGACGTGGACAAATGTGACGGCCGGCTCATACACGCTGACGGCCAAGGCCACCGACAACGGCGGCGCGACGAACACCTCGGCGGCGGTGAATGTCACAGTGACGCAGGTCACCTACACGGTGACCTACAATGCCAACGGCGCGACCGGCGGATCGGTTCCGGCTTCGCAGATCAAGACGAACGGCGTGGCGCTTACGCTGGCCACGAACAGCGGCAACCTGGTCAGACCGGGCTACATCCTCACCGGCTGGAACACCGCCGCCAACGGCAGCGGCGCGGACTACGCCGAGGGCGCGAGCTACACCGTCGAGGCGGCCGTGACGCTCTATGCCAAGTGGCAGGACAACGGGATTAAACAACAGATCCCCTTTGTGGATGGATTCGAGACCAACACGGTCACGCTGGGCGATCTTAACGGGCAGAACAACTGGGTTGTCAGCGCCGTCGGCGCGGCCTTGGTGCAGGCCGACGAGACGTACGCGGGCGCCCGGGCTCTGAAGATTGATGCGCCCGCCACGGTGACGGTAAGCCAGGCGCTGACCAGCACGGCGAGCGTGGTCTGGCTGGACCTGATGCAGAAGGTTATCGCGGGGCCGGCGAATGCGGCGCGGCCCAACGCGGCGGTTGCCTTCCTGTTTAACACGAACGGGTATCTGATGGTCTGGGACGGCGCGCAATCGGCGGGGTCGGAGTGGGTCACACTGTCGAACCACACGCCGATGGGGACGGGTGTATGGGCGCGTCTGACGGCGCGGGCTGATTTCTCGGCGCAGACGTGGTCGCTTTACCTTAACGGCACGAGCGTGGCTGATAACCTGGGGTTCGCCACCAACCGGACCGGGCTGGGCGGGGTGCGCATCCAGGCCAAGGCGGGCGTATTCGACGAGGTGTACGTTGGCACGTCCAATCCTATCGACCTGAGCACGAACGTGCCGCCGAGCTGTGCGCTGACGGCGCCGACGAACGGGGCAAGCTTTACCGCGCCGGCCTCGATCACGCTCACCGCCGACGCCTCGGACACGGACGGCACGGTGACGAAGGTTGAGTTCTTCAACGGCGCGACCCTGCTGGGCGAGGACACGGCCAGCCCGTACGGGTACGACTGGAGCAACGTGACGGCTGGATCCTACACGCTGACAGCCAGGGCGACGGACAATGTCGGGGCGATGACGACCTCGGCGGTGGCGAACATTACCGTGACGCCTGCGACCTACACTGTGAGCTACAATGCCAACGGCGCGACCGGCGGCGACGTGCCGGCGTCGCAGACCAAGACGAACAGCGTGGCGCTCACGTTGGCGTCGAACAGCGGCAGCCTGGTCAAGACCGGGCACACCTTTATCGGCTGGAACACAGCCGCCGACGGCAGCGGCACGGACTACGCCGAGGGCGCGAGCTACACCGCCAATGCGGCCGCTACGCTCTACGCGAAGTGGCAGGCCGACAACCAGGCGCCGAGCTGCGCGCTGACCGCGCCTACGAACGGGGCTACCTTCACGGCGCCGGCCTCGATCACGCTCACGGCCGACGCTTCGGACACGGACGGCACGGTCGTTAAGGTGGAATTCTTTAACGGCGCTACCAAGCTGGGTGAGGATACTACCAGCCCGTACCAGTACGACTGGACGGGAGTCGCTGCGGGTGCGTACACGCTGACGGCGACGGCGACCGATGATGACGGGGCTACGAATACCTCGGCGGCGGTGAACGTCACCGTGGCGCCGGCCACGTACACGGTGGACTACAACGCCAACGGCGCGACCGGCGGCAGCGTGCCGGCGTCGCAGACCAAGACGAACGGGGTGGCGCTGACTCTGGCCACGAACAGCGGCAGCCTGGTCAAAACGGGAAGCACCTTCTCCGGCTGGAACACAGCCGCCGACGGCAGCGGCACGGACTACGCCGAGAGCGCGAGCTACACCGTCGAGGCGGCCGTGACGCTCTACGCCAAGTGGCAGACCGGCAACGTGTCGCCGACCTGCGCGCTGACCGCGCCGACGAACGGGGCGAGCTTCACCGCGCCGGCCTCGATCACGCTCACCGCGGACGCCTCGGACACGGACGGCATGGTGACGAAGGTTGAGTTCTTCAACGGCGACACCCTGCTGCACGAAGACACCACCAGCCCGTACAGGTACGACTGGACCGGCGTTGGCGCGGGGTCGTACACGCTGACAGCCAGGGCCACTGACAATGACGGGGCGGTGACGACCTCGGCGGTGGCGAACATTACCGTGACGCCTGCGACCTATGCCGTGACCTACAACGCCAACGGCGCAACCGGCGGCACGGTGCCGGCGTCGCAGACCAAGACGAACGGTGTGGCCCTTACGCTGGCCTCGAACAGCGGCAACCTGGTCAAGGCGGGGAGCACCTTCGCCGGCTGGAACACCGCCGCTGACGGCAACGGCACGGACTACGCCGAGGGCGCGAGCTACACCGTCGATGCCGCCGTAACGCTCTACGCCAAGTGGCAGGCCAACGGGCTCGATCAACTTCCCTTTGTCGAGGGGTTCGAGACCAACACGGTCGCGATGGGCGATCTCGACGGTCAGAACAACTGGACGGTCAGCGCAGCCGGCGCGGCCCTGGTGCAGGCCGATGAGAAGTACGCAGGTGACCGGGCGCTGAAGATTGAGGCGACCAACACGGTCACAGTGAGCCAGGCGCTGACCACCACGGCGAGCTTGGTCTGGCTGGACCTCATGCAGAAGGTCGTCGCGGCGCCGACGAACGGAGCGCGGCCCGATGCGGCCGTGGCGTTCCGGTTCGACGCGAATGGGCGCCTGGTGGTGTGGGACGGCTTGCAATCGGCGGGTTCGGAGTGGGTCACGCTGACGAACCACACGCCGATGGCGCAGGGCGTCTGGACGCGGCTGACGGCGAAGGCGGACTACACGGCGCAGACATGGGCGCTGTACCTCAACGGCACGAACGTGGCCGAGAACCTGGGGTTTGCCACCAACCGGACTGGTTTGAGCGAATTCAGGATTGAGGTCAGGACAGGCGTTCTCGACGAGGTGTCAGTCGTGCTGGACCGTCCCGTCGGGCTTTCTGACGGCGGCGGGTCTTCCGAATACGGCAACGTGGCGCCGGACAGTTGGTATCTGGATCACTTCCAGAGCCTGACGTATGGTGACGGCGATGACCCGGACCGCGACGGCATGAGCAACCTGGATGAATACCGGGCCGGGAGCGATCCGTCCGATCCGGCGTCCTGTCTGCGCTTCATGGATGCCGGGGCGACTGCTACCCGCGCGGGCGAGGTCGTAATCCGCTGGCAGAGCGAGACAGGGAAAGTCTACACCATCAAGGTGGCGACGAATCTGGCGGCCGGTTTCGACTCCACGCTCGCCACGGGCATCGAAGCCACTCCGCCGATCAACACGCACACCGACAGGGTGGACGGGATAAGCGTGAAGTTCTATCGGATCGTGCTGGAGTAGCATCAGGTGGCGAGTAGGAAAGGCGGAGGAAATGGAAGGCAAGCGTGTTGAACAAGCAGGAGGTGCGACGATGAGCGGTGCGGAGAAGAAAGGCGGAGTGGTACTGAGTGGCGCGTGGCGGTTCTCGCGAGTGTTCGCGGCCGCGCTGGCGGTGGGGATGCTGGCGGGGACGGCGCGGGGGCAGGCCGAAGGAGCGTTGGCTGATGGCGGTGATAGTTACTTCGAAATGACCATCGGAGGCGTCACATACGGCAACCACGTGTACACGACGCAGGAGACCGATTTATCCTTCACGCCCTCTGCGAACCTCGATGTTGAGTACTTCGCCGTCGGCGGCGGCGGCAGCGGCGGGGCGTGGGGTAATTCTGGCCGCGCCGCTGGAGGCGGCGGGGCTGGTGGAATGGTCCACAATCTCGGCGGTACTAAAATAAGCTTGAGTGCGATGCCTTACACGATCCGGGTTGGCAAGGGGGGCAACGCCAGGTCAGGGCAAAATCCCGGCTACAAGGGAAATAACAGTGTTATCTCTTTTCCCGTTACCGTGACAGCAGAAGGTGGTGGGGCTGGCGGCAGCGGCAGTGGCGGATGCGGTGGTGGCGCAACACCAAACGCGAACTACCCTCTCAATCTAGGCGGCACCGGCAATCAGGGCCGTGATGGCGGGGACCAGACAGGCACACCGGGTAGCCGGGCTTATGCCGCGGGCGGCGGCGGGATAACGGAGGAAGGGGGCAGCTTTGTCTCAGGTGTGTCGCCGTCTGGCGATGGTGGCGATGGGATCGACATGTCGGCGTATTTCGGAACCACGGTGGGGCAGAGTGGCTGGTTCGGCGGTGGTGGCGGCGGCGGCATTGCTGCCGCCAGCCCGCGTGCTAGCGGCGGCAACGGAGGTGGCGGCCGTGGAGATACCACGGGCGCCGAAACCGCGGAAGCGGGCACGCCGAATACCGGAGGTGGTGGTGGTGGCCAGCAGGGCAACTCGGGGAGCAGCGGAGCCGGCGGCAGTGGCATAGTGATCATCCGGTATGTCTCGTCGGCGGTTAACGAGCCCGAAGGCCCCGTGTACATGCTGAGGTAGGCGGTTTCCTGCGGGAGTAGGTTCCGCGGTCGATACGTGGGTCTATGCTGCGTATCCGTTTGTTGAGCGTCGTCTGGGAGGATGGGGGCGGGAAGCGGTGGACTGGGCCTGCCGCGTGCCTAACGGCAGGCTCGCGCAATAGCGATTGGAAAGTACGTGCTCAAAAGGCTTCTTAAATGGGTCGCAGCCGGTTGCCTGGCCGGTGTTGTCGCCGTCGGACTGTGGGGCGTGATCTCAGGAGACGTTTCTTCTGAACGTGACGGTCCGGCGCTGTCGCGAGGTGATGGTCGGATAGCTGCAACGGCCAGGTCTGCCGTTCCTGCGGAAGCTGTTCATGCTTCGCACCCTACTCCAGAACAGACAGCCCCCCCGCCCCCTATTCCGCCCGCCGCCGTTCCGGCCGGGCCGCGTTCGGCGGCAACGCCTGAACCGGCCCCGTCTGCCCCCGCACCCGACGCTGCGGCGGAGCCGACAACTGATCCGGCCGTGGCGCGTTTTGCCGACGCCTCCATTCCCGTGGAGACAAGATCGGCCGAGGTGGAGCGGCTCGGCAAAAGCAGCGACCCGGACGCGGTTCGGACCCTGATGAAACTGGGCGACACTTCCACCTATCTGAACTTCAAGGCCGTTGAGGCGCTTGGCAACGTGAAGACACCCGAAGTTGCCCTATATCTGGAAGGGAAGGCCGGCGACGCCCAAAACATGGTTTGTGAAGCAGGACAAGGGCGACACGGTGATCTATGCCAACTTCGGCGGCGCAAATCCCAACAATGGCCTTGCTGAAGTGACGATGCGGAAGTCCGTGTTCCGTCCCATCGTGGATGGTGGCGTGAACTACATCACGCTGCGTGGCTTCCACATGTCGCACGCGGCGCCGAACTGGTCGCCGCCCAGCCCGAAAACGTCGGACCAGGAAGGACTGATTACCACCTATCGCGGCGGACGCTGGATCATCGAGCGTAACATCATTTCGGACTCGCGGACGGTCGGTATTGTCAGCGGCTCTCTACAGAATAACAATCAGGGCAACTATGACACGATGGGCCATCACATTGTCCGCGGCAACGTCATCCGGAACTGTGGCCAGTCCGGCATCTGCGGGCGCACAGGGTGGGCCGTGAGCCTGATCGAAGGAAACCTGATTGAGGAAATCAACCCGCTCATGGAGTTCGGCGGATGGGAAACGGCCGGCATCAAGATTCACGCCTCGTCCGACTACACCATCAAGAATAACGTGATTCGGAATGTGTATGGCAAAGGGAACGGGGTCCATCATGGTATCTGGATTGACTGGGCCAATCAGAACATAAGGATCACGGGGAATATCATCTACAACACGGCACAGACGGCCCTGTATTTTGAAAAGAACGTCGGCGGTCACCTCGTTGATAACAATGTGATTGTGGGCAAGGGTGTTAAAGAGCAGGCGCATCAGATCCTGCTGGTTCATAATCTCATGATTGATGCCGGGACATCCCTTGGCAATGATGGTCGCAGGGCCCAATATTGGAAGCCTCATTCGTATAACAAGCTCGGCGAATGGACCATGGAGACGGGTGCCGACCGCTTTTACAACAACATATATGTCGGCGTCGGTCCCGGCGGCAAGCAGACCGAGCACCCCAAAGCCGCCGATTTCAACGTGTATTACAAAGGCGCCAAGAAGGCAGCCTTTGAAGGCGCCCAGTCGCGCGTGGTTTCCGATTTCGATCCTGGCTTTACGCTGAAATCCCTGCCCGACGGTGCGGAGATCACCTTTGCGGTGGACGCCGATTTCCCAGGCGTTACAGCGCCGGTTGTCACCAGTGCCATGCTGGGTACGAACTTCCTGACGGGCGTCGGGATGGAGCACCCCGACGGGACCCCAATGGATGTCACAACAGACCTGTATGGCACGACGCGCGGCAAGAATCCGACGCCAGGGCCGTTTGAGAAGCTGACGATCGGAACCAATACCTTCAGGCTCACAGTCGGCTTGGCATACAGGGAAAAGTGATAGGCATGCGGCTACGGACGTACCCGTCCGCCCTTGTCCATCCAGTCGATCAAGTCGTAGACATTCAGGTTCAGTTCCTTGATGAGATTCAGGTACTCGGGGTACTCCTCGAAATACGCCGTGACGATCCCTTTGTTTGAGGTTCTGTTCGAAGGGTCGACGTTCTTGTCATCAGGGTCGTTATCCTGGTACCTGAAGTTGTGAAGACCGACGCACCCTTTGGACTCCAGCAACCCAAGGCATAGATTTTGATAGTAAAGCCCGCGGTCCTTCTGGGTCTTAACCGTCCATCCGGCGCCGGTCGTGTTAGGAAGCCCCGAATCGTCGCCCCGGGCGTAGAATTCGCTGATGATAAACGGCTTGCCAGACCATCCCACCCAGTTCGCCATTTTCTTGAAGTCCGGCGTCCACGTTCCGTACAGATTCAGCGAAACGACATCGACGTATTTACCGGCTGCGCGGAAGAGGTTTTCGCGCCCCTGATTATCCGAGAAGAACCGGGAGCCCAAATACAGGTGGTTCGGATCGTACGTCTTGATGGCTTTCGAGACGACGGCGAAGTACCACTCATCCGCAAATGCGCCGAACCCTTCCCGGTCCTCGTTGGTAATCGTCTTCGGATCCGCCTTCTCGCCCTTGCGCTTCTGCAACCACTCCCATGCCGCCTGGTAGCGATAGTCCTCCTTGGGCAGGCCGAGACATTCTTCGAGGACCTTTCTGTTGTTCTTGGAGAAAGTGAGTTCGTTATCGGAGAAGTGCCCCACCAGCCACGGGTCGTCCTTCGTGGCGGCCAACTGCTTGGCGTGTTCCATCGCGAAGGTTTCGAACTCGGGGTCGAAGAGGAAGGGGCGGTTGCTTTTGTAGGACTTCTTGAAGTCCCAAATCTGGCAGTAGGCCATGCGCTTGGGCACCTTGGCCAGCAAAGCGTTTTTTGACCACGCGCCGCTGCTGTTGAAACCGTTTGTCAACATCAACGCGACGGTCTGTTCAGCCCATGTCTCGTCGTTGCCGAACTTGGCTTCAAAGGCCGCCTTGGACTTGGGGGTGCCTTTGGCAGGATAGACGCATCCGAGTGCGATGTGTATGAAGCGATTGCCTTCAGGATCTACCAGCCACCACCGCTCACCGATTTGTTGGGTGCGGAAAAAGCCCGTAGCCTCCACTTTGTGGGAGGGATCCCCGCCGTAGACGCTCAGTTCCGCAGGTTCCGTGCGCGGCTGAAAACCAGCCGCGTGCGCCACGGTCCAGGTGTCGAGCTCCTTCCACGCCTGACCTTGTTTCACGGCGACCTTCAGCGGTTCAGCGGCGAACATCGTCGCCGTTACTCCCATCGCGGCCAGCAGCAGCATCCATACACGCAAAGACCTAGGGATCATTGGGCTCCTCCTGCAGTGACCTCGTCTCGCAAGGTATCATTACACTCACACGATCGCGTCCGACTTGCAAGGATTACGAGCAGGAGTGGGTGCTGCTCCGGTCATGTGCGCCGGCACGTGAAGGCCGACAGCGGTCAGCAGGGTCGGCTTGATCTCATCCATAACGACAATGAATCGCGGGTCGAGATGACCTATGGTCGGCAGCGCCAGTGCGTCATAGACTGCGGGCGGCACGCAGGACGGGCCGGGGCCCATCAAAAGTGTTTCCTGAATACGCTTCAATGCATTCACGTTCAGCCTCCCTGAGCATTTACTTGATTCACACGTCTGCCGCGTACCATACTGTGCGGACAATCGCTACTAGCCGCGTACTATCCGCGACCAGTGGTGGAATTGGAAGACGGTTTTTGACGCGACCCTCAAAGCAGTAGAGAGAAACATGCGCTGTTGGACTGAACCCGTCAGGGATATCCCTGCCCGTGATTTTGACGTGGTCGTTGCCGGAGGCGGCACGGGTGGGGTGGTAGCCGCTCTGGCTGCGGCCGAACAGGGTGCGCGCACATGCATCGTGGAGAACAAGGGCTATTTCGGCGGCCTGGTCGTCGAGGGGGGCACGGCTCTGCACAGTTTCTTCAACCTGTGGAAGGCCTTTCCGGGGGTGGAGAAACGACAGGTGGTCCGGGGCATTCCCCAGCGAATCATGGACCGCGTCGAAGCCGGCGGCGGAGCGACCGGACACGCCGAGATGAGCCTCGGGTTCGATTACGACTGTGTGTGCACGGCGGTTGACACCGAGATCTACAAACTTGTCGCATTCGAAATGCTCACTGAGACAGGTGTGACCTGTCTGCTCGACACGCGGGTGGCCGGCGCGGCCGTGGAGGATGGCACGCTTCAGGGTGTCATCGTGGAGAGCCGTTCCGGACGGGAACTGCTCGCCGCCAAGTCGTTCGTCGATTGCACCGGCTACGGCGATCTCGCGGCCCACGCGGGCGCATCCTTCGTTGAGTTGAACGACTACCCGGTAGCCAACAGCATCGGCGTTGGCGGCGTGGATATCGAGAAGTACATGGCGTTCTTCGAGTCGCAGGGTGCGTTGCGCCAGCGTGCGGAAGGCACCCGCAGCGGCGAACCGGGCAGGGTCGTTCGTGTCGATGCCGACGTGCGCCGACTCCCGGAGCCCATCCAGGCCGGCATGCGCGATATCGGTATGGCGCCGGTCATCACCAGCACTCATGACGACTACTTCATGTTTCTGAAACTGAACCACAAGTCGGAGCAAAGCCCGGTCAGTCGCGACGCGGCAGTGGCGGCCGATCTGGTCCTGCGCAAGCGCCAGGCGGCCGCGATAGCGTTTCTGCGCCGTCACGTTCCGGGATGCGAGAAAGCGTTCATCACGCGCACCAGTCCTTTCCTCTGCATCCGGCGCGGACGGACAATCGCCTGTGACTATGACATGCCGATCGCCGAAATTCTCGGCGGCTGTCACTTCGAGGACGATATCATGGCCTACGGTTTCCACGACTCTGCCCCGCGGATGCAGGTCAGCAACGGCGGCACCTATGGCCTTCCGTACCGGGCCATGCTGCCCCGTGGGATCAAGAACCTGTACGCGACGGGCATGATGATTACATCCGACTGGGACGCGCACATGTCAACCCGGAACACGGTCAGTTGCATGGCCCAGGGCCAGGCGGCCGGCACGGCCGCAGCGCTCTGTGCCGATAAGGGGTATGCATCGCGGGAACTGCCGTACGCGCATCTGCGCTCCGCCCTGTTATCCGCGGACGTGGTTCTTGACAACGACCACCTTCTGTAGCGGAGGCCAACAACGAATGCCATTCATCCGTTTGTCAGAACAAACCGAGGAAACAGGACTTTGAGCAGAAAAAGCAAACGGCTTCCACCAAAGGCGGTTTTCGGCTTTCTACTGCCGAACTTTCTAGGGTTTTTCTGTTTCACACTTTTCCCGGTGCTGTTCTCGCTGTTCATGGTCTTTACCAACTGGACACTCAAACCGGCGGTGAAGTTTGAGATGGTCGGGATGCGAAACCTGAACGACCTGCTCGGGGTACGCATGCTGGGCGAGGGCAACGCAGTCGTCTGCGCGTCATACATCGTCTGCGCGGTGCTCATGATTGCCTCGCTGGTCGGTTCGCTCTGGGCGCATGTGGCCGGATGGAAAGGCTCGCGCGCGGGCGGCGCCATCATGGGCTGCACGGGCGTCGCACTGGTCGGAGGCGGACTCATCATGGGCGCGCACCACAGCGTCTTTCTGGTGGGCCTGGTGCTGGCCCTGTGCGGCGCAGTCGGCGCGTTTCGTGACGACGAGGAGTTTCGCCTGGGCCGAGGCATGATACCGGCCGCGGTATTTGCCGTGGCGGTGATCGGGATCGTGACGCTGAACGGTTCGATGTGGCAGTCCTATGAGCCGCGCGACGCGCGTTTCTGGCAGTATTTCTTCAACACGGTTTATCTCATGCTGGCCATGCCGCTCAGTATCGCGGCGTCACTGGGGTTGGCCATCTTGTTGAGCGACGCACTGCCCACGGGCACGGCCCGTCAGCGCATCATCCTTTCGCTGCTCTGTCTTGTTGCCGGTATCGCCACTTTCCTGATTCTGCTCGGGCTGGGGCACGGCAACCTGGCCTTTTTGGGCGGACTTCTATGGCTCATCGCTCTGCTGGGGTGCGCGTTTGGCGTCGTCTCCTATCGTACGGTCTTTTATCTGCCGCATTTCACCAGCGGTGTGGCGTTAATGATCCTGTGGAAGGCGCTCTACAATCCTCAGACCGGGCCGATCAACGCGATGCTGAACGGTCTGATGAAAACTTTTGGCTTACCTGGCGAAGCGCCCAGCTGGCTGACCGATTTCACCTGGGCCAAGCCGGCCATCATGTTCATGGGCGTGTGGACGGCGGCCGGCGGCACGAATATGCTGCTCTACCTGGCAGCGCTCAGCAGCGTGCCCAGGGATCTGCTGGAGGCGGCGGAAGTTGACGGCGCCGGCAAGTGGAGCCGTTTCCGGCATGTGACCTGGCCGCAACTGGCGCCCACCACGTTCTTCATCACCATCATGGCCGTCATCGGCGGACTGCAGGGCGGCTTCGAGATGGCGCGAGTGATGACCGGCGGCGGGCCGGCTGGCGCGACGACAACGCTAAGCTACTACATTTTTACGAAGGGCTTTGAAGACCTGAATCTCGGCTATGCCGCCGCGATCTCGTGGGTGCTTTTCTCGGTCATCTTTGTGGTCACCGCCATCAACTGGCGCTTCGGCAAAGAGCTGGAGGTGGAACCATGAAACGTCATCCGCGCCACCGCTTCCCGGCTCGTTTTCTTCTGCTCACCTTGCTGGGCACGCTCATCTCGCTACCCTTCTTCTGGATGGTTTCAATCTCGCTCAAGCCGCGGGCCGAGGCGGAGAGCCCGGATATTCTGCCCGTGCAGACAACCCTGCAGAACTATCCGATCGTGCTGGACGCGCGACCGGACCCGGCGACCAACCGATATCTGGGCATGCGTTACGCCCGCTGGTACTACAATACCTTCTTTGTCGCCATGGGGATCACCCTCCTGCAAGTCCTTACCAGTTCCATGGCGGCGTACGCTTTTTCACGCATCCAGTGGCGGGGCCGCGACAAGGTCTTTATGCTCTACCTGGCTACCATGATGATCCCCGGCGTGGTGACCATGATCCCGAACTTCCAGATCATGGTCTGGCTTGGGTTCGTGAACACGTACCACGGACTCATTATTCCGGCGGCTTTCAGCACGTTCGGCACGTTTCTGTTGCGCCAGTTCATGCTCTCCATTCCGCCATCCCTGGACGAGGCTGCACAGATTGACGGAGCATCGCACTGGCACATCTTCTGGGATGTCGTCCTGCCGCTGGCGCGTCCAGGCTTGATCGCCCTTGCGATTCTGACCTTCATCGGGTCATACCAGTCCTTCCTCTGGCCGCTGGTCATGCTGAACAGTCAGGACCTCTTCCCCATTTCGGTGGGCTTGTTGACCTTGGATTCATCGTACGGCAAGCAGACGGAGATGATCATGGCCGCCGCAACCATGGCCGTCGCGCCGCTGATCATCGTCTTCATGATCTTCCAGAAATTCCTGGTCAAGGGTCTGCAAATGGGCGGGGTGAAGGGATGAAGAAGCTTTTCGCTGCGGGATTTGCGCTCTTTCTGCTCCTGTTCATGGGTGCAGTGCTGACACGCGACAGGACCACCAAACCCGGGATCACCACCCTCCGCTGGTGTACCGATATGAACCCGGCCAGGACCGTGCAAACCACGCTATTCCACAAGCTCAATCCCGATATCGAGGTTGTTCTGGATCCCGGCGCAAGGCAAAAGCTGATCGTCCAGTGCTCCACGGGCACGGGACCGGACGTGATCGATATTTTCAATGCGGAGGACATGGTGGCGTATGTCGATTCCGGCATCCTGCTGGACCTGACGGACCTGGCCAAGGCCAAGGGCTTTGGGCTTGAGAACACCTATCCTGCCGTGCACGGTGGACTGGTGGTCGGCGGTCGCCAGTATCGCTATCCCTGCAATGTCTCGGCCAACGCGGTGATATACAACCGGGCCATTTTCGACGATCACGGGGTGCCGTATCCGGATGCGAACTGGACGTACGACCAGTTTATCGAGGCCGGCCGGCAGATCATGAATACGCCGTCCAAGAGCGGGGCGAAGCATATCCCGGTGGCGAACTTTTCAAGCAACTGGTTTTACCTCGATCTGCTGGTTGGCTGCGGCGGATCCATCTACAGGAACCAGGGGCTCCTTTCCGACTTGGATTCGCCGGAGGCCGTCTATGCCATGCAATTCTACCGGGACCTGATGTACAAGCACCACGTCATCACGACACCAACGGAAGCGGCGGGAATGGCCAGTCAGGGCGGGTGGGGGAGCGGGGGCTTGAATTGGTTCAGTTCGGAGCGCGCCGCCATGATTTTCATCGGGCGGTGGTATCTCTGCCAGGTGCCGAACTATCCGGCGCTGAAGGGGAAGCTGGGCGCAGCGCGCCTGCCGCGCGTGGGCGACCGGCCATCCTCCGGGCGGTGCAATTCGCGCGCCGCGGGCATTAACGTGAAAAGCCCGCACCGCGAGGAATCCATCCGTTTTCTGCAGTATCTTGCGAGCCCCGAGTACGGCCGCGTAATCGTGCAAGATGGAGACTCCATGCCGCCGAGTCCCGCGCTGGCTCAAACGGGCCTGGCCCTGACGAACGATGTGGTTGCCGACCCGGCCTTCCATCAGGTCTTCGTGGACGCCCTGCGGGACTCGCGCTCGCTCGACTCGAGCCCTTTCATTGATCCCAGTCAGGCCATGCGATGGCTGAACGAAAGGATCGGCCTGGTGGAGAACGATCGGGTGATGCCCGAAGAGGCCATGCGCTCGCTGGCCAAGGAAATGAACGAGACGATTCGGTTGAATCTGGAGCGTCGCCCGGACCTTCAGCGCAAGTACGAAGAGGTGACGGGGAACGCATACAGATCGGACTGGTGGAAATAAAGCGGGCAACTTGGCTTCGCTTCGGCGGCGGGGCGCCCGGATGTGAAGTGCCGGGCCGACAGCGGAAAGGACGTTGGAAATGGCGCAGGTCACAATCAGGAATGTCGACAAGCTGTACCCCGGCGGTGTCAAGGCCGTGGCGGATTTCAATCTGGAAGTCCGAAACGGCGAGTTCGTTGTGCTGGTCGGCCCGTCCGGTTGCGGCAAATCAACCCTGCTGCGCATGGTGGCGGGGCTGGAGGAAATAACAGACGGAACGATCCAGATCGGCGAGCGCGTGGTCAACGATGTGCCGCCCAAGGACCGCGACATCGCGATGGTATTCCAGAACTACGCGCTCTATCCGCACATGACCGTGCGCGAAAACATGGCCTTCGGCCTGAGACTGCGGAAGTTCCCGAAGCAGGAGATCGAGTCGCGCGTCCAGGAGGCGGCGGCAATCCTGGGTCTCGGCGACTTGCTCGACCGCCGCCCCAAGGCGCTTTCCGGCGGACAGCGCCAGCGCGTGGCGGTCGGCCGGGCCATTGTGCGCAAACCCGAGGTCTTTCTGTTCGACGAGCCGTTGTCGAATTTGGACGCCAAAATGCGTGGCCAGATGCGCGTGGAGATCAGCCGCCTTCACCAGCAGATCGGCGCGACCATGATCTATGTCACGCACGACCAGATCGAGGCGATGACGATGGGGGAACGCATCGTGGTGATGAAGGACGGCGTGGCTCAGCAGGTGGACAGTCCGATACGGATGTATGATCGCCCTCGCAACCGGTTTGTCGCCAGCTTTATCGGCACCCCACAGATGAACTTCTTTGACGTGCGGATTCGTTCAGAGGGCGGAAGCCTGGTCGTTGAGGGGCCCGGGGATTCACGGCTGCCCGTGCTGGAAACCCAGCGTGCGGCGCTGGCGGCCTATCGCGACAAGCCGGTGATCCTTGGCCTCCGTCCCGAGGATATCGGTTCGTCCGCCGCGGAGCAATGTGCGGATGCGCCGCGCATGCGGGCAACGGTTGAGATCATCGAGCCGATGGGAGCGGAGTCCTATGTTCATTTCAACATCGGCGGCACACCCTTCATCAGCCGGGTGGATGCCCATGTTAAATTCCGGATCGGGCAAGTCGCCGATCTGGCTGTCTTCATCGGCAAGGCTCACTTCTTTGACCCGCAGACGGAGTGTCGAATCGAAACCGCCTCCGTGCTTTGAAGTGAGTAAGCGGGTGGGAAGGCGTTCAAGAAGGGGTGTAAGTGTGGGAGGAAGTGTGGGCATCCGCGTGGCCCCCGTGACACTTACCCGCGCTCTCACTCCCCACCCTTACTCGGTTACGCTTACTCCACCCGCTGAAACGATGGCCGGATGAAAACGGACGAGCTACGTGGTCGCGGGGAATGAGTAAGCGGGTGGAGTAAGGGAAGGCGTTCAAGAAGGGGTGTAAGTGTGGGAGGAAGTGTGGGGACGCAGCAATGGCACAACTGTTCGGTCATGAGAAACTGCAAGTTTACCAGAAGGGCATGGCCTTTGCGGAGATTCGCAAAGGGGTGCTGCAGGGGCTGCCCAGGCGAGTCGCAGCATGTGAACACCTTGATCGCGGCGCGGAAAGCATAGTCGTGAATATAGCCCACGCCAGTAGCTTGTGGTCTCCGAAGGAGAGAATGGCATACCTCGGACACGCCAACGGCTCAGCACTTGAGTGCGCTGCGTGCTTGGATGTGTTCGTTGCAAAAGAGCTGTTGGCGGTCGATGCGGCCTACCCGGGAAAGAGCTTGTTAGCAGAGATCGTCAGCATGCTGATCTCCATGCGTAAGACAACGGCCGATAGGGTTTGTGAAGGTCATGCGACGTATCGCACGAAGAAGGGCAGGTTGTTCAGTCATGAGGACCTGGAAGTCTATCAAGCGTCGCTCCAGCTCTCAGCTTGGGTGGAAAGCATGGCCGCGGAGTTTTCGTGCAGTGCAGACCTGTCATCCAAGCTCGACAAGTCAACCACTTCAATTCCCTTGAACATCGCAGAGGGCACGGGGCGCTTCACCGGAAATGACAAGGCGAAGTTCTTCGAGATTGCGTACAAGGCGACCGTTCAGTCGGCGGCGCTTGTAGACCTGGCAACAGCCAGCACCTCTTCTGCCCCATCGCGAGCGGAAGAAGGACGGAAACTACTGAGACAGATCGCCGCCATGCTCACATCACTTTCCAAGGTTGCATCTCGTGAAACCTGATCTGGCACTTACCCGTACACTTGAACCCACCCTTACTCGGTTACGCTTACTCCACCCGCTGAAACGATGGCCGGATGAAGGCGGATGCGCTAAAATGAGCGGCTGCGGGGAATGAGTAAGCGGGTTGGAAGGCGTTCAAGAAGGGGTGTAAGTGTGGGAGAGGGACCTATGTCTGCGAGCGCTTTTGTTGTGCGAAGTCCGATGAATCCCGTCTTGTCCGCTGAGCGGATACCGTATCCGGCGACCCTTATTTTCAACGCGGGGGTTGCCAGGTTCCAGGGAAAGTACGTCATGGTTTTCCGGAATGATTTTGGCGGCCATCCGGGCAGCGCGCATTTCGAGGGCACGAACATAGGCGTGGCGTTCTCCGATGACGGGGTGAAATGGGCGCCCCAGCCGAAACCGTGGATAGCCTGGAAGACCGATGAAATTCACCGGGCCTACGATCCGAGGATTACGGTGATCGACAACCGGTGTTACCTCTGTTTCGCCGTTGATACGAAGCATGGAATCAGGGGCGGAATTGCCGTTACGGACGACTTCGATCGCTGGGAGGTGCTGAGCCTTTCGGCGCCTGACAATCGAAACATGGTCCTGTTCCCCGGAAAGGTGGGCGGTAAATTCCTCCGGCTGGAGCGTCCGTTCCCCATTTATGGTCGCGGGGGTCCCGAGCAATTCGACCTGTGGTTTTCCGACTCGCCCGACTGCGCCTACTGGGGGAATACGCAACTGGTCCTCGGCTCGGAGCAGGTCCCCTGGGCTAATTCCAAGATCGGACCCGGCGCGCCGCCGATCAGAACGCGCGCGGGCTGGCTCACGGCATTCCATGCGGTGAGCATTGACAAGAGCCGGGAGCTTCCCGCCTGGCACGCCGGCTGGCACAAGACCTACACCATCGGCCTGATGCTGCTCGACCTCGAATGCCCGTGGAAGGTGGCGGGGATGCTTCGCGAACCGTTGCTGGCGCCGGAGACCGACTATGAGCGGAACGGTTTTCGCGGGAATGTTCTCTTTCCCGGCGGCATGATTCTGGAACCGAGCGGAGAGGTGAAGATCTACTACGGCGCTGCTGATACCGTCGAATGTCTCGCAACCGCGCATGTGGATGACCTGATCGCCCTTTGCCTCAAAACCTGAGACATGGAGATCCGATGGTGAACAAGGCCATAGTCGTGGATTCCGAGCCCAGGTTCGGTTTGTCTCCCGACCTGTACATGCAGTTCATGGAACCGCTCGGATCGACCGACGGTTCCGTGGCGGCGGCATGGGATCACGTGCGGGGGGACTGGCGTCAGGATGTGGTGGATGTAACCGCCGAACTCGCGCCGCCCTTGATGCGCTTCGGCGGGTGTTTCAGTTCCTACTATCGCTGGCGCGAAGGCGTCGGTCTCCGGCAGCGCCGCAGACCCATGCACAATCTCCTCTGGGGCGGAATGGAGAGCAACCACGTCGGAACGGGCGAGTTCGTGGAGTTCTGCCGGCGCGTCGGCAGCGAGCCCTTTTTCTGCGTGAACTTCGAATCCGACGGCCGGCGACACTGGGCGCGTCCGCCCTGCGGCGGCGTCCGATCCGCGGGTCCCGCCGAAGCGGCGGCCTGGGTGGATTACTGCAATAATCCGCGGAATGCGTTGCGCAGGAGGAACGGCGCGGCAGAACCATTCAATCTGAAACTGTGGCAGGTGGGAAACGAAACGTCGTACGATCCGCTTGGCTACGACTGCGAAACGGCTGCCCGCCGCACGATCGCCTTTGCGAAGGCCATGCGCCGGAAGGATCCGGAGATCAAGATCATCGGCTGGGGCGACAGCGGCTGGGCAAAACGGATGCTCGACATCGCGGGCGAACACCTGGACTTCCTCGCCTTCCATAATATGTTCCGCGCTGGATCCGCAGAGGCGACATCGCCCCTGAGAAATAACAGTTTCCGGAACGACCCGGACGCGACCTGGGCGCACTTGATGAACGCCTGGCGGGAGCCGCAGGAAAAGATCGAAAGACTCCGCGCCGAGACCGGGGACTCGTCCATTCCACTGGCTCTTACCGAGTGCCATTTTACGTTGCCCGGCCGCAACCGCTGTGAAGTCCTGTCCACGTGGGCAGCGGGGGTGGCCAACGCCCGGATTCTGAATGTGCACGAACGGAACGGGGACCGGATCAAGATCGCCACGCTCGCCGATTTCTGCGGCAACCGCTGGCAGGTCAACGCAATCATGATCCCCACGCCTCACGGCCGCTCGTTCATGATGCCGGTGGCCCGCGTGATGAGCCTGTATCGCCGGCATTCCGGGACCGACGCGATCCGTGTCGTCTCCGCGCCGTCGGACCTTGACGTGACCGCCAGTCGAAGCGGCAACACTTTGTTTCTGCACGTCGTGAACACGTGTCGGACTTCACCCGTGCCGGCGGACATCCGCCTGGCGGCGGGCGCGGTGCGTTCGGCCCGATCGTTCCAGATAGCGGCTCCTCCCGAGCTTGAAATCATGGAGCATAACGCTGATGCTTTGGCGGTTCAGGAGAGGATGGTTCCGAAGGACATGAAATGGACCTTCCCGCCCGCCTCCGTATCAGCCATCGAGATCAGGATCTAGGCGTTAGGGGTCAGGTAACCCCCAAGCACCTTGAGAGAACAACGCACGTACAAAGGAGATCTAATGAAGAAACGAACCGTTCTATTCGCGGCAGGACTTGTGGCGGTTGTGTTGGCAATGCTGGCGACCGCTGCGACGGCTGGGGCCGCCGAACTCTTTCGCGATCCGACCAGGCCGGTGGATGACCGCGTTCGAGACCTGGTGGCCCGGCTGACCCTCGAGGAAAAGGCCATCCTGCTGAACCACAAGGGCACGACGATTCAGCGGTTCAACATTCGCGCCGACCAGTGGAACCAGTGCATCAACGGGGTGAAATGGGATAGACCGACAACCCTGTTTCCCGTCTGCCAGGCCATGGCGGCAACCTGGGACACCAATATGGTCCGCGAGATCGCCACCGTCATCTCCGACGAGGCCCGGGCCATCTATAACCGCTGGCGTCGCGACCCGAACGCGCCGGGCGAGCAGAAGGGCCTCATCTATCGCGCCCCCGTCATCAATATCGGACGTAATCCGTACTGGGGCCGCAACCACGAAACATGGGGCGAAGATCCGTTCCTGACGGGCCGTATGGCTGTGAGCTACGTGCGCGGACTTCAGGGCGAAGACCCGCGGTATCTCAAACTGGCCGCCACGCTCAAGCATTTCGCGGTCAACAATGTCGAGACCGACCGGAAGAAACTGGACGCCCAGGTGCCGGAGCGATGGCTGCGGGAATACTGGTTGCCCCATTTTCGTGACGCGGTTGTCGAAGGCCGGGCACAGTCGCTGATGGCCAGCTACAACGCCATCAACGGCATACCCAATAACATTAATCGCTGGTTGCTTACGGACTTGCTCAAGAATGAATGGCGGCATGAAGGCTTTGTCGTCTCGGATCTCGGCGGTGTGGAGACCATGGTCAAGGGACACGCCGGTGGAACGATGGGCTACGTGGACGCCGTGGCGCAGTCCGTCATGGCCGGTTGCGACTTTTCGGACAAGGAATACGAGGAAAACATCCCGGCGGCGGTGCGCGAGGGAAAGTTGACCGAAGCGCGGCTCAACGACGCGCTGATGCGGGTGTTGCGGGTGCGGTTCCGACTGGGCGAGTTCGATGCGTTCGAGAGTGTGCCCTACAGCCGTATCTCGCCTGACGTGATCGACAGCCCGGCGCATCGCGCCGTCGCGCTTAAGGCCGCGCAAAAGGCCATCGTGCTTCTACAGAACCGCGACCGCATGCTTCCGCTCGACAAGGCCGCGCTGAGGCGTATCACCGTGATCGGGCCGCTGGCCAATCAGATCGTGAAGGACAAGTGGTATAATGGCGCAACGAGCGTTCTCGTTACGCCGCTGGCTGGCATCCGGGAGAAGGTCGGCGCCGGCGTGACGGTGACGTATGCGCAGGGATGCGGGCTGAAAGGAGGCTCCAAGGAAGGCGCCTCGATCGCGAAGGCCGTCGAGGCGGCCCGCGATGCCGATGTTGTCCTGCTCTTTGTCGGCACGACGACCGACGTGGAACACGAGACGCTGGATCGGAAGTCGTTGAAGTTGTCCGGCCGTCAGGAGGAACTGGTCAAGGCGGTCTTTGCGGCGAACCGGCGCACCGTCGTAATTGAAATGAGCGCCGGGCCGCTCGCCGTACCGTGGATAGAGAAGAACGTTCCCGCGATTCTCCAGGCCTGGTGGCCGGGCGAAGAGGGCGGTAATGCCATCGCAGACGTCCTGTTCGGCGACGTGAATCCGGCAGGGCGCCTGCCTCACACGGTCTATGTTTCCGACGAGCAGGTTCCCCTCCGCGATCAATACGACATTTCGCAAGGCTTTACGCACATGTTTCTCCGCGGCGAGCCTTTATTCCCCTTCGGCCACGGCCTGAGTTACACGGAGTTCAAGTACTCGAACGTGCGCCTTTCGGCGGAAGCGATGGCCGCGGACGGCACGCTGACCGTCTTGGTGGACGTGGAGAACACCGGCTCGCGCGCCGGCGAGGAGGTGGCGCAACTCTACGTGCGCAAGCCCATCAGCCGCGTGAAAAGGGCGTTGCAGGAACTGCGCGGTTTCCAACGTTTTGCGCTGAAGCCGGGAGAGAAGAGGACGGTGACGTTCGCTCTGCCAGGCGAGAAGCTGGCGTACTGGGACACGGAGAAGCATGCGTTTGTCGTCGAACCCGGCGACTACGAGGTTTTTTTCGGCGCTTCATCAGCCGATATCCGCGCCACATCGCGTTTCAGTGTCACAACACCGAAGTGAATGCTGGAACAACGGACACGGTAAGGAGGAGCGATGAAAACATCATTTGCCGCGCGGCTGCGGGAGCAGTCCATTGAAGCGGGTCTGGTTTGCCTGTCGACTCGTTTTGCGCTGGGGGTCCTGCTTGCGCTCGCGAGCGTTGCCTGCGCGGAGGACTACCGCATCTCCACTCAGGAGCAGTACCTTCAGGCGTCCAGCCGGACCTATGGTCCGGGAGACCGTGTGCTGCTGGAGCGGGGCAAACGGTTTACGGGCCAGCTTCTGATCAGGGGGGGAGGGGAGCCGGGGCGACCGGTGATCGTGGACGCCTTCGGCGAAGGGGCGTTGCCGATTTTGGATGGCAATGGGCTTAGCGACAACAAAGG
>Ga0194125_10002840_pt1 | contig 28424 bp, 25 predicted proteins | sample TA2KigC250mmetaG_FD_148626 | JGI IMG/M metagenome (GOLD analysis project Ga0194125, IMG submission 148626) | Freshwater microbial communities from Lake Tanganyika, Tanzania - TA2015034 Kigoma Deep Cast 250m | ecosystem: Environmental > Aquatic > Freshwater > Lake | place: Tanzania: Lake...
AAAGCGGGCAGCCCCCCCCACTCGCCACCCCTATAGGCTGGCGGCCATCGTCCGCATCGAAGGCGGGCTCCAGGCCGTCCTCCGACACGAGACCACGGGCGAGTACCATCGTCTCTTCCTCGGCGACGAGGTCAATGGCCTCCGTCTGGAGGAAATCTGGGACGATGGCGTCATCCTGCGCGACCTCGCCGGCCGCCGCCACGCCTACGGCGACCGCTTCGCAGCCACACAAGGGCGCTAGCCGCTTGACAGCGCCCGTCTCCTATGGCACACTAGATGTAGAGGCCGGGAGCGAGCGTTTGCCCCGGCCACCCTCAGGAGAAAGGAAGCCCGCATGGCCGAACTGCGCGAACGAGTCGAAGCCGTCATCGGCACCATCCGCCCGATGCTCCAGGCCGACGGCGGCGACGTGGAGCTGGTGGACGTGGGGGCCGACGGCATCGTGAAGGTCAAGCTCAAGGGCGCCTGTGGCGGATGCCCCATGTCCCGCATCACACTCAAGCGCGGCATCGAGGCGCGCGTCAAGAAGGAAGTCCCCGAAGTCGCATCCGTCGAAGCCATCTGAACCAATCTCGTCACCCACCCGGTGACGCCGGCCCAGGCCCGCGCGGCCCGTCCGCACGGGCTTCGGCCTGTACCCACCCTGAGCGCCTCTAGCCAAAGGGACCCAAGGGACAAAAGGGACCAAAGGGACATAAGGGACACGCCGCGGCAGCCACCTCAATGGTCCCTTTTGTCCCTTGGGTCCCTTGTGTCCCTCTCGCCCCTTCCCCGTCCACCCATATGTACGCATCGCGTCCGAGGACTCGCCAGTAACCGCCGGGCTTATGGCGAGGGCCGTCTCCGCAACGGCTGGTGGTTATGGCACTTGGGGCCGGAGCGTTCGACGCAAGATTCTTTCAAGAATCGGTCGGCAGTCGGTTTGTAGTCGGTCCGGCCAGCAGCCCCATTCCTCCGTTACACGCTTGTTACCGCGGTTCCTCTTGCCAATCCCTCCGGCCCGGGCTACACTGAGCGGGGGCTGAGGAGACGCTGCCCATGCGATGCCCCCCTCTCGTCCCCGCCCTCCTTGTTGCCGGCGCGCTGGCGGCCCAGGCGGCCTCGCCCAGGCCGCCCAGCCGCCTCAAGCCAGGCCAGGTCTGCCTCACCATCTACTCCCCCCACTCCGAGGACAGGGACGATTTCCAGGACGACCTCGCCCGCGTGGCGAGGCACGAAAGCCCCGGTGGCCGCGAGCCATCGTCGGGCGACCTGCTGGCGACCCAGGCCCGCCACCTCGGCCTCGCGGTCGTCAGGGAATGCCGCTCCGTCGCCCTCCCCGCGGGCGTCGGCGAGTGCCGCTTCAGCGACGTGGCGGCCATGCTCGATGCCACGACCACTCGCCTCCTCGACCAGACCGACCCCGACGGCACAACCGTCCTCGAGCAGAACTTCCTGTATGACCTCGTGGATTCCGAGGCCCTCCTCAAGCGCTTCATTGACCGCCCAGTGGAGCTTACCGACGCGAAGGGCAGCCGCCATCGCGGCACCCTTCTGTCCGCCGACTTCCCCCTCATCATCCGCGGAAGGGATGGCTCGGCAAGGGCCATCCAGCCCGGCGAGCGCAAGTACTGGGACGAGAGCGAGTTCTTCCGGCCCGAGCGGCCCTACTTCAGCATCTACAAGCTCCGGTTCCCCGAGCTTCCCGCCAACTTCGTCACCCGCCCCACCCTCGCCTGGAAGCTCAAGGCGCGGCAGGCGGGGGACCACGACGTGGTGGTCTCCTACCAGACGGGCGGCCTTGCGTGGCGCTGCGACTACACGGCGACGCTGAACGACGACGGGACGAAGCTCGACCTGAGTGGCTGGGTCACGCTCGCCAACGTCTGCGGCACCCGTTTTCCCGACGCCCGCGTGAAGCTCGTGGCGGGCGACGTGCACCGCGCCAACCCGCCACGCCTGCCCTCCCGCTGGGAAATGGCCCAGGAGTTCTTCGGTGGCGATGAGGAGGACGCCGAGCCGCAGTTCACCGAGAAGCCGCTCTTTGAGTACCACCTCTACACCCTCCAGCGCACAACGACCGTCGAGAACAACCAGACCAAGCAGATCGAGTTGCTCCGCGTCCCCGCTGTCCCCGTCAAGCGGGTCTACACCTACGATGGCGCCCATCTGCCCGATGACTGGTGGGACTACGGGAGCCACCGCGATGAGTCGTATGGGGCCGAGTGCCGCACGAGCGTCCGCGCCCACGTCGAGTTCGAGAACCGCAGGGAGGCGGGCCTGGGCATCCCGCTCCCCGGCGGCATCGTGCGCCTCTACCAGCGCGACCCAGCCGACGGCAGCCCCGAGTTCGTCGGCGGCGAGGCCATCCGCCACACGCCGCGGGACGAACGGCTCCGCCTCTACTTCGGCAGCGCCTTCGACGTCGTCGGCCACAGGGTCCGCAAGACGTACGAGGAGCCGAAGGTGGACCAGGTGCGCGAGAGCTTCGAGATCGAGCTGCGCAACCACAAGCCCACGCCCATCACCGTCTACGTCCTCGAACACCTCTACCGCGCAACCAACTGGAAGGTCGAGAAGAGCAGCCTGCCCCACAAGCCGCTCGACGACCGCAGCATCGAGTTCGCCCTGCCCGTGCCCGCGAATGGCAGGGCGACCGTGACCTACACCGTCCTCTACTGGTGGCCGCCCGAGCCCGTGGGCTATCGAGAGTTCTGACAATGGACCCAGCGAGGAAGGGACCCAAGGGACTCAAGGGACCAAAGGGACAGAAGGGACATGGAACGGCAGGAAGCGGCTGGCACGCTATTTGTCCCTCTGGTCCCTTGCGTCCCTTATGTCCCTTCCTGGCAGAGGTCCCATGGCACCCCGTATCGGGTTCTCTTCTTGAAGGAGGAAAGTGCGATGCGTAAGGCCCTGATCGTGGCGTCAATGTGCTTTGCTCTGGCGTGGGCGAGCCGGGTCGCCGATGCCGCCGCCGTGGCGATGAAGCCGGGCGAGAGCCAGCTCACCATCTACACCCCGCTCGGCGAGGGGGGCGAGAGGACCATGGCGGAGGAGTTCTTCGGCGATGGTTCAGACGAGGAGTCGCGCGACGCGAGCCTCCAGGCCCTCGCCCGCGGCTCGGGCCTCGCGGTCATCAAGGAGTGCCGCACCATCCCCCTCGCCGCCGGTGTCTCCGAGTACCGCTACACCGACGTGTCGGCCATGCTCGACGCGACCACCACCCGCTTCGAGGACCAGACCGACCCCCAGGGCACCCGCGTGCTCGAGCAGAACTTCCTCTTCGACCTGGTGAACGCCCAGGCCATGCTCAAGCGGTTCGTGGACAAGCCAGTGGACTTCTACGACGCGGAGCAGCGGCGGCACTCGGGCGTGCTCCTCTCGGACGGCCATCCCCTCATCCTGCGGACGCGGGGCGACGCGGTGGAGGTGGTGAGCTACGACCCAGAGAAGGCCTACAGCTTCCGCTTCGCCGAGCTGCCCAAGGGCTTCGTCACCAAGCCCACCCTCGTCTGGCAGGTGAGCGCGAAACAGGCGGGCAACCACGACATCGTGCTCTCCTACCAGACCGGCGGCCTGGCCTGGCGGAGCGACTACACGGCCGTGGTGAACGCCGACGACACGAAGCTGGACCTCAGCGGCTGGGTCACGCTGGCCAACGTGAGCGGCGCCCGCTACCCCAACGCCCGCCTCAAGCTCATCGCGGGCGACGTCCGCCGCGTCACCCCCATCGCCCGCGGTCGCCAGCGGGGGCTGGGCTCCGACTCAGGCTATGCCAACAGGGAGGAGAAGAAGCCCCAGTTCGAGGAAAAGGCTTTCTTCGAGTACCACCTGTACACCCTCCAACGCCCGACCACCATCGAGAACAACCAGACCAAGCAGATCGAGTTCATCACCGCCCAGGGCGCCCCGGTTACAAAGGTCTACACCTACGACGGCGCCCTTCTCCAGGACGACTGGTGGTACTGGTGGCGCGACTACGACCGCCGGGACGAGACCTATGGGGCCAAGTGCCGGAAGACCGTGCGCGTGAACCTCCAGTTCCAGAACAGCAAGGACTCGAACCTCGGCATGGCCCTGCCGGCCGGAATCGTGCGCGTCTTCAAGCGGGACGAGGCGGACGAGTCGCTCGAGTTCATCGGCGAGGACAAGCTCGGCCACACCCCGCGCGACGAGCGGGTGCGGCTCTACATTGGCGACGCCTTCGACATCGTGGGCGAGCGGGTCCGCAAGACCTACGAGCGGCCCGAGCGGAACGAAATCCGCGAGAGCTTCGAGATCGAGCTGCGCAACCACAAGGACGCCCCCATCACCGTCGCCGTCCTCGAACACCTCTATCGCTGGCGGAACTGGAAGATCGAGAAGAGCAGCGTGCCCCACAAGCAGCTCGACAGCCAGAGCATCGAGTTCGCCGTCCCCGTCCCCGCCAATGGCACGGCCACGGTCGTCTACACCGTCCTCTACTGGTGGCCGCGCTGGTGGTAGCCGCTCGGCATCCGCGCGAGCGCGAGGCGTTGGCGCAGGAACATTGCAGAGTTGAACAACTCCGCAATGTTCCTGCGCGCCGTGGACGCTCGGCGGGGGCGCCTCGCGCTTGACCCGCCTCCGCATTCATGCTTTCCTGTTGTGCGCACAGGATCCTTGCCCCGCGGTGTTCCACTGCCTCTGGAGGAGCTATGCCCATGAGCAATGCGCACCCGACCCGCCGGCAGGCCCTGGCCCGCGCGGGGATTGCCGCGGCGGGCCTAGCCGCCGGCACCGCACAGGCTATCGAGCCCATCGTCCGCAAGGGGCCGGCACGGCTCAAGCTGGGCGTGTGCGCCTACAGCTACCGCCAGCTCCTCACGCGCAAGGAGGAGCCAATGACGCTCGAGGGCTTCCTCGAGAAGGCGGCGGAGCTGGACTTCGATGGCGTGGAGCTGACCTCGTACTACTTCAAGGACACGTCGCCGGCTTTCCTCCGCCGCATCCGCGCGCGAGCGTTCGCCCTGGGGCTCGACGTGGCTGGCACAGCCGTGGGCAACAACTTCTGCCTCCCCGCCGGCCCCGCGCGCGACAAGCAGGTCGAGAACGTGAAGAAGTGGGTCGAGCACTCCGAGGCCCTCGGCGCGCCCGTCATACGCATCTTCGCCGGCAGCAAGCAGAAGGACCAGAGCGACGAGGACGCCCACAAGATCCTCGTCGAGACCATCGAGGAGTGTTGCGCCTACGCCGGCGAGCACGGCATCTTCCTCGCCCTTGAGAACCACGGCGGCCCCACGGCCACCGCCGAGGGGACGCTGGGGATTCTCCGCGACGTGAAGAGCTCCTGGTTCGGGGCGAATCTCGACACGGGGAATTTCCACTCGGCCGACCCCTACGCCGAGATTGCGGCGGTGGCGCCCTTCGCGATCACCACGCACGTGAAGGTGGAGGTGAGCGCGGCGGGGCAGAAGGCCCAGCCGGCCGACTTCGCGCGCATCGTGAAGATTTTGCGCGAGGCCGGCTACCGCGGCTACCTCTCCATCGAGTACGAGGCGAAGGAGGACCCGCTCACGGCCCTCCCGCGGCACGTCAAGGCCCTGCGCGAGGCGATGCGCGAAGCGTGATGCGTGATGCGTGACAGGATGGGGGAAGTTAGCGCATTCTTCAGGGCACGCGGGAGACGGGACGCGGCACATGCCCGGGGAGCGAGTGATCGTTAGGGGAAGAAGATGATGGACAGCAAGGCGGTCAGCCGGGGCCGGTGGCTGGCGCTCATCGCGGGGTTCCTCGGCTGGTTCTTCGCCGGGTTCGTGATGGGCATGTATCCCATCATCGCGCGGCCGGCGCTGGTGAGCCTGCTGGGGGGTGCGGACGACAAGCTGATCGGGGCCTGGAACGGCTGGATAACGGCCTGCTTCCTGCTGGGCGCCGCCGCAGGGGGGGCGGCGTTCGGGTGGCTGGGCGACCGCATCGGGCGGGTGCGGGCCATGGCGCTGAGCATCCTCACCTACTCGGCGTTCATGGGCCTGAAGGCCTTCGTCACGGAGCCGTGGCACCTCGCGGCGCTCCGCTTCGCCTCGTCGCTGGGCATGGGCGGGGAGTGGGCGCTCGGGGTCGCCCTGGTGATGGAGTGCTGGCCCGAGAAACTGCGGCCCAGGCTGGCCGGCGTGCTCGGGGCCTCCGCTAACTTCGGGTTCCTCCTCGTCGCCTTCGTGGGCACCCAGGTGGATGTGACCGCGGAGTCCTGGCGCTGGATGCCCATGGTGGGCGCGGCGCCGGTGCTTCTGGCGGCGTTCGTGGCGCTGTGGGTGCCGGAGTCGGAGCGCTGGAAGGCGGCAGTGCGCGGCGGGCATTCGCGGCCGATTCACGAGATCTTCGCGCGCGGCCTGCGCAAGAGCACGCTCCTGGCTATCGTCTTCGCCTCCATCCCGCTCATCGGCACCTGGGCCGCCGTGAGCGGCTGGCTGCCCATGTGGGCCGACCAGTTGGCTGATGAGCGCGTCGCACAAGTCGCGCATGAGAAAATCGTGCCCGTGGTCTTGGGCCAGGTGAGGGCTGACAGTCTGGGCGACAAGCTGCTGGCCGAAGCGCGTGTGGGAGCTCCGGCACCGGACAAGGAGCGCATGGAGCGCGACGTGCTCGCGCGGCTCGTTGTGGGCATGGCGCTTGCCAGGAATGCAGAGAGCGAGAAGCAAGCGGCCGGGGGCGCGTTGAAGGCGGCTCGGCTCCTGCCCGAGGAGCAGGCTCGTGTGACGGAGTGGGTTCGTGCCGCGCTGGCACGGGCTCCCCAAACCAGAGAGATGATCGTGGAGGTGAAGAAACGCGCTGCGGCACCCAAGGCGATGACTCAGGTGATGATCTCGATCGGGGCGATCATCGGGTGCTTCGTGGCGCCGATAGTGGGAGGGCACATTGGGCGGCGGCCGGCCTACTTTGGGCTCTGCCTCCTCTCGCTCGTCTTCACCGGCTACCAGTTCGGGTTCCTGCACGCCTACGACGCGCAGTTCCTCATCCTCTCGGGCATCGTGGGGTGCGTGACGGCGGCGTTCTACGGCTGGCTGCCGCTGTATCTGCCCGAGCTGTTCCCCACGCGGGTGCGGGCGACGGGGCAGGGGTTGAGCTTCAACTTCGGGCGCATACTGGCTGCGGCGGGCGCGGTGCAGATGGGCCAGCTCGTGGGCCTCCTGGGTGGCAGCTACGCCCGGGCGGGGGCCACGATCACCCTCATCTACGCCGTGGGCCTGGTCCTCATCTGGTTCGCGCCCGAGACCAAGGGCAAGCCGCTGCCGGAGTGAGCTTGACGGCGGGAGCATCAGGGACTAAGATCGAGGGTGTGGGAAGCCCCAGCGCTACAGGAGGTCTGGCCGTGGAACTGGCGAAAGGCGAGATCAAGAGACAGCTTGCAGCCTGTCTGAGCGGGGAGAGGGAGGTGCGCCGCATCGTCATCTTCGGCTCGTTCGTCACCGATCCCGCCCCCAACGACCTGGACGTGGCCGTATTCCAGGACAGCGATGAGGACTACCTTCCTCTGGCTCTGAAGTACCGCAGGGCGACCCGCGCGATTGCCCGGCGCATCCCGCTCGACATCTTCCCAGTCCGAGCCACTGGCGCCCATGGGCCGTTCCTCGATGAGATCGCCAAGGGCGAGGTGATCTATGAACGATGAGGCCAAGGAGTGGCTCTCCTACGCCGAGGAGAACCTCCGTCTGGCAGAGGTGGCTATGGGGAGCCACCTATTCAACTCCTGCATCCAGAACGCCCAGCAGGCGACCGAGAAGGCGCTCAAGGCTGTCGGCTTCCTCAAGGGGCTGCCGCTCAAGAAGACCCACAGCATCCGTCAACTCCGCGACGCCCTTGTCCAGACCGGCCTCGCGCCTGCCCTGACCGACGACGAGTGTGACTTGATGGACTCGGTTTATCTTCCGTCGAAGTACCCACTGGGTTCTGCCCTCCCTCGCTTCGTGCCCGATGAGGCGATTACCCGGCAGTGCCTCAACATTGCGGATAGAGTGGTGACCGCAGCGGAGAACCTGCTGACTCCTGCCCAGCAGCAGGGTCCGCCAGAGTAGCCTGGGGTTCAACTTCGGGCGGATACTCGCGGCGTCGGGCGCCCTTCAGATGGGCGCGCTGGTGAGCTTTCTGGGCGGCTACGCCCGGGCAGGGGCCACGACCACCCTCATCTACGTCCTCGGCCTGGTCCTGGTGTGGCTGGCGCCCGAGACCAAGGGCAAGCCGCTGCCGTAGTAGGCTTCCGCGTGCAGGTTCGCACGCCCTACGGCTTGGGCGCAGCCTGGAGCTTCTTCATCCAGGCGTCGAGATCGGGGAGGCCAAGGTCCACCCTGGCGATCTTCCAAAGGCTTCGGCCCTGCTGAACGAGGCCAACGGTGGCGCTCGCGCCGTCGAGCTTGACCTCGATGGTTGCCTTGTCGCCCTCGATCTTCGGCTCGCCCACCTGGACATCCTTCGCTGCCTTGAGCTTGGCGACCAGCTCGCCGATGTAGTCCACACCCGCGGCGGGGTCCTTCTCGTGGCGGCGGGCGAGGGTGCGGATCGTACTCCTCGTGGCGTCGGTGAAGCAGACGAACGCCTTGGTGACGCTGCCCGGTTCCTCCTTCCGGGCGGCCTGGAGCATCGTCTCTACGGCAGCCCTTGGCGTGGCGAACTTCGGGTTGACATCTATGAACGTGCTGCGCACCAAGAGGTAGGCGTTCCAGGCCACGACGAGGATGGCGGCGGCCATGGCGAGGTTCCAGAGGCCCGCTCGGAGGCCCCGCGGCCTGTCGCCCCCGAGGTACTTCCTGCGGTTGTGCAGGATGGCGAAGGCGACGTAAGCGATGGGCAGCAGAATGGCGCAGATGGCCGACGTGGCGACCCCCAACCACAAGGGCACCTCGCCCCAGAAGACGGCGCCGAAGAAGCCTGGCACCGGGATCAGCGACGCCAGGCGGTAGCGCCAGCCCGTGGGCTCGATCTTGAGCGCCTCGCACACGATGAATGCCGCCACAACCATGTGCAGGGAGATCGAGGAGAGCGCCATCGAGAGAATCCCCAGGTCGAACATCACACGCCCCAGGGTCCTTCCGGCGAAGACCTCCAGCGTGCCAGCCGCCACCACAGGCTTCACGTCCAGCCGCGTCAGGGGGTACACCGTGTCCTGGAGAGTGTTCGCCGCTGCGATCACGAGGAGCCCCGTGGCCAGGACGAAGGGGAGGAACATGCCCGTGGCCAGGTCGAACTTGGCCAGGCCCCTATGCTCTCTGCCCCAGCCGCGCGCGAGCAACGTGTAGGGATAGAGGAAGGTCATGTTGATGCCGACGCAGGCGGACAGGCCGCCGACCATGACAGCGATGCCCTGGGGGTCACTGGGCATGGGGAAGGTGAAGAGCCCGCGCCAGAACTCGCCCCATCGGATGCCCGTCTTGGCAATGACCACCACGAAGGCCACGATGATGATCCACACCATGAGCTTGAGCGCGAACTCGTAGCGGCGGATGCCGCGCGAGCTGCTGCCATAGAGCCAGGTCACCCAGATGCAGATGGCGAGCATGGCAACCCCGAAGGGCCAGCGCGGCAGCCCCTCGGCACCCGTGGCGGCGGAGGCCATGTCGGCGAACACGCTGGAGCCGACCGAGTACTGGGGCACATGCCAGATGAGGGTGGCCAGTAGCGAGGCGAAAGCCCAAGCCCACGCCACGCTGGGGTGGACGAAGCGCGACATGGCCTCGAACGGCCGCATGCCCGTCGAGAGCGTCTGGTGCGAGATGACGGCGAACATGAGGACGCCGAGGACCATGCCGAGCGGCTGCACCCACAGGAGCGAATAGCCGAGGAGCGCGCCGGCGAAGAGGGAGGACGTGGCGCTGCCGGCGCCCAGCGTGAGGGCGCTCTGGAGCCAGCCGGGGCCGCTCTTGCCCAGGTAGCCGCGCCAGCGCTTCAGGAGCGGCTGCTTGTCCAGCTCCGCCAGCATCGCCTTCTCGCGGGCCAGGGCCTCGGGGTCCCACTTGGCCACCATCGGCAGGCCGCGCCGAAGCTCGGATGCCTGTGGGCGGTCGCCGGCGCTGCTCTGCTCGCTCATGGTTCGCTCCTCAGTCAGGGCCAGCCACGAGCCGCGAGCGGCGAGCCACGAGCCTCAGAACCAAGAAAGGCCAGGGGAATCTTCGGCTCGAAGCTCGTGGCTCACGGCTCGCGGCTCCTCATGCGTTCTCCGTGTAACGGCACTTCGGGTAGCCGGAGCAGCCGATGAAGGGGCCGCGCTTGCTTCGGCGGACGACCAGGGGCTTCTGGCACTCGGGGCAGTTCCGCCCCGCCTCCTTCGGCGGCGGGGGCGGGGGGGCCGACTTGTCGGGCTTCATGTTCCTGCACTTCGGGTAGGCCGAGCAGGCGAGGAACTGGCGTCCGCGCCAGGTGCGCCGGACCAAGGGCGCCCCGCACTTCTCGCACTTCTCGCCAGTGTCCGCCGCGGCGGGGGCGCCCTCGGTCCCGGCGTCGCGGGTGTAGCGGCACTTGGGGTAGCCGGAGCAGCCGAGGAACTTGCCACGCCGGCCCTCGCGGGCCATAAGCGGCTTGCCGCACTTGGGGCACTTCTCACCCGTCGGCTCGGGCGCCTTGCGCTCCGCCGCGGGCGCCGGCGCGCCCTCGGCCGTCAGCCGCCGCTTGTAGCGGCACTTCGGGTAGCTGGCGCAGCCGGCGAACTTGCCCCAGCGGCTGGTGCGCACGACCAGCACTCCGCCGCACTCGGGGCACTTCTCCTCCAGGGTCTCGGGGGCCACCGGCTCGCCCTCCTCGTCGAGGGCCTGGGCGTAGCGGCACTTGGGGAAGCCGGAGCAGGCCATGAAGCGCCCGCGCTTCGAGAGGCGCACGACCATTTCCGCTCCGCAGCTCGGACAGGTCGAGCCCGTGGGCGTGGCCAGCTCCTTCCTCACGCTCGCCATCTCCGCCTGGGCCTTGCGGAGGTCGGCGCTGAACGGCTCGTAGAACTCGCGGAGCACCGCCTGCCAGTCCCGCTTCGCCTCCTCGATGCTGTCGAGGTGGTCCTCGAACTCCGAGGTGAACTTGGTGTTGATGATGTTCTCGAAGAACGGCAAGAGCGTGTCGTTCGTCACGATGCCCAGCTCGTTGCAGTAGAAGACCTTGTCGCGGACGGTGGCGTAGCCGCGGTCCTGGATGGTCGAGACGATCTGTGCATAGGTGCTCGGGCGACCGATGCCCTCCTTCTCCAGGGTCTTGACGAGCGACGCCTCGGTGTAGCGCGGCGGCGGCTTGGTGAAGTGCTGGGAGGGAACCAGTTCGAGGCAGCGCAGCCGCTGCCCCACGGCCAACTTGGGCAGCGTCTGCCCCTCTCCCTCCCCGCGCTTCAATGGCGGGTACGACCGGGTATGGCCGTCGAACACGGTGACACGCCCCGTGGCCCTGAACAGCCCGGGGCCGGCCTCGACGGTCACGCGGGTCACGTCGTACTGGGCGTCCGCCATCTGGCTGGCGACGAAGCGCTCCCAGATCAGCCGGTACAGCCTGAGCTGATCGCCACTGAGGTAGGGCTCAAGCGACTCCGGGGTCCTCTCGACTGATGTCGGTCGGATGGCCTCGTGGGCGGCCTGCGCGCTCCGCCGGGACCTGTATCGGCGCACCTCTGGGGAGAGGTAGGAGTCGCCGAACCGCTTCGCAATCAAGGCCCGGCACTCGCTCACGGCCTCGTCCGCCACGCGGAAGGAGTCGGTGCGCATGTACGTGATCAACCCAACCGAGCCCTCGGCGCCGACCTCGACCCCCTCGTAGAGTTGCTGGGCCAGCATCATCGTAACCTTGGGTCGTAGCCTCAAGCGGACCGAGGCCGCCTGCTGGAGCTGACTCGTGGCAAACGGAGGGTTGGGCTTCTCCGCTTGCCGGGTCGTCTCGAACGCGGCGACCCGGTACTCCTCACCACGGAGGCGCTCGACTATGCGGCGCGCCAGGTCCCCAATCGGAATCTCGGCCTTCTCCCCGTTGAACTCGGCCAGCAGTGCTTCAAAGACGTCTGCTCCACCTGTGGCATCGAGGGGCTGAAGCCTCGCCAGAATCTCCCAGTACTCGCGCGGCGTGAAGTTCAGGATTTCCTTCTCCCGCTCGACGAGCAGGCGGAGGGCGACGGATTGGACGCGCCCCGCGCTCAGGCCGCGGAGAATCTTCTTCCACAGCAGGGGCGAGAGCTGGTAGCCCACCACGCGGTCCAGGATGCGCCGCGCCTGCTGCGCGTTCACCAGGTTCATGTCGATCTCGCGCGGGTGCTCGAAACCCGTGCGGACGCCCCGCTCGGTGATCTCGTTGAACGTCACGCGGCGGGTGCGGGTCGCGGGCAGCTTGAGGGCCTCGGCCAGGTGCCAGGCGATGGCCTCCCCCTCGCGGTCGGGGTCGGGCGCCAGGTAGACGGCTTCGGCCCCCTGCACGGCGCTGGCCAGCTTCGAGACTACCTGCCGGCGGTTCGCCAGCACCCCGTAGTGCGGGCGGAAGCCCTCCGCGATGTCCACCCCGAACGCCTTCTGGGGCAGGTCGCGGACGTGTCCCATGCACGACTCGACGCGGAAGTCCTTGCCCAGATATTTCCCGATCGTGCGGGCTTTGGCGGGCGACTCGACGATGACGACCTTCTTACCCAACGGCTTCTCCTTGCAGTGAAGGGTGGTGTTTATATCACAGGTTCCGCCGCGCTGTCAAACCGCGCGGGCAAATGCGCTTGCTTTTCCCCGCCCCACGCGCTATCATTCCTGTGCCTTTGGGGGGTGAACACGACATCGGGTTCACGAAGGAGCGATACGATGCGCCACGTGCTGCTGGCCGCCCTGATCGGTCTTGGCCTTGCCGCGTTCGCAGGAGAAGCCGTCGAGGTGCCCGCCATCCGCGTGCCGGCCCCAAGCCCCAAGCTCAGCATCTCCGAGAGCTTCCTCACCGGCCTCGGCATGCTGCCCGACGATGTGAAGAAGGTGGAGGCCGAGGTCGCGCGCCTCAACGAGCAGCGCGCCTCGCTCCTCAAGAAGCTCGACGTAGCCAGGAAGGACCTGCTGGACAAGCAAAAGGACCTGGCCGACGCGCTGAAGGCGCTCGACGACCAGGAGAAGGCACTCGACGCCTTCGTGGCCACCCACCTGCCGAAGGACAAGGAGCAGGACTACACGGTCCGCAAGCAGCTCCAGCCGGTGGTGGACTGGCTGAAGCTCAAGGATGACAAGGTGGCCGAGCTTCTGACCAAGCAGAAGGCGCAGGCCGACACGGTCGCCAAGGCCCGCGAGGCCGCGGAGGCCGCTCACAAGGCCCTGCTGGCCCTGCGGGACGCCGGCGCGCCCGAGACCAAGGACCAGATCGAGGCGTACAAGAAAGCGCGCGATGCCTACACCACGGCGATCAAGAACTACTCCGCCGCCACCCAGACCTGGCTCGACAACATCGAGAGCGTCCTCACCGACGAGCAGAAACTCGTCTGGCGCACCCGCTATCGCCGCACCGCCTCCCCTCTCGACCTCGTCCCGCCGCCCGCCAAGGAATAGGAGCCTCCTGCCGCGAGTGTGCTGGCTCGTAGTGAGGCCTCTAAATAACTCGCCACGATTCTGAATCAATGTGGGCGGGGCCTCTGCGCCCCGCGACACCCTGCGCGGGGCAGAGACGCCCCGCCCACAGGCCTGCGCAATTCCGGCACACGTTCCTTCCTGAGCCTTTGATTCAGAATCGTGGCGAGTTATTTAGGCCGTACAGATACGGGCTGAAGCCCGCACTACGAACTGGGGCGCCCCCTTGTGGGATTCGGGCAACGCGACCCCTCACTCCTCCCCCGTCACCTTGATCCGCTGGGCGCGGGGCTTCGCTTTGGCCTCGCGGCTCAGGCGCTCCACCCGCTCGTCAATCACGCTGCGCACGGCGAGCAACAGCTCCACCTGGGCCTTCTGTAGGTGGTCGAAGAAGGCCGAGGTGCACCTGCCCTTCCTGCGCAGGTGGTCGAGGAGTTCGTAGACGGGGCAGCGGAACCGCCCCTCATCCGTCGTCTTCCTGGCCATCGGGGCTTCCTCCAAACACGATTCGCACGTGGCCGCCCTCGAGCGTGGCCGCCGACGGCTCCAGCGCGGCCACGCGACGCGGCAGGGCGACAAACCGCTTGAACGAGCCGACCCGCACGATCAGCTCGTCGTTGTTCTTCATCAGGTCAATCTCCCCGCTCTTCAGGAAGGGCGCGCGGATGGAGAGGACGTAGCGCCCGTCGCTCTTCGTGAACTCGAATGCCTTGCCGGTGAAGAAGACGGCGGCGGGGTCCTTGTCCTTGAAGAGCTTGGCGGCCAGCCGCCCCAGCTCGGCCCGCCCGAGCATCTCGCGGCGGCCAAGCTCCACGTGCCACAGCGGCACGGGGGCGAAGTAGCTCTCCGCCTCCTCAATGTAGCCCTGCTGCGACTCGCGCCACGCCGCGAAAAACTCGTCCCGAACCGCCGGCGGCAGGATGCGGTTCACCACGATCGCATCCACCGTCAGGTCGAACAAGTGGAAGTACGTGAATGCCCGCTGCGTCTCCTTGAGCACCATCTTCTCGGGATTGGTCACGAGCCGGGCGGTCGTGACCGCGGGGTCCTGGAGCAGCTTCTCCACCCCTTCGAGGCGCCCAAACAGGCGCTGGACCGCCTCGAAGCACTCGTCCTCGGGCAGAGGCACGCTGCTGAGACGCTTGGCCACGGGGCGAACCACCCGCATGATGTTGCGCTCGAGCCTGAAGAGCTTCCGCATATACCACTCCAGGCTCGTCGGCAGGCTGATGAAGCGCATCGCCTCGCCCGTCGGAGCGCAGTCGAGCACGATGACGTCGAACTTCTTCTCCCGCGCATAGCGGTTGATGTAGAGGAGGCAGGCCACCTCCTCCATCCCGGGCAGGATGGCCAACTCGTCGGCCAGCACCTCGCGCAGCCCGCTCGTCCGCAGCAGCGTCGAGAGGTAGCGGAACACCTCTCCCCAGTTCTCCTCCAGCTCCCGCTGGAGGTCCAGCTCCTGAATCCACAGACGCTCGTCCACCGCCACCGGCTGCCCGCCACCGAAGTCCATCAACGACCCCGCCAGGTCGAAGGAATCCGACAGGCTATGCGCCGGGTCGAGCGACATCACGAGGGTGCGTTTGCCCCGCCGGGCGCACTCTACCCCCGTGGCGGCCGACATCGTGGTCTTCCCCACGCCCCCCTTGCCCGCGTAGAGGATGATCCGCATGGGCCTCTTCCCTGTTTCGTGGAATGCCCACCCAATGAGTATATCGCTGAAACGGGCCGGCCACAAGGGGGAGATTGCTCAGGAGGTGTGGCGGGTGCGCGGCGTGGGTTGCTCGCCGAGGCCCCAGATGCGCAAGAGATCGCTGCACCCGTTCTCAAAGCCCTTCGTGAAATCCACCCACTGGTAACCTGCCAGCCCCCACGAGACGGCCAAGAAGTCGCAAGGTTTGTGAAGGATGGGGACCATGCGGTCAGTGTACCTGTCAACTGCGAGCGCGTAGGCCAACTCACGCCTGACCCACTTGGAACTCATTGCGGCCGGCGAGATGACCAGGAGGAACCAGTCGCACCGGGCCAGGGCCTTCCCGATCTCGTCGTACCAGAGCTGTCCCCCGACAAGATGTGCCTCGCTGTGCCATGTCTTGATGCCCCACGTGCGAAGGCGTCGGCTGAGGCGCCTGACAAAGGCGCGGTCCTGCCCCGAGTGAGAGATGAATGCCTCGCGCGGGATGGGCGGCATGCCGGCGGCCATCAGCTTGTGACCCCCGCGAGCCTACGGGGACGCCGCCTCAACGGTGTCAGCCCAAGTTCCCGCATCGTCGGCAGCCTCGCCGGCGCGCGCAGAGCACTGATGATCTCATCGAGGGCTTGCTCCGGATTCTCATGCCAGTTCGGCGGTGACAGCGAGCGCAAGATCGAGGGGATCCCCTTCGTCGGCCGCACCAACACGGGGACTAGCCGTTTGTAGAACCTCTTCTGGGTCAGCGCGTACTGGATGTCACGGTGAATGCGTTCCAACGCCCAGGCATCAGGAGAGAGGAGCACCACCATGGCGCCGGCCTGTTCGAGAGCCTTCCCTGTCGCCAGAGCCCAGTTGTCCCCGGGGAAGACCTCGACGTTCCACCACACCTTGAAGCCTTCGGCTGCAAGGCGCGCGGCAATCTTCGCCGCTGCGTCACCATCCTTGTCCGAGTAGCTCAAGAACACGTTCATGGCGTTCACCCTGCCTTTCATGGCGTGATCGCGGACCTTGACCGCCGGAAGTAATGATACCCCGTGTTCGCCCCGTGGTCAAGGGAATCGCTGCGATCTGGCGCACAGAGCGCGTCACTTCGCCCGGAGCACCTTCTTGAGGTAGGCGAGGCTGCGGACGGCCTGCTCCTCGGTGCCGCACTCGACGGCGAGCACGCCCTTGAAGCCCGCCTTGCGCAGGATGGCGACCACCCGCGGCCAGTCTATCTCGCCGTCCCCGCACGCGCACCCGCTCGGCACGCCAGTGACCTTGCCCACCTCTTTAGTCACCTTCACGTCCTTTGCGTGAACGTGCACGACCCGCTCCGCAATGGCCTCGAGCGTCGCGTAGGGGTCGCCGCCCGACATGAAGATGTTCCCTGTGTCCGGGTTGCAGCTCATGTACGGCGAAGGCACGAGCTCGAGTATCTTCTTGTAGAGCGGGAGCTGGACGGTGAACTTCTGGTGCTGTTCGAGTGCCACGTGGACCTTGTGTCGCTCGGCGACGGGGAGGATGCGCTTGAGGCTGTAGCGGATGACGGCGAATGCCTCGTCCTGGCTCATCCAGTCGGGCACCACCCCCTCATCGGTGTTGATGCAGCGTGCGCCCAGCGCGTGGGCGAAGATGAGGGCCTGGGTGTGGAAGGGCACGCTGACCTCGGGCTGGGCCATGGGCGCGTGGCAGCTCAGGCCGCTCACCTTGAGGCCGCGCTTATCGAGCATCGCCTTGATCTCAAGCGGGTCGCGCTCCATGCTCACCGAGGCCGAGTAGAGGGCCTCGGAGAACAGGTCGCGCCCCGTCTGCACGTTCAGCTCCACGTACTTGTAGCCCATCCGCGCCGTCGCGTCGAGGCAGTACTCGAGCGGCTTGTCGGCGTGCCGGAACGCCTCCGTGTTCAGCCCGATCTGAATGTCCGCCATCCTGCTCTCCTTCCCTGCCGCGGTGACGAAACGCCCTCCTGCCCTCCATCCTAGCGCCCGCCCCCCGCCGCGTCAAGTCGTTTGGTCGTGGTCCGTTCTGGACACGGGGTCGCCTGCGCGCTCGTGCCTCAGCGGCAGTGGGGAAGGATTCCACACCTGTACAGGTGTGGAATCCTCCTTTCCGGGCACGACGTGGCCCCTGAATCGGCCATTTCGCTCGACGTGGCACCATGGGATGGGCCTGGCTTCCCTGCCCGCGCAGCGCAGCAGGTATGCCCCCCTTGGGCCGCGGTGTCCAAAGCGGACCACGCCCAAGTCGTTTGACTCCCGACACGTCCCCAGTCCGCGGCTGAGGCGGCTCCAGGAGCCTGTCCAGGGGGCCAGGAACGCGGGAACGCGGAGAGCGGGGAGTGCCGAGAAAAATGGGCGCCGATTGGAAAAATTCCGAGTCGCCGTAAGCCTCTGTGGCGCATGCGGTTGTGGATTTCCAGGATCGGGCCGGAAATTTTCTCGTGCACATTTTCGGGGGGCAATGCCTTTGTATAGGTGGAGGGGAAGGAGTCGGGGGAGCAATGGACAGTAGACAGTGGACAGTGGGCAGTGACCGAGGGAAGGCCCCCGCCCCCCCTGGCAGGTGGCGTGAGTGGCGCAACGTTGAGCCACATTGAGCCACATTGGGTAACTCGTGGCCGGACGGCCGAGAATCGCCAAACGGCGTTTGAGCCACTTTGAGCCACTTTGAGCCACTTTGGCGCGGGCGTGCCAGGTTTGACTCCTCCCCGCCGCGCATCTATATTGGGTGGACACCAGTCCCTCCCGGAGGTTCCAATCCCTTCGCGAGGGTAGAGGAACAGGCCATGCACCCGCAGTCACCCTCCCGAAGGGATTGGAACCTTCGGGAGGGGGGAAGGAGCACATCCGTGGACGACGTGCTGAAGTTCATCCAGAGGCGTCGGAGCATTCGGCAGTATCAGAAGGGCGCGGAGGTGAGCGAGGGACAGGTGGAGACCCTGCTGCGGGCCGCCATGTCGGCCCCCTCGGCCGGCAACCAGCAGCCCTGGCACTTCATCGTCGTCCGTGACCGCGCGAAGCTCGAAGCCATCATGCAGATTCATCCCTATGCTGGGATGCTCAAGACCGCATCGCTCGCCGTCGTCGTCTGCGGCGACCTGTCGAACGAGAGCTTCAACCGCTACTGGGCGCAGGACTGCGCGGCGGCGACGCAGAACCTCCTGCTCGCCGCGGCCAACAGCGGCCTCGGCACCTGCTGGTGTGGCGTCCACCCGCGCCCCGAGCGCGAGGAAGGCTTCCGCAAGCTCTTCGCCCTGCCGGGCAACATCGCCCCCTTCGCCGTCATCGCCGTCGGCGTCCCTGCCGAGCAGAAGGCCCCGGCCGACTACTACGACCCCGCGAGAATCCACAGCGAGACCTGGTGAGGAGGAATGGATGGATGAAAGAAGCGACCAGCGTCGAACGTCCCCTCCACCCATCCATTCATCCACTCATCCTCCACGGACGGAAGGAGAAGACTGTTGGAACTCCGCCAGCTTGGCAACAGCGGCCTTGCCGTCTCTCCCGTCATCTTCGGCGCCTGGGCGGCAGGAGGGTGGTTCTGGGGTGGACAGGACGATGCGGACTCGATCCGCGCCATCCACGCGGCACTCGACGCGGGGGTCAACTGCGTTGACACCGCGCCCATCTACGGCATGGGCCACAGCGAGGAGGTCGTCGGCAAGGCCATCCGGGGCCGCCGCGACAAAGTGCTCCTCGCCACCAAGTGCGGCCTGCGCTGGGACACGCCCGGCGAGGGGAGCAATCACTGGACATACAAGGCCCTCGACGGCACCGAGAAGGTCATCGTCCGCAACCTCCGCAAGCAGGCCGTCATCGCCGAGGTCGAGCGGAGCCTGAAGCGCCTGGGCACCGATGTGATTGACCTCTATCAGTGCCACTGGCCGGATGGCTCGGCCCCCATCGCCGAGACGATGGAGGCGATGGTGACGCTCAAACAGCAGGGCAAGATTCGCGCAATCGGCGTCAGCAACTTCACGCCCGAGATGATGGCCGAGTGCCTTCGCCACGCGCCCCTCGCCAGCGACCAGCCGCCCTACAGCCTGCTCCGCCGCGACATCGAGGCCGACGTGCTCCCCTTCTGCCGGGAGCACGGGATGGGCGTCATCGTCTACAGCCCCCTCGAGCAGGGCGTGCTCACGGGCAAGGTGACGATGGACCGCACGTTCGCCGAGGGCGACTACCGCGCCGGCCGCCCCTGGTTCCAGCCGGCCAACCGCCGCCGCGTGCTCGACGCCCTGGAGAACGTGAAGCCCGTCGCCGCGGCTCACAAGGCTACGCTCGGCCAGGTCGCCATCGCCTGGACCATCGCCCAGCCGGGCGTCGCGGCCGCCATCGTGGGCGCCCGCAACCCCGAGCAGGCCCGCGAGAACGCCGCGGCTGCCGACATCTGCCTCTCCCCCGACGAGGTGCAGGCGATTCGCGCCGTCTTCGACGCCCTCGGCAAGCCCGTGGCATGAGCTGCCGCTCCTCGGCTCAAACTGCCCCACGCGCCCCATGCCGGCGCGGCGGAAGACCTACGGTGTTGAACAACTGCGGAAGCAATCTCATCCGTCGCCGGTTCATTGCCCGAGCCGCGCTGGTGGCCAGGATGGGCGCTAGCGAACTGAGCGGCGCCCCAACCGCGGCAGTCCCACGCGCCCCACACGGGCGCGGGTGCAGACTTGCGGAGTTGAACAACTGCGGAAGCAATTCCGCGCGCCGCGGGGTGGGCCCCCCGAGCGACGGTGGCGCGCACGAGGGGCCTCGCGGCGTTGAGTCGCGCCCGGTCCCTGGATTGCCCCGCGCGCCCCACGCCGGCGCGGCGGAAGACTTTCGGAGTTGAACAACTCCGCAAGTCTCAGCAGATGCCTGGAGGGGCGGGTGAGCGATGAGGCAAATCGCGCTGTTTCTGTTCGCTGCAATGGTCGGGAGCGCCATCGCCGCCGAGCGCGGGGGAAATGCCGTGGCCGGCCAGACCATCGTGCTCCACTCGAATGAGTTCCCGCGGAACGGCGAGGCCTCGATGGCGCGCTTGAAGGGGGGCGAGTTGCTCTGCCTCTTCGGCGCGCACCGCGGCAGCGGCGACTGGGACCGCGCCGTCATCCGCCAAGTGCGCTCGGACGATGGCGGCCGGACCTGGTCGGCCCCCGCCACGGTCCTCGAAGACCGCGACAGGTCGCTCTTCCAGCCCTCGCTGGCCCGTCTGCCCAACGGCGAACTCGGCCTCACGCACACCGTGCTTCGCAACGGCCAGGACGCCCACAAGGTCTTCCGCCGCTCGGCCGACGACGGCCGCACCTGGTCCGAGCCGCTCCGCATCAGCGACGAGTCGCACGCCTACACCACCGGCCCCCACGACCGCCTCTACACGCTGGCCAGCGGCCGCCTCGTCGCTCTCGTCCACTGCAACCTCGCCCCAAAGCGGGACCGGCAAGGCGGCCCGCTCGGCGCCTATGTCATCCACTCCGACGACCTCGGCCGCACCTGGACTCGTACGCCGCGTGGCGAGGTGCTCCACGTGGCCGACAACCCGCACAAGAAGCCCGAGTGGGGCTTTTGGGAGCCCTCGCTCGTCGAGACCGCGCCGGGCAAGCTCCTCCTGCTCGCCCGCACCGCCGCCGGCTGGCTCTACGAGAGCCGCTCAGGCGACAACGGCGCCACGTGGAGCAAGCCCGCGCGCTCGCCCGTTGCCAACCCCCTGGCGCCCCCGGTCCTCACGAGGATCCCAGGCAGCGCCACCCTCGTCCTCCTCCACAACCCTCGCGTCGAGATGGCCGCCGGATGGCACGGCGGGGCACGCACCATCCTCGCCTTCCGCACGAGCCGCGACGCCGGGCGCTCCTGGACCGAGCCGCACCCCATCGCCGTCGCGCCGAACGACGACGTCTGGTATGATTACGCTGCCGTGCTCTGGGTCGGCGACACCCTCCACGTCGTCTACCGCACCATCTCCACCCAGCGGCGCGGCGCCGGCGGCTTCAAGGTCGTGGACCTCCATCACCAGGCCCTCGACGCGAAGCAATTGCGCAAGGAGGCGAACCGTGAACAGGCACCATAGCGGGGCCGCCTGCCCGTGCGGATGCGGGCGGCGCGAGTTCCTCAAAGCCATCGGCGTCGCCGCGGGGGCCGCCGCCTTCGCGCCGCTGGACGTCCTGTCTGCCGAGAGCGCTCCGCCCTCCGCGAAGGCCAAGGAGCCGGCCACGGTCCGCGCTGCCTTCCTCTACCCGCCCTCGAAGACCTTCGCCGATAGCGCCGATGGCTGGTGGAGTTGGCCGGGGAACAACTTCGACGCCGAGGGCCGCCAGAAGCAATTCCTCGCCGCCTTCCGCGAGATGGAGAAGCGCCTCGCGGTGAGGGTGGCCGTTGGCGACGCGCCCGTCGGCAATGCGGAGCAGGCGCAGGCCCTCGCCAAGGAGCTGGCGGAGAAGCGCCCCGACGGCCTGCTCCTGGTGATGTTCTACAACGGCAGCCTGCCACACGCCGACATCGTGCTCAAGGCCGCCGAGGCCGCCGGCGTGCCGGCCATCTTCTACATCGGCCTCGGCGTCAAGCACGGCCCCGTCGCACAATACCGCCGCCCCGGCCTCTACTTCATCCAGTCGCAAGATAACCTCGATGCCATCGAGGCCGGCCTGCGCATGATCGCCACGCGCAAGCGCATGGCCCAGAGCCTGCTCCTGAGCATCACCGAGGCCCCCGAACCGCGCGAAGGCACAGAGGAGTTCCTGGGCACCAAGGTCCGCGTCATCCCCTTCGCCCGCTACGCCGCCGAGTTCAAGAAGGCCGAGCTCGGCGACGAGGCGAAAAAGCTCATCGCCGCGTTCACGGCCGGCGCCAAGGAGCAGCGCGGCATCACCCAGGAGGCCCTCGACAACGCCGCCCGCGCCCACTTCGCCCTGAAAAAACTCCTCGCCGACGAGGGGGCTGACGGCCTGACCATGAACTGCCTCCGCCGCGGCATGCTCAAGCCCTGCATGAGCTTCGCCACCCTCAACAGCCAACTCGTCCCCGCCGCCTGCGAGAACGACCTGCCCGCCGCCTACACCCAGCTCCTCGGCCAGCTCCTCACCGGCCGCCCCGGCTTCCAGCACAACCCCTGCTACGACACCGAGGCCAACCACTACTACGGCTCGCACTGCACCTGCCCGCCGAAGCTCTACGGCCCCGACGGCCCCGACGCGCTCTACCTCCTCCGCCGCTTCGCCCACACCAACGAGGGGAGCTGCGCCATCCAGGTCTTCTGGAAGGAGGGCGACCCCGTCACAATGGTCCGCTACTACCCCGGCAAGCCGCCCGCGCTCGACGTCTACGCGGGCAAGGTCGTCAAGTCCCACCCCATGCCCCCCGCCGGCGGCTGCACGACGAACGTCGAGGTCGAGATAACGGACCGCGCCGACGCCTGCGAGGTGAAGGGCCACCACAACCTGCTGTTCTGCGGGGACTTCGCCCGCCGCTTCCGCCTCTTCGCCCAGCTCTACGGAGTGCGCCTCGCCGCCACAGGTTTCCGCGGCCCATGGCCCATGTGAGCAGCGGGCTGTCCCGTCCGTGGCCTTCCTGCCGCTGTCGCGGCCGGCAGGGGCCACGGCCCATCGCGGCCGCAAGAGCCCCCTGACGCAGCGCTGCACGGCACACACAACGTCCGTGGCGTCACTCCAGCGTTCTTAAGAACGTCAGAACGCCCGCGGCGCGGTCCGTGAGCCGGTGAGGCCTCTATACACAGCGCCCCAATTGACTTGCCTCCGTTCTGGCCTTCCGGCCGCGAACCTGGGGCCGGGCGAGAGCGGGGGCTCTGCAACCCTGCTATGGTCTCCACATTCTTGAGAATACCGGGAAGGTCGTGCGCCTCCGGTCGAGCCGGGGGGACGCTCAACCATTCTATAGAATGATTGAACGACGCGGCCCACGCTGGCGCCTGCCGGCAGCTTCGGTCGGATCCGCCTGGCCCGCCTCAGCGTCGTTCCCACATTCTTGAGAGTGTCAGAGTGTGGGCCGGCTCCCCAGTGGAGCCGCGGCGGATATTCAATCATTCTATAGAATGATTGAATATCAGCGCCCACGGGTGGCGCCAGATGGGCGGGTTGATCGCTATGCCCCGGTCCCACTATGATGGGGGCGGGAGGAACGGCAGGAGCGGTCGCTTGCACAGGTTCCCTTCGCAACAGGCTATCGCGGTTCCGCGCAGCCGCATCCGCGAGATCTCGGAGCTGGCGGCCCAGGCCAAGGATCCGCTGCGCCTCTACTTCGGCGAATCAAACGTGCCAACGCCTGCCTTCATCAAGGAGGCGGCTAAGCGGGCCCTCGACGAGGGGCACACCTGCTACACGCACAATGCCGGCTACCTCGATCTCCGCCAGGCCATCGCGGCCCAGACCCGCCGCCTCCACGGTCTCGACTACGCGCCCGACGGCGAAGTGGTGGTGACCGCAGGCGGGGTCGAGGCAATGTTCCTCGCCCTCTACGCCACGCTGGAGCCGGGCTCGAAGGCGATCATCGTCTCCCCCTGCTGGCCGAACGTGGCGGCCATCGTTCGGATGGTGGGTGCGATGCCAGTGGAGGTCCCGCTCGTGGAATCTGGCGGCCGCCGGGCGCTGGACTGCCAAGCGGTGCTAGACGCGCTCGACGCCTCGGTGCGTGTGCTCTTCGTGAATAGCCCCTCGAACCCCACGGGCTGGATGATGTCCGACGCCGAGGAGGCGTTCCTCGCGCAAGTTGCCGAGAGGCACGGCCTGTGCCTCGTCCTCGACCAGGTCTACGAGCGCATCGTCTACGACGTGCCTACCGAGTCGCTTGGGAGCACAGGCAAGATGCCTGTGCCACCGTCAAGTGAGGAAGGTGGCACAGGCTTCCAGCCTGTGCGCGCCTCTAGCGGGAGCGCTGCGAGCAACCGCCTCGTCGTGGCGCCCATCCGCCAGGTGGTGCGACAGCGAGAGAACCTGCTGCTTCTGAACAGCGCGTCGAAGACATACAGCATGACGGGCTGGCGGCTGGGCTATGCGCTTGGCCCGCGGCGGATCATCGAGCAGATGACGAAGCTCCAGGAGTTCGTGGTCAGCCACGCCCCGGCGCCCTCGCAGCGGGCAGCGCTGGCGGCGCTCACGGAGGGCGAGCCGTTCGTCCGTGAGATGCAGGGTCGCTATCGGGCGCTCCGCGACCTGGCGTGCGAGCGGCTCCGCCGTTGCCCCCGGGTCGCGCTGGTGGAGCCCCAGGGCGCCTTCTACGCCTTCCCCCGCATCGAGGGCCTCGCCGATTCGTTCGACCTCTGCCACCGCCTGCTGCTCGAGAGGGGCGTGGGCCTGGCCCCCGGCTGCGCCTTCGGCGCCGGCGGGGAGGGACACGTCCGCCTCTGCTTTGCGGTCGAGGAGGGCACCCTCGTGCCCGCCCTCGACCGCCTGGCCGAGTTCCTGGAACAAGGAGAAGCCTGATGAAGGTCAAGCACTACAGCGAGGTCGCCGCGCAGCGGGTGGAGGAGGGAGCGAAGGGGGTGACGATTCGCTGGGTGATCAACGAGGGCGACGGGGCGTCGAATTTCGCGATGCGTCACTTCGAGATCGCCCCCGGCGGCCACACGCCGCACCACGCGCACCCGTGGGAGCACGAGGTGTTCGTGCTCACTGGCAAAGGCATCGTGGCCGGCCCCGAGGGCGAGAAGCCGCTGGCGCCGGGCACAGTCGTGTTCGTGCCGCCCGACGAGGAGCACCACTTCGCCAACAGCGGCCCCGAGCCGCTCACGATGCTGTGCCTGATCCCGATGGCAAGGACGTGCATGGCTGGGTAAGGGGCCTCCTGCGGTCCCGCTCGTCACGGAGGAAGACTGCCTGAAGGCAGGACTCCAAACGGGCGGGCATCCTCGTTCGGAGTCCTGCCTTTAGGCAGTCCTGGCTGGCGGCCCGGCGCGGTTAGCTGCTGCGGTGAGGAAAGCGTGTGCTGCGCGATAGGCGGCATCGCTGGGCTGCGGCGGCACGACGACGGGGGTGTCGAGTTCCAGGGCGGCGACGAGCTTCAGATAGGTCGGGTAGTCGAGCACGCCCTCGCCTAACGCCGCGGGCTCGACGAGGGGCTCATCGGTCGAGGCAATGAGGCGGACGTCGGTCGCGCGGGCGACGGCGATCGTGTCGGCGAGGGTGGCGAAGATCTCGGCCAGGGCTCGGGTCGGCCGGGCGGCGGCTTCGGCGTCGAAGAGAGCCGCGGGGTCTAGGGCGACCCGCACACGCACCGTCGTGGCGTCGGCGGTCAGCCCGGCCAGGCTCTCGAGGGTGTTCAGCGTCGTCGCGGGATGCGGCTGGAAGCAGAGGCGCACCCCCATGTCCTCCGCCTCATCGAGGAAGGCCCACACGCGCTGCACGAAGAGGTCCCAGGTCGCATCGGCCCAGTTGTCCGGGTGCGCGGCGAGGGGCTGGTTGGGGTCGGGGTGGCGGGTGCCGGCATGGGTGGTCACGTGATCGCAGTTCAGCAGGGCGCCCGCCTCGAGTGCGCGGCGGAGGAGGGCGAAGTTGCGGCGGCACGCCTCCGCGGAGGGCGTGAGGAAGTTGCAGGGGCAGGCCAGTTCCACGATCTCCGCCCGCTCGCCGTCGAATGCCTTGCGCAGGGCCACCAGGTCGGCCTCGTCCCAGCTCGGGTCGAAGGGGAGCGATGCGCCCCGGAAGCCGAGGCCGCGCACACGGCAAGCCAATGCGTTCCATGCCTCGCCCGCCCGGCGCTGTACTGCTGCCGAGAGCTTCATCAATACCGCACCTTCCCCACCTTGAGCCGCAGCTCGCGCACGATGCCGGCCATGTAGACGGCGCAGGCGATGCTGACGAGCTTCGCCCGCGCCTGGTCGGCACGCGAGGTGAGGACGATGGGCGCCTTCGCCCCGACGACCATCCCTGCCACGGTCAGCCCGCCGAGGTAGACGAGCGACTTGGCGAGGATGTTCCCCGCCTCGATGTCGGGCACCACCAGCACGTCGGCCTTCCCCGCCACCGGCCCCTTGATCTTCTTGTGCTGCGCGGCCCATTCGTTGATCGCGTTGTCGAAGGCGAACGGCCCGTCAATGATGCACTTGGGCGAGAACTGCCCCCGGTCGGCCATGATGTGCAGCGTCGCCGCGTCCACGGTGGCCTGCATGGCAGGGTTCACCAGCTCGACCGCGGCCAGGACGGCCACCTTCGGCTCCTCGATGCCGAAGGCGTGGGCGACGTGGACGGCGTTGAGGATGATGGCGCCCTTGGTCGCCAGGTCGGGCGCGATGTTCATCGCCCCGTCGGACATGAAGAGGAACTGCTCCCGCTGCGGATGCTCGAAGATGTAGACGTGGCTCATGATCGAGCCGGAGCGCAGGCCGTGCTCCTTGTCGAGCACGGCGCGCAGGAAATCGTCCGTATGGATGTGCCCCTTCATCAGGATGTCGGCCTCGTGGGCGCTCACCATCGCCGTGGCGGTCGCGGCCGCGCGCACGGGGTCGCGCTCGTGGACGATCTTGGCGTCGCCGAGGTCAATCTTGTGTTCCTCGGCCACCTTGCGGATGGCCAGCTCGTTGCCGACGAGCGTGGCACGCACCATCTTCTGCCGCATCGCGTCGGCCACGGCCTCCAGCACCGTGTGGTCCTCGGCGGCGGCCACCGCAAGGTCCTTCACAGGATAGTCCCGAACGGCCTCGATCACCTCGTCGAACAAACGCATCGCAGCCTCCTTCCATGCGGAGTCAAGACGCCCAGCCCGTCACACGATTCTATCGGCCCACAAGCCGCGCTGTCAAAACGCCGGCCCGCATGGTAAAATGCCGCCTTCCTCGATGCCGCACCCATAGGAGAGGAGACAGGGATGAAAGTCGTCTTCGTCGGCGGCGGAGCGCACCGCCACTTGGGGATTCTGCGCGGCGCAATGGCCCGCAAGCCCATCTTCGACCGAGGCGAGATCGTCCTCTACGACATCGCCCAGCCCCGCGCCGAGGCGATGGGGCGCATGGTCATGAAGACCCCCGAGTTCGCCGCCCTCTCGTGCAAGGCGACGTGGGACGCCTCGCTCGAGCGGGCACTCGACGGGGCCGACGCGGTGAGCGTGGTGCTCATGGCCGGCTCGCCCCGCTCCTTCGCCCTGGGCAACCTGGCCAGCCAGAAGCACGGCTTCATGAGTTCCGACCAGCTCTCGCCCAACGGCGCCTTCCTCGCCCTTAAGGGCGGCCCCATCCTGATGGACGTCGCCCGCAAGATGGAGCGGCTCTGCCCCGACGCCTGGCTCATTGACTTCGCCAACCCCGTGGCCGTGTTGAGCGCGGCGGTGAATAACCACACCCGCATCCGCTGCCTCGGCGTGTGCGCAGGCTACCAGAACCACGCCTGGGACCTCCCCCGCCTGATGGGGCGCGACGAGCTGTGCCACGAATTCGACCTCCACGTGGCCGGCGTCAACCACCTCAGCTTCATCCTCGGCGGCACCTACCACGGGCAGGACATCTACCAACTCCTGGCGAAGCACCTCACGCCCGATTGGCGACCACCACGCTACCAGGCCTGGTGGAGCGCGGTGACAAAGCGGAACATCACCTATGGCCTCCGCCGCCTCATAGAGCTCTTCCACAAGTTCGGCGTCGTCATCTTCTCCACCGAGGGCGACGGCATGGCCCACCTCTTCTACGAGCAGATGATGGCCCGCAACAAGACCCGGCTCACCCGCGCCGGCATCGAGGCCGGCCTCAAGCACGGCCCCACGGCCCGCGCGGAGGCCGACCGCCGCTTCCGCGCCCTGCTCGACCGCGCCCTCGACGCCGGCTTCTGGGCCGAGCACTGGAAGACCGACTTCGCCTTCCGCCGCGAGGACCACGACATCATCGTCAAGATCCTCAGCGCCCTGGCCGGCGTCGGCGAGGAGAAGATCGTCACCAGCCACCCCAACAAAGGGGCATTTCGTGATGCGCCTCCCGCAAGTGAACGTGTCATTCCGAGCTCGTCGAGGAATCTCGCTTCTCGGGCGCCCTGGACAGATGCCTCGGCTTCGCTCGGCATGACCCGCGAAGGGCAGGCAACCCCCTCGGACGCCGTCTCGGGTGGCGCGGTGGACGGCTTCAAGGACCGCACGGTGTTGGAGTACTCGCAACTGCTCAGCCACGATTGCTTCCGCCCCGCCGACCGCTACACGATCCCCGACTGCTTCCACGGCACCATCAGCGCCCTGGCCACCCACCAGACACTCCTCGGCGACGCCATCGCCACCGAGGACCCGCGGACCCTCTACCACGCCCTCTACGCCTATCCCGTCAAGCACAACACCCACGCCGCCCACGCCCTCTACCGCGACCTCATTGCCATC
>Ga0194125_10002842_pt1 | contig 28397 bp, 11 predicted proteins | sample TA2KigC250mmetaG_FD_148626 | JGI IMG/M metagenome (GOLD analysis project Ga0194125, IMG submission 148626) | Freshwater microbial communities from Lake Tanganyika, Tanzania - TA2015034 Kigoma Deep Cast 250m | ecosystem: Environmental > Aquatic > Freshwater > Lake | place: Tanzania: Lake...
GAATCGTGCCCCTACATGACTGCGGTCGCCTTCGTGTAGTCGGGCGTGATGAATCACGCCCCTACACTCGGGCACGATGAATCGTGCCCCTACATGACTACGGTCGCCTTCGTGTAGTCGGGCGTGATGAACCACGCCCCTACATGCGGGCACGATGAATCGTGCCCCTACATGACTGCGGTCGCCTTCGTGTAGGGGCGCCATTCATGGCGCCCGCCCACCCTTTTCATACACGCTCTAAGACGTAGGGTGGCATCCAGGCGCGACGGTCCGCGGGGGCTGCTTATGACTCGCGGTCGACGGCCCACTCTAGACCATGGACGAGGAGATGCAATGCACGGAGGCAAGGGCGATGGCTAGCACGGACCTGGAACTGCTCTCGCGGTATGTGAAGCGGCGCGAGGCCGATGCCTTCGCCGAGCTGGCGGCGCGGCATCGGGACATGGTCTACGGCACGTGCTACCGACTCCTGGGGAGCCGCCCCGATGCCGAGGATGTGGCGCAGGAGTGCTTCCTGCAGCTCGCCCGGCGAGGGGGCTCGGTGAGGCGTTCGGTGGCTGGGTGGCTACATCGCGTCGCAGTTCGCACGTCACTGGCGGTGCGCCGCAAGGAGCGGACGCGCCGGCAGGCCGAACGGGAGGCCGGTAGCATGGGACCCGAGCGCGCCGCTGAAGTGACGTGGGAGGAGATCCAGGCCGCAGTAGACCGAGCGATCGATCAGCTCCCGGACCCGCTGCGGGAGACGATGCTGCTGCGGTTCCTGCAGGGCAAGACGCAGGTCGCGATCGCCGAGGAGTTGGGGATCTCGCAGCCGGCAGTGTCTATGAGGATCGCCAAGGCGCTCGAGCAGATGCGCAAGCGCCTGGGCGGAGTGGGCCTGGGGCTGTCCGTCGCAGGCCTTGCCGCGCTGCTGGAGGCGCACACCGCTGAAGCGGCGCCCGCCACCTTGGTCGCGAACCTGGGCCGCATGGCCCTCGCGAGCGCCACCCCCTTGCCCACGGCGGGCCTGCCGGCATCGCTGCTGACACCGGCAGCCTCCATGGGCACGGGCTCGAAGGCGTTGTGCGTGCTGGCGGTGGTGTTGACCGTCGGCGCGGTGGTCCGGCAGGTGTCGCAGGTCGGCCACACCGCGAACCGGCGCCCCGTCGTCCAGGCAGCGACGGCGGCGCCCGTACGGCCCGCTGATCCGGCCGCACCCGTGCGTGAGCCGGCGCCCGACCGTGGGCGCCCTGCGGCCGCAGGACCCGCGCGGGCCGCAGCCGGGGCCACCCGCACTGCGACGCATTCGGCGAAGTCTGCGGCAACCCCCGACCGTGGACGCCCGAGCCAGGTGGCACGAGGCCGTGCGCCTGTGCTCGGGACGTCCACGTCCGGGAGGGAGGCCTTGCAGGTTCCCGCTCCCTCCGCTCCTGCGACCGGCAGGCCGCGTCTGGCTCCACCACCGACGGATGGCATACGCGTTGCACAGGCCGCCGCGGAGGCCCCGGCCGCTCCTCAGGACATTCCCCAAGCCGTGACGCACCATGAGGAGGGCCCGGCCTCGGGGCCGTCCGTGTATCTCTCCCCCACCGGGTTTGCGACGATCGTCGATGAGGACGGCATCGTGGCGACGCTGGGGATCATGGCGTTCGGGACAGCGTGGGAGCCACGGGACCAGCGTCGGGCCTGGACCGGCTTCCCCATTTCCGAGGGACCGGGCGAGGCCGAGTTCGAGGGCGAGGTCTCACTCTATGGGATCGAAGGCGGGAGGCTGCTGTATGCCGAGCGGGCGCGGCAGACGGAGGAGGGGGTCGAGCTGGAGTGGGACGTGACCTTCAACCAGGCGATGACGATCCAGGGGTTCACCTACGCGCTCAATGTGCCTACCGAGCGGTTCGGGGACGAGGCTCTCGCCTTCTGCGTGGGTGATGAGGAACAGGCCGTGATCACGTTGCCTGGGGAGAACCGGGCGTACCGACTCGGGACGGCCGAGGGGGAGGAGATGCAGTTGGCGCCGTACCCCGAGTCGCTGCTCTCGATAGCGGTACTCGGGCAGGGCGTGGTCCCGCTGCCCCTGCGCACGACGTTCGACGTGACCGACGTGCGCGGCAACGACTGGGACGTCTTCGAAGTGCAGATCGGCAGCATGATGGCCGGCGGACTGCAGGTATCAACCGAGACGGCGCTGTCGATGAAGCTGCTGGTGAAGTGCCCTTCCGCAGGCAGGCCGCTCGTGCTTCGGCCGCCGGCGATCATCGCGCGCCCGGGGGTAAGGCTGTGTCGCGATGCGAGGGTGGACGAGGCCCTGTGTGAGCGCGTGGCCGACGTGGTGTCGGCAGCGAAGGAGGCCTGCGAGGCGCTCTCCCCGCGCGGGCATAAGGAGGAGATCCGCGTCTGCGCTCTGCCGGCCACCGAGTGGCGCGACAACATCGCCACCAACCGTCGCGACACGATCTACCTGCGCGTGCGGGACGGTGAGTTCGGCGAGTCGATGCGCGCGGATGCGGGCCCGGTGGGGATGCTGTGCCAGGCGGTCGCGGAACTCTACACCCAGGGGCGCTTGCCCGGCTTCGATCAGTTCATCGCCCACCATGACCTGGCGCCGGCAGTGACGCGGAAGCTGGGGCCGGGTGTCCTGCCGGGCCATCATGCGACGCCGCTCGCCGCAGATGGGCCCGAGATGCTCGGCCTGCTTGCGAGCGACCTGTGCGCGCCAGTGCACCCGGACTTTGCAGCCGCGAGGGCGGTGGCGGCGGTGGTAGACCGCCTGGGGTGGGACGGGTTCCTCGGCCTGGAGGACGAAGTGCCGGCCGGCGTGGGCGTTGGACAGTCTGCCTTCGACGCCTTCCGGGCGGCCGCGACCATCCGCGACCCCACGTTGGGCGCGGCCTTCGAGGCCTACGACCGAGCCCGCGACCTGGAGACCGAGGCTGACGGCTCGCACGTGATCGCGTCCTTCGAGGCGGATGAGACCGTTCGGGCTGTCACGGAACATCCGCTGCGGACGGCGGCTGAGGACCTCGTCGTGACGGCGAGCCCCGGGGTCGAGGTGTCGCAGAGCCGTGAGTGGGCCAGCGACGGCGCCCAATCGCTACGCGTCCACGCGGAGAATCCGCAGCCGGGGATGTTCGTGGCGATCGCCGACCCTGACTGGCAGTTCCGGGACTTCCGACCGTTCTCCGGCTTCGACATGGACCTGATGCTAAGGGCCGGTGGGCCGGAGCAACTGCGCGTGCGGCTCATGGACGACATCGGGGGAGCGCACGGCCAGATACCCCTATTCCGGGGGACGGTCTCACCTGGTGCGTCGGTGCATGCGTCCATGGGTTCTGTACTTGGGACGTCGGGCCAGAGGCAGCTCGAGTTGGAGTGCTTCAACGAGGGCTTCAGGGGCGACAACGTCGCCCTGCTGTACATCGACCTCCCCCATCCGACGGGGCATCCGGTCACTCTCTACATCGACGACGTGAGGCTGGGGCCTTGCCTGGCCGAACCGTTGGCCCCCCATGGGACGGGGCCGCCCCCGGTCGTGACGGGGCTCCCCGTGCCGCCCCCAGCCGTCGGCGGCCCTCGGCTGCCCGTGGTGCCGCTGCAGCCGCCCGCCGCGCCGGCTGAGCGGGGCGCCTCGGTGTACTTCGGGCCCACCGGCGCCTTCACGGTGACTGACGCGCAGGGCGACGTGGCGACGGTGTGGGTCCAGGCTCAGGGGCAGGCGTGGATTCCGGTGGATCAGCGCCGCGCGCTGACCGGGTTCCCGGTCCCCGACGCGCAGGGCTGGCTGGGCTTCGCGGGCGAGGTTCTCATGCCGGGCACCGAGAACCAGAGGGTGCTGTACACCCAGCGATCTTCGGCGACGGAGACCGGGCTGGACCTGGAGTACGAGTTCGCCGCCAGCGAGGACATGCCGCTCAACATGCTCTCGATCGAGTTCCGCCTGCCGACCGATCGCTTCGCGGGGAAGGCGCTGGCCCTCCGCAAGGCCGACGGGGGAACTGATGTGGTGCCCCTTCCCCAGCAACCCGGCGGCTGGGGGATGCGGCAGACTTCGGGGGTGGGGATCGAGGTTGCGCCTGACCCCGACCCGCTGCTCTCGCTCACGGTCACGGAGCCCAAGAACGCGTTCATCATCGTCAGTGACCTGCGGATGTACGGGGTCGATATGTATGACATCCAGTTCGGCAGACCCGAGCTGTGGGCAGCGGGGGGCACGATGCGTGCCGACGACCACTATGCGCTGAAGCTCTCGCTGAACTTCAGCGAGAGGCTGCCCCTGGGCACCGTGCAGAGTGCGGAGATCATGGCCCTGCCGGGTGTCAGGCTCTGTCGCGACAAGCGTGTGGACGAGCACCTGTGTGAGCAGGTCATCGATGTGGTGCAGACCGCCAAGCAGGCCTATGAGGCGCTCTTCCCCGACCTCGAGAAGGAGGAGATTCGCGTCTGCGCGCTTCCCGCGACCTCTTGGCACGAGAACCTGGCGACCAACCGGCGCGACACGATCTATCTGCGTGTACGCGGCAACGAGTTTGGCGAGGCGATGCGGGCGGATGCCGGGCCGGTCGGGATGCTCTGTCAGGCGGTGGCGGAGCTGTACAACCCCGGGCGGTTCCCGGGCCTGGACCGGCTGATGGCGCACCGGCATCTCGCGCCCGCTGTGATCCGGAAGCTCGGGCCGAACGTCTTGCAGAGCCCGAACGCGACGCCGCTGGCGGCGGACGGCCCGGAGATGCTGCAGGTGCTCACCGGAGATGCCTACGCGCCCCTGCACCCCGACTTTGCGGCCGCCAAGGCCCTCGCGGCCATCGAGGACCGGCTGGGACTCGACACCCTCCGCGCGCTGCCGCGGGAGGTTCCCGCCGACCTGCGGCCGGACTTCGACGGCGTGCGAGCGGCGGCGATCGTGCGGGACCCCGCGCTCGGTCCCGCCTTCGAGGCCTACGACAAGGCGACGAGCGTCGAGTTCGGCGACGACGGAACGCACCTGATCGCGTCCTTTGAGGCTAACGAGACGGTGAAGACGGTCGCGGCTCACCCGCTGCGGAGCGCGGCGGAGAGCGTGGTGGTGACGGCGAGCCCGGGGTTCGAGGTGTCGCTGAGCGACGAGTGGGCCGCGCACGGCACGCAGTCGCTACGCGTTCACGCGGACAAGCCGCGGGCGGACATGCGCGTGTGCCTTGCCGACCCAGACTGGCAGCTGAAGGACTGGCGGCGCTTCCTGAGCTTCGAGATGAGCCTGATGCTGACGGCCGATCAGCCGGAGCAAGTGCGGGTGCTGCTGCTGGACGACATCGGCGGAGCGCACGCGCAGATTCCGATCGTGCCGGGCACCGTTCTGGAGCCGGGAATGCCGACGCCCATCTGGGTCGATATCGACCTGCAGTGGCTGACGGGTCAGGCGCAGTTCGAGTCCGAGTGCTTCCTCACCCCGTTCCGCGCGAATGAGGCGGCCTCGCTGTACATCGACTTCCCCCACCCAACCGGGCAGCCGGTGACTTTGTACATCGACAACCTGCGGGTGGGCGAACGTCCCCCGGGAGAGATCGAGCTGGGCCCGTGGGTGTTGCCGAAAGGCTGGGAGTTCGGGCTACCTCCGGCGCGCGTCGAGAGGCCTGCCGTCCGGTTGGCGCCGTGACGGCGCCGGAACGTGCTGCGGTGAGAGCCGGGGAGGGAATCGATGCCAGTGCCAAGGCGGACGTGGGCGATCATTCTCGGCATGGTCCTGGGCCCCGTGGCGACTGCCGTCTGGTTGGGACTCCGTGGCGGCTCCTCCACGGTAGACCGGGCTACGGGTGACGCGGCGGGCGGAGGGTTCCGATCCGGCGGCGTCCCTGGTGGCTCGGCGACCGACCCGCTGTTCACGGCGGTCGTAGCCGGCGACGTCGAGACGGTGCGCCGGCTTCTTCGCGAGGGGGCCGACACGGAGTCCGGCGGCCCGGAGGGGTGGACGCCTCTGCACGCCGCGGTCCGTCTGAGCGACCTCGAGGTCGCGAGTGCCCTGCTCGAGGGCGGCGCCGATCCGGACGCCCGCACGAGCCGCCTACTGACCCCGCTGCACTGCGCGTGCGCGAGCCGGAGTGCGTCCCTGATCGGCCTGCTGGTGGCCAGCGGCGCAGACCCCCGTGCTCGCGCGGCTGACGGACGCACCCCGCTACACGTCGCGGCCAGCTGCGGACAGGTGGAGTGCATCGAGGCCCTCGTTGCGCTGGGCGCCGCAGTGAATGCCCGGGATGCCCGCGGGCACACCCCGCTGGATGAGGCCGCCGAAAGCCACTACCCTGAGGCGGCCGAGCTGCTGCGCAAGTTGGGGGCGCGGTGACCTACCCACCTCTCGAAGTCGGACCGGAGGCAGCGTGGGCATGAGAGCGAGCATCCTGTTGTCGCTGGCTGCCGTCTCCTGCGGCGTTATCCCCGGCTTCGCGGCGCCGCCGGAGGCGCCTCCCGTCACGCCCTTGCGCGCGAAGCTCGCGGAACTGGTGAAGCGCAACCCGAGTGCGTACGCGTCCTGTGACGTCGAACTCGCGCTCGCGCCGCTCGGCACCGCCCACTCCACGCTGGAAGTGTGGGCTCGCGACCGTCAGCACTACCGCGCCGAAGACACCCACGGCTCCGTCGTCGTGGTCACGCCCGAGGCGATGAAGCTCTACAACGCGCCCTCGGGGACCATGCTGCGCATCCCCGCAGAGACCGTCCCCGGTCTGGAGCCCAAGTACGGGAGCCTGCTCGCCCTGTTGGGCCTGGCCACCCCGAAGGCCGCGACCGCGCTGCTGGAGCAGTTCAGCGGCGAACTGACGCCGACCGGTGAAGCTACGGTTGCCGAGGTCCCTTGTCTGACGTTCTCAGCCGGGCCCAAGGGGAAGGAGATGGGTCGGGACCTGGTTGGCCTGTTCTGCTCCGGCCCGTGGACGGTGGAGGTGAAGCTGTTCGACGTGTTCCTCGAGCGGGAGACGGAACTGCCGCGAGGGATGCACCTCGACGCCTCCCTGACCTCACCCCAAGGCTTCGCGGTGACCCTCACCCTGGACCTGACGGTCCGCGAGCGGGAACTCGACGTGAACGTGACGGACGACATGCTGACGTTCGACCCGCCGGCAGAAGAGACGGACATCATCGAGTGGACCCCCGAGACCCCGATCGATGAGGTGTCCACGTTCATGATGGACCTGGTCTTCTCCATCGTGCGCGGCGGCGGTCAGAACCTCGTGCCGTGACAGGGAGAGGGGTAGACCCCGTGAGAACGATCGCCGGCGCCGTGGGCCTGGTCATGTGGACCGTGCAAGGCTTCGCCGCGCCAAGGAGGCCTCGCCGGGCAGCGCGAACACTGCCGACGCGAACCCGAAAGGGAGGTGCGTCATGCGAGTTCGCCCGGCTCTCCTGGCACTGGCGCTCGTCGCCGCGACCTGGGGTACGGCACGGGCCGAGGTGCAGAATCTGCTGGCCAATGGCTCCTTCGAGTTCTGGTCACACTACGCGCCGGAGCGGCTCGGTCGGGTGGTCCAGGAAGGCCCGGTGGGTGACAGCGACGACCCGCTGCTGCCCGTGCGCTGGACATGGGACATCCGCCGCCCCGTGAAGCTGGCCCCAGCCTCCGACGCCCACGGCGGGAAGCTCGCCGCCAATCTGACATCCCCCACGGGTTCCCCCGGCGCCTACCTGTTCATGGACTATGTCGAGGTCGTGCCGGAGGCGAGCTACGACTTCGGCGTCTGGGTCAAGGGCACCGGACGGGTGGCGGTGCAGCTGCACGGGCAGGCGGTCGAGGGGCTCCAGAGCCTGGGTGAGGCCAGGGGCGAGGCGCGGGCGGAGTGGACCCATGTGGCCGGCACGGTGAAGGCGCCCGGCCACATTCGGCTGGTCCGATTGACCATCGCGGTGGCCCCCGGCGCAGGCGTGCTGCTCGATGACGCGCACGTCAGCGCCGACCTGGACAAGCCCTACGATGCCGACGCCGTCCTGCGCGACAAGCCCGTCCGCGACGAGCACACGCTGCTGCTGCAGGACTTCGATGGCGACGTGTCCGAGGTGCGCCTCAGCGGCCAGTGCTGCGTGACCGAGCCCGACGGCGGGCGCTTCGGCCGGGGCCTGCGCATGGAGAAGCCGGACATGGCGACGGTGGAGATGAAGCTCCCCGCCATGCCGCCGGAGGGCACGCTGGAGTGCTGGGTCTCGCCCGATGCCATGCCGATGCTGGTGCCGGAGACCTGGAACAACATCTGGCACCTGCTGGAGGTGCGCTCGGCGGCGCTGGACCTCGGGACGTTGCAGGCGGACACGAGTCAGTCGCTGCGCTGGTGCTGGCGGATCGGGGAGGAGCTGTACGGCAAGCAGAACTCGCTGACCGCCTCGGCGGCAGTGAGCCTGAGCCGGATGCGCAAGGGCCAGTGGACCCATGCCGCCATCGAGTGGGACCCGGGCGCGGTAAGGCTTTACGTTGACGGCGTGCTCGCGGCGGTGAGCGAGGATCCGCCGGTGGGCTGGTGGGCTGCGCCGGTGAACATCACCTTCGGCTCGCCGCATGGCATCTACACGTGGCCGGGCGTCATTGATGAGGTGCGCGTCTCCGACGTTCGGCGCTACGGGCCCTTCGCCCCGCGCGGCGCCGTGCTCGTCGCCGCGATGCCGAAAGAGACCGCAGAGGCGCCCGCTCCGACCGAGCGCCCCCTGCCGGAGACCGATGTAGCCGCCGAACGCCGAGCCACGCTGACTCCGCTGCCGGAGTCGCGCCCCGGCGCCTTCGAGGCCCAGGCTCTGGCGAACGGCGACTACGTGTACGAGGCACCGAGCGCCCAGCCGCTCGTCGAGGGCGCGCGCTGCGAGCAGCAGGCGGACGACCTGCAGCCCGGGCTCAGCACCGTGCGCGTCGGCGCTCAGGGCACGCTGATCGGCGACCCGTGGAACGAGGGGGTGTACTGGCGGCTCGGCGGCATCGCGCCGGGAGCGTACTGGCTAGGCGCGGTGTACGAGTCCAATCGCGGGGACATTGAGGCGCCGCACCAGGACTACGGCCGACTCGCGATCTACGTGAACGGCCGGATCGTCCAGTGCTCATCCACTAGTGACCCCGTGCAGGTGGCCCCCGGCGTGTGGTTCGCGGAGCAGCAGGCCGCGGCGGCGGAGAAGCTCGCGCCCGGCGACGAGATCGCCGTGGCGCCCCAGTTCAACGCGGTGATGCGGCTGGTCCGCCTGTACCTCCATCGGGCGGAGCCCCGCCGCGGCGCGCATCGCGTCGGACTGAACTTCGGCGGCAGCTGGTGGACGCAGTACACGGCCCTGCGGGTGAGCGCGGAGACGCGCTTTGTGGGCAGTGACGGCAAGCCCGTTCCGCCCGACAACCTCTGGTGGGGACAGCAGCAGTTGGCAACCTCGCCGGCGGCGCTGCTGCGCGACGAACAAGGGCGGGCCGTCGCCGAGTGCGTGCTCTCTAACCCCTTGCCCAAGCCGGTGACGGTGGACTACGCGTGCACAGTAAGCGGCTACTACCGCCAGGTGGCGGGGCAGGACAAGGCGCGCGTCACGCTGCAGCCTCACGAGCGCGTGGTCCGACGTATTCCCTTCGCCACGACGCCGGATGACCCCGGCTACTCGATTGCCGCCACGTTCCGTGCCGTCAATCCACCCCCGCTCGGCTGGCCGGAGACGGACACGGTGGCTCTCTTCCCGGGCCTGCGGCAGAGCCTGCCCTGGCCCGAGCCCTTCAACGGGCATCACGAACGGCGCGTCTACTTCCGCGATCCCGTGGCGGACGCGCGCTGCCGGCTGCTGCTCAACGGGCGCTGGGAGATGGCCTACACCCCCGATCTCACCCCGCCCATGCCGCCGCCCGAGGGGCTGAAGTACCAACCGCGCGACGTCCCCTTCCCCTACTGGATGACCGACCTCGATTCGATAAACCCGCGCCCGCACGGCGCGTACGTGCGGCGCACCTTCGAGCTGCCGGACGACATCGGGGCGCGGTCCGTGCGGCTCGTCATCGAGGACGTCTCCGACGAGGCCACAGCCTACGTCAACGGGCAGCGCGTCGGAAACGTGCGCGGCTGCGCGACGCCGCTCGTGGCTGACGTGACCCAGGCCGTCCATCCGGGGCAGAACGAGGTCGTGGTCGTCGTACGGGACATCCTGGCGATCATGGACCCGGACTACGTGAACCCTCAGGCGCCCACGCCGAGCGGGCTGTACCTCGACGCGCCTGGCCTGAACGGTCAGAACCACCTCAGCATGGGCAGCGTGAGCCTGGAGATGGCCCCGGCGGTCGCGGCGGAGAACGTGCTCACGATCCCCTCAGTGCGCAAGAGCACGCTGGGCGCGAACCTGACCCTGGCGAACCACTCCGGGCAGGCAGTCAACGCTCGCGTCAAGGTCACGGTGCTGGACGCGGGACAGCCGGCCCTGGAGGTTGGCACGCAGGACCTCGACCTTGGGCCCGGGCAGTCGGCGCCGGTATCGCTCAGCGTGCCATGGCCCAAGCCGCAGCTCTGGTCTCCGGAAAACCCCTACCTCTACGTGCTCGCGGTTGAGACGCTCGACCGCGACACGGGCCAGCGGCTCGACCTGGCGCGGGAGCGGTTCGGCTTCCGCGAGACGTGGATCGCCGGCAACCAGATCATGTTCAACGGCCTGCCGGTGAAGCTGAAGGGCACGAGCACCCCGTGGGCCTTCGGCTCGGACTGCGGCTTTCAGCTCACGCGGGGCGCGCCGTTCCCCGACTACATGGACGAGTTCGGTTGGCCCGCGAGCGCGCCGGTGACGGGCGTGTTCAACAGCTCCAGCAAGCACAACGTCGAGCGCGACGCCTTCTGGGAGACGGCGACCCGGAACCTCGAAGTGGCCGTGAAGCGGCTGCAGAACCACCCGAGCATCCTCACCTGGGACCTGTCGAACGAGTGGCTCTGCTTCCTGGACTACAGCGGCGGCGATCCCAAGCTCGGCGCGCGGAGACTGCGCGCGCTGAGTGAATCGCTCTGGCAGTACGACCCGACCCGCTGGACCTTCTACAATGGTGACGAAGACCTCGCCGGCCTGCACGACAACTACTCGTTCCACTACGTCCTGGAGGCGACGCACCCGCACCCCGTGGCCGGCTTCGGGATGGATGACCACTCCGTGTACTTCCCCGACGGCGCGTTCTACCGGCCGCTGGACCGCGACTTCCGGCCCGGCGAGGAGATCACGCTCAACGTATACCGGGGCGTGAAGATCCGCTGGGGCGAGAAGGTCGTGATGAACACCGAGAACCTGTGGAAGGTCAGCTCCTACATGCCGCCCGGCCTGACGAAGTTCGCGGGGGAGGATGACGTGCTCTCGCCCGCGGTTGACTCGGGGGCCGGGCCGATCGCCTGGATGTGGAAGCAGAACCTGGACGGCCACCGCGACCTGGGCTGCAACTCGGTGAGCTACTACGGGCGCGTCACCGGCACCTATCGCGGCGGCTATCCGACACAGACCTTCATCATGCCCGATACCGGGCATCACGCCTACGGCGGCGACACGCTGACCCGAGCCTACTCACTGCACAACGACGTGTTCCATCCCGCCACCTTGGCGCTCAAGTGGCGCCTGACCGACCCGGCCGGCAAGTCCATCGCGCAGGGCGAGGACCGGCGGCCGATGCAGACGGGCGACCTGCAGCGGGGCACGCTGACGTTCGCGGTGCCGAAGGTCGCGAAGCGCACAACCTACACGCTCGGACTGCGGCTGGAGACCGACGGGCGATTCGTCTACGGCGAGGAGCGCGACATTGACGTCTGGCCCAGGCAGCCCGCTCGCGTGCCGGCGGGTACGGGCCCGTTCTTCCTGTATGACCCCAAGGGCACAACCGGACCGGCGCTGCAGGCCATCGGCGCGGAGTTTCGAACGCTCGACCAACTCGCGGCCCCGACGACGCCGCAGGCGACGGTCATCATCGGCGAGGGGGCGCTCGACGAAGGCTCGGCGGGCGCGCTCGCGCTGCTGCAGGACTTCGTAAGCCAGGGCGGACGCGTGCTGGTGCTCGCGCAGTCGGTCACGCCGGGCGGCCTGCCCGTGCCGACTCGCCTGGAGCCTCGTGAGTGGTCGAGCCAACCCTTCGTGAGGACGACCGATCACCCCGTGCTCGCGGGGCTCACCTCCTGGGACCTGCACTTCTGGCAGCCGGACCGCGTGTCCGCGCGCGGTGCGTACGCGAAGCCCGAGGGCGGCGCCGCCCTGCCGCTGGTGGACAGCGGGACGGACATCGGCCTGGAGTGGGTGCAGATGATGGAGCAGTATCGCGGCCGGGGCCGCTACCTGCTCTGCCAACTGCCTCTCGCCAGCGCGGGCGAGCAGGAACCCGTGGCGCGTGAGGTGCTGCTGCGCGCTCTCACTTACCTGGCAGGCGACAAGCCATACCGGCAGCCTACCGGACGGTTGCTCGCCCTGATCCCGCCGGACGGCGTCATCGAGACGCAGCTTCGGGAGCTGGGGGCAACCTACCAGGTCGCCGGGCCGGAGACGCCGATGGATGGAGTGACCGTCGCTCTGGTGGATGCCGGGCTGCCCGCAACGGACGCTCAGCGCGCGGCCTGGGGCACGGCCCTGGAGGCAGGGGCGACGCTGGTCGTGTGCGAGGCGCAGCCGGAAGACGCGGAGTGGCTCACGAACCTCGCGGGGCGGCAGGTTCGCATCACCGTTCCCCTCTACCGCATGTGGGAGGGGCGCGGATGCCGCGACGGGTGCACGGACGCGACGGGCGGGATCAGCCAGTGCGACCTGTACTGGCGCACGCCCCAGACCCAGGAGAGCGCGACCTGCCAGGCCGAAGACCCTGGGCCGACGATCGAGCCCTTGCAGCACTTCGCCGCCCGTATCGAGGGCGGCCGCGAGATGGTCTTCCCGGGCGCGCTGGTTGACATCCCGGTCGGCAAGGGGCGGCTCGTCTTAGACCAGCGCCGCTGGTGGACGCGGCACGAGAAGCTGGTACGATACTCCACGCGGCTGACCTCTTCGCTGCTGCTCGGACTGGGGGTGAACCTGGAGCCCGCAGTGCCGATGCGGCAGCTTCCCCAGCAGATCGCCTATCAGCCCGTGGACCTGACCCCGTTCGCCAACCGCGCGCTGGTCGATGAGACGCCCGACGACGGTCAGGGCGGCTGGAGCGACCAGGGCCCGACCGCGGACCTGCGCACCTTCCCCGTGGGCAACCAGAGCTTCCAGAGCGTGCCCTTCAGCATCGGACCGGCGCCGCACAGCTGCCTGGTGCTGGCGAGCGACCTGAGGCCCGGCGTGGACCGCATGCCCCAGGAGATCACCATCCCCCTCGGCTACCCCGTCGAGGGCCTCTACTTCCTGCACGCCGCCACGTATGCGGGAGCGGGCCTCATCGGGCTCTATCAGGTTCAGTACGCTGACGGAACGACGCAAGACATCCCGCTTCGCTCGGAGGAGAACCTCCGCGACTGGATCTCCCCGCCCGGACCATACCCGCGAGAGAAGGGCACCGTCTCCAACGTCGCCTGGACGGGCAGCACGCCGCTGTTCAAGCTCGTCGCGGCGTACCGGATGCTGTGGGTGAACCCGCGGCCCGAGGCGCCCGTGACGGCGGTCAGGTTCGCGAATCCCGCGCGTCAGGCATGCCCGATCCTGATCGGCCTGACGGCCGTCGTTCCCGCGGGCGCCCAACCGCCGCCTGCCGCCGATGCGGCGCGTGCGCAGGAGCTGCTGCGCCAGGGGCTGGCGGCCGCGCAGGAGCGCGATGAGGCGCGGGCGCGCGACCTCCTCGGGCAGGCGCTCGCGGCCGATCCATCGCTCGGCGGCGCGCACCAGGCGCTTGCGGAGTCCTACGAGCGCGAGGGGAACGAGCAGGCGGCGCTGGAGGCCTATCAGGCGTGGATCGCCGCCGGCCCGCGCACGCCGCTGCCTTACAACCGCGTCGGCGTGATCCTCGAGCGCCGACAGGATTGGGCCGGCGCGCTGGCCGCGTACACGAAGTCGCTGGAGGTCGAGTGGAACCAGTCGCCGATCCTGGAGGCCAAGAGCCGCGTCGAGAAGCGCCTCAAGGGTCAGTAGCCGGGCCGTCCGAGGTGAAGCCTCAGCCCGCCGGCTGCACCCGGATGACGTGCGTGTCGAAGGGCTCGTACAGGAGTGTGAAGCTCTTGCCCTCCGCCTCCAGCGGGACGGGATCGCGGTTCTCGTAGAGCGTCTGGGCGCTGGCGAGCGGGTTCCCGAACGTGTGCGTCACCTTCAGCACCGCGTCGTCGCAGTTCACGGTGAGCAGTACATAGCCGCCCTCGGGGTGGGGTTTGAGCAGGCAGCGGATGGGCGTCGGTGTCGGGGCGGCGCCCTCCACCTTCACCGCGTAGCCCGCCTCCGTACCGACGGTGGGCGCGAGAATCACGGGCGCCAACTCCGACAGCTCGCGGTTGATCTGCACCGCGGCCTCCCAACACGCGCGCGACTGCGCCATCTGCATCGGTGTGGCGGGGCTGGGGTTCGTGCAGCCCTCGGCCTTCGGCATCGGCGCCCACGCCACGTGCGGATCGTGGGTCATGCCGATGACGCCCCCGTCGCGGGGAATCCACGTGTCCCACGTGAAGTAGATGATCCCCGTCGCGCCATGGATGAGGCCCGTGTACACGCACGCCCGCAGCTCCATCGGGCTGGGGAAGCGGAAGGGGAAGGCGGCGCCGGGGGGTTGCGTGTCGGTGAAGGCCCCGACGATGAGCCACACGGGCTTCTGCTCCCGACCGCAGCCCACCGCGAACGAGACGCTCTGCGCGATGCCGTTGGGATCTGCCGAGATCGACGCGGGCCGGCCGCGCCGGTGCATGATCGGGTAGTTGTCGTGACACGAGATGTCGCTCGCCTCGTTCCACTTGCCCCACCAGCCCGTGGCCGGCGCCATGATCCAGGGGACCTGGTTGATGAAGACGGGGAGCTGCGGCGCGACCTGCCGCGTCGCCTCGCGGTACCGCAAGTAGTCGTCGAAGGTCTCCTGTTGCTTGTCCCAGCGCCCGAGGGGCTCGTCCATCCAGCAGTTGCCGAGCAGCGCGGGATGGTCCTTCCACTTCTGCCAGAAGTCCGGGTCATGCGGGTGCATGAGGACGGCCTGCATCCCCTCCCGCTCACAGATCGGCAGGACCTCGTCATCCCCCATCCACGGCCACACGGTATTGAGGTGAGCGGCCTTCAGCGGCTCCCAGTCGTACTTGTGGCCATAGACCTCGCACGGTGGTGGGATACCCCAGATTCCGATCTGCACGAACGAGCGCGCGGGGTCGTACTGGGTCAGCAGCTGCCCGCGCTTGTCGGTGTGGGGAACTCCGGCGCGGTATACCACCTGCACGGCGTTGAAATCCCGCTGGGCGTCGAGCGCCTCTTGTTGCGCGTCGGCCGCGACGGACGCTGTAGGAAGCACGGCGACCGCCAACATCAGTGCGCAGAGGGACAGTGCTGCCATCGGGTCACACTCCTCCGAGCCGCAGGGCATTCGCTCGGCTGACCCGTGCTTCGCCAGGGAGCCGTCCCTACCCTACAGGGGGGGCCGTCCTGCAGGTGCGCGCTCAGGCCGAAGCGAACGCAGCCCCGCGATGCGAACCGCCTGCCTCCTTGCCATCCTCTGCGGAGTGACCCCTCCCATGGCTTCCGACGCCAGTGCCACCTTCACCGACAAGACCCTCGTCGCCTGGGTCGCCCCGGCCAACCTCGACCAACGCGGCGGCGCGGTGTTGAGCCTCGGCGGGCTCACCCAGTCCTTCGACGCCCTGGTCTTCGGCGAGATCGCCCCGCGGCGTTGGATGGCGGGCAGCCACTTCTTCCTGCGCACATGCCAGGACCAGGCCGCCTGGCCCGAGGAGACCGCCGGCCCGAGCGAGTTTGTGCAGATCGCGATCGTCTATCGCGGCCGGCAGGTTACCCTCCTGCGCAACGGCGAGCCCTACGCCGAGTACGAGATGACCTCCGACCCGGTGACCTTCACCACCGGCAGCATGGTGCTCCTCGGCCTGCGGCACCTCGGCGCGGGGAACGGCTACTTTGCGGGCGTGATCGATGACGCGCGCATCTACGACAGCGCCCTTGACGCCGACACCCTCCGCGCCCTCGTGCCGAACCGCCTCACCGGCCCTCGCCCCCTCGCCTGGTGGCCGTTCAGGGACAACCGGCCCGATGACGAGATGGGCACGTTCCCTCCAGGGCAGCTGCTGGGCGGGGCGAAGATCAGCGGCGGCCGGCTGCATCTCGACGGCGTCTCCGGCTGCCTGATGGCTCGCACGCCGCCCTCGGCTGTCCGCACCGACCAGGGCTGGCCGCGCTACCACCTCACCGTCCTGCCCGACGAGGGGATCGCCTGTCCGTACGATGCCAACGGTTGCCTCTACTGGAAGGGCCGCTATCACTGGATGTACATCTTCCAGCGCGCCGATGGCGGGCATTGCTGGGGCCACGCCTCCAGCCCCGACCTCATCCACTGGACCTTCCACCCGACCGCGCTCGAGCCGCATGCCGGCGACCCCGATGTCGGCATCTTCAGCGGCAACGCCTTCGTGAGCAAGGACGGCGTGCCGATGCTCTGCTGGTTCGGCATCGAGGCGGGCGTCTGCGTCGCGACGGCGCTGGACGATGACCTCCTCCGCTGGCAGAAGCACCCCGCCAACCCGATCATCCCCATCCCCAAGCCCGGCGAGCCCGGTCACGGCGTCTATGGCGTCTTCGACCCCTTCCTCTGGCTGGAGGGCGACACGTACGTCTGCCTGCTGGCCGGCAACCGACACCCCGCGCTGAACCGCGACACGCTCTACTACTGCACCTCGCCCGACCTCGTGCATTGGCAGCCGAAGCACCCGTTCTTCGAGGGCGACCCAAGCTGGCGGCGCGAGGATGAGGACTGTTCCTGCCCCGACTTCTTCCGCGTGGGCGATCGGTGGGTCCTGATGTGCATCAGCCACCCTATCGGCGCGCGCTTCTACGAGGGCACCTTCGATCCGGTCGCCGGCCGCTTCGAGCCGAGGCAGCATGTGCGGATGAACTGGCCGGGCGGGATGTTCTTCGCCCCCGAGAGCCTGCAGGCGCCGGATGGCCGCCGCATCTTCTGGGCCTGGGTCACCGATCCGCGCGTCCGCCCGGCGCAGGAGGCGACCGGCTCGGGCTTCCAGAGCCTGCCGCGCGTGCTCGCCTTCAATGACGACGGAACCGCGAGCATCACTCCCGCCGAGGAACTGACGAAGCTCCGCCGCCACCCGCACAAGCTCGCCGCGCTGCCTCTGCCCGCTGACGAGGAGACCGTGCTCAAGGGGACCAGCGGGGCGCACCTGGAGTTGGCTGTGGAGATCGACCCGGCGGACGCCGCGGCGGTCGGCGTGAAGGTCCGCTGCTCACCGGACGGGGAGGAGCAGACCGCTGTCTGGTTCGAGCCGTCGGCCGGGACGCTGCGGATCGACATGTCCCGCTCGACGCTGCGCCGCGACGTGACGTACGGCTCGCCGCCGTTCACCTCCTACGGCCTGCAGCGCGCCGAGGACAACCCGCACGCGTATCCCTCCTTCGACGCGCCGCTCACGCTGCCCGCGGGCGAGACGCTCCGCCTGCGCATCTTCATCGACGGGCCGTTGCTGGAGGTGTTCGCCAACGACCGGCAGTGCCTAACCCAGGTCATTTTCCCGCAGCGCGAGGACAGCCTGCAGGTCCGGGCCTGCGCCGCAGGCGGCGCGGCGCGGCTGCTCTCCGCCACCGCCTGGGAGATGGCGCCGCTGAAGATCATCGACGCACGCCACGGGGACTGATGCGCGATGGTTCGTCTGCTTGGCCTCGTGGGTCTGGCTGTCTGCCTGGCGACCCCTTCGGGGCTTTCCCAGGAAGGAGGCCCTCCGGTGCTGGACATCGGCAACCGGCTGGAGTTGTTCGTGGAGGGAGGCCTCATCGACCGCCTGACCGGCGGCGCCCGTCTCAGCCTGCATCACCCAACGCCGCAGGAAGTCGCCCTCGTGGCCGACGCTCCGTGGGAGGGCAACGGCTCGCTCTATGCCACGGTCTTCCAGGATGGCGACCGCTACCGGATGTACTACCGCGGGGGGAACTACCGCCTGACGCCCCAGGAGTACACGGAGGCTCATCCGTGCGTCATCTGCTACGCGGAGAGCGAGGACGGGATCCGCTGGACGAAGCCCGAACTGGGCCTCTGCGAGTGGGCGGGCTCCAAGGCGAACAACATCCTCCTCGACCGCCTCGGCACGCACTCCTTCGCGCCCTTCCGGGATGACAACCCCGCCTGTGCACCCGAAGCCCGTTACAAGGCCCTCGCGAACGGCGACGTGGAGCATGGCCTGTTCGCGTTCGAGTCGGCCGACGGAATCCACTGGTCCCTGATGGCCGAGCGCCCGGTGATCACCGAGGGCGCGCTCGACTCGCAGAACCTGGCCTTCTGGGATTCCGCGCGCGGCGAGTACCGGGCCTACTTCCGCGACTTCCGCGAGGGGCGCGACATCCGCACCTGCACTTCGCAGGACTTCCTCCACTGGACTCCGGGCGTCTGGCTGGAGTACAGCCCAAGCCGCTCCGGCGAGCTCTACACGAACCAGATCGCGCCCTACTTCCGCGCGCCGCATCTGCTTCTGGGGTTCCCCACGCGGTACGTGGACCGCGGCTGGACGCCCTCGCATGAGTACCTGCCGCAGCTCGAACACCGCCGCGTTCGGTCCGGCCCCTCGCCGCGCGAGGGCAGCGCGGTGACCGAGGGCCTGCTGATGGGCAGCCGCGACGGCGTCCGCTTCACGATGTGGCCCGAGGCGTTCCTGCGCCCCGGCCTGCGCACGCGGGACAGCTGGTTCTACGGTGACAACTACCAGACGTGGGGCCTGGTGCAAACGAAGTCGGCGATCGCGGACGCGCCGCCCGAGCTGTCCCTCTACGCCAGCGAGCACTATCACCAAGCAGAGGGCGGCACCGTCTTCCGTCGCTACACGCTTCGCATGGATGGCTTCGTCTCGGTCGAGGCGCCGCTGAGCGGCGGGGAGCTGATTACGCGCCCGCTGACCTTCGCCAGCCGCGAGCTGGTCCTCAACGTGTCCACCTCCGCGGCCGGCAGCGTCCGCGTGGAGATTCAGAACCCCGCCCGCCGGCCGCTGCCGGGGTACGCGCTGGAGGACTGCGCGGCAGTCCTCGGCGACGATCTCGAACGACCCGTGGTGTGGAAGACGGGCACCGAGGTCGGCTCACTGGCCGGCCAGGCCGTGCGGCTGCGCTTCGAACTCCGCGACGCCGACCTGTACGCCTTCCGCTTCCGTTGACGCTCGCCCGGACGCGGCGAAGGAGGTACTGACCATGAGTGCACAGGGTTTCGCGGCCTTGCTGACCGCGGCTCTGCTGGGTGCCGGGATGGCGGCCGCGGCTCCGGCGAAGGTCACGGTCACGCTTGCGCGTGAGGGCCGGCCGGCTGCGACGCTGGTGATCGCCCGCGACGCCACGCGTGCCGCGCAGTTCGCCGCCTACGAGCTGCAGTGGCACTTGCGCCAGATCACTGGCGGGGAGTTCGCGATCGCGCGCGATGACGAGAAGATCGCGGGCGCCCGAATCCTCGTCGGCGACAGCCAGGCCACGCGCGCGCTCGGGATCAAGGCGGAGAGCCTGAAGTCGCAGGAGTACCTCATCCGTTTCGAGCCCGACACCATCGTGCTGCTCGGTCGCGACAAGGATGACGGGGGCGTCGTGCAGTACAACCAGACCCCCTCCGCCGAGCAGCTCGCCACCTGGCCGGGCATCTGGGATGAGCAGGGCACGATGTACGCGGCCTATGAGTTCCTGGAGCGCTACTGCAACGTCCGCTGGTTCAACCCGACGGAAACGGGCACCGACTGCCCCCGTCAGCCCTCGCTGACACTCACCGGCGCCGGGCTGCAGCGCTCACCCTTCATGCGCTATCGCTACGCCGCCTATCCCTCCAGCGAGAGCTACGACGCCTACACCGGCCTGTGGCCCGGCGGAAGCGAGGGCTACCAGCGCTGGGAGGTCGCCGCCTACCCCGAGCTGCACCGGCGCTTCTCCGGCGGCGACTACACCATCGCCAAGCGCGGGTGGGTCACCCTCTTCCGCCTCCGCCATCGCGAAGGCGGCGAGATCTGCCTCGGCAACCACTCGCTCTACGGCTACTACCGCCGCTTCTGGGCGCCCGAGGCAGGCCAGGAGAGCCTCTTCGAGACCCAGCACGCCGACTGGTTCGCCCAGGGCTACGAGGGCCAGCCCCCGCAGATGTGCTACACGAGCCGCGGGCTGGTCGAGCAGGTCGCCAAGGACGCCTGCGAGTTCTTCGAGACCGGCAAGGTGTATCCCGGAGCGCAGGCGGGCGGCAACTGCTTCTGCGTCGAGCCGATGGACAACGACGCCTTCTGCAAGTGCGCACAGTGCCGCAAGTGGCTCACCGGGCGCGATGCGGACAGCCCCTTCTTCTCCAACGGACGCCACAGCGACTACTTCTTCCAGTTCGTCAACGAGGTCGCGAAGATCGTCGGCGCCAGGCATCCGGACAAGCGAATCGTGTGCCTCGCCTACATGACCCATGCGGCGCCGCCGGAGAAGGTGAAGCTCGAACCGAATGTCGTGGTGCAGTACTGCTTCGCGTGCAACCGCCTGAACTTCGACCGCCCCTCCTATGAGCACGAGCAAGACCTGCTGAAGCAGTGGCGCGCCACGAACCCCGGCCGCGTGCTGTACCTGTGGCTCTACTACACGTTCCCCGTCGAGATCGCGAACAACGGCAAGTTCCACTGCTTCCCGGGCTTCTTCGCCCACGCCATCGGCGAGCAGTTCCGGCTCTTCCACGACCAGGACTTCCGGGGTGTCTTCCACTGCGGCTACGGTCAGGATGTCGAGGCCTACCTGACCTACCGGCTGATGGACGAGCCGCTGCTTGACGCTGACAAGCTGCTGGACGAGTACTTCCAGCGCCTCTACGGCCCCGCGGCCGGCCCGATGCAGAAGCTGTACGAGGCCATCGAGCAGACCTACAGCAATCCCGCCAACTACCCCGAACCCATCGCCTCGGGCCGCATCGAAGGTCACCATCACCAGACCGAGGAGGTCGCCTGGGGCTACCTCGGCACCGAGCGACGCATGGCCGAGCTGGCCGCGCTGATGCAGCAGGCGAGGGACGCGGCCCAGACCCCCGAGCAGAAGGCCCGCGTGAAGCTGTTCGAGCTGGGGACGTGGGACTACATGGTCGCCGGCCGCGCGCTGTACTTGGAGCACGCGAAGGCGCGTTACGGCGGCCAGGGCGCTCCGTTGCGCGTGCCGTTCGCCTCTTCCGGCCCGCTGGGCGGAGACCCGACGAAGCTGGATGCCGGGGAGGCGCTGGCGCTCGTCACCTGGCGCTCGCGCATCGCAGAGCCGACGCGCCGCAAGTGCGCGGCGCGCCTCCTCACCGACGGTGAGTGGCTGTACCTGCAGCTCGAGGACCAGATCGGCCCGGCGGGCCTGCAGGCCTCCGCCGATCCCGCCAGTGGCGACCGCTGGCAGGTGTATCTCGCAGCGGATCGCCAGGCGCCACTGCGCAAGCTCCTCATCGCGCCGACCGGTCAGTCCGTCGCGACCGAGGGCAACACGGCCTGGGACTGCGGCGCGAAGGTCGAGTCCGTTCGGTCCACCCGCGGCGTCTGGACGGTGAGCTGCGCCTTGCCCCTCGCGCGCCTCTCGCCGAGCCGCCCCGATGGCCGCGCGCACCTCTTCCTCAACATCGCCCGTCGCTCTCCACAGGGCGACGAACCCGTCTGGTCGCCGACCTTCGGTGCCTTCGATGAGCCCACGGCGCTCCGTGAGCTGATCCTCGATGGGCCCGAGACGATTCCCGCGAACCTCCCGACCGCCGACGAGCTGCGCCGTCTCGACACGCAGGGCCTCATCGCGCGCTGGCGACTCGATGAGGGGCAGGGCCTCACGGCCAAGTCCAGTGCGCCCGGCGAACTGACCGGCACGCTGACCAACAAGCCGCAGTGGGTGAAGGACGCGGGCCGCTCCGTCGTGCGCCTGGAGGACTCGCGCCGACAGTACATCGACTTCGGCAGCCCCCCGGCCGTCAACCTCGCCGGCCCTCTCACAATGCTCCTGTGGGTCAGGTACGAGTCGTCGGAGGTCTGGTATCCGGGTCTGCTCGGCAAGGGCTATGAAGCGACGGGCACCTACGGCCTCCACCTGCGCCCCGGCCTGACGCCGTGGTTCGAGGTGGACAGCCCCGACGGTACGCGCAACATGTACAACCCGACCGACCTCTGCCTGACGCCCGGTCAGTGGAACCAGGTCGCCGCGACCTACGATGGCCAGACGATGCGCGTGTACGTCAACGGGCGCGAGGCCGGGACCGGCAAGGAAGTGCAGACGACCATCCGCACGAACGAGGAGCCCCTGCGCTTCGGCTGGCTGGGATCGTATGGGCACTTCAACGGCTGCGTCCGCGACATCAGCCTGTATGATCGCGCCCTCTCGCCGGCGGAGGTCTTCGCGCAATACAAGGCCGGCAGGTAAGCAGTCCTGCCCGCCACCCTTGGGGAGTTCGGCCCCAGATGGTGATCCGTACCGCCGCTCAGCTTGCCGTCATCCCGCTCCTGCTCGCGACCTTCCTGCCCGCCCGCGCTCAGGACGCCGCGGGCACCGTCTTCTGGGTCGATGACCTCGATGTGAGCCTGTCGCGCTGCGGCTGGCAGCGCACGCTGGCGCGGCAGTCGGTGGGCGGCAACCCCTTCCGGCTGGCCGGGCAGGAGTACGCGCGGGGCATCGGCACTCACCCGCCCGGCGGCTTCTGGATCGAGCTCGGCGGGCACGGCCTGCGCTTCCACGCCGTGTGCGGCGTCGATGACGAGATGGGCAACGACGGCAGCGTCGAGTTCCGGGTCCTGGGCGACGGCAAGCCCCTGTGGAGCGCGGTCCTGCGCGGACCCGATCCGTCCGTCACCGTCGACGTCGACCTCCGAGGGGTACGCGTCCTGTGCCTCGAGGTCGGCACCACGCCCGACGGCTACGGTTGCGATCACGCCGACTGGTGCGACGCCTGGATCGAGATGTCCGAGGGCTCGCCGAAGGCGATTTCCGAGCCCCCGCCCACGCCGTTCGAGGACCTCGAGCGCGAGATCACCTTCTTCCGCAACCAGGGAGCGAACTCGCGCTTCATCACCCAGGCCTATCGCCCCGAGGCCACCATCTACCCCACCGACCGTGACGCCCTCGATGTCATCCTCCGCCGCACCCGCGCTCTGCTCGAACACCTGCGCTCGATGCCGCGCGGGCCGGTGTTGGCCGACGAGTCGCGGGAGCTGGAGAGCCTCGAGGGGCTCGCCGACGGTGTCGGCCCTGATGATCGGGAGGGTCGGCCGCTGGTCTTCGCTCAGGTGGACGACCTCCGGCGCCGGATCGCCTTCCGGAACCCGCTCCTCGACTTCAGCCGCCTCCTGTTCCTCAAGCGGTTCTTCATGCCCGGCATCTACTCCGCAGGCGACCACATGTGCGACCAGTACTTCGGCTTCCACGCCCTCCCGGGCGGCGGCCTGTTCGTCCTCGAAGACCCCTTCGGGCCGTCGCCGAGGGTGGTCGATCTACTGGCCGGCGTCACCTGCGAGAACGGACGGCTCGCCGGGAGCAGCCTCGCCGGGGGCGGCTTCCTGTCGCCTGACCTCTCCTTCGACGCGCGCGAGGTCCTATTCGCCTGGACCGAGGGTCGCCAGACGCCCTACCAGTGGACCGAGGACAGCACGTACCACCTCTTCCGTCTCACACTCGACGGTCTTGTCCTGCGGCAGCTCACCGACGGCCCGGTCAACGACTTCGATCCCTGCTGGCTGCCGAACGGCCGCGTGGCCTTCATCTCCGAGCGGCGCGGCGGGTTCGGCCGGTGCCACGGTCGGCCGGTCCCGACCTACACGCTCCACACCATGGCGGCCGATGGCTCCGACATCCTCTGCATCAGCCCTCACGAGACCAACGAGTGGCAGCCTAGCGTCGCTGCGGACGGCCTGCTGCTCTACACCCGCTGGGACTATGTGGACCGCGGCTTCAACCAGGCCCACCACCCGTGGGTCATCACTCCCGATGGCTGCGACCCGCGTGTCGTACAGGGGAACTACGGGCTTGCCCTGGATCGGCGCCCGCAGATGGAGATGGACCTCCGCGCGATTCCCGGCTCGCGCCGACTCGTCGCCACGGCCGCCGCCCACCACAGCCAGGCCTACGGTCCGCTGGTGGTGATCGACCCGGCCCTGCCTGACGATGACGGCATGGGCCCCGTTCGCCGGCTCACTCCCGCCGCGATGTTCCCCGAGGCCGAGTGCGCCTCCACCGACAGCCAGCAGTGCGCCTCCCCCTGGCCGCTGGACGAGACCTTCTTCCTGTGCGTCTACGACCCCCTCGGCGCCGGCATCCGGGGCGCCGCCAACCGGCATGGCATCTACCTCCTCGACGCCTTCGGCAACCGGATTCTGCTCTATCGCGACCCGGAGATCGGCTGCCTGAGTCCGATCCCGCTCAAGCCGCGCCCCATGCCGCCCATCGTGCCCGAGCGCACCACGCGCGGCATCCGCCCCGAGGAGTTCCGGGTCGGCGGTTCGAGCCTCTCGCCGGCCACCGGCAAGGTGGGCCTGGTGAACGTGTATGACTCCACGCTGCCCTTCCCTGAGGGCACGCGCATCCGCGCGCTGCGGGTCATCGAAGTGCTCCCGAAGGTCACCCCGAGCGCTGATGATCCGCCGATCGGGTACGGCTCCCAGAAGAGCGCCCGGCGCGTGCTCGGCACCGTGCCCGTGGAGGAGGATGGCAGCGCCTGGTTCACGCTGCCGGCCGGGCGTCCGGTCTTCTTCCAGGCGCTCGACGCAGACGGCCTCGCGATCCAGTCCATGCGCAGCGAGACGTGGGTGCAGCCCGGCGAGACCCTGACCTGCCAGGGCTGCCACAACCCACCCGACCACGCTCCCGCAAACCGCAGCCCCGGCCCGCTCGCGTTCGGTCGCCCTCCCTCCGTGCTGCGCCCCGAGTCCGAGGGCAGCAGCCCCTTCAGCTTCGCCCGGTTGGTACAGCCGGTGCTCGACCGCGCGTGCGTCGAATGCCATGCGAAGAGCCCGGGCGCCCTCGACCTTGGCCGCGGCGACTTCGAGCACGCCGACCACTACTGGTATGCCTCCTATCGCAACCTCCGCGACTATGCCTTCTTCTTCGCGCAGGCCGACTGGACGACCCCGCGCACGGAGCCCGGCCGCTTCGGCGCCCGCGCCTCCCGCCTCTACCAGCTCCTCGCCCAGGGGCATCATGGCGTGTCCCTCGCTCCGGAGGACCTGCACCGAATCACCCTCTGGCTCGACTGCAACTCCGACTTCTTCGGCGCCTACACACGCACCCTCGAGCAGGCGCAGGGCGCGGTCGTCGAGCCCGAACTCGAGTAGGGAAACGGGAACAGTGGGGCGGGCATTCTTGCCCGCCGAAGGCCGTGGCGGGCAAGAATGCCCGCCCCACTGTTCCCGTACGTATCCGAGACTCAGCAAGAGGGCCTTCCGCCGACTCGCGGGAATGGGCGGCCCAGATTCCCCCGAAGAGGGATTCGGGGACATGACCCAATTGAGTCGTACCGAATTGGGATCGTGTCCCCAGAATTCCGAAGGAGCGTCCACATGCCTCCCCTCCGAGCCGGCGCCGCACAGCTCGACATCACGCCCGGGTTGGGCGCGCACCTCATCGGCTACTTCACCGACCGCCTCGCAACCGACATCCTCGATCCCCTGAACGCCAAGGCCATCGTGCTCTCCGACGGCGACATGACCCTCGGCTTCGTGATCTGCGACCTCATCGTCGTCCCCGGTGAGGTCGTCAACGCCGCGAAGGCGCGCATTCAGGAGCAGACAGGCGTGCCGCCCGAGAACGTCCTCATCGCCGGCACGCACACCCACACCGGGCCGGCGATCATTGGCGCCCTTGGCACTCTCCCCGAGGAGGGCTACGCCGAGTGGGTCGCGCCGCGCATCGCCGATGCCTTCACGATGGCGTACCGGCGTCTGCAGCCCGCGCAGTTCGCCCATGCCGCGGGGTCGGTGCCCGGCGAGGTCCACAACCGTCGCTGGCACATGAAGGACGGCACCGTGCAGATGAACCCGGGCCACCTGAACCCCGACGCGATCCGGCCGGCGGGGCCGACCGACCCCCAACTCGGCCTCCTCGTCCTGCGCTCGCCGGAGGGCGCCCCGATTGCCGCGCTCGGCAACCTGAGCCTCCACTACGTCGGCATCAGCGGCCCGAAGCATGACGTGGTCTGCGCCGACTACTTCGCCGCCTTCGGGGTCGCACTGAACCGCCTCGCGGGCGCGCAGTTCGTCTGCCCGCTCGCCAACGGCACCTTCGGCGACGTGAACAACCTGGACTTCTCGCGTCCCCCCCGCACGAGCACTCACGCCCGCCACCAGATCGAGCGCGTGGCGAACGTCGTCGCCGCCGAGGCCTGGCGAATCTGGAGCGGCCTGCGTGAGGATGACTTCCGGGATGAGGTCCCTCTCGGCGCCCGGCTGATGCAGGTCAACTTCCCGGCAAGGACGCCTTCAGCCGAGGAACTGTGCGCCGCCCGTGCTCAGGTCGCGGCTGGCGAGGCCTGGAACGACGCCGAGTGGCTCTACGCGCGCGAGATCGTGCTGTGCATGGAGGCGCCGTTGGAGTGGCTCGTGCCGATCCACACGCTGCGCATCGGCGACCTGGGCATCGTCGGCCTCCCCGGCGAAGTCTTCACCAGGATCGGCCTCGACATCAAGGCCCGCTCGCCCTTCCCGCAGACGATGAACATCGGCATCGCGAACGACACCGTGGGCTACGTCGCCACCGACCGCGCGCTCGATGAGGGCAGCTACGAGACCCGCCTCTGCCGCCACGTCCGCGCCCCCAAGGGCACCGGCAAGCTCTGGGCCGACACCGCGGTTGCGGGCCTGGAGTCGCTCAAGTGAACCGCATGACCCCTCGCGAGCGCGTCCTCGCCTCGATCCGGCGGCAGCCGCTGGACGCCCTGCCCTGGCAGTTCGACCTCACGAGTGCGATCCGCCGCAAGCTGAGCGAGCACTACCGCACAGATGACCTCCTGACCGCCACCGGCGATCACCTCGTCTGGGCCGGCGTCGGTGCGCCGGACGACTTCGCCTCCGAGGACCCCGGGCCCGGCCTCTGCCGCAGCGAGTTCGGCGCAGTCTGGGCGCGCGCGCCGCGCGACACGAACATGGGCGACTGGGGCGAGCTGGTCTCCTACCCCCTCACCCAGCCCAGCCTCGAAGGCTACGCCTTCCCCGACGGCGCGGCGCCCGGTCGTGCGAGGGGTGTGCCGACGGTGCGCGCGCAGTATCCGGATCACTTCCTGGTCGTCGGCGGGGCGGGGCTCTTCGAGCCGGCCTGGGCGCTCTGCGGCTTCGAGAACTACCTCGGCTATCTCCTCTCGGAGCCGCGCTTCGTAGCCGAGCTGACCGAGCGCCTCGCCGACTTCTCGTGTGCCGCGACCGCGCAGCTATCGGGAATGGGGGTGGACGGAATTCGCTTCGGGGACGACTGGGGCTTTCAGGACCGGCTGATGGTGCGCCCCGAGGTCTGGCGACGGCTCTACAAGGAGCCGTACCGTCGCATCTTCGAGGCAGCCCATCGCCAGGGGCTCGTCGTGATGATCCACTCTTGCGGCAACATCACGGACATCCTCCCCGACCTCATCGACGTGGGCGTCCAGGTCGTCCATCCCCTGCAGCCCGAGGCGATGGACGTCGCCTTCTGCCGGCGCGAGTACGGGAAGGACCTCACCTTCTGGGGCGCCCTCGGCAGCCAGAGCACGATCCCGCTCGGCACTCCCGAGGACGTGCGTCGCGAGGTGCACGACCGCCTCGCGCTGTTCCACGAGGGCGGCTACCTCCTCGCCCCCGCTGGCGCCGTGCCCACGGACGCGCCCGTCGAGAACGTCGTGGCCATCATCGAGGAGGCCTTCGCCCAGCTGGAGTAGTCGTCGCCGTGGGGCAGGCTTCCAGCCTGCCAAGGCCGAACCACTCCCCATCCTTCGCCCACGGAGGCCCGCCATGACCGTCTTCGAAGCCATCCAGGCCCGCTATTCGGTCCGCGCCTATCAGGACCGGCCTGTCGAGCAGGAGAAGCTCGACCGTATCCTGGAGGCTGCGCGCCTCGCGCCCTCGGCGAGCAATCGGCAGGAGTGGCGCTTCGTCATCGTCCGCGACCCCGACAAGCGCGCCCGGCTCGTCGAGGCCGCGAGCGGCCAGGCGTTCGTCGGCCAGGCGCCGGTGGTCATCGTCGCCTGCGCGAAGCACGATGGTCGAATCATGCGCTGCGGCCAGCCCTGCTACCCAATCGACGTGGCCATCGCCCTGGAGCACATCGCGCTGCAGGCCGTCGAGGAGGGCCTGGGCACGTGCTGGATTGGCGCCTTCGACGAGGCCGCCGCCAAGGCGATCTGCGGAATCCCAGAGACCGACGACGTGCGCGTGATCGAA
>Ga0194125_10002843_pt1 | contig 28389 bp, 20 predicted proteins | sample TA2KigC250mmetaG_FD_148626 | JGI IMG/M metagenome (GOLD analysis project Ga0194125, IMG submission 148626) | Freshwater microbial communities from Lake Tanganyika, Tanzania - TA2015034 Kigoma Deep Cast 250m | ecosystem: Environmental > Aquatic > Freshwater > Lake | place: Tanzania: Lake...
CGTCCCCTCCTGGCTTCTGGACGCAAGAAGTCAGTTGGTTTTTTGCGCCCAGGATCTGTGCGGTGCTACACAACGCTCGTTGGTTCAATCTCATGCTCGCACAACCCGCGAGGATTCTTCACCGCTGGGTCGAAGGGATGCCGCTTGCCATCGAGTTGGCGGCGGCAAGCGTGGGGACGCGCACCTGCGCGGAGATTGCGCGCGAGCTCGAGCGCGGCTTGAGTTTTCTGCAAACCGATTTGCGCGATGTGCCGGCGCGGCATCGCAGCGCGCAGGCGGCATTCGAATATTCCTGGCGCTTGCTCACTCCGGCGGAACAACGCGCGTTCATCGCGTTTTCCGTTTTTCGACGCGGCGGCGCGCCGGAGGCGGCGCACCAAGTCACCGATGCCGCGCCTGCAGTTCTCGACGCGCTGGTAAACAAATCGCTCTTGCGTTTTCTGCCAACCAAACGCTACGAGATGCACGAGTTGCTGCGCCAGTATGCCGCCGAGCGACTTGCCGCGTTGCCGGAGCAAGAAACCGCCGCGCGCGACAAACATTGCGCGCATTACACCGCGTTCCTGCAGCAGCGCGAGGACGCGCTCTTTGGCGCGGATGCTGCGCGCGCGCAAGCCGCGATTCGCGCCGAGATGGACAACATTCGCGCGGCGTGGGACTGGGCGGTAGCGCACGCGCGCGCCGGGGAGATCGCGCGCGGGTTGAACGGCTTGGCGCGGTTTTACACGCTCGTGGGTCCGTTTAGCGAAGGGGAGAAACTCATCGGGCGGGCAGTGGAATGTGTGCGCGCGCTCGACGAACAAAACGTGCAGATTCTATTGAGCCGGTTGCTCGTCGAGCAGGCGCGCATTCAGAGCAAGATGGGGATGTGCGATCAAGCCCTCGCGGCAACGCGAGAGGCGATTGATCTGGCGCGCCGCGCCGATGCGACTGACGCAATGGCACTGGGTTACATGATACAGGGCCTTGCGCTTTGCTACAAGAGTGCCCACAGGGCGGCACAAACTCAAATTGAACAATGCCTAGCTTTAGCTCAACCTGCCTCAGCACAGTTTATTCGGGCAGAAGGGTTAAAGGTTCTTAGCAACGTTTATATGAACCTGGGTGATTATGCTGATGCCATAACCATCTCCGCGCAGGCGCGGCATATCTCTCACAAGATGGGGCATCAAAAGGGAGAAGGCGAGGCGTTGCTCAATATTGGATGTGCACATATTTACAAAGGCGATTATCTGGAAGGCGCAAATTATCTCACGCAAGCGCTTGGTATCTTTCGTAGAATTGGCGACCGACGGAGCGAAGGGGTCGCGCAAGTAGACCTGGGGCTGACATACAATCAACAAGGAGATTACGTTGTTGCCAAGACGCACTACCAAGAGGGCTTGCAGATTTCGCGCGAGCTGGGAGATCGTCTAGGCGAAGGCGTTGCGACTATCAATCTTGGTTATATCTCCGATCAGTTGGGTGAATACGCCAGCGCTAAAATCTACTATGGGCAGACACTGTGTATCTACCGTGAAATTGGTGCTCGAACAGAAGAAAGCCTATCGCTCTCTTGTTTGGGGTTGTTGTCTCACCACATAGGCGATAATGAAACGGCTTACCAAAACTGTCAACAAGCAACACAGATCGCGCAAGAGGTTGGCGCGCGTAATGTCCAAGCATACGCGCTCACGCGCCTCGGGCACGCGCTCACAGGGTTGAATCGTTTGGCAGAAGCCGCCGACGCGTACCAGCAAGCCCTGGATATCCGGCGCGCGTTGGGACAGCAGAACCTGGCGATGGAACCTCTCGCCGGACTCGCGCGCGTCGCGCTGGCGCAAGAGAATCTCTCCCAAGCGCAAACCCAGGTCGAAGAAATTCTCAAACATTTGGAGACGCACAATTTTGACGGCACCGACGAACCCTTCCGCATCTACTTGACCTGCTACCGCGTCTTGCGCGCCAGTCGCGACGCGCGCGCTCGAACGATTCTGGCTACCGCGCAGCGTTTGTTGCAAGAACGCGCCGCGCGCATCAGCGACGAAACCGCGCGCCGCTCGTTCTTGGAAAATGTGCCGCACCATCGTGAAATTATCAATTGCCAATTGCCAATTGATAATTGATCATTTTCTCACGCGCTCACAATCCCCTTGCGAATCGCCAATTTGATCAACTCAGCCGTATTGCGGACATCCAGTTTCTCCATCATGTTCGCGCGATGCGTGTCCACCGTTTTGATGCTGATGTTCAATCGCTCCGCGATTTCGCGGCTGCTCAAGCCCTCCGCCACGAGTTGCACCACTTGGCTTTCGCGCTCGGTCAACCGCGGCGGCGCTTCCTTCGTCTCGGCGGATTCCGCAACCGCGTTGACGACGGTTTGCGTGATGCGCGGCGGCAAGTACGCGCCCTCTTCGTACACCGCGCGGATCGCGCCGATCAATTCCGTCGCGCGCGCGGTCTTGGTGATGTAGCCGACCGCGCCCGCGCGCAAGAGCGGCACGACGTACTCCTTGCTGTCGTGTTGCGTCAACACCAGAATCCGCGTGGACGGAAAACGTTTGTGGATTTCGCGCGTCGCTTCCAGCCCGTTCAACACCGGCATTTGAATATCCATCAGCACGACATCCGGATCGAATTGAGCCACCGCGTCAAGCGCGCGTTTGCCGTCGGCGGCTTCGCCGATCACTTGGATATCTTTGCGCCGCGCGAGCAACGCGCAAATTCCCTCGCGCACGATGGAATGATCGTCCACCACTAACACTCGAATCGGTTTTGACATTTCAAATTCCTGACGTATGGCGGATGGCGGATGGCATATCGCTTGTCGCGTATAGCCATCTGCTATTCGCTATCCGCCATCCGCTATCGGCGCCGTCAACTGAACCGCTGTGCCGTCGCCGGGCTGGGACTGAATTTCCACGCGTCCGCCGATCGCGCTCATCCGCTCTTGCATTCCCAGCAACCCCAGCCCGCGCCGCTGATCGCGTCCGCCAAAAACCGTCGCCGCGTCAAAGCCCTTGCCGTTATCTGTGATCCAGACCTGAACCTGGGTGGGCGCGAATTCCAGCGTGAACTCGGCGCGCGTCGCGCGCGAATGACGCGCGATGTTGTTGATCGCTTCCTGGATCACGCGAAAGAGCGCAGTCTCGACGCCGGGGGGCAAGCGGCGCGGCTCGCCCGTTTCGCGCAGCGTGAAGCGAATGCCGGGGTCGTTCAAGCGCGCTTCGGCGTACCAGCGCAGCGCGGGCAACAAGCCCAGGTGATCGAGCATCGTCGGACGCAAATCGAGAATGATGCGGTGAATTTCGGCGAGCGCGGTGGTGACGAGCTCGTGCATCCGTTCCAATTGCGGCTTGAGATCGTTCAGTGACAACGTGTCCGCCGCGTCGTCCAACGCGTACGCCAAGCCGGTGAGAACCTGGCACGTCTCGTCGTGCAACTCGCGCGAGATGCGCTTGCGTTCTTCCTCTTGCGCCGAGAACACGCGATTGAGCAATTCGCGGCGCGCGCGTTCTTTCTGCCGCACGGCTTCATACAACTCCCGAATTTCGGCGGCGGCTTGCTGGCACTCCGCCGTTCGCTCTTGCACGCGCGCGTCGAGTTCGGAATTCCAGGTTTCGATTTCGGTGATTGATTGTTTCAAGCGGACGCGCATCGCATCGAACGAACGCGCCAACGCGCCGATTTCGTCTTCGCCCTGCGATTCGAGCGGCGTATCCAGATCGCTCGCGGCGATGCGTTGCGTGGCGGCGGTGAGCGCTTGGACCGGCGTGATGATACTGCGCGTCGTCAAATAGACCAGCATCAGCGCGCCCGCCAGCATAATCGCCATCAACGCAAAAATGCGAATTTGAAGTTGGTGGATCGACGCGAACACTTCGTCTTCGCTCTGCCGCACGGCGACGCCCCACTGCGCGCGTTCGAGCGGCGCGAACGCCAACACTTCGCGGCGCGGGATCGTCGGCGCGGACGCGCTGTGACAATCGTGACAGGTCGAAACTGCCGTGCGGTGATCGCGAATCATTGCCGCGAGCGTCGCTTCGTGATCGCTCTGAATGCCGATCCGTTCGCGGCGCGTGCTGACGAGAATCGTGCCACCCAGATCGATCAAGTCCAGATAGCCCGATTCGCCCAAGCCGATGGGATCGGTGAAGACGCGCGTGGTCGGGCTGGTCAGATCGATTCGGATGAACAGCGCGCCGACGATCGCGCCGGTGGCGTCGCGCACTGGAGTTCCGGCTATCGCCGCCGAACCGTTGCTTTGCGGGAGGCGCGCAAAACGCGAGACCGCAAAATCTTGTCCGCCCAACACCGCATTGACGGACGCGAATTGCGTAAACGCAATCGGCGTCGTCAGAGGAGGATGCGCGGCAAGCGCGCGTCCGGCGCGGTCGAGGAAGATGACCTGGGTCGTGTACAAATCAAGGCGTTGTCGCGCGCGGGCGAGGGTTTCGTCGAGAGCGGCGGAATCGGCAGGCGAAATCGCGCGCGCGACCTCCGGCAAAACGCTTTCGATGTTTGTCAGGACGTAATCAATGTGGCGCGCGCTCGTCTGCGCCAAGATGACGCGTTCGTGCAAAGTGACCTGGATGTTTTCGTTCAGCGCGGCGGTGCCCAGGTAGAGAAACAGCGCGACCAGCGCGATCGTGCCGACGACGACGATCAGCGCCATCTTGGCGCCCAGCCCGACGCGCTGCCACAGTGCGACGAGCCGCGGCGATAGGACCACTCTCAACATCGTAATTCGCTATTTGCTACTCTGCGCGTTCGCCGCGTCGCACCGCCAGCATAAACACGAAGGCAAAGACGAGCGTGATCGGCGCAAGCACGAAGATCATTCCGTAATCGCCGCCCATCGCTTCGATCAAATAACCCGCCAGGATGGGCCCGATCACTGCGGCGGCTGTCGAGAAAAAGTAATACAACCCAGTGTACGTGCCGAGTTCCGTTTGCGGCGCGACATCCACGACCATCGCTAACGAATTGACGTTGATGAGAGCCCATGCCACCCCGGCGAGCGCGAGCAATATCGGCAAGACCGCGCCTGAGGTTTGTACGTCAACCGGGAGCGCGCGAACTACGGCAAGCAAAATGGCGAGCGTCGCGATGCCTGTCAGAATGGTTTTGCGGCGTCCCACTCTGCCCGCGATGTAACCGCTCGGCACGGCAAAGAGCACAAACATCAACGCGAGAAAAGAGAGTAGGAAGGCGGCGTTGTTCGGCTGCAACTTGAGCATCTTGACGCCGTAGAGGGTGAAGAAAGTTTCGACGGCGTTATATCCCACGAACCACGAAAAGATCGCGCAGAAAAGTAAGAGCGCGCTCTTCTCGCGTTCTGCCAAGACCACACGCAAGCTCTGAATCAATCCGGGTCTCGCTTCGACCGCTTTCGTGTCGCCGTCCTGCGGCTCTTTTATCTTCCAGACAACAATCGCGCACGCCAGGACCAGGGCTGCCGCCGCCGCGGAAAATGGCAGCGCGCGATTCAAACCGTACAAATACGCGCCGGCGGCAAACGCGAGAATGCCGCCGATGCCGCCCATCAAATTGATCAATCCGTTCGCTTGGCTGCGAAACTGGGACGGCGTAATGTCCGGCATCAACGCGATGACCGGCGTGCGAAACAGCGCGAGCGCGACAGTCGTCAACAGCAAGACCGCGACGAAGACCCACAACATACCTGGCTGCACAAGTACTGGGAGAAGCGCAAACCCAAGTGCGGCAAGGGGGGCAAAGATGATGATGAAGGGGATCCGCCGTCCAAAGCGGGTGCGCGTGTTGTCGCTGACCGAACCGATCATCGGCTGAATCAGAAATGTGATGATCGTCCCCAGCGTGACAATCAAACTCACTTCGTTCGCCTTCAATCCAAAGTCAGTGCCCAGGAACGGGGCCACGTACGATTTGTTAATACCCGTGATGATACTGATGCCGAAAAATCCAAAACCAAGCAATAACGTTCTGCCGACGTTCAACTTCATTATTGCACCTCGTCTTTCCACAAGTGGCTGATTGATCCACCAGCCATTGGTTCATTGGCGCGTTCTCCTTTCGCCGGTTGGCAGGCGAATGCGCAAACGGCGTGTTGTCGCTCAAGTACAGCGGGAGTTGCCGTTGCGCGCATTCTACCCCGAGAGTGCGCATAGGTCAAATCACACCTGGCGGGTTTTTCCTTTTCTAGCATTTCAGGTAGTGTCCCTGTAAACGGTGAAAGCCCAGCGACGCCTCATCACTTTTGTTTGGGCGGGACACGAAAACTTGACTCATCCATGCTCCACACGTGATCGGTGAGATCGGCTGCCATCGCCGGTGTTACGGGATTCCACTTTTTGTAGCAAGCGCGTGGTCCTTTTGGCGGTATCGGTTCGGGCAACTGCTGACGCAAGCCACGATGCGGTCTCACAAAATGATGGCAGGCAATTGGGGAATCCTGTCAAGTATTTTTCTGCTCCGTCTGCGCGCTGAACTTTGACAATTGTTTGCTTTTGTCTACACTCATTGCAGAAAGAATTCCGCGCCGCGAGGTTTACGGTTGAACACACACTTGGCACAAGCGCTCAAAAAGATTCTAGATCGCGTCGTCACCAATCCGATCGAATTGATCACGTACGAGATGGACTCGTCGCTCGAACGCGGCAAGCCCGATGCCGTTGTCTTTCCGCGCACGACCGATCAAGTCAGCCGCGTCATTCGGTGGGCTAGTGACAATCGGCTCCCAATTGTCGCGCGCGGCGCGGGAACCGGGCGCTCCGGCGGCGCGGTGCCAGAACGCGGCGGCATCGTCATTGCGTTCGCGCAAATGAACCGCCTGATCGAACTCGATCGCGTGGGACGCAGCGTCGTCGTCGAACCCGGGATGGTCAATTCGATTTTGGACGCGCAGGTCAAACCGGCAGGATTATACTATCCGCCCGATCCGTCGAGCGGACGCGTCGCGACGATGGGCGGCAACGTCGCAGAAAATGCCGGAGGTCCGCACTGTTTCAAATACGGCGTCACGACCAAATACGTCACCGGACTGGAAATCGTGTTGGCGAATGGACAAATCATCCAACTCGGCGGACGCGCGCTCGATTATCCCGAGTACGATTTTCTCGGCGTCGTCACCGGGAACGAAGGGACGCTCGGCGCGATCACGCGCATCGACGCGCGCCTGGTTCGCGTTCCACCCAGCATCAAGACGATGACCGCGGCGTTCGATTCGATCGCGCAAGCCGGGCAAGCGGTATCGGCGGTGATCGCGACGGGACTGATCCCGGCAACCTTGGAAATGATGGACCAGCAAATTATGCGCCACATCGAAGCGTTCGCGCATCCGGGGTTACCGATCGACGCGGGCGCGCTGCTGATCGTCGAAATGGACGGGTATCCCGCCAGTCTCGATCCGCAGATTTCTGAGATCGCGGAGATTTTGCGCCGCAACGGCGCGCGCGATCTGAAAATCGCGCAGACGGAACAAGAACGCGAAACGCTGTGGTTCGGACGCAAGAGCGCGGGCGGCGCGTATCCGCATTTCACGGTAGACAGCACCGTGCCGCGCAGTCGGATCGCGCAAGCGCTGGACGCCGCGAATCGCATTTGTGAAAAGCACGGCGTCCAGGTCGGGCACGTTTTTCACGCGGGCGACGGCAACCTGCATCCTTCGATCATGATGGAGGAAAGTAATCCGCAACAAGTTCAAGCCGTCTTGCGCGCCGCGCGCGAAATTATGCAAGAGATCGTCCGGTACGACGGCGCGATCACCGGCGAACACGGCGTGGGCATCGAAAAGCGCGAGTTTATGCCGTTGATGTACAGCCCGAATGAACTCGCCGCGCACTGGGACCTCAAACAAGTTTTCGATCCGGACAACCGGATGAACCCCGGCAAAATTTTTCCGCGCGAGATGCCGCGCGCCAATCCGATTCCGCCCGCGCCAACTATGCCCGGCGCTGTTTTCACACCCACGTCTGCGGAAGAAGCGGCGGCGGGATTGGCGGCGTTGTCAGCCGCGAAACAAGCGGTGGTAATCCGCGGACAGCCAGCCGCCGTCGGTCGCAAGCCCGCCCTGAGCGGAGTCGAAGGGTCGGCAGTCGTGCTGGCTACCGCGAATTTACGCGGCATCCTGAAATACGCGCCGGACGATCTGTACATCACCGCTGGCGCAGGGACAACCCTCGACGAAATTCAAGAGTTCCTCGCCAAAGACAGCCGTCAGGTGCCGCTCGTGTCACCCTGGCGCGACGCCACGCTTGGCGGACTCGTCGCCGCGAACGTAAACTCGCCGCAACGAATGTTGTACGGTGCGGTGCGCGATCACCTTTTGTGCGCGACGGTCGCGCTCGCCGATGGGCGCGTGATTCGCGCGGGACGCCCCGTCGTGAAGAATGTCGCGGGCTATGATTTGCCGAAACTTTTCGTCGGTTCGTACGGTACGCTGGGCTTGCTCGCGGATGTCACGTTGAAGCTGATGCCGTTGCCGCGCGTCCAGCGCACGTTGGCGATCCCAGTAGACGATCTGACGCGCGGTCTGATTTGGGCAGAACACTTGTTGCCGCTCGCGTGGGTGGCTTCTGCGCTTGTCGTGCGAAAAAATGAAGCGGGGTCTGCCGCGCCGTTCGTCTTGGCGTACACCGCCGAGGGAATTCCGGAGGATGTGGAAGCGGAATTGGCACAGGTGCGCGCGACTCTCGAAAGAATCGGCGCGGCGCCACCAAGCCCGGAGGCGGCGCCCAGCGGCACCGCGCTCTGGCGCGAATTGATCGCGCGCGCCCAACCGAACGCGTGGCACGCGCGCATTGGCATCGCGCCGAAAGATGCGTGCGCGTTTGTGCGCGCAAATAGCGCGCGCTTGGCACAGGGATCGTTTCTGCTCGATGTGGCAAACGGGCAGATCACGATTGTCGTCGAGATGAACGATCCGCAGCGCGCGCAGGAAGCGTTGACGGAATTGCGCCGCGCCGCGCGGGGCGTCGGCGGCTATGCGATCGTCACGGCGATGCCGCCGGAGTGGAATCGCGTCGTTGAGCGTTGGGGCTATCACCCTGAGACGCACGCGTTGATGCGCGCGCTGAAAGCGCGGTGGGACCCGGCGGGGATTTTGGAGCCCCGCACGTTCGTCGTGTGACGTCCCTAATGCGCGGACGCGCGAGTAAATATTTCAACCCGGGAGATAGATGCAGATGAGTTATTTTATCAAGCGCAGAGATGTCGAACCCATCACGCACGCGGGCGTCGTCAGTTATCCGATGCTGACCCACGCGCACGGGTGCGTCAATGGATTTTCGTCTGGCATTACTTGTTACACGGCGACGGAATACCTGACGCCGGGCGTCCACGACGATCAGGAAGGCTTTGTAGTCATCGCAGGGCGCGGGTGGGCAAAGGTCGGCGACGAAGAATACTACCTGGAACCCGATACGTGTTTCATCGCGCCCGCAGGAGTAGCGCATGCGCTCAAGCGCGATCCCGACGTGCCGTACATCAAGGTCGGTTGGTTTCACGGCGCGATCCGTTGATGCCGCCTGTTCGTCTTTCATCTTTCGGCAAGAGGTCACAATGAAATTCGCGCAATCCTCTTTCGTGTACTTCAACTATTCACTGCAAGACGCGATTCGGCGGCTCGCGCAATTCGGCTACGCCGGAATCGAAATCTGGGGCGGCAGACCGCATATGTATCGCCGCGATCTGGACGATCAGATCGACGCCCTCACGCGCTTGCTCGCGCAAAACAATCTGACCGTGTGCAATTTCATCCCCGCGCAATTTCGTTACCCTTCGATCTTGTGTTCGTTGAATGAAGTGGTGCGGCGCGACAGCGTCGCCTACATCCGGAGCGCGATGGACAACGCGATGCGCGTCGGCGCGCCGTCGGTAAGCGTGTGTCCTGGGATGACTCTGCGCGGCGAGAGCGGCGAACAGGGCTGGGCGCAATTGCGGCGCAGTTTGCTGCAAGTGCTGGAGTACGCCGAAAAGAAAAATTTGCGCGTGCTGATCGAACCCGCGCATATGTGGGAGACGACGCTGATTCGCACTGTGGACGAAGCATTGCGGATGATCGCCGAAATCCGATCGCCGCGGCTCGGCGTTCTGTTCGACACGGGGCACGCGCACGTCAACGGCGAAGATTTGGCGGACGCGGTTCGCAAATTGAAAAACGTGCCGCTCCACATTCACATTGACGACAATGACGGCGCGAGCGATTCGCATCACATTCCGGGCGCGGGCAAAATGGATTACGCGCCGTTCGTGCGCGCGCTGAACGAAATCGGCTACGCGGGTTTCGTCTCCGCCGAACTTGGTTTTCAGTACACGCGCGAACCCGATGCGGCGGTGCAGCAATCGCTCGTCGCGTTGCGCGCACTGTTCGCGCAATGATGAAGGGCGGACAAATTAAAGTCGTTCTCCGCGCGCCGCGCGGAGTGCATTTTGAAATTACCCGCAGAATGCCTGGGTCGTCTGGGGCGTGGCACGGGCGACGCAAGCCGCAACTATGCGCGCGCGGAGTTTCAAGACACTTTCTGCGGATTCGCCGCGTTAGCTGTAACAAATATTGCACTATATCAAGATGATGTAACACCTATTGCATTTTCTCCCCTCCTGTGTTATAATGCGCGCAGTCAGATTGACGGTGGGGACGCCTCTCCATCGTCCAGGGACTGCGACCGATGGGCAGTGCCGCGCCACTCGAAAATCGAATCACGACCGTCTTCCCCACGCTCAGTCACGCGCACCAAAAGTTGGCGCGCCTCATCCTCGACAATGGGCTCTTCGTCGCGTTCGCGTCCGCCGCCGAACTAGGCAAGCAGGTGGGTGTGAGCAACGCGACGGTCGTGCGCTTTTGCCAAACTCTCGGCTACGACGGCTATCCCGAACTCCAAGCCGCGGTGCGCGCCAACTTGCCTACCTACGTCCACAAAGTCCAGCAGATCGAACGCAAGTCCGCGCGCGTCCGCACCGAGAACCTCCTCCAACGCGTCTTTGAAATCGACGCGCAAAATCTGAGCGACACACTCGCCGCCCTCGATCAAGCACGGTTTTGGGCGGCAACGCGCGCCATCACGCGCGCCAGCGACATCCTCGTCGTCGCAGGCGGACTGTCGGCGGGGCCTGCGCTGTACCTGGCGCACTCGTTGAACGTGATGGGATTCGACGCGCGCGCCGCGCTCAACGGCGGCATTCCGCTCACGCTCGAACTCACGCGCGTGAAAGCATCGAGCGTCCTCATCGGCATCAGCGTTTGGCGTTACGTCGCGGACACCGTCGCGGCGATGGAACACGCGCGGCGCATCGGCGCGACGCGCATCGCGATCAGTGACAGCGCGGTCGCGCCGATCGCGCAACACGCCGCGTTCGCGTTTCAAGTCGCAACGAATGGCGCGGCGCACTCACTTTCGCTCACGAGTATGCTCGCGCTAATCAACGCGTTCGTCGCCGCGCTCTCGTTCACGCGCCCCAAGCAAACCGCGCGCGCGCTCCGCAAGATTGATGCCGCGTATCGCCGCGGCAAGTTGGTGCTGGAATAAATTGCGACCGCCGCGCCAAAGGCAGAAGGATGAAGGATGAAGGATGAAAAAAATTCATCCTTCATCCTTCATCCTTCATCCTTGAAGAGAGGCGGTCAGTTCTCAAGGATGAATATGGACACATCAGACACTCGCAAAAAACGGCGCGTGATGGTCGGCGCGATCGGCAAGTGCGTCCACAATCTCGGCGTCGAGGGCTTTGCCGATTGGTTGCAGGATCAGGGTTTGGGGTACGTCTCCGTCAAACTCGGTCCCGCCGTGCCGATTCCCGAAGTGATCAACAAGATTCGCGAAGCGCGTCCCGAAGTCGTCGGCGTTTCGATGCGGCTCGGCGATCTGCACGTGGACAAATTGATCAGCGAATTTGTCACGACCGCGACCCAGCATGGCTTGCACCCCAAGGAGTCGGGCATTCGCTTTTGCTTTGGCGGCTTGCGCCCCGCCGCGAATCTCGTCCGCACGATGACGGGCGTCCCGCTCGAACCCGATCCGTTCACGCCGCCCGAAGAACGCCACTACGATCTCGAACAAGTCAGCCAGGATTACAGCGACAAACCCGAGTTCGATCATTTCTTCGACGTGATCGCCGACGACTATATCACGATGGAAGAGTTGGAACGCTTCGCGCGGCGCGAGCCCGTCGAACGCGAGGAAACGCTGATCCGCTGGTCGGATTACTTGGTCGAACGGATCCAACAAGTGCGCGAGCGCGAGAATCGCCCCATCATTCGCGCGCACATCGGCATCGCCGCGGAAACGATCGAGCCGACGATTGACGGGATCGAAATACTCGCGGACGCGGGCGCGCTCGAAATCGTTTCGCTCGCGCCCGATCAAACGTCGCAAGAACTTCTCGCCAAATTCATCCGCGGCGAGGAAGACCCGCGCAAATATCTGGCGGGGCAAGGCGGCGCGCCGATTCGCACGATCGAAGATTTGAAACGACTCAAAGCCGCGACGCGGCGCGGCAACTTTCCGATGACGCGCATCTACAGCGGCACCGACGAATTGCTCGAACTCGCCAAACTGTGGCAGGAACATCTCAACGCGTGTTTTCCCGCCGTGCCGATTTTTTTCTACAATCGCATGGACGGGCGCGGTCCGATTTCGATTCACGATTCGTTCCGCGAACATTACGACGTGATTCGCTATTGGGCGAGCGTCGGCAAGCCGTGTGAGATCAACGATCCGCATCAATGGGGCTTGCGTTACGCGAGCGACGATATGCAGGTGACCGATCACGTCCTCGTCGGCTTGATGGCGCTCAAACTCGGCGTCAAAAATTACGTGATGCAAATGATGTTCGAGTTGCCGCCGGAGATTTCCGCGCTCGACGATCTCGCCAAGATGAAAACCGCGTTCGAACTGATCGAACCGTTGACGCGCCATTACGATTTTCACATCATCAAGCAAACGCGTTCGGGTCTTCCCAGTTTTCCGCCCGACCTGCATCAAGCCAAGGGACACCTCGCGTTCGGCATTTACACGCAACTCTACCTCGAACCCGACATTCTGCACGTCGTCACGCACTCGGAAGCGCATCACGAAGCAAAAGCAGAAGACATCATCGAGTCCTGCCAGATCACCAAGCAAGTGTGTTGGGATTTTGCCAAAGGGCACGTCCCCGATGTTTGGGCTGACCCCTGGGTTCGCAATCGCATCGCGGAATTGAAACGCGCGGCGATGTACAACCTCCTGCACGGCGCGCTGCTCGGCGGCTATGAAGGTCCCGTCACCGTCGCGAATTTTTCCGAGTGGGCAAAGGAATCGCGCGACCCTTCGGGCAAGGAGCGCAACTATGAAACGATGTTGCTCTCGTTCGCGAACGAAGATCATTACGCGACGAAGACGTGCGGGCTCATCAGCCCCGACGCGCTCGAACTCGCCTTGCAAATCGGTCTCTACCAAGCGCCGCATCTCACCGTCGCCGATAGAAAATATGAGATGATCAGCAAGTGCAAGACCAAAGTGGTGGACGGCGCGTGTCGCGTCGAGTCGTGGGATGGGATTCCCGTCAAAGACGAAATCCAGCGCGTCGATCTCGTGCGCCAGCGTTTCCCCTGGTATTTCGACAAGGCGATCTCCGTTGCCGCCGATGAATCGTTCATCACCGAGACCGAAGCGGCAGAGGAAGAAGATCAAGAAGTGATGATTCGCGGCAAGAGCATCGCGCATCTGCGAACGCAGACCAAGCGCGCGCTCGTCGTGGATTTCGGTTCGACGTACTCCAAAGTCGGCTTGTTCGACGCCAAGACCGAAAAATTCTCACTGCGCTACGTTCCGACGACGGTCGAAGATATTCGCGTCGGCTTGGCGAATGGCATCGGCGTTTTGCCCGCGTGCAAAGAACGCGGCGACTGGAAACCGCTCGACGACGCGATGAGTCAGTTCGACGTGCGTTTGCCTTGCTCCAGCGCGAAGGGCGGCTTGAAGATGGTCACTGTTTCGCTGACCGAAGCGGAATCGGGATTCGCCGCTGATCTTGCCGCGCTCACGGCAGGCGCGAAACTGCTCGCGAGTTACGCGGGCAAACTCACGCCCGAGCAAGCGCGCGCGATTTACACCGCCGACCAACCCGAGATCATTTTGATCGCGGGCGGCACGGACGAAGGCGGCGACACCGAAACGCAACTGCACAACGCGCGCCTCCTTGCCGAAAACGCGCGGTCCGCGACGTACGCGCAGTACGGCGTGCCGGTGATCTACGCGGGCAATCGGGACATTCACGAGCCCATCGAAAATATTTTCCGCGCGAATCACGTGGACATTCGCGTCACCGCGAACGTGATGCCCGAAGTGAATCGGTTCCAGATCGAAGTCGTCAACGAAACGATTCGCGAATTGTTCCAGACCGTCATCATTCGCGGCAAGGGTTTCGATGTGGTCGAGGAATATATGGATGCGCCGTTCATTCCGACGCCGCGCGCGGCGTTTCGCGGCATCAACTTGCTGGCGCGCGGACACGGCAACGAAGAAGGGATCGGCAACATTCTCGCGCTCGACATCGGCGGCGCGACGACTGACTTTTTCTCCAATGTCACAGACAATCCGCTGTTTGTGTACGAGGGACCCGATAACACAAAGCGCGTCAAGCGCACGATTCTCAAAACGCCGAATACGCCCTTGGCGTATCGCCGCGTCGAAGGCAAGTACGGGTTGGCATACAACGCCGAGAATCTCAAGGAACTGGATCGTTTCAAGAACGGCGCGATGCAACGCGAACTGAGCGTGTTCCTGGCGCGCCGCTTCGCCGATGCGTTTTCGCCGCGCGCGGATCAGTTTGGAGAATTTCTGATTCGCCGCGACGGTCACACCGAAGTTGACCTGGATCGCTACTTGTCGTGGATCACCGCGCATCCGCACATCCAGCCGACGGCCGCGCTGGAAAACACCGCGCGCGCGTGGCTGGCGCGCGAGATTCTGGCGACCGCGACGCGCAAGCACGTTGGCTACGTGGACGAGACCGAGACGTACTTTTTGCAGTATGGCGTCAACTTTTTGAATCAGCCCGTCACCGTCCTCGTCATTGGCGGCACGGTGTATCACAAATGCCAAGAGCGCGCGCCTGGCTACCTGGACGATCTCGCGCTGATCGCGCAAGGCGTGATCTACAATCCCGACGAGCCGAATGTCTTGCGACCGAATGGCGCGGTGTTGCTCGACGCGCAGTACTTGGTGAGCATCCTGGGTGGGTTGTACGGACGCGTCGATCCCGAACAGGCATTGCGCGTGATGAAGCGCGAGTTGGTGCGGTTGGAGATGCCAAAACGGTAGGACTGTCATTGCGAGGCGCGGTTTTTGCGCCGAAGCAATCCCCAATTCGCGGTTTGGAGATTGCTTCGCTCCGCTCGCAATGACACGGAGAAACGGATTTTGAAACCACACATCGCTATCCTCGGCGCGGGGAACGGCGCGCACGCGTTCGCAGGCGATCTCGCGTTGCGCGGCTATCCCGTCCGCGTCTACAACAAATTTGAAAACGAAATCGCTGCATTGCAGAGCGCGGGCGGCGTCACCTGCGAAGGCGTCGTCGCTGGATTCGGCGCGCTCGAACTCATCACGACCGACATCGCGCCCGTCGTCGCGAACGCCGACATCCTGTTCGTCGTCGTGCCTGCGAACGCGCACGCGTTTATGGCGCACGCGTGCGCGCCGCATCTGCGCGACGATCAAGTGATCATTCTGAACCCAGGGCGCACGGGCGGCGCGCTCGAATTTCGCAACGTGCTGCGCGCGCGCGGCGTCACGGCGCGCGTCTTGATCGCGGAAGCGCAAACGTTGCTGTACACCTGTCGCATCTCTGCGCCCGCGCGCGTGCGAATCACGATGGTCAAGCGCGCGGTGACACTCGCCGCGCTGCCTGCGCGCGATACCGCGCGCGTGTTGGAACGACTGAATCCGCTCTTTCCGCAATTCGTCGCGGCAAGCGATGTGTTGGAAACGGGACTGGACAACATCGGCGCGATGTTTCATCCGACGACGACGATTCTTAGCGTCGGGCGCATCGAGTCAGGTGTGCCGTTTGAATTTTATCGCGATCTGACGCCGAGCATCGCGCGGTTTATCGAAACGATGGATGCGGAGCGGCTCGCCGTGGCGCGCGCGTTCGGCATCCGCGCGCAATCGGCAAGTGAGTGGCTGGCGCGCAGTTACGACGGCATCACCGGCGACACGCTGTACGAGCGCATTCAGAGCAACGCGGCGTATCGCGGCATCGCCGCGCCGCGCGCGATTGACACGCGCTACATCTGGGAAGATGTGCCCACCGGACTCGTGCCGATGGTTGCGCTAGGGAAAATCGCGAATGTGCCGATGCCTGCGTGCGAAGGACTCGCGAATATCGCGTGCGCGCTCCTGGGTCGCGATTTTTGGAATGAAGGCAGAAACGCGCGACAGTTGGGCATCGAGGGCTATACACTCGCGCAGGTGAAAAAAACTTGTGGAGTTGGGTGAGTAGGTGAGTAGGTGATTCGGTGATTCGATCCGCCCAATCACCCAATCACCCAATCACCCAATCACCGAATCACCCAACATCGAAAGGGGGGATGCGATGCGATAGTCATACTGATTCGACCCATTGATCGTTTTTCATTAGCGAAGGAGGAACAGAATGAATCGAATTCGAACGATTCAACTTGGCGCGCTCGTTTTGTTGGTGGCGCTTGCCGCGTGCGCGGCGCCGACGCCCCAAATCATCGAGAAGGTCGTCGAAAAGCCGGTAGAAAAGATCGTCGAAAAGACGGTCGTCGCCGAACGCACCGTCGTCGTTCAGCCGACGGCTGTCCCAGGTCGCGATACGCTCGTCGTCGCGCTCGCGCGCGCGCCATCGGGCATTGACCCTGCCGATCACAGCAGTCGCGAAGCGGAAACCGTCATCCGCAACATCTACGACGGCTTGGTGACGCGCGATCACGCCAGCGGCGTGCATATGGAGATCGCCGAATCGGTCAAGTGGCTGGACACCAAGACGATGGAAATCAAACTGCGCAAGGGTGTCAAGTTCCACGATGGCAGTGAATTAAAAGCGGATGACGTGATCTACAGCTTCGAGCGCGTTTTCAAAACGAACGCGATCGAGTTTCCGCAACCGCACACGGCTTTGCGCAAGGGATTCCTCGGTCCCTTTGGCAGCGCGGACAAGAAAGACGATTACACCGTCGTTGTGAATTTCACCGCGCCGTGGCCCGCGGGAATGCAAATGCTCGTCCACACGCAAATCGTCTCCAAAGCATACGTCACCAAAGTCGGCACCAAGGGCTTGATCGAGAAACCGCTTGGCACAGGTCCGTTCAAGTTCGTCTCGGCGAAAACCGGTTTCGAAGAGGTCATGTTGGAACGCTTTGCGGACTATTACGGCGGCGCGCCGACGCTTGCGCCGGTCGGCAAAGCGTGCGTATCGCGCGCGGTCTTTCGCGTGATCCCGGAAAACTCGACGCGCGTCGCCGCGCTCCTCGCCGGCGAAGTGGACATCATCACCGAAGTTCCTGCCGAGTTGGTCGGCACCCTGCAAAAAGTTCCGGGCATCCAGGTCAAGACCGTCCCCGGCACGCGTCCGATTTGGATGGAGTTCAACGTCGCCCAAGCCCCGTTCGATAACCCCAAAGTGCGTCAGGCGTTGAACCACGCCGTAGACAAAGACCTGATCATCAAAAAAGTGTACAACGGCTTGGCGAAACCGCTCGCCGGTCCGCTGATGCCGGCGAACAATATGGCGGATCCCAGTCTCAAGCCGTACGCGTACGACAAAGCCAAAGCGCTTGCGCTCTTGAAGGAAGCGGGCTGGGCGCCCGATGCGAGCGGGATGTTGATGAAAGACGGCAAGCCGTTCGCGTTCGTGATTGACACGATTGATTCGATGCGTCCCATCGCCGAAGCGACTGCGACGATGTTGCGCGATGTGGGCATTGACGCGAGCGTGCGCGTGTGGGAGTACAACGTCGTGCGACCCAAGTTGCTGGCGCGCGAACGTCAAGCGTACGTCGGCGACTGGGGCGATTCCACATTCGATCCAGTGGGGCATATGGAAGCCAAGTGGCACTCGCTCGTCACGGGTTCGACGTACGGGCGCGGCAACTTTTCGGGATACGCGAACAAGCGCGTGGATGAGTTGATCAAGGCAGGCGAAACGGAAAACGATCCTGCCAAGCGCAAGGTCCTCTACTATGAAGCGCAAAAACTGATCTACGACGAAGCGCCCGCGATCTTCCTCATCCTGCCCGAAGCGATCGAAGCGGCATCCGCGCGCGTGCAAAACTGGCAACCCGCGTCCGATAGCCGCGAGAATCTGCACGATGTGTGTTTGAAGTAGAAAACAATGCGCCAATGCGCCAATGAACCAATGAGCCAAACCGCAACATCCTCGGAGCAAAATTTGGCTCATTGGTAAATTGGCACATTGGCTCATTGAAGTTGAATTATGAAAGCCGTCAAAATTCTCGAGCGCATGCTGGCGACGATTCCGATTATGTTCGGCGTCGCAATCATCGTTTTCTTTTTCATCCGCCTCACCCCCGGCGATCCGGTGGACATTATGCTGGGGCGTTCCGCCGCTGCCACGCAACGCGAGATCGAACAACTGCGCCAGCAATTTCATCTCGACGAACCACTGCACGTCCAACTGGGTTACTTTTTGGGCGATGTGTTACGCGGCAACTTGGGCTATTCGTACATCCGCAACAAGCCCGTGGTTGAATTGCTGACCGAACGCCTGCCCGCGACGATCGAGATGACGATTGGCGCGCTCCTCATCAGTCTGATCATCGCGCTGCCGATTGGGATTCTTTCGGCGGTGCGGCAAAATTCGCTGCTCGACCGCGTAAGTATGGCGGGCGCGTTTCTGGGAATTTCGATGCCTGGCTTTTGGCTGGGCATTATTCTGATTCTCTTTTTCGCGGTGCGCTTGCAAGTTTTGCCCGCGCAAGGTCGCCTGAGTTATGACGTTCACTTGCAAGAAATTACGGGAATGTACGTCCTGGACAGTTTGCTCACGGGAAATTGGCGCGCGCTCGAAGACAGTCTCAAGCATTTGCTTTTGCCCTCGATCACCCTCGGCGCGGGCGTCGCCGCGATCATCGCGCGCGTCTTGCGGTCGAGTATGCTCGAGGTTTTGCGGAGCGATTACATCAAACTGGCGCGCGCCAAAGGCGCGAGCGAGTGGGGTGTGGTGATGAAGCACGCGCTTCGCAACGCGCTCATCCCGACCGTCACCGTCGTCGGTTTGCAAGTGGGCGTGTTGCTCGGCGGCAATATGATCGTCGAAACGGTGTTCAGCTGGCCCGGCTTGGGGCGTTTGGTGGTGGACGCGATCTTCAATCGCGATTTTCCCTTGATCCAAGGCGCGGTGATGATCTACGCGATCACTTTCGTCTTGACGAATCTGGTCGTAGATATTTTGTACACGTATTTGAACCCAAAGATTACTTTGTAAGTCAGTGTTCAGTATTCAGTGTTCGGTATTCAGTGAGACGGAATACTGAATACTGAATACTTGGAGTGTCAATGACCGCACAAACACCTGCGCGCCCAGCGCGCGGCTGGGATTACACGCTCCGCATCCGCTTGCGGCTGTGGCAGCGCGCGCTCGCCGAGTTGGGATACGAATTGTGGCAACGCCCGTTCGTCTTGATGGGCGGCGTCATCGTCGCGCTCTTCATCCTCGCCGCGCTGTTCGCAGATCAGATCACGATTCACAACCCCACGCGCGGGACTTTGCTGTTACGCTTCGAGCCGCCTGCCTGGGAAGCGGAAGGGAATTGGAAGTATCCGTTCGGCACGGATGATCAAGGGCGCGATTTGCTGACGCGCATCATTTACGGCACACGCGTCTCGCTCGCGGTCGGTTTGCTCAGCGTTGCGATTTCCGTGATCGTCGGCACCGCGCTCGGCGCGTTGGCGGGCTATTATCGCGGCTGGCTCGACGAAATCCTCTCGCGCTTTGCCGATCTCTTGCTCGCGTTTCCCTTCCTCATCTTCGCGATCGGCGTGATGGCATTCTTGGGACCCGGCTTTGTCAACCTGATTATGGCGCTCGCGTTCAAGGGCTGGGTGGAATTCTTCCGCCTCGTGCGCGGCGAAGTGCTGGCGGAACGCACCAAAGAATACGTGGACGGCGCGCGTGTTTCCGGACAAAGCAACCTGGCGATCATCGCGTCGGAAATTTTGCCGAACGTGATTCAATCGGTCTTTGTGCTGGGCACATTGCGTTTGGGTTATATGATCATTATGGAAGCGAGTCTCAGTTTCTTGGGGCTGGGGATTCAACCGCCTACGCCCGCGTGGGGTTCGATGGTGTCCAGCGGACGCGACTACTTGCTGACCGCGTGGTGGGTCTCCACCTTCCCAGGTCTCGCGATCCTGATCCTCGTCGTCGCGATCAACGTCTTCGGCGAAGGGCTGCGCGATATTTTGGATCCGCGGTTGAAGATTGAATAGTGGACAGTGGACAGTGGGTAGTGGACAGAAACTGTCCACTATCCACTATCCACTATCCACTATCCACTATCCACTATCCACTGACCACTATGACAGATACTCTGCTTGAACTAAAAAATCTAACGACCGTGTTTCCCACGCGGCGCGGGCTGGTGCACGCGGTTGCCGATGTGAGTTTGAGTTTGGCGCACGGCGAACTTCTCGGCGTCGTCGGCGAATCGGGTTGCGGCAAGAGCGTGACGATGCTTTCGGTTCTGCGCTTGATTTCCGCGCCAGGGCGCATCGCGTCGGGACAGATTTTGTTTCAGGGGCGCGACGTGCTCAAACTCTCCAATCGCGAAATGCGCGACATTCGCGGCAGAGATATCGCGATGGTGTTCCAGGATCCGCTCACGTCGCTCAACCCCGCGTTCCCGGTGGGCGAGCAAATCCGCGAATCGCTGCGGATTCATCACATCGCGCACAATCATTTCGCGCGCGAAAAGGATCGCGTGTTGCAACTGATGACCGAAGTCGGCATCTCGTCGCCGACGGATCGCTATCGCGATTATCCGCACCAGTTCAGCGGCGGAATGCAGCAGCGCGCGCTGATCGCGATCGCGCTGGCGTGCGAACCGAAAATTTTGCTTGCCGACGAACCGACCACGTCGCTCGATGTGACGATTCAAGCGCAAATTATGGATCTGATGCGGCGCATCAACGACGCGCGCGGCACCGCGATCGTGCTGGTGACGCACAACCTCGATCTCGCCGCCGAATTTTGCCAGCGCATCGCGGTAATGTACGCGGGGCGCATCGTCGAAATCGGCGCGACCGATCAGGTGGTCGAATCGCCGCAGCATCCGTACACGCGCGGCTTGCTGACGTGCATCCCGCGCATCGCCGCGCAACGCACGCGCATCGAGCCGATTCCTGGCAACGTCCCCGATCTGGCGAACGTGCCGCGCGGGTGCGCGTTCGCAGATCGCTGTAGCTTAGCGCAGCCGATTTGCCAACAAGAACTCGTGCCATTCTGCGAGGTCGCGCCCGGACACAAAGTCCGCTGTCTGCGCGTCAACGATGCGGGAGGAGCCACGTGAACAGCAACGACACTCCGCTCATCGAAACGCGCGAGCTCAAACGTTATTTCACGCTTCGCCCCAGTCTCTTGGCGCGCGCGCTGGCGCGCGCGCAAGACATCGTCGTGCACGCGGTTGACGGCGTCAGTCTCAAAATCGGACAAGGCGAAACGGTCGGCTTGGTCGGCGAGAGCGGCTGCGGCAAGACGACGCTGGGACGTTTGATCAGCCGGCTCGATACGCCGACCGCGGGCGAGATTTCTTTCAAGGGACGTTCGTTGCGCGAAGGGTGGCTTGAGCCAGGCAAAGAAAAATCTACGCCGATCGAACGCTTGGGCTTTTATCGCGTCGCGCAAGTGATTTTCCAAAATCCGTACTCGTCGCTCAATCCGCGCAAAACGATTCGCGAAATCGTTTCGACGCCGTTGCAGAATCGCGGCATCGGGGAGATCAGCGCGCGCGAAGAAATCGTCGTCCAGTTGTTGCGTCGCGTGGGACTGCACGCGCGCAATCTCGATCAGTACCCGCATCAATTTTCGGGCGGACAGCGCCAACGCATCGGCATCGCGCGCGCGCTGGCGATGCAGCCGCAATTCATCATCGCGGACGAACCGGTCTCCTCGCTCGACGTTTCGATCCAAGCCCAGGTCATCAATCTGATGCAAGAGTTGCAAGCAGAATTTCACCTGACGTATTTGTTCATCGCGCACGATTTGAGTTTGATCTATCACATCAGCAATCGCGTCGCGGTGATGTACCTGGGGCGCATCGCCGAGGAAGGCGCGACCGACGATTTGTACGCGCAACCGTTGCATCCGTATACGCAAGCGTTGCTCGCCGCGATTCCGTCGCTCAACAAGGCGACGCGACGCCAGCGCATCATTTTGCAAGGCACCGTGCCCAGCCCGATCAATCCGCCCAAGGGTTGTCGTTTTCACCCGCGCTGTTTCGCGCGCCTCGGTTCGATCTGTGAGAATGAGATGCCGCCGTTCTTTGAAATCGGCAAACAGCGCGTCGCGTGCTGGAAGTACCAGTGAGGGAGGAGGTCAGATGACGGGATTTGCGCGCAAGGGCGGCGCTCTACTGCCACTGTCGGATGAAGAGATCGAGCGAATTCACAACGGTGCGCTGGCGGTTCTGGAACGAACGGGGCTGGGCATTTATGATCGCGAAATGATGGAACGCTTGGAGTCGGCGGGATGTCCAACCGAACCCAGCAGGCATCTCGTCAAGCTGCCGCGCGGACTCGTCGCGCAAGCGCTCGCGCAAGCGCCGCGCACGGTGACGCTGTGCGGCAGGCAGCCCGAGTCCGATTTGCATCTGGGCGATGGGCGCGCCTACGCCCGGACGCCCGGCGGCGCGACGCGCATTTTCGATTGGGAGACCGGCGCGCCGCGCGACTCGACCCAGGATGACGTTGCCCGCTGCGTGCGCTTGGCGGATGCGCTGCCCAATATTCATGGAATTTCGATGTGCCAGGTCGTGCCGCTGGATGTGCCGCGCGAACGGATGGATCTTTGCACGACCGAGATTGCGCTTGCGAATACGGGCAAGCATCTGTTCTATGTCTGCCACAATGAAGAGCACGTCGCGCGCGTGATCGAGCTGGCGGCGGCGCGCGTCGGCGGTCCGGACGCGCTGCGCGCGCGTCCGATCATCAGTCCCTTGTGCGAGTCCACCTCGCCCTTGCGGTTGGTTGCCCATCAAGCGCAGGTGCTCAAGTCTTTTGCGCGGCACGGGTTGCCGCTGCGCTTGCACGCGCACCCGATTGCCGGGCTAACCGCGCCGGTCACCTTGGCGGGGGAGTTGGTGATGACTCACGCCGAAGTCTTGGGCTTGGTCGTTGTGGCGCAGACGCTGGCGCCGGGTCTTCCAGTGGTGTATGGTATGTCGTCGTCAGTGCCGGATATGAAGACCGCGCTGAATCTCGCCGGCGCGGTCGAAATCGGTTTGCTGGGCGCGGCGGTCGCGCAGTTGGCGCGGCGCTGCGGCTTGCCCTGTTCGATCAGCTCGGGGATTGACGCGAAAATGCCGAGCGCGCAATCGGTGTTGGAACGATTGATGACCACGCTCCCGCCGATCCTCGCCGGCGCGGATTTGATCAACCTGGCTACGACCGATAGCAAAATGACTTTCTCGCCGGAACAACTCGTGCTGGACGATGAAGTGATGCGCTGGATTGGGCGCTATGTGCAGGGCATCCAGATTGACGATGAAACACTCGCGCTCGACTTGATCCATCAGATCGGGCAAACCGGAATTTTTACGGATCAACCGCACACCGCGCGACATTTTCGACGCGAACTGTTAGTGGATGGACTCATTCGGGGAGCGCGGTTGGACGCCCAGGAGGATTTGGTCGCACGCGCCCGAGCGAAGCTGAGGGCGCTTGCGGTGTAATCCAATCGGGTTGGACATTCAGGATGAAGATTTTATCATTGCACGGCGATCACTATCAAATGGGTTTGCAGCACGGGAGGCAGGTCTCTGACCTGCGTCCTTTGATTTTAACGACCATCGGCGCGCGTCTGGAAGCGCTGACGCGCACGGGCGGCTTGGACGCGACGGTCGTGGACGAACTGCAACGCGCGTGGGAAAGCGAACCTGACGCGCGCGCGACGACGATGATGATGCACGGCATCGCGGACGCGCTGGAAATTCCGCGCGCGCGCTTGTTCCAGTACGTCGCCGCGTCGTATCTGGAAGACTTGTTGCTCGCCAAGACCCAGCCCGAAGGTTGCACCGTTTGGGCGGCGTCGCGTTCCGCCACGCGCGAAGGCATACCGATTCTCGCCAAGAATCGCGATTTTTACGAAGCGCATATTCCGATGCGCGTCATCGCATACGCCGTGCCGCACGCGGGCTATCGCTACATCTACGCGACGAGCGCGGGGAGTCCTGGCGTGTACAGTTCGGGGATGAACGAGCGCGGACTCGCGATTGCCGATACGCACGTCTCGTCGCGCGACTTGGGACCCGGCTTGGCGCGCTTTACGCTGATGATGAACATCTTGGAACGTTGCGCGAGTACGGCGGACGCGCTGGCGTACTTGAAAAGTGTACGTTGTATGGGCGCGGGCAATCTGGTTCTGGCGGATGCCGCTGGCGAGTGCGCGGTCGTCGAAAATGGATTTCGCGCGTGCGGTTTTATCACGCCGCTTGAAGACAGCGTCGTCGCCACGAATCATTTCGTCAGCGCGGAATTGCGCGACGCGAACGTTTTTCGGAACAGCACGACGTACGACGAAACGCGCGCGCGTTACGCAACCGCGCGCGTGCTCCTCGATCAAGCGCGCGGCGCGATTGACATCGCGTCTGCCAAGCGCGTCGCCGCGCATCACGCCGCGACCGCGCTCTGTCGGCATCGTCCGCTGAACGATGCGGACACGATCTCGGCGGCGATTTACTTGCCCGCGCAACGCCGCTTGCTGTTTTGCAACGGCTGGCCCTGTCAGGGGAGTTACGAGACGTACAGGTTGCTGACGGAGGACGAGGGACGGAAGACCGAGGACGAAGGACGGAGGATGGCGGTCTGCGGTCGTCCGTCGGAGATCGCATTAGCACAGGAAACTGGGATGGAAATTGATACCCTCGTACTGGCAATCGTTCAGCGCGACGATGCGGACGCGACAATCGTCGCGCTTACGCGCGCGGGCTTTGCGGTGACGGTGCTCGCAAGTGTGGGGGGCTTTTTAGGCGCGCACAATGTCACGTTGCTCATCGGCTTGCGCGCCAGCGAAGTCGAACGCGCGCGCGCGGTGTTGCAAGAAACGTGCCACCGGCGCGCGATTCACGCGCCGGTCGAGACAAGCATCGGCGGCGCGACGCTATTCGTCTGTCCGGTGGCGCGCTATGTTCATCTGGGCGCGGATCGCGTGGTCGTGGATTGCGCGCGCGCGCCGGTCGAACCAGGCGCGTTGCAATTGATCCTCGCGATCGTCGCGCGCGAGCAATCGAATCAACTCATCGCAACGCTGACCGATTGGAGTTATCACGTGACGATGCTGGGGACGACCGGGGGCTATTCCCATCGCGCTAACACGACCCTGCTCATCGCCGTCCGCGCCGAGCGCGTGGATTCGATTGTGGAGCAAGTGCGGCGTATCTGCGAAATACGCGAGCAACCGATGGCGACGATTTTCGTGCTGAACATCGCGCGTCTCGAACACCTCTGATCGGCAAAGTTGCGTTCGCCGGATTTATGCCGGCATGCCGCTTTCTACATCCTGAAATCCGGTTGTGCTTGGCGGATGCTCCCGCACGATTTGCCAAAATGGCAAACGCATCACCCTGATTTTCCAAACACGCGCCAAGAAAGTGTTTTGAAATTGCACGGGCGGTTAAACTGCAGCAACGACGGCACAAAGCCGACCTCCGTCGGCTGATTCAGACTGCGAAGGCAGTCGAGGCACTTGTTGCCGCCGAGCCATTTTTGCTTGGTGGCTTTAATTACGCGCGTGTAACCCGATCCGTCCTTTTGACGTAGATTGATTAGAGACAATCAGAGGTGATAACGTGACTCGAAGCGATAAGATGCGTAACGCAAGCGCGGGATACTTTTGTAACGGTATGCCCTACAATCGCGCCGGCAAGGGCGCGCGCCCGCTGATCATCTTTCAAGGACTGATGTTCGAGAACAAGCCGCAACCCCGATTGATGATGTTGATGTACAAATTCCTGGAAACCGATTACACGGTGTACTCGGTGTTGCGCAAATCAGGTCTGCCGCAAGGGTACACGATGCAAAATATGGCAGATGATTACGCCGCGATGATTTCGGACGAGTTTGGTGGTCCAGTGGATGTGATCGGCGTTTCGACGGGAGGTTCGATCGCGCAACATTTCGCCGCCGATCATCCCGGCTTGGTTCGCCGCCTGGTAATTCATTCGAGCGCGCACGCGTTGACCCAGGAAGCGAATCAAGCGCAACTTCGCGTGGGACGGTTGGCGCAACAAGGTCAATGGCGGGCTGCGGCGGATACGCTCATCGGGTTTATGCTTCCTCGCGCGGGCGTGATGAAACATATCGCTCCGCCAATGGTCTGGCTCATTTCAGTCGTGCTGTCATTGGACACGCCCCCAGACTCCACTGACTTGGTGGTCACCGTCGAGGCAGAAGCCAAACATCATTTCAAAGATCGGCTCGCGGAAATCACCGCGCCGACGCTGGTCATTGCCGGCGCGCAGGATCCATTCTATTCGGCGGCATTGTTCCGCGAGACAGCCGCGGGCATCCCGAATGCCAAACTGATCCTGTATGAAAAGATGAGACATCCCGCGTATGGAAGACGATTCGAACAAGATGTGCTGGCGTTTCTGAAAGAGGATCAGCCGGCGCGCAACTGTTGAGGAACGTACGATGAAACGCGACAATGAGATTCTTACTCCCTCGCAGCGGTGGTCAGGATTAGCCACTATCGCCGCGATGATCGTGTTGCTTGGTTTTTTCGCGGCGCATCAATTGTCACACACAGGATTTTTCACTGACAGATTCGGATCGCTCGAAATGCTTGCGTTGTACGCTCCGATCCTGATCTCGTTCGCCGCGCCGATGGTCAGAGCCGTCACCGGGCGACAAAATCCCGCGCGTCCGTTTGACGCCGCGACGAATTTATCTCTGGCGATTGGCTCGCTGTGGCTTGCCATCGTCTTCCCCTTTGATTTCGCGCATCTCACCGCGGTTTTGCCTGACGCGATTCGATTCATCTTTGGGTGGATCACCGACGACATCGGCAGATTCGTCCTGATTGCTCAAGTTATCCTCGGGGTCATCTTCGCGCCATTGACGATGTTGACGTACTTTGGACGGCGCGCCTCCACAATGTGAAAGGAAACGACAATGCCCGATTCGATTTTAGTAGCGTTTTCGACGATTCACGGCTCGACGCAAGAAGTCGCCGAGCAAATTGCCGCGACTCTGCGCGAACAAGGTCTGGCGATCGATTTGCAGCCCGCCAAGCAAGTGCGCTCGCTCGACGCGTACCGCGCGGTGGTGCTGGGCGCGCCGCTCTACATGTTTCACTGGCATAAAGACGCGCTCGATTTTCTCTCGCGGCATCGCAAGGCGCTCGCGCAAAAACCGATCGCGATCTTTGCGCTCGGTCCCGTCAATAGTGTAGAAAAAGAATTCACAGACGCGCGCGCGATGCTCGATAAAGACCTCGCCAAGTTTACCTGGCTTGCTCCGGTTGTCACCGAGATTTTTGGCGGAAAAATGGAGCCAGCGAAATTTCGTTTCCCGTACAATCTGATCCCCGCCATGAACAAACTGCCCGCGAGCGATATTCGGGATTGGGCGGCGATTCGGACATGGGCAAGCGGGTTGACGACAAAATTTCAACTCGTCTGATCACGATGCTTCAACGGATCAGTGGTCTCCAATTCGGCGGAGCGATCCTGACCGCGCTGTTTCTCGTCGTGGTAGGGTGGTTGAGTCTAGTCGCGTGGCTTACGAATGCCCAAGACCGCGCGTGCGAAAAAACGGATCGCGTGTCCAAGCAAGACGATCCATTCACGCGCCAATTGCAGCGCACCTTGGACGGTTTCAGCGCATCGCGCAACGGTGTAGGTTTGCAAGCGAGTGTGATTTTTCCCGATGGGACGCTCCGGAGCGCTGCAGCGGGATATGCCAGCCAGGAAAAGCAATGCCGTTTGACGCTGGAGCATCGTTTGTACATCGGCAGTATCACAAAAGTGTTTACCGCCGTGTTGGTGATGCAACAGGTCGAACGCGGCGCGCTCTCTTTAGACACATATCCCAAAAGCAATTCCGGCTTGGCGTGCCGCTGGGGCTGATTAGACAGACTCATCCGCCTCTTGTAAAATCAAGGAAGCACAACCAACCTTGGTTCACAGGAGCTGCGGATGAGCACGGCCATTATATCTGATTCGAACTCGGATGTCACACGCGCGGC
>Ga0194125_10002847_pt1 | contig 28376 bp, 28 predicted proteins | sample TA2KigC250mmetaG_FD_148626 | JGI IMG/M metagenome (GOLD analysis project Ga0194125, IMG submission 148626) | Freshwater microbial communities from Lake Tanganyika, Tanzania - TA2015034 Kigoma Deep Cast 250m | ecosystem: Environmental > Aquatic > Freshwater > Lake | place: Tanzania: Lake...
CCCGGATCGAACTGAAAACGCGGCTCGAAGCGCACGGCCTCACGAAGGCCGGCGTCGCTGCCGGGATGCTCGAACAGGAAGCGAATGTCCCCGGCCTTCAGCGTCTCGTCATAGATTTGCAACTCATCGAGCAGCCCGCGCAGGTGCGAGCGCACATAGCGCCACGTGTCGCCATCCGCGCGGCAACCGATGCGCAGCACGCTGTCCGGCGCGTCGGGCTTCAGCGTGAAATCCCCGCCCCGGAAGCTGACCTTATCCGCCGGAGTCTTGCCCTGACCGTCCACATAGAGCGTGAAGTGCGGTTCCTGCGCCGCGCGATAGGTCACCGCGACGTGATGCCACTGCCCGTCATTCGGCATAAGGCCGTTCGACGCGCGGAAGTTCGTGATCCACTCGCCCTGGCCCTCGCCCTGCACTTGCAGCCCCTCGATGCCGAAGAGCCCGAAGAACTTGTCCGGTGCGGCGGTTTTGTCGGGCCGCCCTTTGAAGAGCACCGGACACTCAGCGTAATAGCAGCCCACGTTCACCCACGCCGCGATGGTGAAGTCGCGGCCGAAATCAATCGCCGAAGGATTCGCCGCCTCGATCCCCGCGTTCGCCCGCTCGATCACCACCGCGCTGCCGACACGCCCCGGCGCAAAGACCGGCGCGAGCTTCGCATCCACCGGCTGGCCATCGTGCCGCCCCGTGGCGTCCTTCAAGTCGCCGTCAAAGCGGTAATGCGCGACCAGCCCGGCGTGGGCGGACGCCGTGGCCATCAAGAGAGCGGTCAGGAGGGTGAGCGCGGATTTCATCATTGTTGGCTTCGCTTACCGGTTCAACTTCTCGCTCCCGTGTTTCTTGATCCACTGCTGGGAGAACTCCGCGCTGGGCATGCCGACGTCGAGCACGGTGTTGGCGAGGAAGATCATGTCGCTGATGCGGCCTTCCTTCAGCCACTTCAGGCCCAGGTCGCACTGATGCTTCATCAGATCCAACGGCACGGGCTTCTTGTTGTGGAAATCCCAGATGTAGAGGCCGAGGGCGATGCGGGCATTCTTCGGCGCGATTTTCTCCAGCGCGACGAGGTTCTCCTCCAGCTCGCGCAACTCATCCGAGTTCCACGTCCAGAGGGTCAGCACGTCGAACTGGTCGAGGAACGATGCCAACGGCGGCACGCAGCCGCGATAGGTTGGCGCCGCGGTCTTGCGCGACTCGTTGATCTCGTGGGTGTAGAGCGTCACCCAGACTTCAATCGGCCGGCCAACGGCTTTCATCTGCTCGCGCGCCCGCTTCAGTTCGTCCGGCAGGAGAACCGGGCGGCCCGCCACGCGGCCGTCGGGTTGTTTCTTCGCGTCTATGATGAAATCGTCCAGATAGATGCCGGTGAAGTTGGGGAATTTCTTGGCCAGCGGGAGCACGTAAGGCAGTTCCTTCATGCCGCCTTCACCGCTGCTGCCGACAACGGACCAAACCACGCGATCCAGCGGCTGAAACGAGATGGCGTATTGCTCGAAGGCCGTCTTGGCGCGCCAGCTTTCGAGCGGGCCGGGCAGGGGCGGGATGTTGTAGGCACGGATGAAGAGCATGTTCGGCACGCCGAGCCAGAACGCGCCTTCGGCGGGCGTCATGCGCGAGCCGCCGCGCACGTTGCCCAATTCGAGATGGCTGTCATTCAAGCCCGCGGCAACCGCGAAGATCCAAAGACGGTCGCGCACCGTCGCCGTCGAGGGTGAGGAGGGTTGCTGAGCGTGCAGTGCGGCCAGCGGCGCGAGCAGCAGGGCGGTGAGGAGTGTGAGTGTGTGTTTCATGGTTAGGGCCTATGTTTTCCCCTTGGCACGAGTTGATGGTTCCGGTTTGTGGTCCGGGTTCGGCACAAACGGCACGCGGTCCGGGATGCCGCCCGCGAGCGTGGTTAGTATGCGTTCTTTGCCAGTCATCGGTTGTGGAGGTGATTCTTTTCGACAGACGCGGCGGCGGCAAGGCTATTCGAGTGGTCACACGCACTGACCAGTTGGAGGAAGCCAAGGCGCAATGCCCGTCTGGCCGAATTGAATGTCTGCTGCCGCTGTTTGTTGTTCAAATACCAACTGCCGAGAGTTGATCCTATCGCCTACCGAGGATCTCTCGTGTGATTGATGTACATGTCTGCTTCCGTTGTTTCTTTGTGTACAAGACCCCATTGAGAAGGGTCTGGAAGCATGGTGATTTTGTTCTTCTTGGTCAGTACGCTCCATATGGACTGATCGTGTCTGTTGTCTCGAAAACCCGGTTCTACCCACCCGTCAGTGTTTGGCTCATCTGTGATGAGGTGAGGATCGCAACACAGGTTCAAATAGTCACGAACAAACGTCTTGGCAAACGGTGTTCCGCGAAAGGCCATGAAACTAGCCGTTCGTTGCGGGGTATCAGTGTACTCCGGTGTCTCTGCGCCCAGCGCCCTGAACACATCCCGCTTCGTGTATTCTTTTTCAATGTGACCACCAGACATATTGAAACCCACCACGCCCCTTGAATCCTTTTGAACCGCCTCCAATATTGGATCCATGGGTTTTATGAAATGCGCTCCTGAATCACAGTAAAACAGCACATCGTCCTCTGCTAGGCGGCCAATCAGCCTGTTGATGAAATAGGGTTTCCATAACCAGTAGCCGGCACCCTTCTGGTGCTTGAGGATTCCTTCATTCTTCTTGGCGAAATCCGAATCAATATCAGCGTCAGTCATCCTGTACACAACATTGAATCCCGCTGCCAAGCCGGTCTGGCAATTCAACAATTGGGAGTGGGCGAATCTGCCACCACTCGAGTAATTAAGCAGTATTCTCATGCGTTCTCTTGTGGAACAAGAAAGGTCGTTGTCTTGTCAAAGGGGACAAGTGTCCACGCTGGCATTGACGTTCCCGTTCCACGCGGCGCATTTTATTCCCGCTCCGCATCAATGCAACATTTCACTTCGCCAGGTCCACGCTGGGTTTGTTGAAGAACTCGATGCGCTTGGCGATGTCGGGCATGGATTCGAGCGAGTTGCAATCGCCGCCCCGCCGGTGCACACTGTCGCCCATTCACACGCATGACAACCAACTCTTCAATCAAACCGCGCATCGTTGTTCTCGACGGCTTCACGCTCAACCCCGGCGATCTCAACTGGAGCGGGCTGGCCGCGCTCGGCGAACTGATCGTCCATGACCGCACTCCGTCGCGGGAGATCGCGGCGCGGGCAACCGGCGCGTCCATCGTCTTGACCAACAAAACCGTCCTCGACGCCGCCGTGATCGGCGCCTTGCCGGCGCTTCGCTACATCGGCGTGCTGGCCACCGGCTACAACGTCGTGGACATCGCGGCGGCGACGGCGCGTGGCATCGCCGTGACCAACATTCCCGGCTACGGCACGCCAGCGGTGGCGCAACACGCCTTCGCGTTGCTGCTCGAACTCTGCCAGCACGTCGGCCACCACGCCTCGACGACGCGCCAGGGCCGGTGGAGCGGCAGCGAGGATTTCTGCTACTGGGATTTCCCGCTCGTCGAACTCGCCGGGCTGACGCTGGGCGTGGTGGGGTACGGCGCCATCGGGCGGGCCGTGGCCCGCATCGGGCGCGCGTTCGGAATGAACATCATCTCGCACACCGAGCCGCTGTGCGCGACGGAAGAGGGAGTTGAGTTTGTGGCGATGGACGATCTGTTTCGCCGGGCCGATGTCGTGACGTTGCATTGTCCGCTGACCGAAGCGACGCGCGGACTCGTCAACACCCGGCGCTTGGCGCTGATGAAACCGACCGCGTTCCTCATCAACACCAGCCGCGGACCACTCGTCGCCGAACAGGACCTCGCCGACGCGCTCAACGCCGGCCGCATCGCCGGGGCCGGGCTGGACGTGCTCGTCGTCGAGCCGCCGCCGCGCGACAATCCGCTGTTGGCAGCGAAGAACTGCCTCGTCACGCCGCACATCGCGTGGGCCGCGCGCGCCGCCCGCCAACGGCTCATGGACATTGCCGTCGCCAACCTCCGCGCCTTCCTCGCCGGCCAGCCGCAGAACGTCGTGAACCGAGCCTGACGCGCTCAGACCGTGTTTGGAAACTCGTGGAGCAGCGGTGTTGAACAGGCGTCTCGCCTGTTCCGTCATGGAAACCGCAAGGAGAACAGGCGAGTCGCCTGTTCAACTCGGCTTTCCAAACACACTCTCAGACCGTTTCGCCGGCGACGAAGGCCGGCATCAACCGGACCGGTTTGCGCGGCGCGAACCCGGTTCGGGCGAGTTGGATGGCTGCCTGCGACAATCGCTGGGCGAATTTCTCCGGCGCGCTCACGTAGCGGGTGACGGCCGGCGTCAGAAATTCCAAGAACACATCATCATCGCGCGAGATCACGGCTACGTCTTCGGGAATGCGCAGGCCGCGCCGCAGCAAGTGCGTCACCACCGTCAACACATGCGCCGTGCGCGCCACGAAAAACGCCGTGGCCGGTTGCGGCGGGCGCAATGCAACGTCGAGGCAGGATTCCACGCCCGCCACCGAGCCGTCGTGTTGGAGCACCAGCGGCTCGCCGGGATCGTTTGCGCTTGCCGTGAACGCCTCGCGAAAACCGGCTTCGGTTTCCGTGTCTCCACCGTACGTGCCGCTTGGCAGCAACAACGCCGCCCGGCGATGCCCCTTGCGCCAGAGCAGCGCCGCGGCGTGCCGGGCCGCTGCGCGATGGTCCACGTCCACCGACGGCAGTTCGATGCCCGCCGCGCACGTGCCCGCCAGCAGGCAGGGCCGTTGTTGCTCGACGAACCATCGCTGTATTCCCGCCGTCGACCGGAGCAGCACCCAGACCGCCGCCGGGCCGCGGGCAACGAGCGCGGCCAGCGCGCTGGCCGGCTGTGCTGCGAAACATTTCTGGCTCACGTGAAATTGCAGGTCGAATCCTTCCCGCGAGAGGTGCGCGCGCAGCAGGTCCGTCCAGCACAACACAAAGGGCGGCACGCTGCGCAGCGGCACCGGCGACAGCAGGCTGATGGTCTTCGCCCACGAACCGCTCGCAACGCAGCGGCGCGGCGCGAGGATGCGCCGGCGTTTGCCGTGCGCGACGTCCAGCCGTCCTTCGCGGCGGAGTTGTTCGAGCGCGCCGCGCATGGTGGGCCGGCTGACTTGAAACCGCTCGCACAACTCGCGTTCGCCCGGCAGGTGATCGCGCCACTGGCCCGCCTGCAACTCCTCGCGCAGGAGCTGGGCGGTCTGCAGCACGAGCGACACGCGTTGCGGGAGCGCGCGCCGGTGCGGCGCGTGATGTTTCCTGCTGGTCATGGCACCTGACCAGTAGCTTACGCTTGCGTGTGAGCCGCCGGCAATGGCAAAGTTGCGTCCATGACCAAATCCACCAACACACGATGCCGGCTCCCGCACAGCGAGTTGCTCCGGCTGAAACGATGGAACACACCCACCATTTACAACGGCTGGGAACAGATCACCCGGCACAACTCCGCCGCCGATGCGTTCAACCTCGAGGAAGTCCGCGATTTCATGCCGCACATGGGACCGATGGTCGGCTACGCCATCACTGTCGTCATCCAGCCCGGCAACCGCGAGCACGCCCCGCGCGCCGGTGAACTCTGGGGAAAATACCGGCGCTACGTCGCCAGTGAGCCGGGACCGAAGATCGTCGTCGTGCAGGACCTCGACAAGCCGCGGATGTTCGGAGCGTTCTGGGGCGAGGTCAACTCCAACACCCACCGCGCGCTCGGCTGCGTCGGCACGATCACCGATGGCGGCCTGCGCGACCTCGACGAGATGAACAACGCCGGCTTCAAGGCGCTGGCCCGGCGGACGTGTGTCGGCCATGCCTGTTCGATTCCGTTGCGCTGGGGCTGTGAGGTCGAAGTGTTCGGACGCAAGATTCAGCCTGGCCAACTCATCCACGCCGACAAGCACGGCTTCCTCGCCATCCCGTTCGGCGAAGAACGCGGGCTGCTCGAAGCCGCGACGTTCATGGACGCCAATGAATGCAACACCGTCATCCCCGCCGCGCGCGACATCGCCGGCCGCAGCAAGGAAGAGATTCTGAAGAACATGAAAGCCGCCGGCGCTGCGTTCGGCAAGGCCGCGCGCGCCAAGTTCCAACGAAAAGGCGAGTGGTAAGCAGAACGCCCACACTCACCACGACGGAGACTATTCCGGCCTTGGTTTCTGGCGTGGAGATTGTCACCGTGCTCTGGCCGTGTCAAACGCGGGAGAGAAGATGGAACCGCAAGCTGTGCTTGCTTGTTTGTCATTGGCATTGGACGCGGTCATGGCCATGACCGCGTCCGATGCCAGACAAGACCGGGAACAGTTGATTCCATCATTTTCCTTTTACCAGGGCGCGCACGGCGCTGAGGAATTTCTTGGCGGTCTTTTCCCAGGTGAATTGCCGCGCTTGTTGAAAACCGCGACTGCGCAGTTCGGCGCATAACGCAGCGTTCTTCTCCAGCGCCAGCAATCCTGCCCCAAAATCACGTTCGTCGTCGGGATTCACATAAAGCACCGCGTCCCCACACACCTCCGGGATCGCAGTGTCGCGCACTGCGATCACGGGGCACCCCAGCGACATCGCCTCCAGCGGCGGCAGGCCGAATCCTTCGTAGCGCGACGGATACACCAACGCCTTTGCCGTCCGGTATAACGCGCGCAGATCCTGGTCCGACACACAACCCAATTCCTCGACATAACCAGCCGCGACACCTTCTGTCACCATTTCCCGAAACCTGTTGGAATAGTAGTTCCTGGCTCCCGTCAGATGAAGTTTGCTGACAACCGCCCCTTGTCGGTGCAACACACCGAACACCCGCAGAAGCGGCTCCAGTCCTTTGCGGAAATCATAGCCGCCAACGTACAAAAAGAAGGGATGCTGCGGCGCCGGTGGTGGCGGTTCTGTAGCGGAGAGGGGGGAGAGAGGGGACGCCCACGGCATCACCACCGGTTCGGAACGCAACCGAAAATGCGCCGCGATCCGCCGTCGCGAATAGTCCGAGACGGTAATAACCAAGTCGGAAAGGTCCAAGTCGCGCTGTGTCCGCTCGCGGTACTTTTCTTCCGGAGACTGGGCGACATGTTCGAAATAGCCGGGAATGTCCAATGGAAGCACATCGTGCAGCGTCGTGATGATTGGCGTGCCCTGCCATTGCCTGCACACATCCCCATTGTGTGGGAAATGAACGGCGGTGGGGAGATGCTTCTGCAGCGCCGTCTTGAAAGCCCATTCACGCCAACTCATGTCTCCGTGGAAATACTTTCTCACAATACCCCGCCCCAACACCGAAGACATGCGATCCGGTTTCACACCGGCAGGGAGTTGGTTTTGTAAGGAGCGCCGATGAATGCAGATCACTTCCATGCTGGGTTCGAGTTGAAGAGCCGCCCGGTAAAGCCCTATGGTGGACGTCACAATTCCGCATTTGGGCGCCTCCATGATGGTGGCATCCAACACGATCTTCACAATAGCCTCCTATGCCTCAGTCGGCACCACACATTCTTATTCACCTGAACCCGGCCCCCTTCTCGTGAAGCGCATCGTATCAGGTTTCCAGGAAAAGACTGTCACTTGGTCCGTGGCCTGTCAAGCGTGCTTCCAACGGGTTAGGAAGATGTTTCCATTGCCGACAATGTTCCGCTCTGACGGGTTCGCGCTTGCATATCAACCGGGCAAAAGACAAACTGAGTCCTTCTTTTGCGACACTGATATGAATGACAGTTCGAGATCATCAGGCAGGGTGGTTTGCGGGCGGTTCTCGCTGGCGATGGGTGTGTTCGCCCTGTTGCTTTTGATGTTTCCGCGCGCTGCGTGCGCCACGAGCGTCGGCGTCGAGTGCGAGGAGTTTCAATTCTTCGGTGACTGGACGACCACCAGTTCGCGTCCGTCCGGCCACTCCGGCTCCGGTGCGCTCTTCAACGGCCCGACTGGCGCCAGACTCCCGGCGCTGACCGCCGTCAACATCCCGCGCGCCGGACAATACGCGCTTTGGGTGCGCGCCGCCGATTATCCCGACCAACAACCCGGCACGCGTCTCTTCAAGGTGTCCGTTGCCGGAACAATGACGGAACAGACGTTCGGCAAGTCGGGCAAGCCGGGCTACTCGTGGGAACGAGGCGACGAGTTCCAACTCGACGCCGGGCCGGTGTTGCTCGGCTTGCACGACATCGGGAAACCGTTTGCGCGGGCCGACGCGATTCTGTTGACCGACAACCTTTCGTTCACGCCGACCGGGCCGCTCGCGTTCCGTCGCGTCAAGCCGCTCGAACTGCCCGTGCCGCACGCTGGCAACCCGTTCCGCACCACAACCACCGGCACCGGCGACGCCGCGCTCGAAAACGAATTCCTCCGCATCGAATTCCGCAACGCCCGGCCGAGCGTCTTCTTTCGTCGCGACGGCCAATGGCAGGACGCCGGCGCCGATGCCGTGGCCGAGAGCTACGTGGTGGTCGGCGGCAAGCCGGTCGAGTTGAGTTACGCCGGTTTTTATCCGTCGTGGACCGGCGGCGAACTTCGTCCGTTCCGCGTCGGGACCTTTGAGACGCGCCTTGGCGGCAGCATGGCGATCTGGGAAGCGGGTCGCGCCGTTTGTTTTCAGCCGCGCGCCGTGGCGATGGAACAGGGCAAGGCAGTGCTTACGTTCCAGCCGAATGATGTCGGCGAACTGACCGCGACGTGGGAACTGCGTCCCGGCGAGCGGGCCGCGCGCGTCGAACTGGCGTTCCAGCCCGCGCGCACCGGCGCGTACTCACTCGGCTACCACGTCTTCAACGCGAAACCGCTGGCCGAGGTTGAGGAACTGTTACTGCCGATGATGTGGCACCGGAAACGGTTTCCGTCACGGCCGGTGGCGTTGCTGTCGCCGTTCACGCCGACGCCGGTTGCGTTGATGCAGGCCCGCGGCGTCTGGGGTGTGTGCGGCGATCCGTCGGAGATTCCGTTCGCGTGGCCGGACCGGCGCGACCCGCGGTTCGGTCTCACGCTGCGCAACGCCGCCGGCGAAGTCCAGCCGGCGATTTACGGGCCGGTGCCGGGGACGGAGCGGGCGAAATGCGAGGCAGGCGCAACGTTGCGGTTCAAGTTCCGCGTGCTGGCGCAGCCGGGCGACTGGTACGCCGGTTATCGGACGGCGGCGGACGAAGTCTTCCAGTTGAAAGATTACCGGAACAATTCCGGAACGCCGCTGACCGAGGCGGCGTTGAACATGATTGACCTCGTGATGGACGACAAGTTCGGCGGCTGGTGGGAGCGCCCGAAAGGCCCGTACCAGATCGAGACGCTCAACGGCGTGACGCACGCCTCGCCGCTGACGACGCTCTCGCTCTACTGGCTTACGGGCAACGAGGAACTGTACCGCCGGCGCGCGTTGCCGACGATGGAGTTCATGCTCTCGCGCAGCCACCCGCATTTCTCGCCCGAACCCGACAACACCGGCTCGAATTATCCCGCCGGCAACATGGGCGGGCCGGTGCGGATTTATGGGACAACGGCGTTCCTCGGTTTGTGGGAGTTGACGGGGCGGCGGACGGAGGCGTTCCGCGAGATCGCGTTGCCCGGCGACGGCGTCCGACTGACGACGGGTTACGGTCACGGCCAGGAGTTCGAGGAATGGCTGGCGCGCGGCAACATCAAGAAGGCGAAACAACTTGCCGACGAGTATCTAGCCAGGCACGTCACAACACCGCCGGCGGGCGAGATCAGCCCGCAGCCGTTTTTCAATGTCTCCTTCGTGCCGGACTGGGAAGGGTTGCTGCGGATGTACGAAGTCACCGGCGAGAAACGTTACCTCGACGGCGCGGTGCTCGGCGCGCGGCAATTGATGACGAGCGTCTGGACACAGCCGGTGATTCCGACGGGAGAAGTCAGCATCAGCGGCGTGGTGAGTTTGCCGGACCACATTTGGTGGAAAGGACCGGACAAATTCCGTCTCGGCTTTCCGCGTCGCGCGGGTGACGCGCCCGCGCACAGTGTGCCGGCATGGATTCCGTCGAATGTGGGCCTCAGCTTCGAGCAGCCGGTCACGTACAACCGTCGCGACACCGGCGGGGCGATGATCTACCAGTCGGCGTGGGCGCCGAACTTCCTGCGGCTGGCGGCGTACACGGGCGACAAGATGTTCGAGACCTACGCGCGCAACGCGGTGCTTGGCCGCTGGGCGAACTATCCCGGCTACTACTGCGTCGGGTTCACCGATCTGCCGCTCAATCCGCGCTACCCGTACGTCGGCCCCGATCTGTCGTGCATCTACTACCATCACATCCTGCCCCACTTGTCGTGGACGATTGATTACCTTGTCGCCGAGGCGGCGTTGTTGTCGGGCGGCAAGATTTCGTTCCCGAGCCAGCGCCAGCACGGCTACGTCTGGTTCGACAGCCGGGTGTACGGCCACGCGCCGGGGAAGGTGTTCGACGCCGAGGGCGCGCGGCTCTTGTTCCGTCGCGGTGCCGTCAAGCTCGACAACCCGGCGATCAACTACTTGCTCGCCCACACCGGCAAGCAGCTTCTCGTCATCCTGATGAACGAGAGCAACCGCGACGAGAAGGTGAGAGTCGAATGTCTGCTCGGCCGCAAACGCAGTCTGACGCGCACCGTTGGGGCGCGCAAGCTGGAGGTGCTGACGTTTGATGGCGTGACGCTCCCTTTGCCGTCGTGCGATGTGTCGCCCGCTCCGAAACCTGGCCATGCGGTTGTGGCAACCACCTTGAAGGGCGTCGAGGCGCGCGCGGCGGCGATTCAAGCGAAGCCGGGAGCGTGGGACGCTTATGTGTGGTGCACGGCGTTGCCGAAGCAGGCCCGGAAGGTGACGTTCCATTACCAACTCGACGGCCAGTGGCGGAAGACGGAGGACGCTGAGTATCCATTTGAGACGACCGTTTCGGTTGCTGACGCCACGAAGCCGTTGCGGTTCCGCATCGAAGGCACCGGATCCGACGGCGTGACGTTCAGCAGTCCTGAAGCCGTTATCGGGGGCGAGGCGCCATGACGCGAAGGCTCGACTACTTGGCCAGCCAGAGCATGCGGGCGCCGACAGTGATCATGACGACGGCGAACAGCCGCGTCAGCAGCACGTTGGAGAGTTGACGAAGCCAGTCGGCGGCAAACCACGCCACCACCGCCGCGCTCAGCGCGACCGGCACAGCGATCTTCCAGTCCACGAGTTGATTGCCGGTGTTCCGGATCGAGGCTGCCAGCGAGGTCAGGATGATCGCCGCCAACGACGTGGCCACGGCGTTCTTCTGCGGCATGTCGAAAAGAAACACAAACGCCGGCACCAGGATGATGCCGCCGCCAACCCCGCAGAGCGCCGCCACGCCGCCGCTGACGATACCGGCCAGCACACACAAGAGAATGTTTTGCATGGCCGCAGTGTAGCGCATTTTTTCCGCGAAACAGAAGAAAAGTTCACCGGCAAAACGGCCTTGACGGAGAGCGTATGGCGCGCTCATTGTGGGCGGCATGAAACGCATTGATGGCCGTCGCCCGAACCAGATTCGTCCCGTCGTCATCCATCCTCATTACGTCAGCGCCCCGGCGGGGTCGGCGTTGATCGAGATGGGGCAGACGCGCGTGCTGTGCGCCGCGTCCGTCGAGGAAGGCGTGCCGCGTTGGATGCGCGAGCAGAAAAAACCCGGCGGCTGGGTGACGGCCGAGTATTCGATGTTGCCGTACGCCTCGTCGCCGCGCAAACAACGCGAGGTCGTGCGCGGCTTTCCCGAAGGCCGCACGCAGGAAATCCAGCGGCTCATCGGCCGCTCGTTGCGTGCCGTGACGAACATGGAGAAACTCGGCGCGCGCACGGTCTGGGTGGACTGCGACGTGTTGCAGGCCGACGGCGGCACGCGCACGGCGGCGGTCACGGGCGCCTACGTGGCGCTGGCGCTGGCGTTGCAGAAACTGCAGGCCGGCGGGATGCTGGCGGAGTCGCCGTTGACGGCGGCTGTGGCGGCGGTCAGCGTGGGCGTTGTCGAGGGAGAGGCGCTCTTGGATCTTTGCTACGTCGAGGACGTGGCGGCCACGGTGGACATGAACGTGGTGATGACGGATCGCGGCGAGTTCGTGGAGGTGCAGGGCACCGGCGAACAGGCGCCGTTCACGACGCAGGAATTGTCGCGTTTATTGAAGCTGGCGGAAAAGGGAACAACCGAGTTGTTCCGTGCGCAGCAACAAGCGCTGCACTGAACTGAACCGTCAGCCGAGATACGCCGCCAGTTTTTTCTGGATGTCTTTCTTGCTGAGCAGCCCGACCATCTGTTCCTTGACGACGCCGCCTTGGAAGATCAGCAACGTCGGGATGGCGCGGATGCCGAACTTGCCGGCCAAATCGGGGCTGTCATCCACGTTGAGCTTGGCGATCTTGACCTTGCCGGTTTGTTCGTCCGCAATCTGATCGAGCACGGGCGCGATCATCTTGCAGGGGCCGCACCATTCCGCCCAGAAATCCACCAACACCGGCACGGCCGATTTGACAACTTCTGTGTCGAAGTTTGCACTGGATAAAGTGACAACATTTGCGCTAGCCATTAATCACCTCTGTTTGACAGGTCAAGTCCGTCTTACTTGTAAACCGCAAAAGCCAGATAGGCCAACACGCCCGCCGCCGCTGCTGTTGCCAGCAGCGACAACACAACGTCCACCGCGCTCGAAGGGGTTTCGTACCGCACCGGCCCCGCCGTTGGCGTAACGGACGGCATCGCCGGCGCCGGCTCGACCGAGACGGCTCCGGATTCCTCGACTTTCAGTTTGACCGTCGGACGCGGCATTTCCGGCACCTGCGCGCGGGCGGCAGGCGTCGTCGTCGCTGTCGGAGCGGGCGCCGTGGGAATCGGCTCGCGGCGCAACCGCACTGTTGGGCGCGGCATATCGGGCATCGCCGGTTTCGCGGAGGGCACGGCCACGCGCGACGTGTCTTTTTTGGGATCGCCCGGCATGCCCATCATGGCGGTTTCCTTCTTTGTCTGGTCGGCGCTCATTGCCGCGGTGTCCCGCTTGGCAGGCTGCGTGCCGGCCGGCAAATTGATGCGAACGGTATCTTTCTTGGACTCTTCATCGGGAACGATATTGGGGTCTGCCATGGTTTGCTCTCCGCAGTTGTTGTTTTGCGGTGCGCAACATACGCTGTCCCGCCCCCGCATGTCAACGCTTCATTGCATTCATTCATTGCAATCGGGCTAAACAGCAGCATTGCCTTCCCTGCGGCATTGTGGATATAATCAGCGCCATGATCTTGCGATGGATGCTGGCGCTGTTGGTCGCGGCGAACGCGGCGGCCGACAACATCGAGTCGTTGCGGAAGAAAGCCGAGGCGGGCGATGCGGCGGCCCAGTGCGACCTCGGTTACGCCTACGAGAAAGGCAACGGCGTGCCCGTGGATTACAAGACCGCGCTCGAATGGTACCGCAAAGCCGCCGCCCAAAACCTGCCGGTTGGTTTGAACAACGTCGGCGCGATGTACGCGGGCGGGTTGGGTGTGCCAAAGGACGAGGCAGAAGCGGTAAAATGGTACCGCAAGGCCGCCAATCTCGGCTCCGAATTTGCGCAAAATAATCTCGGCATCATGTTGATGGAGGGGCGCGGCGTGCCGAAAGATCTGGCCGAAGCGTACAAGTGGTTTTACATCTCCGCGCGGCTCGGCCATCAACCGGCGCGCCCGAATGCCGAGAAGACCGGAGCGCGGCTGACTGTGGCGGAAAAAGAACAGGCGCAACGCGCCGGCGACGAGTTTCTGAAAGGACACAAGGCCGCGCGCCTGGAGATGGGCACGGGCTTTTTCATCACGACCGACGGCTACATCCTCACCTGCCAGCACTGCATCAAGGACGCCGTTCGCATCACGGTGCGGCTGGGCGCGGAAACGATGTTGGCCGCGTTGGTCAAGGCGGATGTCGTGAATGACCTGGCGTTGTTGAAGGTCAGCGGCAGGTTCCGTCCGCTGCCGCTGGCCAGCAGCCGCGACGTGCGGCTCGGCGAACCGGTGTTCACCGTCGGGTTTCCCAGTCCGAACCTGATGGGCGTTTCGCCGAAGCTCACGGATGGAACAGTCAACTCGCTGGCCGGCGAACTCGACGACCCGCGTTACTTCCAAGTCAACGCCGCCATCCAGCCCGGCAACTCCGGCGGGCCGCTCGTCAACTCACGCGGCAGCGTCATCGGCGTGCTGGCGCGCACCTACAGCAACCTGCGCACAGCGGAGCGGATTGGTGGCGTGGTGCCGCAAAACGTAAATTACGCCGTCAAATCCAGCTACGCGCTCGCGTTTTTGGAATCGGCGCCCGATGCGCTCGGCAAACTCGCAGCGCCGCGTTTCGGCTCGAAGCGCCGGCTGGAAGAACTCGCACAATCAACACAGGACGCCGTCGTCCTGATCACCGCTGAATAAGGAGAATCCCATGAAGATAACGATCCTCATTCTGTTCGCTGGCGCGCTCACGGTGGCCGCAATCGAACGATGTTTCATCTCGGACGGCGCGAAGCTGGAGAACGTCGCCAGCAACTACAAATTCACCGAAGGCCCGGCCTGCGATGCCGCCGGCAATGTGTTTTTCACCGACCAGCCGAATGATCGCATCGTGAAATGGAATGCTGCCAACGGCAAGCTCACGAAGTTCAAAAGCCCATGCGGACGCTCGAACGGCCTCTGCTTCGACAAGGATGGCAACCTCTGGGCGTGCGCCGACGACAAGAACGAACTCTGGCGCATCGCTCCGAACGGCAAGGTCACCGTCGTCGTGAAAGATTATCAGGGCAAAAAGCTCAACGGTCCCAACGACCTCTGGATCCGGCCCGATGGCGGCCTTTATTTCACCGACCCGTTCTACAAGCGCTCGTTCTGGGACCGCGGCCCGATGGAACAGGACGGCCAGCATGTCTATTATCTCGCGCCCGACCACAAGACGCTCACGCGCGTCGCCACCGACCTGCAACAACCAAACGGCGTCATCGGCACGCCCGATGGCAAAACGCTGTACGTGGCCGACATTCGGGCGAAAAAGACTTACGCCTACGACATCCAGCCAGACGGTTCGCTGGCGAACAAACGCTTGTTCTGCGGGCACGGCTCCGACGGCATGACCATTGACAACCGGGGCAACGTCTATCTGACCGGCAAAGGCGTGTTGGTGTTCAACAAGGACGGCAAACAAATCGCCCACATCGAAGTGTCCGAGCCGTGGACGGCCAATGTTTGTTTTGGCGGCAAGGACCGTCGCACCCTGTTCATCACCGCCGGCAAAAGCATTTACACGCTGCGCATGTGCGTCACCGGTGTCGGCAGCCAATGAGCGAAGGTTGGAAGGAAACATCGGCCATGAACACGATACGCAAATGTTTTCGAGACGGCGGATTCAAATGGATGATGTTGCTCAGTTTCTTGACGGCTGCAAGCTGCGGACGAAACGAGGCGCCGAAGCCGGCGAGCAGCGGCGAGCCGTTGACGGCGGTGATCGCAGCGGCGCCGGGCAAGGGGACGGAGTCGGAGGAAAAGGTGTATCGGTCGTTTCGCTACCATGTTGTCGGGCCGGCGGATCATCGAGTGAACATCTGGGCGGAATGCTGGCGGGACGGCAAGCTGGATGCGTTGTCGCCACTAACGCGGGGGCGGTGGTGTGTGCCGGCCCGCGGGAAGGGGTTAGACGGGTATTTCGAGTACAAACTCGTGGACGGGAAAACACTCGGCGCCAAGGGCGCCGGGGCGGTTCGTTGGGAGTGGGATGAGGACTGGCAACTTGACCGGGTCAAAGGGGGCGACTGGGTGAACGATCCGTTTGCAGGTCTGGCGACAAGTTCCACATGGGACGCGAAGAAACGCTGGACGCCAACCGTCGGGCAGACCTGCACGCTGCTGGTTCTCCGGGGCGACAAGCAAAACGTGCTTTCGCCCGACAGCACCGATGAGGAACTGGCCCGGCGCAGCAACACCTGCCTCCTGTTGAGAGCGCGTTTCGAGGCGACAAAGCCCGCCGAGCAGCTAGATTCGCTGCGTTTGGGCGGGCTGGATGTTCAGAGTGTCTTTATGAAGACACCGTGAACTGTGACAATGACATCAAAGTCGCGGAGTTGATTACCGCGCCGCTGCTAATGCCTTGAATTTCTGGAGTCCCTCCCACGCGAGGCGTTGGAGGTCAGCGCGATCCTTCGCGGAGAAGACGCGAGTAATCGGGGCGCCGTCACGATCCTTGTCCTTCTCTCGGTCATTGAAGAATCGGATGTCTGTCACTTTGTCCACCGGCAATCCTTCGGGACTGCGATTGAACAGCGCGCCGTAAAACGTGCAGGCGGTCAAGTAGGCCATTGTCTGGTTGAGGTGCGCGTCATTGAGAAATCGCAGCGTAAAGTCGGGGCGAACTGTCTGGCAATGCAGCGCCACCACCGCCATCGGCACGACCGTGGCATCAATCCGCCTGGCCAGCGCAGCAATCGCCCGCTCCTTTGCCAGCACCGGGACCGCGTCGGGCGGGGTTGTCAGCGGCTTGTCATTTTGTGTGGTTGGGGTGGTCTCGTACAACACCACGCGCGCGCCTTGTGCTCGGATCAGTTCGGCGAATTTCGGGGCGTACTCAATGTACGGAGATTGCTCGCCCATCGTGTCATCGCGGTACGATTGCAACACCACGATGTCCCACTTGCGCCGCGGCTTGTCCAGCGACTTGACCAGTTCCAGATGCCGCTTCAATGCTCCCGGCGCGTACCGGTCTTTCGGGTCTTTTTTGATGGCGGCGCGCAACGATTGGATCGTGGCCTGTTCCTCCTCGGCGGTAAGACTCGCCAGCTTGACGAAGTTCTGGGTGCCGAGTCGCCAATGGTCTTTGAGCGTGCGACCGCCGTAAATCACGGTGCTGACGTCAAACGCCAGCCCCGGCTGCCCGGCTTCGGCCATCGCTTTCACAAGCTGCGGAAGATCATGACGGGCGGTGTAACTGTTCCCGACGAACAACACATTGAGCGACTGCTCCTTGGCGGCCCAAGCGATTGTCGGGCACAGGCAGGTGAAGAGCCAAAGGATGGCGATCACGCTTTTCAACAGACCGGAATGAGAAGATTGGATTGTCATGAGTTTATGGACGAAGACCCTACCGTTTCCGTGGATCCTGTTCAATCGGGGAATCAACAAAAATCCCTGTGGGCATGGGTTGACAATCGGCCTAGGATTGTTAGGATGACCGACCTTTCAAGGAAAACGAAATCATGAAACGAACCTATCAACCATCGAAACGCCGCCGGAAACGCCGTTGCGGCTTCCTCGGCCGCAACCGCACCAAGGGCGGTCGTGCCGTCCTCCGCAACCGCCGCCGCGTCGGACGCAAGAAGCTGACACAGGTCTGAAGTTGCATGGAGCACGCACATTCACCAAGGCCGACCGGCTCCAGCGCGGCTGGCAGTTTCGCCGCGTCTATGACGAAGGCCGCTGCGCCAAGGGCCGGCTGCTGGTCGTCTATGCGCTCGACGCGCCGGAGGAACCGCGCCGGGTCGGCGTGGTGACCAGCCGCCGCGTCGGCAACGCCGTCACGCGCAACCGCGGCCGGCGCCTGCTGCGCGAAGCGTATCGCCTCCACAAACACGAACTTCCCGAACACCTACAACTCGTCATGGTCGCCCGCACCGCCATCAGCCACAAGAAACTCCGCGACGTTGAAACGGAGATGCTCTTGCTGTGGCGCTCGGCCGGCCTGCTTCCCTCCACATGATCCGACAACTCCTACTGCTGTTAATCCGCGCCTACCAGCTTACGCTGTCGTTGCTGGTCGGGCCGTGCTGCCGGTTTCATCCGAGCTGCTCGCAGTACGCGGCCGAGGCCATCGCCAAACACGGCGCTGCCCGCGGCGCGTGGCTGGCGGCGCGGCGCGTGGGGCGTTGTCATCCGTGGCACGAAGGCGGGTTCGACCCGGTACCTGAACCATGATGGATAAACGCACACTTCTCGTGATGGCCGCCTGCATGCTGGCCTTGTTCGGCCTGCAATTTCTGGCGAACAAACTCTTTCCGCCAGTCCCCAAACGCCCGACGGCCGCCGCCGCTGTTCCTGCCGTCGCGGCCAGCAACGTCGTGGCCGAAGTCATTGCGCCGGCCCCGACCAATGTCCCGCCACCGTCGGTGGAACGGCCCGCCGAGGAGATTTTGGCGTTGAACAACGAGTTCATCCGGGTCGTGTTCACAAGCTGGGGCGGCGGCATCCGCAGCGTCGAACTGCTCAAGCACAACGCAAACGGGCACGGCCATATCACGCTGAACCAGGACGCGCCCGTGGCGGCGCTGGCGCTGACCGGTCTGCCGGGCGCTGACACCAACGCGGTGTTCACGCTGGAAAAGGAAGGCCGAAACACCGTGGTGATGCGCGCGGGTAACGTGACGAAGACGGTCACGCTCGGCACGGATTACGTCCTGACCGGCACAATCGAGTACGAGCGGGCGCCCGCCATCGGCGTCGTGGTCGGCACGGCGCGCTCGACGCACATTCAGGAAGCGCCGTTGTATCTGAACGCCGACTGGCAGGATGGCCCGAAATGGTCGAACCGCGACCTGAGCGTGGTGACCAAACGCGCGGCAAAAGACCAGAATCGCGAACTGATTCAGGCGCGTTGGGTGGCGGTGAAGAGCCAGTATTTTGCGATAGTGTTGACCGGCAACACCAACACCACATCGGTCACATACCAGCCAGTCACATTGCCGCCGTCGCCGGACTGGACGGCCAAGGAGCCGCCTCAAGGCGTGATGGCGGTGGCCGAATGGCCCGGTGGGGGCGGAACATTCAGTTTTAATTGTTACGTTGGCCCGAAAGAATTTGAGCGGCTCGCCGCGCTAGGTCATGGCCAGTTGGAAGTGATGGATTTCGGGTCGTGGATGGACGGCTACACGGGGATCTTCGGGCTGGCGTTGTTCAAGGGCATGGTCTGGTGCCACAAGCTGGTTCCGAACTACGGCGTGGCCATCATCCTGGTCACGATCTTGTTGAAGATCATCTTCTGGCCCATCCAGGCCAAGAGCATCAAGTCCATGAAGGACATGCAGAAGTTCCAGCCGCAGATGCAAAAGGTCCGGGAGAAGTACAAGGACGACCAGCAGCGGATGAACCAGGAGATGATGAAGCTCTACAAGGAGCACAAGATCAACCCGGTTTCCGGATGTCTCCCGATGTTGGTGCAGTTGCCGGTGCTGATCGCGTTTTACAAGGTGCTCTCCAACGCCGCCGAATTGCGCGGCGTCGCCTTCCTCTGGATCAAGGACCTGTCGTTGCCGGACACGGTCGCCACGGTGTTCGGTTTCCCGCTCAACCCGCTGCCGCTGTTGATGACCGCCAGCACCATCTGGCAGCAGAAAATCACGCCGACCACCGGCGATTCCCAGCAGCAAAAGATGATGATGTTCATGCCGTTGATCATGCTGATCTTCTTCTACAACATGGCCTCGGGCCTGGTGTTGTACTGGACCGCGCAACAATTCCTTTCCATCGCGCAGCAATGGTGGAGCATGCGCAAACCCGAGCCGGCAAAATAAATTTTTCCATGGACAACCCAGCCTCTCCCGCCACAACCCCCATAACCCTCGATGCGCGAATCGTGCTCCAAACCATGCTCGACCATCTGGGCCTCCAGACCAAGGTGGATCAGTTCACGCAGGACGACGCGCCGCTGTTGCACATCGCCACCGCCGATCCCGACCGGCTCATCGGGCGCAACGGCCAGACGCTCGACCAGTTGCAGTTCCTCCTGAACCGCATCCTGCAACGCGCCAATCCCGACGCGCCGCGCGTCATCGTGGATTGCGAACGCTACCGGGAACGCGAGCGCGATGAACTGATCAAGAAAGCCCTCGATGCGGTGGACCGGGTCCGCCGGTGGGGCGACTCGGTGACCATCGGCCCGTACAGCCCGTTCGATCGGCGGATCATTCACCGCCACATCGAGCGCGACCCCGAATTGGAAGCTGTCAGCGAAGGAAACGAAGACGAAGGCGGCCGCAAACGAATGATCATCCGCGCCAAGTCGAAATAAGCGGCACCAGCGCCGCGCGCAGCCGCTCCACCGGCAGCCCCATCACATTCGTGAAACTGCCCTCGATCCGTTCAATGATCGTGTCGCCGTGTTCCTGCGCCGCGTAGGCGCCCGCCTTGTCCAGCGGGTTCACCTTCAAGAAATACGCGGCAATCTCCCCGGCGGTAAACGGTTTCATCCAAACCAGCGTCCGCTCGCAAAAAGAAATCTCCAAACCCCGCGACGCATGGACCAGGCAGACCCCGGTGAACACTTCATGCGCCCGGCCCGCCAGCCGGCCCAGCATCCGCACGGCCTCCGCCATGTCGCGCGGCTTGCCGTGCACCACGCCGTCGAGCACCACGATGGTGTCGGCGCCCAGCACCAACGCCTCGCGGCGCCGTCCCGCCACCGCGCGCGCTTTGCGCTGGGCGTTGTGCGACGCCAGCGCCTCCGGGGCCAAACCCGATTCCAGTTCTTCCACGCCGTCAGGCCGGATGACGGTGAAAGCCAATCCCATCTCGCGCAGCAACAACTCGCGCCGCGGCGACGCGCTGGCCAGAATCAAGGTTGGTTTTGTTCCTGACATGATTGGCGGCGCAGTATGCCGACAACCTCCTGTCGTGACAACCGCCAAAAGAGGCGTACACTATCCCCAACGGAACAGGCCATGAAACAACAACACATTGCCATCGTGACAGTCGCCATCCTCGCGTTGGTTCCCGGTGCGCGCGGCCTGTCGCCACTCGTTCCCGTCTCGGCCGAGACGCGCGTCACCACCAATGCCGACGCCAGCGTCACCGCGCAGACCGTCGAGCGCATCCAACTCCACGACGGACAAACGACAGACTGGCGCAACATCACCAGCGTGACGCGCCCCACGAAGACCGGCGGGTCCGAAACGACCGAAACAATTGTCGAACACGCGGCGCGACCGCAACTGAGCCAAACCATCCAGCGCACCACCCATCGCGAAAAAACCGGCGCCGGCGAAACCGTTCGCATCAACGAAATCACCCGCAACGCCTTCGGCAAGGAAACCGGCCAACGCGTCGTGGAAGAAACCGCCACGCGAGAATCCGACGGCGCCACCAGCGTCCGCATCGTCGAGCAAGCCACCAATCCGCGCGGTCAACTCGCCGTCGAACGCGAAGAACAGCGCCACATCCGCGAACTCAGCCCCTCGCGAAACGTCATCGAAAGCCAGATTCGCACCTACGATCATCTGCGCGGACGGTTTGACGTAACGGCAGTGCAGAACACCGAGGTCCGCAAACAAGGCGACACGACGCACGCCGAGAGCGTCATTCGACGGACCACCGGCGGCCAGGACCGCATCGTGGGCCGCGTGCTGACGACCGAAACGAAAACAGATGACGGCGCCGCGCAGCGCGAAATTGTCGAGTACGGACAAGGTCTCCACGACAAATTCAGCTACCGGCCCACCGGTGAATTGAAACCGCAGCGCAAAATTGTCGAACGAACGGTCCAGAAACCCGATGGCACCGTTGCCTTGAAACGGGAAGTTTTCCGGTACGATGTCAACGGCGACTGGAAACCCGCTCCCCACAACTGGGTCGGCGACCAGCCATAAGCAACCGTTACCGAGAATGAATCCATGAATCCTGAGTTAAAAATGTTTTGTTGGAGCCTTTGGGTGGTTGCGTTGTTGTGTTGCGCCGGTTGCAAGCCGCAAGACGCCTCCCCCAAGGCGCCCGAACCGAAAGCGGTCAGTTCAGCCCCCGAAGAAGAATGGCGGAAACGCGGGGCCGAAATGGGCGCCAAAATGCGTCAAGGCTTGACCGATCAGGAAGTGGAACAATTGCTCGGCAAACCCACCCGTCAGCGCACCGTGCTCAGCGCCGGCCAATCCATCACCACCTGGGCCTATCAACTCTCCAACAACGCCTACTTCGTGGTTCGATTTGGCCGAGACGATCGCGCGCTCTCCTGGGATATCACCTCGTCCTTGCGTGTGAAGTGAAACGCGCCATCGAACACCTCTACATCCACGTCCCGTTTTGCGCCGCCAAGTGCCGCTACTGCGCCTTCCACTCCCACCCCGGCACCGAAGCTGAGATGACCGACTACGTCGAGTCCATCCGCCGCGACCTCGCCGCGGGCCCGCCGCTTCAACTCCAAACCATCTTCGTCGGTGGCGGTACCCCGAGCATCCTGCCGACTGCTCGCTGGCAACAACTCCTCACCTCCATTTCTCCATTCCTCCATCCCTCCAATTCCTCCGAGTTCACCATCGAATGCAATCCCGCCACCGTTGATGCCGAAAAGGCCGCGCTCTGGCAACGCGCCGGCGTGAACCGACTTTCGCTTGGTGTCCAATCCTTCGACGACGACATGCTCGCCGTGCTGGGCCGCATCCACAACGCCGCGCAAGCAGCCGACACGTTTCATCTTTTGCGCGACGCCGGCTTCGCCAACCTCAACCTCGACCTCATGTTCGGCCTGCCCGGCCAGACGATGTCGCAATGGCGCGCTACGCTCGACCGCGCTCTCACTCTCGCCCCCGAACACATCTCCGCCTACAGCCTGACGCTGGAGGAAGAAACTGCGTTTTGGGGGCGCGTCACGCTCGACGAAGAACTCCAGTGGGTGATGTACGAGCAGCTCATGGAGATGCTCACCACCGCCGGATATCATCACTACGAGATCAGCAACTTCGCCAAGCCCGGCCGCGAATGTGTTCACAACCTCGCCTACTGGCAAGGCAAAGACTACCTCGGCCTCGGCCCCAGTGCCGTCTCCACCATCGGCCTGCGCCGGTGGACCGAAGGCGGCGACGAGGAACAACTCACCGAAGAAATCAAACGCATCGAACGAATCGCGTTCGGTTTGCGAATGCTCGACGGCATCCCCGCCGAGTTGGTGAAAGACCGCGACATCTCCCATCTGCTCGCCGACGGACTCGTCCGCTGGTCCGGCGACCGCCTTCAACTCACCCATCGCGGCCTTCGCTACGCCGACACCGTCGCCGCCGAATTTGTCTGACGAAAAACAACCGTTCGTGGTAACTTCGGCCTCCATGAAAGTCATAGCCCTGTTGTCTCTGCTTCTGGTCGCGGCGCATGGCGCTGATGGCGTCAAAGAATACCGCGACCTCCCGTATGTCACCAACGGACACGAGCGGCACAAGCTCGACCTGTTCCTGCCGGAAAAAGCCGCGGGGCCGTTGCCGCTCATCATTTGGGTCCACGGCGGCGGCTGGCAGAACGGCAGCAAGGAAGGCTGTCCGCCGTTGCGTAACGGCTACGCCGGACGCGGCTACGCGGTGGCGAGCATCAACTACCGGTTGAGCGGCCACGCGGTCTTCCCGGCGCAGATCGAGGATTGCAAGGCTGCCGTCCGCTGGTTGCGCGCGCACGCGAAGCAATACGGCCTGAACCCTGACCGCTTCGGTGTTTGGGGCAGTTCGGCGGGCGGACATCTCGTGGCGTTGCTCGGCACCACCGGCGACGTGAAGGCTTTTGATGTCGGCGAGAACCTTCATGTGTCCAGCCGCGTGCAGGCCGTGTGCGACTACTATGGGCCGACCGATTTCACGGTGTTCGTCACCACGCCGGGGTACGAGCGGCACGCGAACGCGGATTCGCCGGAGGGCAAACTCCTCGGCGGCGCGGTCATGCAGAACAAAGAAAAAGCCGCGCGCGCGAACCCCATCACCTTTGTCAGCAAAGATGATCCGCCGTTCCTCATCGTGCACGGGGACAAAGACGGCACGGTGCCGATCAACCAAAGCCAGTTGCTCTTCGAAGCGCTCAAGAAAACCGGCGTCAGCGTTCATTTCCACACCATCAAAGGCGCAGGACACGGACAAGGTTTTGGCGGGCGGGAGATCGAAGAGATGGTCAGCGGTTTCTTTGACCGCCACCTCAAGAGCAACGTCGCCCCGGCGGTCGTCGCAAAACAAACCGAGAGCGTTGCCAGCGCCCTGCCGCCTGCCGGCGCAGGCAAAGCGCCCCGTGGCAAGTTCAAAGCGTTGCCGCAGCCCCCGTCATCATCCGCCCCGACCATGCCAACCGGCCTGCTCTACTTCGCCTCGTATCAACAGCGCGATAATCCTGCCCCGGCAAGCAACCCGCACATCCTCGGCGCGTTGTTCACCATCTACTGGAGCGATGTCGAGAAACGCGAAGGCGTCTTCGACTGGAGCGCGCTCGACCGACGCATCGCCACGTGGACCGGCGCGGGCAAGAAGGTCGCGCTGCGCATCATGTGGTCGTCAAGCGGCAACTGGCCGGAGCCGGCGGCCAAGCATCCCACACCGGAGTTCGTCCTGAAAGCCGGCGCAGTCACGGTCCGCTCGGAATCGTCGAAGACCGACGTCCCGTTGTTCTGGGACCCGATCTACCGCAAACACGCCAACCGTTTCCTGCGGGAAGTCGCGCGCAAATTCGACGGCGACCCGAACGTGCTCTTCGTGGACGTGACGCCGGGCGCGGAAACGAACCCGTATCGGTTCCGCCGTATCAACGTTGCGGAACCGGGCTTCAAGCAACTCTTCCTCGGCGCCAAAGCCAGTGATGGCCGCAAGTATTCGCACGAACTTTGGCTCGCGACGGTGAAACAAGGCGTGGACGACGCGGTGGCCGCGTTCAAGAAAACGCCGCTGCTCGTCACGCTTAACATCGGCAGCCTCGACGGTCCGGAACAGTTCCAAGCCATCGGCGAGCACTGCGTCACTCGCGGCTGCTACGTCGGACAGAACGGACTGAACGCGCGCAGTTACGACGCCGACAGCCCGCGCAAAGCCGCCTTCCAGCGCTGGAACGCCAAGACGCGGTTCTATTTCGAAATGGTGGACGCCTCCGGCGGAGGCACTGGTTCACTCATGGATGTGATGAAAGCCGCCGAGCGCATCGGCTGCCATTATCTCGGCGTCTATGCCGTGGATGTCTTGCGCGGAACAAAAGGCCAGCCAAGCTACGATCCGGCATTTGAAACTGCTTTGGCTTACGGAGCAAAGGTCATTGGCAAGACGACTGCGACAACCGGCCCGAAAAACTTCACACTCGACGGCGAACGCTGGACGTATCGGGACGGCGGTTTCGAGATGAGCGGCATCCTGTTGAAGCCCGATGGCAAAGGCCCGTTCCCCGCCGTGCTCATCAGCCACGGGCTCGGCGGCAGTGCAGAAAGTTTCGGAATGCAGAAGGCGCGCGAGTTCGTGAAGTGGGGCATGGTCTGCATCGCGCCGAACTACACGCACAACCGTGGCGCTCGTGGCGGACAACGACCGACCGATTATGGCGCGAGCGAGGAAAATCTGCGCCGCGCGAAAACCTGCGTGGGAATCCTGCACAGTTTACCGGAAGTGGACAGGCAACGCATCGCCGCCTACGGCCACAGCATGGGTGGATTCGTCACCATCGGCCTCGCGGCGACGGCGCCCGACCTCTTGAAAGCGGCTGCCATCACCGGCAGTGGTGTGTCTCCCCGCACGGGATTCCCCGCGCCGGCGGTTGAACTCGCGTCCAAAATCCGCGCGCCTTTTCTCATCCTGCACGGTGGCAACGACCCCGTTGTGCGCCCGGAACAATCCACCTCGTTGAAAGACGCGCTCGACCGCAACCGCGTCCCGAACGACCGGCGAGTCTTCGATGGCGAAGGCCATCCGATTGATCAGTCCAAGCGTGACGAAGTTTTCGGACTGATCCGTCAATGGTTCAGTAAACACGGGTTGTTGAAGCCGAAGTAATGGATAATACGAACATGAAAAACAAAACGTCACAACGAACCCACAGCGCTTGCTTGCTGATTATGCTCCTGCTTCTCGCGCCGGTCCGCGCCGACGAACCTGTGCCGACGCGCCCGTTGCGCGACCTGAACAAGAGCTACTTCCCCTTCACGCCAGTGAATAACCGGGCCGCGTGGGAAACACGACGCGAGGAGGTGCGGAACCGCGTGCTGCTGGCATCGGGTCTGTTGCCGATGCCAGAACGGACGCCGTTACGCGCGGTGATCCACGGACGGATCGAGCGCGACGATTACACCGTGGAGAAGGTATTCTTCGAGTCGTTGCCGGGACACTTCGTGACGGGCAACCTGTATCTGCCAAAGAAACGCAGCGGCAAAATCCCCGGCATCATCTGCCCGCACGGCCACTGGCCGAACGGACGTTTCATGGACAACAAGGCCGGCGTGAAGAAGCAGTTCGACATGGGTGCGGAGACGTTCGAGAATGCAGCGCGCTCGCCGTTGCAGGCGCGTTGTGTGCAGCTCGCGCGCATGGGCTGCGCGGTGTTCTTCTACGACATGCTCGGCTACGCCGACAGCGTGCAGTTCTGCGACGCCAACGGCAAGGTACTGCACCGGCACGGCCCGCAGGAGAAAGGGTTCCTCAGCGCGGAGGCGGAACTGAACCTCTGCGGCTACTTTCCACTCCAGACGTGGAACAGCGTGCGCGCCCTCGATTTCATCACGTCGCTGCCGTTCGTGGACAAATCGCGCATCGGCTGCACCGGCGCCAGCGGCGGCGGCACGCAAACGATGATCATCAGCGGCATTGACGACCGCGTGAAAGCGGCGTTTCCGTGCGTCATGGTCAGCACCGCGATGCAGGGCGGTTGCACGTGCGAGAATTCACACTACCTGCGCATCGGCATGGGCAACATTGACATCGCCGCGCTCACCGCACCGCGTCCGCAGGGCCTGACCGCCGCGGACGACTGGACGAAGGAGTTGGAGACAAAAGGTTTTCCCGACCTGAAAAACCTCTACACGATGCTCGGCGTGGGCGACCGCGTTGAGGCTCACTTCGACATCAAGTTCCCGCATAACTACAACGCCGTCTCCCGCGCGCACATGTATCGGTTCTTCAACAAGCACCTCAAGCTCGGTCTCAGCGACGCCCAGCTTGCCGAGCGCGACTTCGTGTTCTCCACACAGCAGGAATTGAGCGTGTGGGACGACAAACATCCCGCGCCGAGCGGCGACAACGTCGGCACGCCGCACGAGGTTGCCGTCATCAAATGGTTCAGGCAGCAGAAGGTTCCATCCGCAGCGCGGCGCACCGCCTGGCAACTCATGCTCGACTGCAAGCGCACCGACGTCGTTGACGCGCCAGTGAGCTACCCGGAACGTTGGAACAAGACCACCGTGCTCTGGCTGTCGCTGAAAAATCCCGCACCGCCGCGCCAACTTCTCGACGCCGGCTACGCCGTCGCGTGTCCAAAACTTTACCTCCAAGGGGCGACGAAGAACCCGAACGTTTACGGCGCGCGCAAGCAGGCGGGATTTGAAGGCTACGCCGGTTATCACTACGGCTACAACCCGCCTCTGTTTGCCGAGCGCGTGGGCGATGCGCTCGCTGCGATTGCGACAATCCGCTCCGGCCGCATCATCATCGCCGGCGTTGAGGGCGCCGGCGCCATCGCCGTGGCGAGCGCGGCGCTTGCCGGTTCCTCAGTGCGAGAAGTCATGGTTGACCTCGGAGGTTTCCGTTTTGCAAACCTCACCAACGTCTGGGACGTGAACTTCATGCCCGGCGCGGAGAAGTACGGCGACATCGAGGCGCTGCTCGCGCTCTGTTCCGCAAAGATAACGAAGGCCGACAGCCCGGACGCAGTGATGGCTGCGATTCTGAAGCGGAAATAGGAGGTGTCTTTCAGGCTATGGCAATTGTATGGCGCGAACGCCCCGCGTCCTCGCGGGGTTTCGCGCCGCCGGGCGAGCAACTCGTGATTACAGCGCCGAATTGCACGTCGAGTTTGGGGAAGTCATCACGCGGGGCTTGCCTCCGACTCCCCGACGAGGGTATTGTTCGTGCCGAAGGAGAAACAGAAGTCACATAAACCAATAACTCAAAATCTATTTGCGTAGCTTCGGCTGCGGGTCTCACGAGAAAACCGCGAATTTCAGGAGAGGACCGACCGAAGTCGCGCCCCACAAGGGCGCGGCTTGGCGTGCTTCTCTCCAAGGCGCTTCGCGGTGCCTCTCGTGAGGGTGCGTTGAGTTCGCGCCCCTTTTCTTTCCGTGGTCGTCTGCCAGCGTAGAAAAAATTCGGCCACGATGAACCACAAAGAGAAACGGCGAACGCTGCCAGCGAATTTCTTGGGTGAAACGCTGCGGGAGTGGCGCGACAAGAACCGATGGCCGCTCAAACGGGTTGCCACAGAGTTGAACGTCTCGGAGTCCACGTGCAGTCGGTGGGAAAGTGGCGACCGGTTTCCCTCGCCCAAACAAATGCAAAAGCTTGCAGCCCTTTTGCAGGTTCCGGTTTGTCGTTTCTTCTATGCAAAAAGTTCTCCTTGTCCCTCTTGTGGGCATCAACGGTCGAGCGCCTTTGTTCAGCAGCTAACAACCGCGCAATCAGGTTCGGCAACAACTTGACCAACTGTCAAGAATTCAGCCTTGTTGCCGGTTCGCCCTTGGGATTATGCAAGTCCCGGAGGGCCATCATAATGAACAAGTTCGCAATTGAGGTTCTAGTCGTTC
>Ga0194125_10002848_pt1 | contig 28366 bp, 30 predicted proteins | sample TA2KigC250mmetaG_FD_148626 | JGI IMG/M metagenome (GOLD analysis project Ga0194125, IMG submission 148626) | Freshwater microbial communities from Lake Tanganyika, Tanzania - TA2015034 Kigoma Deep Cast 250m | ecosystem: Environmental > Aquatic > Freshwater > Lake | place: Tanzania: Lake...
TGGTCGGAATGGAAGAGGGCCTCCTCCCGCACTACCGGAGGGGCGAAGAAATGGAGGATCTTGAGGAGGAAAGGAGGCTCTGCTATGTGGGGATCACACGTGCAAAGGAAAAACTCTATCTCTCGCGTACGGAAAAACGTTCCACTTTTGGAGTGGGCAGGGCCAATCTTGCCTCCCGATTTCTTGACGAACTTCCCTTTGAGCTGATTCAGGTCGAGGAGAGGGAAAGAAGAAGGGAAGGTCTGTTCTCACAGGAGGCCTCGTGGTTTGATGATCTCAGCCGTTCCGGAGAAGAGACGGATTTCCCGTCGCAGGAGAATGGTTTCTCAAGCAAGGAAGGTGTGGTATTGATCCCTGATGGATTCTATCCCCTCCGGACAGGGATGAGGGTGAGGCATCCCAAATTCGGCGACGGAAGGGTGAAGTCGATCGAAGGGATGAATGAGGATCAGAAGGTCACCATCTTTTTTCAATCAATAGGCCCTAAACGTCTGAAAACCCGACATGCGAATCTGGAAATCCTTGAGTGAGAAGAGATAGGGGAATAGGGAGATTGGGAGATAGGGAGAAATAAATTAATCACCCCACCTCCATACCACCCCATCTCCCCATAGCATTGAGTGCAGGAGGTTTTATGAAAACCTACTTTATTCTATCGGCAATCGGGAAGGATCGGCCGGGGATCGTGGCCGATGTTTCTGAGGTCATCTACGGATGCGGAGGAAATATTGAAGATTCCAGCATGAGTCTCCTCCGGAATCATTTTGCACTTCTTCTCCTCTTTTCAACCGACAGTGAGGCAGTGAATCAGAAGCTTTCGTCTGGCTTGAAGCGTCTGGAATGGGAGAAGAACTTGACCGTCTTCTACTCTCCGGTCACTTTTGAAGAGGCTTATCCCAGAGCCAGGGAGCAGGCCGACCGGCATAAAATCACGACTTCCGGAGTCGACCATGCCGGGATTGTTTTTAAGGTCTGCCGGCTTTTGGCCGATCGTAAAGTCAACATCATCGATATGAAAACCCATCGGGTGCTGTCTGCTGAGAGCGGAACTCCTCTTTTTGAAATGGATATTGATGTAGAGGTTCCTCACTCTGTCTCCGAGCAAGGGTTTAGGGAAGACCTTCATCGCCTGGCCAACGAACTGATGATCGATCTGGTGTTGAAGAGAATGTAAAGAGGGGTCTGGAAAAACCCCCACACTTCCAAATCTAACGCCCCCCATCCATCTTCCCCCCTCTTATCTTAAGAGGGGGAAGGGGGAGTTATAAGTCATTGTTACCCGCTCACTACCCTGATGAACCTTATTTTTTAATGGTTTCAGCGTTGGCAAAAAAACTGGTTTGGAAGTACGAAAGCGGATCTGTTACCCGGATACGTCCCTGGCTGTAAGGTCTTCTCAAGTGGGCAGTAATTTGAGTGGCCTTATCGGGTTTCAAGCGTTCAGTATAATAGAGAAGCGATTTTGAAATCTCATCATCCGACCACTTAACTTCAATTAGTTCCTCAAGATAATTTTCCTTGATAATGACAAAATCGATCTCCCGCCCTTCCTTGTCACGAAGATAACGGAGTTCATAGCGGTAACCATCACGGTCTTCCAAAAAGTGGAGTCGTTTTAGCAGGGAAGTTGCCACCAGATTCTCAAACCGTTCCCCTTCACCCGCAAGAACATCCGCATTGTCGAAGAAGTAGACTTTGGGGGGTTTAAGCACAGCCCTGGGCAGAGATTTTGTATACGGGCGAACTGTAAAAAGAAGATACATCCTTTCAAGAACATCGAGCCAGACTTTGGCCGTCTTGGCTGAAATCTGGAGATCGGTTGCTATGTTCGAAAGGGTGACCAGCCCACCTACTCGCTGACGCAACATATCCACAAACAATCCCAGGAGTTGAATGTTTCGAATGGATTCCAAATCCCTTATATCTTCACGGAGAACGCGATCAAAGCGCTCCCTCCTCCATCGTCGAGCGTCCCGCTCATCCCCACGGATGAAGGGTTCCGGGAAACCACCAAGCGCCATTAACCTTTGAAATCCTTCCTTTGGAGAAATCCCATTTGGTAACTCGTCGAGAGTAAAGGGATGGAGTCGCCAGGGATGATACCGCCCCATGAGCGAATCCCCTCCGCGCCGGTATATATCGAGACGTGCTGAGCCCGTTACAAGAAAGGCATGTGATTGAGGGGAAACATCGTAAACACCTTTGATCCATGTTTTCCACTTAGGAAATTTGTGCAGTTCATCGAAAATCAAAAGCCGGTCATTTCTGTCCCATCTCTTTTTGAGGATGTCCTGACGATCTTCATCCAGATCCCAGTCCAGGTATCTGCCCGAGGGAAAGTCGCTTGAGAGAATCCCTTTTGCGAGAGTGGTTTTTCCCACCTGGCGGGGGCCGCTTATGAAAACCATTTTTGATCGAAGATCATCGAGGATATAAGGGGTAATGTATCGCATATGGCTATAATAACCTAAACTACAAAATAGTCAAGTCTATTTTGGCATAGACTGCAAAATAGCCATACCCGCTAATTGTAAAAAAACAAATGTGAAACCCGGAGTCACCCCTGATGAATACATTTTATCAAAAAAGGGTGCCCAATCCTGGGAACCATATTCAACATTTAGCCGTCTAATTGTCAAGTATAAAAACATTAAAGAAATGGGTATTCTACGGTAATTAGCAACTTCAGCGCCGGGGTGGTCCATCTGTTTTATTCGATCTGGGGTCCACCTCTGGGGTCATGGTCCACCTCTGGGGTCAGGCTTTGGATATTTGGATTTCGAGCAGGCTCTTCCGGATATTGTTCACATATCGGTTCAGTTCTGCGTCGGTTTGTATTTCTTTCTCCAGGAGCTTTGCCGCAGTGCTCAAAGTTGAGCAATCCCGGCCAACTCGTTTGCTCAGTTCCGAAAGAGTCAAACAACCCGATTGCTGAACCAGCCATGCCATGACCGCTCGAACCCTGGAGACTCTTCGATCTTTCCCTGAGCCCGACAACTCCTCTTCTCTTAACGAAAACTCTTTGCAAACACAGGAAACAATCTCTTCCATCGCCACGGACCTTCCCAATCCCTCCTGCTTCTGTCCAAGAACTTTATCGAGAAAGATTGTATCGCCTAATATCCGCGAATCCACGCCGGACCCCTTGCCATATTCCCTTTGATATCCTCCGTCTCTCTCTTGTTCAACGAATTCCCGGTAAGCCCGTCGTGCACTTCTCGCCTTCTGTGAAAACATCGATAAGACCCACTCCGTCGTCAGCCAGGGAATGTCCTCCAGTCCCAAGTAGGAACGATGACCACTCCACGGATAGTTTTCCGGAAATTCCACAATTCCTGACCGCACTGGATTCAAATGGATGTATCGGGTCAACGCCAATAAATAAGCATCAGCGTCAACCAGGACAGCTTTGTAACGTCCTTGGAAAAGATGTCCTGCTCGGCCTCGGCGCCAGTTTATCCAACGGGTGTATCGAAAGGCAAGGTTCTGGATGATACGGGGAAGCCCGATATTTCCAACCTCAATGGCCAAATGGACGTGGGTGGTCATCAAACAGAAAGCATGGACCTTGTGCCTATAACGTTCGATCCCCTCTTGAACCAAGAGAAAGAACCGGAAACGGTCCTCCGGGCTGAAAAAAATCTCCTGCCCCCCGTTCCCGCGCAACATGACATGGTACAACGCACCAGGAAAATGGACCCTTGGTTTACGTGCCATAGGGCCATCATATCACAATCATCACAGAAATCCAAATATCCAAAGCCTGACCCCAGAGGCAATATACCAACAGAAGGTCCAGATTCTTCTTGACATCCCGCTCGATTTGGAACAAAATTTTTAATAAGTTACAGGAGAGACTCCGAAAGGGGCGCCGAAGGGGCAAGTTCCGATTGATCGGAAGGAAACTCTCAGGCAAAAGGACTGTAACTTGGCTGACTCCTGGAAAGATCCCGGCCTTTTAGCTTTTGCTCAGGTCGAGACACCGAAGGGGACAAATCCCGATCTTACCGAGGGATAATCTCTCAGGTCAAAAGACAGGGGGAGGGAGATCGATATTCGATTGCCTTCCCCCATTTTTATTTTGACAGGAGATGAGTATGGTTGATATTGTTTTTATCAGAATCGAAGAGTTGAGAGAGCATGAGGAAATCCGGCCTCATTATCTCGAGGAGCTGAAGAACGAAATCCTTTCGGACGGGATCCTCAAGATGCCCATCGCCGTGGATAGAGAAACCTACATCATTCTGGATGGGCATCACCGGCTCCATGCCTTGAAAAAGATCGGTTGTAATAAGATTCCAGTCATTCTGGTTGACTATCAATCGCCTGAGATTAAAGTCATTCCCTGGAGGGAGGGAGAAAGGATTACAAAGGAGATCATCATGGAAACAGCCCTTGCCGGAAAAAGAATGCAACCGAAAACCTCCAAACATATGATCATGATTGAAGGGGAATTGAAGCATATCTCGTGTATCGAGACCATCATCAATGTTCCATTGGATGAGTTGAGGTAAAAATTGGTCAAGTTCTCAGGTATCGGTTAGGGTTACGAAAAAAGGTTTACGGTGACGATGCTCGTATCGAAGCAGGAAGCTCAAAACTTAAAGCTCGAACATCCAGATTCTATTCACGAGCCTCGATACGAGCTTCGACAACGACAAACGTTATTTTCAATTTAACGATAATGACAGGAGGAACGAATGGAATTTCCTGAAGAGTTGCTCTATTCAGAAGACCACGAGTGGGTGAGAGATGAAGCAAATCAGGTGACGATCGGCATCACTGACTACGCCCAGAGCCAGTTGAAGGATATCGTCTATGTGGACCTTCCGGAGATCGGATCCGAGTATAAGAAAGGGGAGAGCATGGGAGTCGTTGAATCGGTGAAGACAGTTGCCGACATCTTCTCTCCGGTCACCGGCAATGTCCTTGAAAAGAATCTGGAACTGAAGGACCATCCGGAATGGGTCAATACAGATCCCTATGGGAAAGGGTGGCTCCTCAGGATGGAATTGAATGAGAAGGAGGAGTTAAAGGGACTCCTTTCATCAAAAGCCTATCAGGGAACACTTTCAGAGGATTCGTAATGGAAGACTACCTCCGCTACATCCCCCACACCCAAAAGGATGTCAGAGAGATGCTCGAAGCGGTTGGTGTGAGGAGTATTGAAGACCTCTTCGGAAGCATCCCTAAAGAACAAAGACTCTCAAAGCCCTTAGACCTTCCTGGTCCTCTCTCTGAGCCAGACCTTATCCGGCATGTGCAGGGTCTCGAGAGCCCAATCCTTACAAGTTTTATCGGCGGAGGAGCCTATCATCATTTTATCCCTGCTGTGGTTTCGCATCTGGCCTCCCGTTCCGAGTTCTATACCGCTTACACCCCTTATCAGCCGGAGATCAGCCAGGGAACGCTTCAAGCCATCTTTGAGTATCAGACCCTGATGTGCCAGTTGACCGGCATGGAGGTGTCAAATGCTTCGATGTATGACGGAGCATCGAGTCTGGCCGAAGCGGTGTTGATGGCTCACCGGATCACAGGGAGAAAGAAGATCCTGGTCTCGGAAGCAATCCACCCCGAATATCGTAAGGTCATCCAGACCTATATCGACCCCGAAGAGCAGGAAGTTGTTCTGATCCCGTATCTGAAAAAAGAGGGGAGGACGAACGAGAAAGCTCTGGCCCAATTTCTTGACCAGGATGTGAGTGCGGTCATCATTCAGAGTCCAAATTTCTTCGGTGTGATTGAAGATCTTAAAAATATCGGTGAAGGAGTTCATAAAGCAGGAGGGTTGATGATCATCTGTTTCAGCGAAGCAATTGCCTACGGAATTCTGAAGCCACCCGGAGAAATGGGTGTCGATATCGTGGCGGGAGAAGGCCAGAGCCTTGGAATTCCCCTATCTTTTGGCGGGCCTTATCTTGGCATCTTCACGACAAACGAGAAATTTATTCGAAATATGCCCGGACGGCTCGTGGGCGAGACCGTTGATCTGGAGGGGAAGAGAGGTTTTGTCCTCACCCTGGCAACTCGGGAACAGCATATCCGCAGGGAGAAGGCGACCTCCAATATCTGCACGAATGAGGGGCTCTGCGCCCTGATGGCAACGGTCTATCTCTCCTGCCTCGGAAAGAAGGGATTGAGGGAATTAGCCCTGATGAACCTGAGCAAGGCGGAATATGCAAAGAAGGTAGCCTCGAGGATTAAGGGTTGCAGGCTTACTTTCTCTTCTCCCACATTCAATGAGTTTGTCATGGAGATCGAAGGTGATCCTGAAAACGTCTTGGAGAGATTGAGGAGAGAAGGAATTGTGGGCGGATTACCTTTAGCACGATTCTATCCTGAGCTTAACCGCCACCTCCTCGTCACGGTTACGGAGATGAATACAAAAGAAGAGATGGATCGATGGGCGAATGTTTTAGAGAAAGTGTTGAAGTGAAATATAAATTCGAAGCACGAAGTCCGAATTTCGAAACAATCTCAAATGACCCAATTCCAAATGTTCAAAACGAAAAAAGTTTAAGAAATTTAAATTTTGAACATTCGAATTTGTTTCGAGCTTCGATATTCGAATTTCGGATTTTTCTCGGCGAGGATAAATAAAGTTTGGCTAAACAAAAGGATCTGTTTGGTGAAGAATCGTAGAGATACTGGTTTAATCCAGAATGAACCTCTGATCTTCGAACAGGGAAGCGAAGGAAGGAGAGGATATTCCTTACCCCAATGGGATATTGAGGAGGTCGAGGTCAATCGCCTTCTCCCTTCACATTTTTTAAGAAAAGAGTTAGAGGGTTTTCCTCAGTTGAGCGAGATGGATGTGGTTCGCCACTTCACGCGGCTTTCCCAGTGGAACTATGGCGTCGATAACGGTTTCTATCCATTGGGTTCCTGCACAATGAAATACAACCCTAAAATTAATGAAGAAGTGGCGAGGATGAAGGGGTTTGCCCATATTCATCCCTATCAACCGGAGAGCCTCGTCCAGGGCATTCTTAAACTGATGGTTGAACTCGGAGGTTTTCTCTCCGAGATCACGGGGATGGATCAGGCGACCCTTCAGCCGGCCGCAGGGGCTCATGGTGAGCTGACCGGGATGATGATGATCCGGGCGGCTCTCCAGGCCCGTGGCGAAAAGAGGAAGAGGGTGCTGGTGCCGGACACTGCCCACGGAACCAACTGCTCGACTTCAACCGTTGCCTCCTATCAGGTGGTGGAGATCAAATCGAATGAGAGGGGGGTCATCCCGCCCCGGAAGATTGAAGAGTTGATGGACGAAGAGGTCGCCGGAATCATGGTGACCAATCCCAATACCCTCGGGTTCTTTGAAGAACATCTGGCAGAGATCGCTGAGATCGTTCACCGCAAAGGAGGATTTGTCTATTGCGATGGAGCCAATCTCAATGCTTTAATGGGAATCGTAAAACTGGGTGATCTCGGAGTGGATATGGTTCACCTCAACCTTCACAAGACCTTCTCGACACCTCATGGCGGAGGAGGTCCCGGGTCCGGACCTCTGGCTGTAAAGAGTGAGCTGGCTCCTTTTCTTCCTGTTCCGGTGATCGAAAAAGAGGGAGAAACTTACCGGTTCAATTTTGATCGGCCCAAGAGTATTGGAAGAATAAAAGCCTTCTATGGAAACTTCGGGGTTGCTCTTAAGGCCTATGCCTATATCTTTTCCATGGGAGCAGAGGGACTTAAGCGGGCGAGCGAGGTGGCTGTGCTCAATGCCAACTATCTAATGAAGGGACTGAAGGGCTCTTTCAATCTTCCTTATGACCGGCCCTGCATGCATGAGTGTGTCTTCACCGACCGGTATCAGGAGAAGCATCATGTCTCAACGCTGGACATTGCGAAGAGGCTGATCGATTACGGATTTCATCCACCGACCATTTATTTTCCTTTGGTGGTCAAGGGTGCGCTGATGATGGAGCCCACGGAAACAGAAGGCAAAGAGGAACTCGATCGATTTATTGAGACGATGACGGCGATCGCCAAAGAGGCGGAAGAGAATCCCGACTTGCTCCGGCAGGCCCCCACCAAGGTTAAGGTGAGACGGCTCGATGAAGTTCGGGCTGCAAGGAAGCCGAAGTTGAGATGGAGTCCAAATACATAATATCGAAATCCGAAGCACCTGCCTGCGCGAAGCCGCTTCGGCATAGGCAGGCGAAATCCGAAACTCGAAACAAATTCAAAATTCGAATTTCTAAATTCTCGAAACAATTTGGGTCATTTGAAATTTGGTCATTCGGATTTGTTTCGAATTTCGATATTCGGATTTCGAAATTAAATTTTGCCTATGGATGGAAACGGATACATTGTAGACCTCGGAACAGTAGATTATGCTAAGGCGTTGGACCTTCAGCACCAATTCTGGTCGAAGAGGGTTGAGGGTGAAGTTCCAGACTTGCTTCTCATCCTCGAGCATCCTCATGTGATCACGCTCGGAAGGCGGGGAGAGCGATCCCACTTGCTCATTTCCCCGGATGTTCTGGAGGCCATGAAGATTCCCCTCTTCCATACGGAGCGGGGCGGTGATGTCACCTACCATGGCCCCGGCCAACTGGTCGTCTATCCCATTTTCAATTTAAAGGATTATGGATATCGCCTTATCCAGTATGTGAGCCAATTGGAAGAGGTGATCCTCTCCGTCTTGATGGATTTTGGGATCGAAGGGAAAAGGGATTCGTCCAATCGTGGGGTCTGGGCAGGGGGCGACAAGATTGCCTCCATTGGCGTGGCCATTAAACGATGGGGATCTTTCCACGGGATTGCCTTAAACTACGCAACAGATTTAAAATATTTTGAACTGATCAATCCCTGCGGCCTCAAAGGGATAAGGATAACCTCCATAGAGAAGATCATAGGAGAGAAGGTTCCAAGAGACAGATTGGTTGAGAGGATTATTTTCCACTTTAAAGAAATTTTTAAAAGAAACTGGCTGGAAAAGGGGTTAAAGGAAATTGATAAATAGATTTGGTGGCACAGGCTTCCAGCCTGTGACCTATGGTTTTTTATGTGAGCGCTTTCCCTTTTAACCCCTCCACCCCCCCCTTAAAGTAAGGGGAGACTGGGCGGGGTTATGATAGAGGAGGCAAAAGTAGTATTATTTAAAAAATAACCTATGAACCCAAAGAGAATTGTAATTATCGGTGGAGGGCCGGGGGGTTATGTGGCTGCGATCCGGGCGGCTCAATTGGGAGCAAAACCCATCCTCATCGAGAAGGATAAGATCGGCGGAACCTGTCTCAATCGTGGGTGTATTCCCACAAAAGCCCTTCTGCACGATGCAAAATTACTTCACTCACTCAAAGGGTCCCCTGTCTTTCAGCTCCTTTCCTTCGACACTTCCGGACTTCTAAACCCAATGATGGAGCGGAAGAAGAAGGTCGTTGAGGAGCTGGTAAAGGGCGTCGAGATATTGCTCGAATCGCATCGGGTGACCATTAAGCATGGTCAGGCTGACCTTTTGAATCCCAATCAAGTGGTTCTGTTGAATGGAGAGAAAGAGATCATTGATGCTGATACAATCATTTTGGCTCCCGGTTCGAAATCGAAGGGACTTCCAAACATCACTCCAGACAGTAACAGGATCATCACCAGTGATGAAGCGCTGGAGATAACACAAATCCCCCGGGAAATGGTCATCATCGGTGGAGGATACATCGGCGTTGAGTTTGCCACGCTCTTCAATACACTCGGTTCAAGAGTGACGATTGTAGAGATTCTGGAGAATATTCTTCCTGGCCTTGAGGGAGAATTAGTCCGGAATCTGCGGAGGTTTCTGGAAAGGGATGGGGTCAAGATTTTAACCCAATCCTCTGTCGAAGAGATTCAGTATGGGGAGAATGGGTTAAGGCTTGGCGTTAAAACCCCCCAGGGGATCCAGGAGGTCATTGCTGAAAAATTACTTATGGCTGTGGGAAGAGGCCCCAACTTAGAACTAAGTTTTTCAAAGGCAGGTATTGAGATTTCCCCTAAAGGGATTAAGGTCAGCCGTCGAATGGAAACAACTGCTCCGGGTATCTATGCGATCGGGGATGCCATTGAAGGAATCATGCTTGCCCATGTGGCAATGGAGCAGGGAATGGTGGCAGCGGAGAATGCAATGGGTCTCCATCGGGAATGGGAATCCCCTTGGATTCCTCTCTGCATCTTCTCCCATCCTGAAGTGGCTTCCATTGGCCTCACTGAAAAAGAGGCGAAGGCAAAAGGGGAGATAAAGATTGGCCGTTTCCCGTTCCGGTCCAATCCGAAGGCCGTAATCTCAGGAGAGACCGATGGTCTGATCAAAGTGATTGCGAGTCGCGAGAACGGCACCCTCTTAGGTGTTCATATCATCGGGCCTGAAGCAACTGTTATCATCTCCATTGCATCAACGATGATCGGGGCTAAGCTAAACGAATTTGCGCGGTTGATTCAGGCTCATCCCACGATTCCGGAGGGGCTCAAGGAAGCATGCCTCGATGCGGATGGCTTGGCGATTCATTTGCCGAAACCGCTGCGACCTCCAAAAAGCGCATAGAGCATAGCGCATAGCGCATGGCAAAAAAAAGATCATTGCAAATTGAAAATTGCTAATTGGTAATTGAGCATTGAAGAATTTAAAAAAGCCTCCATGGCTAAAAAAACGAATACCACCATACCAGGATCTTCTTAAGGTTAAATCCGTTTTAGCGGAGACAGACCTTTACACTGTTTGCGAGGAGGCGCATTGCCCGAACCTCGGGGAGTGTTTTTCGCAAGGGACCGCAACCTTTCTAATCCTGGGTAATATCTGCACAAGAAATTGCGGGTTCTGTGCTGTCCAGCACGGAATTCCTACCCCTCCTGCCGCAGATGAACCCGGCAGGATAGGTAGGGCAGTTTTGGGGATGGGCATCTGCTATGCAGTCATTACCTCTGTCACACGGGATGATTTGCCTGATGGCGGAGCCTCTTTTTTTGCGAGAACGATCGAAGCGATTCGAGAGCAGAATCAAGGAGTAAAAATTGAGGTACTGGTTCCAGATTTCAGGGGAGACCTCTCTTCTCTCGAGACAATCCTTCGTGCGTCTCCGGATGTCCTTAATCACAACATTGAGACAATCGCACGCCTATACTCCGAAGTCCGGCCTCAGGCAGACTACAGCAGATCACTCCATCTACTGAGGGAGTCAAAGAGGAGCCATCCACGGATTCTTACCAAATCGGGTTTCATGCTCGGGCTGGGTGAAACCCATGAAGAGGTTTTGGAGCTGATGCAAGACTTGAGGAATGTGGGGTGTGATTTTTTAACGATCGGTCAATACCTCCAACCCCGTTCCGATCGGCTGCCTGTCGAAAGGTATATCCCTCCTGAAGAATTCGAAGAATATCAGAGGATAGGAATGAAGATGGGCTTCAAAGCCGTTGCCTCCGGCCCCTTCGTCCGCAGTTCCTTTCACGCCTCACAACTATTTGAAAATATACCTATTTCTGCAACTACATAATCCGCTAGACTAAATCAAAAAAATCTCTTGAGATTAATTTTATATTGGTATATACTCCGAGTGATACTCTAACAGGAGGTTTATGTCTATGTCTAAAAATCTTTCATTAAAGCTTCAAGATGGAATCTTTAAAGAGACGGAACAGGTTTTGAAAAAAGTTAAGCGTCCTCGGAACGCCTATATCAATGAAGCCGTTCACTTTTATAACAGACTGATGGCTCGAAGGTTACTTAAAAACAAGTTAATGAGGGAGTCGAATATTGTGGCAGCGGATTCCATGTCTGTTTTAGAAGAATTTGAAAAATTCGAAGAAATTATCTCCGGAGAAAATCATGGAAATTAAAAAATGGAACGTTTACCTTGCCGATTTAAGTCCGAGGTTTGGCACAGAACCCGGAAGGGCGAGACCAGTAGTTGTCGTTCAGACTAACCTTCTCAACAACAGTCACCCCTCTACCATTATTTGTCCTTTGACAACGAATGTCCATCCCCAATCTAATATTCTTCGAGTTCACCTTCAGAAAGGTGAGGGAGGCTTGACGGAAAAATCGGACATTATGGTGGATCAGGTTCGGTCTATTGATAATCGTCGGTTTCTTAAGCAATTAGGGATGATAGGAAGGACAGGCCAAAAAAGGCTGGCTGAAAACATTCAGGTCATCCTTAACTGATTTGATTAACAAGAATTATGAGGAGTGAAAGAAACGTGGAGAAACATAAAAACAATTTGGTTCTGATATTTAGCGCCCTCATATTGTTAATATTGAGCCTAAACTCCTGTACTTTGAAAGAAACTCCACCCCCTCAGATTACACCACCTGCCATTCAACCTCCCCCAAAGCCGGCGAAGATTGCGCTGGTGCTTGGGGCTGGGGCATCCAAGGGGTTTGCTCATATTGGTGTGCTTAAGATTCTTGAAACGAACAAAATCCCGGTTCATATGATCGTGGGGACGAGTGTGGGCAGTGTGGTCGGAAGTTTCTATGCCTCAGGTCTCAATGCCTTTGACCTTCAGAGGTTATCCTTCTCCACCGAACAGAAGGATATTGTGGACCTCACCATTCCGGAGAACGGGTTCATCAAAGGGGAGAAATTAGAGGAGTTTGTCAATAAGACATTGAAGAATACTCCGATGGAAAAACTGAAGATCCCTTTTTATGCAGTTGCCACAGAAATCCAGAATGGTCAAGAGACCGTTTTCGGCAGGGGAAATACAGGACAAGCCGTGAGGGCGAGTTGTTCCATTCCGGGTGTTTTCAGACCCGTTAAAATAGGGGATAAGGTCTATGTGGATGGAGGTGTTGTCAGTCCAGTGGCAGTGGATGCCGCAAAGCGGTTGGGGGCGGATGTTGTGTTGGCTGTTGATATTTCTGCAAGTGCGGAACGAACTCCTCCCAGAAATACGATTGAGACCCTTCTCCAGTCGATTGGCATCATGTATTCGAAACTGGCCGCCACTCAGCTCGCTCAGGCCGATGTGGTGATCAGGCCGAAGGTCGGCCATATTGGTTCAAGCGATTTTTCAAAGAAACACGAGGCGGTTTTAGAGGGTGAGAGGGCGACCATCGAAGTCATGCCCAGAATCCTGGAGATCATCACCCAGCTCCGATTAGAGGGAAGGTTGGAGTAAGGAAAACGGGAAATAATAATTGAGAATTATGAATGTTGAGTTAAGGCTACCTCTAAAAACGTCATTCCGGTCCCGATCTTCATCGGGAGAATCCAGAAAAAGACAAGAAAATAACTGGATTCCTGCCTACGCAGGAATGACGGATTAAAGATAGGAAAAGGGGGTGGAAAGAATGAATCAGGATCAGGACCATCTTAATCTATTATCGATTTTCCACTATATTGTGGGAGGGATTGCCGCTCTATTCTCTTTCTTACCGGTCATCCATCTTGCCCTGGGGATCCTCTTCCTTATTGCTCCTCAACGCATGGGAGGAAGCCCTCCTCCCCAATTTTTAGGATGGATTTTCATCATCATGGGTGGAGGCTTCATGCTCATAGGCTGGGCCTTTGCAGTCTGCGTCATCCTGGCCGGCCGGTATATTGTGAGACACAAACATTACATCTTCTGTCTGGTCATCGCCAGCCTGAACTGTCTTTTTATGCCCTTCGGGACGATTCTGGGGGTGTTTACCATCGTCGTTTTGGTGCGGCCCTCTGTGAAAGCCTTGTTTTATCCGAGCGAAGATTTAGTGCTTGCAGTTTGATGGAAAAGAGAAAAGGTTCTCGTCAAGATCATCGGGAAATGATCAGGAGGTAGACCGAATCGAAAATATGGGTTTACCCCGTTAGAAAGGAGAAAACTATCTAATGGGGTTTGCTGAAAACGTCGTCTCTTATGTTTGGGGAAAAGGAGACAAAATGAATTTATCTGCCGGCCAGCTTTTAGAGATTGCGCAATATTCCATTGTCCGTTTGGATGGGGCCTGGTTTTTGGCCCTGGCCGAAAGACTGGGGAAAGAGAAAGCGTGGGAGATGGATATCGAAGCGTGGAAGCAGTTTTCCTATCTCTTTGGGAAAAAGATCAGAAAAGAGATTATCCTCAATCCAGTGTGGCCAGAAAGTTTTTTGGAGTCTCTCGAGATTCTCAGTAAAGTTTTAAAAATTGAAGGGCGTAAGATATCTATCGAAGGAGATACCATCACCGTTCAAACTGCGGACTGTGAAGTCCAGAAAGCCATTGCCAAAGCCGGTATCGCAGATTGCGGCATTGTAACGGTGCATACCTATCATGGATTGATGAGAGGGTTGTTTGGAAAGAGCATAGATATTGTTGTGCGTCACACAAAAAATCTGAATCAGGGTGATGACTGTTGTGAGGTCATTGTCTCCCAAAAAATTCAAGAGTAAGGAGGAGCTTATGGATATTCAGACGGTTCGGACGTTCTTCATGTGGTGTACCATCATCAACGGGGGGTTACTCATTTTCTCGTTTCTGACCTGCGCCTACGCCCGAGAGTGGGTATACCGGATGCACGGTAAGTGGTTTCCCATGCCAAGAGAAACCTTCGATGTGGTGATCTACTGTTTCATCGGGATCATGAAGGTCTTTGTTCTTATGTTCAACCTTATCCCATATGTCGCTCTTGCGATCATCGGGTGAAACGAGCGTCCTTTCTCAGGGCTTCAGACAAGATGATCTGCTACCCGCTCTGCTCCTGTCTTCAAAGTCAATTTTCACCGGCCATCGCAAATCTCTGCTTCAATGTGCCTGATGTTCCCCGATATGGGAAGGTTAAATTTCCATGTCCGGATAGAGCTTTTTAAAACAGTCCGGACAGATGCCGTGACTGAATTCTGCTTCGGAACGGTCCCGGATATAGACCTCAATCTGATTCCAATAACCCTTGTCATCCCGTATCTTTTTGCAGGATGCGCAGATGGGAAATAACCCGCTCAACTGTTTAACTTCGGAAAGAGCTTTTTGCAGATCAAGAATCAGTTTCTCCCGCTCCCTTTCTATCCGCTTTAGATCAGTAATATCATGCGCCATGCTTCGCACGACCTGGGCAGTCGCTCCCTCGGTTCCCAAAGAATTATTATATTCCCAAAGACGTTTTTCTCCCGAAGCGGTCTGGAGCAACATGACCCCACTGGCCCTCCCCTGCTTTAAGATAGTATCCAAATATTGATCAAATTCGCCCTTAACCTCAGGGGCTAAAAGATCGCGAATATTTCTGTTAATAATAGCGCTCTGCTCATATCCCAGTAAATTTGCAACCCTTTGGTTGACGGAAAGGATTTTCCCTTCAAGGTCATGGGTGCTGATCAGATATTCGCTGAATTCGACCAGGTCCCGGTAATGTTCCTCGCTTTCCCGTAATGCCTTTTCTATTCGCTTCTGTTCAACAAAAAACTGTGCATTGGCAATGGCGCCGGCGATCTGGTGGCCGACTCTTTCAGACAGACTGAGGTCCAGCTCGGTATAAGCATTCGGTTTCAATGATCGAAAGTGAAGAGCGCTTATCACCTCGTTCTTTGAAATCAAAGGAACGGATATCATTGATCGAAATCCAGCACGAAATGAATTCAAGAGGTGAGGATAAGCTTTAAACAATTCATTTTCATCTTCCGCATGAATGAGAAGGCCCGATCGCGTAGCCATAAGTTCTTCATAAATTGAGTGAGCAAAGGGGAAAACATCTCCCTGATTACGGTCATCAACTTCAATTCCCCAGGTATAAGCCATTGTAACGGTCTGGGCTTCAGAATTAATGGTGGACACCGAAATCCTGTCAAACGGAATCAGTTTGCGAACTTCTTCAGCGAAAAGGCTATATACTTCGTCAATATCCAGTGTCGAACCAATAATTTGTCCGATCCTGGCGATGATTGCGTTTTCCTGAGAAAACCTCTGCGCTTCCATTTCACTTCTTATTAATGCTTCTTCTGTTCGCTTCTGTTCAGCGAAAAGTAGAGCATTGACAATGGCACTGGCTATCTGATCCCCGATTTTCTCGGCAAGCCTCACATCCTTATCCGTATAGGCATAGGGTTTAAGAGATCTCAAAAGCAGACCCCCTATGATCTGTCCTTTTGAGAATAAGGGGACATTCATGATCGATCGAAACCCAGCTTGAAAAGTTGATAGAAGCATAGGAAAACGGTCTTTATATTCATGGGGATCTTCTGTTTGAATGAGAAGAATGGATTTTGTATGGACCATCTCGGCAATGCCTGAACCCTGGAGGGGATAAACCTCCCCGACTTTACGATCCACAACTCCTTTTCCTTCAATGTAGAGATTTGTAAGAGTGTTCTTTTCAATATCAACAGCGTTAATCACAATCCGGTCGAAGGGGATAATCTTTTTCACTTCCCCAGCAAAGCGCTCATATATCTCTTCAATATTGAGAGTTGAACTGATGATTCGCCCAATCCCTGCCAGGATTTCATTCTCCCGGGATAGGCTTTTTGCCTCCTCCTCACTTTTCATCAGCACCTGTTCCATCTGTTTGCGCTCAGTGATGTCATGAATGATGGTCATGATACCTTTGGTTTGACCCTGTGCATCAATAATGGGTGTTGATGAGAATTCGCCCCAAAATGGTGTGCGATCATATTTTAAAAGCTTATATTCAAAGGGCAAAGGCGATATTTCTTTTGCGATCAGCTTTCGTATTCGATCCATAGCCATGTCCTGGTGCTCAGGATGAAGCCACTCTAAAACGGATGTTCCTATGATAGGTGATCCAGGAGGAATGCCAAAGATATCGTAAATTTTTGGGGAAACGAACGTAAGGTGCCCTTCCCGGTCTGTGATTGAAATGCCTTCAGGGGAAAAATTGATCAACTGTCGGTAGTACTCTTCTGATTCATGAAGTTTTTCTTCAAACCTCCTCTGCTCTGTGACATCGCGGAAACTCCATACCCTTCCGATAATTTGATCACCCAGCCTCTGTGGCTGGGAGTATCGCTCAAAAATCCTCCCATCTTTGAACTCAAGCAGATCAAAGCTATTCGCTTCAGGAGAGGCATAAAGCTCTTTAACCTTGATCAGAAAGCTTTGAGGATATTTTAATTGATCCAGGACAAATGAAAGCGCCTGATCGTCGTTTTTTGACAGAAGAATGTATTCAGGAATCTGCCACATCTGGACAAATCTCCTATTAAACTTTACCATCTTACCTGCTCTGTCAACGACAAGAATTCCGTCGGCGGTTGCCTCAAGCGTGGCATTGAGAAGAGAGAGGCTATGCTTCATCTCCTCCTCAGCCTTCTTACGGTCGATGATTTCTTTTTCAAGCTGTTCATTTATCTTCTGAAGTTCAACCGTTAATGGTGGTGTTTTCATATTCATTCAATTAACCTTCATATCTTTCTTAATACTTGATGGCCGATAGGAGTTCCTTGATGACACAAACCTCATTTCGACTTAACACCCATCCAAAACCTCACGGACCTTGCGAGCAAGGCTATCCTGGGTGAAGGGTTTCTGGAGGTATGGCATCCCATATTTTAATATCTCATGGTGAATAATGGCGTTATCCGTATAGCCTGACATAAAAAGGACTTTTGTCTCATGGTGAAGGGAGGTAAGATGTTTTGCTAACTCAGGCCCACTCATTCCAGGCATGACCACATCGGTTACCATGAGATGGATAGGTTCGCCATTTTTCTCTTTGACTAAACTCAGTGCCTCTTCGCTATTGATTGCCTCGAATACATTATACCCTTTTTTCTGAAGAATCGTGACAACCACTCTCCGAACAACCTCTTCATCTTCCACCAGAAGGATGGTTTCAGATCCATGGAGCGGTTTGGGAAGAGATGGTCCTATGTCAGTGGCATCCATCTCTTCCTCAACTCTTGGCAGGTAGATTTTGAAAACCGTTCCTTGACCGGGTTCGCTATAGACCCAGATATGACCCCCACTCTGTTTAACAATTCCATAGACCGTAGAAAGGCCAAGACCCGTTCCTTTGCCCTGCTCCTTTGTTGTAAAGAAGGGTTCAAAGATGTGCTCTTTGACCTTCTGGGGCATCCCGATTCCAGTATCGCTTACTGAGATCATCACATAGCGTCCTGGTTCAACCTCAATATGTGCCCGTGCATACTCCTCATTCAATTCCACATTGGTTGTTTCAATAGTGAGCCTCCCTCCCTTCAACATGGCATCTTTCGCATTCACTGCCAGGTTGATGATCACCTGCTCCATCTGTCCCGGGTCCACCTTGACTCTTCCAAGATTCTCGGTCAAACATGTCACAAGTTCTATATGCTCACCAATTAAGCGTCGAAGCATCTTGTCCATATTAGAGACCAAGGTATTCAGATTCACCACTTTGGGCTGAATCACCTGTTTGCGGCTGAAGGCAAGGAGTTGGCGTGTTAAGGATTCGGCCTTTTCGGAGGCATTCTTGATTTCGAGAGTATCGGGATAGAGGGGGTTGGTTTGATCGAGACTGCTGAGCATCAGGTCGCTATAACCTCTTATAACAGTTAGAAGATTATTGAAGTCGTGGGCCACCCCCCCAGCCAACTGGCCAATGGCTTGCATTTTCTGTGACTGATGAAACTGTTCCTGAAGCATGATCATCTCTTTTTCTACGTGCTTATGTTGGATAATACCGGCTATCGCATTGGCGATTGCCGTTAAGAATTCTTCCTCCCTCTGATTACGGAGGTGTCCCTCTCTGATGTAGATATTGATCACCCCGAGTAATTTCCCGGAAAAAAGAATGGGAACGCAATAATGTCCATGAGGCGATATGCCCTCATAGGTAGTCTCATGACGGTCATCAATGCAATCGGCAAATTGTATCTCTGCTGTTGATGCAGCCCGGCCGCAAAGGCATTTCCCGAAAGGGACTTTGGTACAGGCCTCTCGTATTGGTGCGGCCAATCCTTTTTGGACTGTCATGACTAAGGTTTCTGGCTCATCCCCGATAAGAAATATGCCTCCCCTTGATTCGAAGGCAAGCCATGGGATTGAAAGGACAAGGTCAAGCGAGTGATATAAAATCTCTTCGAGAGGGATATCCTTTAATGGAAGGCTGAGAAGAGAGTTGATGGTGGTTTGAACATCATAATTTCGATTGATCTCCTCCTCGGTTTTCTTTTGCCCCGTGATATCGGATATGATATTGACCGCTCCGATGAGATGATGAGATTCATCCAAGATCGGGTCTATCGAGATATTGAACCATCTATCATTCATCGACAGGATGATCGTTTCCCGGTGAAGAGTCTCCTTCATTCGCGAAAAGGGGCAACCATCAATAGGGGTTGGGGTCCCGAGCATGATTTCCCAACAGGAATGGTTGATAATTTCATTAAACGGTTTTCTAACGAAATTTTTCATGGCCCTGTTGCATCGTAAAATTCTTCCTTCCAAATCTAACAGGCTGACCATATCGGTAATGCTGTCGAAAGTGGTCCGCCATTGCTGGGCCGCATTAAGAAGTGCTTTCTCAGACCGTTTGCGGTGGGTGATATCATGCGCCATGGCTCTCACCATGGGTTCATCTACCCCATGTTTACGCAAAGAATTGTTATATTCCCAGATGCGTTTTTCTCCTTTACCGGCCTGAACCAACATCAGACCCTTAGCGACTCCATCCCTTTGAATCTTTTCCAGGTAATCATTGAACTTGTCCCTGACCTCAGGCGCTAAAATTTCCCGAAGGTTCTTCTTTAAAAGAACACTTTGATCGAAACCCAGAAGCTTTACAGCCTCCTGGTTGGCAGAAAGAATTTGACCTTTTAGGTCGTGGGTGCATATGATATATTGACCGTACTCCACCAGATCGCGGTAACGATCTTCACTCTCACGTAATTTCTCTAATAACTTTTGGTAATTACGAGATTCGGAGATGGGGCTTTCACCCAAAATATTAGGGGGATATGAATTACCCGATTTGGTTTTAAATGTTTTTTTAATGATCATAATCACTATTCATTGGAGTTCGGCCTTACGGGCAACTGAAGATGTTATTTCACAGCAATATTAATGCCAACTGCTTCATTTATATTTAACCGATTGATTTTATAGGTTTTTGTTGAAAAAATCTTATTGATAGACTACCAAAAACCGTCCTTATTAGACTTATTGCCAGAAAGTGATAAGAAATGGGCCATACATCTCAATTGGAGGGAATTCCACAGCTTCTATCTTTTATTAACGACAATGAAACAGGTCTTCACCATGATTTCGAGGTCTGGCTCGAAAAACTTGCTCCCCATGAACCTGTTAAACAGTATCGCCACAATGTTGGAGAAGATAATGCCGATGCCCACCTGAAACGGCAGGTCATGGGGAGAGAAGTGGTTGTGGCAGTCACAGAAGGAAAACTCGATTTCGGCCCCTGGGAACAGATTTTTTATGGCGAATTCGACAGTCGACGAAAAAAGCGAGTTCTCGTCAAAATCATCGGGGAATAGGGGAATGAAAACGTATTCCCCACTTTTGTTTTTTGATATATTTACTCCATAAGTTTTAAGAAAAGGTTTATATTACAATTGTAAGATAGATATAGAGAGAATCTCAATAATTAGGTCCCCACAAGCATTTTAGAGTAAGGAGGAGCTTATGGATATTCAGACGGTTCGGACGTTCTTCATGTGGTGTACCATCATCAACGGGGGGTTACTCATTTTCTCGTTTCTGACCTGCGCCTACGCCCGAGAGTGGGTATACCGGATGCACGGTAAGTGGTTTCCCATGCCAAGAGAAACCTTCGATGTGGTGATCTATGGTTTCATCGGGATCATGAAAGTCTTTGTTCTTATGTTCAACCTCATCCCATACATCGCCCTTGTGATCATTGCTTGACAAGGAGCTAATGACCTAAACTAATATACTTTTTTTGCGATTTGAAAATATATATAAAAATTTATTGCATTTTTATGCTTTCTATGCTATGGTTTTATGCATGAGAACAACTATCGAAATTACAGATGAGATCCTCCGCCGAGCAAAAGAAAAAGCAGCGGCAGAGGGAACAGCCTTACGAGAAGTGGTTGAGACCGCACTGCGATTTTACTTAGCCAAACCTCGCAGGACCACTGGATACAGGTTAAAATGGCGAACAGAGCGTGGCCGAATGCTTCCTGGGGTATGCCTTGATGACAGAGATACCCTTTTTGATTTAATGAACGGTCGACCATGATTGCTATTGATACTAATATTCTCGTTTATGCTCGTCGCGAGGAAACTCCGTTTCACAAGGAAGCCAAAGAATTATTGAGAAACCTCGCAGAAGGAGACAGTCCGTGGGCTCTGCCTTGGCCATGCATTTATGAATTTCTTCGAGTTATTACCCATCCCAAAGTTTTTGACCCGCCAACACAACTGGGAGTAGCCCTTGAAGATCTCGAATCACTCATAGAAGCTCCCTCCCTTCTTTTGTTGGGTGAAGGACCCGGACATTTCGATCATATGCGTCTTATGGTCAGCACCGGACATACCATAGGAAATTTGGCACATGATGCTCATATCGCAGCTCTGATCCGTGAACATGGAGTTGACGAATTGTGGAGCACCGACAAAGACTTTACACGTTTCAAGGGCATTCATATTCAAAATCCATTCCTCCGATAGAGCCTGTTTACCCCCGGTGTTGCAAAAAGATGAGATCAGATCAAATGCAGACCCCCTTGATAGGGCTTACCGGCAGGCCACAACATCCTCACCTTTCATTGTAGATTATGGGAAGAGAAGTCGTTGTGGCAGTCACAGAAGGTAAGCTTGACTTTGGTCCCTGGGAACAGATTTTTTACGGCGAGTTCGACGGCCGCCGAAAAAAGAGAGTCCTCGTCAAAATCATTGGAGAGTAGGTGAATAAAAACGCATTCCCCACTTTTGCTTTTTGAAATATTGACTTCATAAGTTTTAAGAAAAGGTGTATATTACAATTGTAAGATAGACATAGAGAGAATCTCAATAATTAAGTCTGACCCCACAAGCCCACATTCATGTGGTGTACGATCATTAATGGAGGGTTACTCATCTTCTCGTTTCTGACCTGCGCTTATGCCAGAGAATGGGTATACCAGATGCACGGCAAGTGGTTTCCCATGCCAAGGGAAACCTTGGATGTGGTGATCTACTGCTTCATAGGGATTATGAAGGTTCTTTTTCTCCTGTTCAATCTGGTCCCGTATATCGCTCTTGCGATCATCGGTTGAGTCGAAGATAAATTTTGCCGGGAGAGTGAATATTGTAGCCGATGCGCGACAAGGGTTGGGTAGAAGTTATGCGATTGAGCTTGCGAAGCGTAGAGAGAAGATGGTGTTGGCAGATTCAATAAAAAGGGTGTAAATTTCGACTGATCAATGGTATAAAAAGACTGTTTCTATTTGCAAAATATTACCCCGTTAGAAAACCCCGCTGCTTGCCCCGTGCGAAGCTTTTCTAACGGGGTTTACTAAGGAGGAGATTTAAATGATCGTCAGTGTCATGATTGAAATACCCAAAGGGAGTCGAAATAAATATGAATACGATAAAGAAAAAAAGGGACTGAAGTTTGATCGAATGCTTTTCTCCGCTGTGCATTATCCAAGTGATTATGGCTTTATCCAGGAAACATTAGCAATGGATGGAGATGCTCTTGATGCTCTTGTTTTGGTCTGGGAACCAACCTTCCCAGGATGTATCATTGATGCAAAACCGGTAGGATTGTTCAAAATGTGGGACGAAAAAGGGCCAGATGAAAAAATTCTATGTGTCCCTATATACGATCCACTTTGGAATCATATAGAGTCCATTTCCGATGTCCCCCCGCATTTATTGAAAGAAATAGAACATTTTTTCTCAATCTATAAAGAACTGGAGGAGAAAAAAACTGGTGTTGAAGGCTGGGAAAATTGTGAATCAGCCATCCGGGTCATAAAAGATTCCCGGAAGAGATATAAAGAGCAAAGAAGAAAGATGTCAAAAAGAGCCAAATAGAGCTGACCCCGTTGTTGTTAATTAGAACATTAATTTCTGCGAACCCAACTTTTCATCCCATCCTGTCAATCTTTTCGTAATCTTTCAAAGAATCCACTTTCCCACATTTTTAGAATGTTATCATAGATTCTCTCATCATCAATGGCCGTGGAAAGGAAGTTGGGATTTGTTCAACCGAGTAGGTTGGAGACAGCAGGAATGAATTTCCTTTCAAATATTGCGAAGAATGTGTTAAAAAATGGGACAGGCTGAAATAAGAGATCGAAGGAGCAATGAAATGCCAAAAGATTTGAAAAGGACGGAGCTATTTTCCTGGCATAAGGAGCATGGCGGCCAGATGGTGGAGTTTGCCGGCTGGGAGATGCCTGTTTCTTATAAGCCAGGCATCCTTGAAGAGCATCTGGTCACAAGGAAATACGGAGGCCTCTTCGATATTTCCCACATGGGACGGTTTTTGATTTACGGAGAAGAGGCCATTCCCTTTTTACAGCAGGTCCTGACGAATAATGTCCTGGCCCTGGAGCACGGCATGGCCCAGTATACCCTGATCCAGAATGAATGGGGCGAAGCCATTGATGATGCTTATCTTTATCGGCTGGATATAGGAAACCTTCCTTCAGAATCGAGATACCTTCTTGTGGTCAATGCCGCCAATAAGGAACGAGACTGGAATTGGTTGATCGAGCATAAGAGACGGTTCAGGGGCCTCATCCTCGAAGATAAGAGCGACGAGATGGGGATGATTGCCCTTCAGGGCCCTGCTACCAAAAGGGTGCTGGAGAAGATCGTCATCGAAAGCCATTCCAAACTTCCCGACCCCTGGAGAAATCGATTGAGGGTTTGCGAGATCGAAGGGACCAGAGTCGCTGTCACCATCTCAAGAACCGGATATACGGGAGAGCCCATCTGCTTCGAACTCTTTTCCGAGAGAGAGAAAATGCGAATGATCTGGGAAGCGATACTTGCCGTTGGAGAGAAAGAGGGTATTGTACCGGTAGGTTTGGGGGCAAGAGATACCCTGAGAACCGAGGCAGGTCTTCCCCTGTATGGCCATGAATTGGGGATGGATCAGGGGGGGAAAGAGATTCCCATCTTTGCGGTTTATTCAGCCGGATTGGCGGTCAGTTTTTCTCCTTTGAAAGGGGATTTTATAGGCAGGGAGGCGCTGCGGAGACAGTTTGAAGAATTGAAAGCAAGGACGGATGGAACTCCTCTGCCCCCCAGAGAGAAGCAGACCCTTCCCAGAAGGGTTGTACCAATTGCGATGATCGGAAGTCAGGGTGGACAGGCGATCGCCAGGCAAGGATATGAAGTGTTTGTGGACAGGAGGAAGGTCGGATATGTGACCAGTGGGACGATGGTTCCCTACTGGATATTTTCTAATGAGGGAATCCTGTCAAAACCCACTGAAGAAAAAGGGATGAGGGCCATTGCATTAGCTTATCTTGATTCCGATTTGGAAGAGGGACAGAAGGTCGAGATTCAGCAGAGGGGGAAGACCATTGAAGGGACGATCGTGGAAAAACATTTATCCGGGGAAGCTCCCCCCTATGCCCGGCCCATTCTGTTTCAGGAGAAGGTTTTAAAAAGGCGTGAGCCGACCAGAGATTTGAAAAATTCAGCCCGAAAGCTGATCGAGCGGGCCATACAAAATACCCATTGGAGACAGGGAGAAACGATTAACCTTATTCCTTCGGAACAGACGCCGTCCCCGCTGGTAAGACTCCTCACGATCATGGATCCATCGCACCGGTATGCGGAGCACCGTGTCGTCAAGGCCCTTGGAGAGAGGGATGTTTTCTATTATCAGGGGACGAAGTTGATCGAAGAGGTGGAAATCCTCCTTGTGGATGAGATGCGAAGCTATTTAGGGTGCTCCGAGGTCGAGGCGAGGGTGATCAGCGGACAGATGGCCAACACGGTTGTTTTCAGCGGCTTGATGGATTATCTCAACCGGCTCGACCGGAAGAGCGATCCCCGAAGGATCAGGAAGGTGATGAATCATCATCTCGGAAGAGGAGGCCATCTCAGCGCACAACCCATGGGCGCTCTGAGAGATTTTATAGACATCGATCCTCTGACTGAGAAGCCGTCGGTTGTTCCTTTCCCGGTGCTGAAGGACGATCTCTATCAGATCGATCTCTCCAAAACAGGAGAACTCCTTGAAATACATAAACCAGAGTTGATTGTTCTGGGGAAGAGCATGATCCTTTATAGGGAACCTCTCAAAGAGGTTGCGCGGATGGCATCCAATATCAAACCCAAGCCGATCATTCTTTATGACATGGCTCACGTATTGGGATTGATCGGGCCCTATTTTCAGGAACCCTTTCAGGAGGGGGCGGATATCGTCACCGGTTCCACCCACAAGACCTTTTTCGGGCCCCAGAGGGGGGTCGTCGGAAGCAATATGTCGGAAGGGACGCCGTATGAGGACCTCTGGGAAGCCATTGTCCGCAGGGTCTTTCCGGGGAGCGTGAGCAACCATCATCTCGGAACGCTTTTAGGACTGCTCATGGCGGCCTATGAGATGAATCTTTATAAATCGGACTATCAGAAGGCGGTGATCTCCAATGCCAAAGCCTTCGCCCGTTCTTTGAAGGGGAAGGGATTGACCGTAGAGGGAGACTCCCAGCTTGGATATACGGAAACCCATCAGGTCATCGTCAGGGTGGGTTATGGAAAGGGACCGGTCGTGGCCGAAGGGCTGGAGGAGAACAACATCATCGTCAACTATCAGGCCGCCCCGGATGACGAGGCCTTCACCGCAGCCAGTTGTCTGAGGATGGGAGTTCAGGAGATGACCCGTTTCGGGATGAAGGAGGAGGATTTTAGGCAACTGGCAGAATATATGAGCGAGGTCATCCTTCATGGCCGATCTGTGGCGAAAGAGGTTTCAGGATTCAGAAAGAGATTCACGGAGATGAAGTATTGTCTGCCTGAAACAGAAGCCACCTCATTGGTCAACGGGCTCATTGAAGCGATTCGGTAAAGAGTTTGACAAAAATATTGGTAGTGGTAGAATGTCAGCGGATGACGAATAAGTCAGATTGCTGTTCTAAAGAATGCTCCAGTGGTTGAAAGAGAATAAAACATGAAGGGGGATGACAAATGAATAGTTCAAAGAAGATGCGTTTTTGGAGTTTAATGGTACTGGTTTCTTTTTTGATTGTTTCGGGATGCTCCAATACTCCCAAGACACTCGACCGCTCCGTGACCGGCCCGCAGGTCATTGTAAACCCGGAATCGATTCGTCTCGGAGTCGCCAAATTGATGGATACCATTATTGTCTTTGAGGGTTCCGGGTTTAAGCCGGGGGATTCCATGTTTATCACCCTCATCGGGCCCAATGAGACCAGGGCGATTGTGGCAGAGGGGCCGATTCAACCGGATGGAACTTTTAAGGTAGAACTGGGCAAATCCTCGATAAACAAATTGACCAAAGCCATGGAGATTTTAAAGGCCGATATCGTAGCCAATGAAAAGTTTGAGCCTGTGGTGGTGATCAGCCAACCCCCCATTCCAAAGGGGGTTTATACGGTGAAGGTGACCAGCATGCTCTCTCCACTGACCGCCGAGACAAAGCTGACGGTCAAAGGGCCAACGGCGATCGATAGTGTGATGGATTGGATCGGAAAACTGACAGGAAAAATCGAGCGCAAAAAAACCAAATAGAAAAATAAGAGGAACACCACCAATCAAAATAGGGAAGTGCCCCCGGTTTTTCTTCAAACGAGGGTTGACTTTTATCCATTTGTGGGGTAAGAGTAATACAGGTAAGAATAGAAAGGAAGGTGGCCTATGAAAATCACATCAAAGGGGCAGGTTACAATTCCACTTGAAGTCAGAGAAAAGATGGGGTTTCTTCCTGACACAGAAGTTGAATTCATTATTTCAGGGAATAACGTGCTGCTGAAGAAGGCCAAGGTTCAATCCAAACGCAGCCGGGATCTTATTGCACACATGCGAGGCAAAGCCACTGTTAAGATGGCCACGGATGAGATCATGGCCCTGACGCGAGGATAGGTCATGGATATTGTTGTGGACAGCAATGTTATTCTGGATATTGTCACGGAAGACAAAAGGTGGTTTCCATGGTCTTCAGGGGCGCTGGCTCAATATGCGGAAACCCATGTACTGGTGATCAATCCAGTCATTTACGCAGAGGTTTCGATAGGCTTTGATCGAATCGAAGATGTTGAGGCCGTTTTATCGCCGATGCTCTTCCGCCGTGATCCGATCCCATGGGAAGCTGCTTTCCTCGCTGGAAAATGTTTCCTTCAATACCGGAAAAAAGGTGGGAGTAAGCGTTCACCCCTCCCAGATTTTTTCATAGGAGCTCACGCTGCCGTGCTCGGAATTCCTCTCTTAACAAGGGATGCTTCCCGATACCAGACCTACTTTCCAAAATTGAGATTAATTGCTCCCTGAGTCCTTCATCACTTCAAAAGGCCTACGGAAAAAGCGAGCATGAATTGGCCGGTGTAATATAAGGGCAGGCCGAGGAGGCGGTTTCGGCATTCCTCTTTCACGAATCTATGTCGGGCAACAAAAATGTCCGAGACATAAAAACAGAGAGATCCGACCAAGATGAACGCCCTTCCGGAAATCTGGAAGGGGGATTTGCCAAAAACTGCCCAGGCCCCGGATGCCATCAGGGTGATCACCAGGATATATATCAAAACCGGGATCAGCATCGATTTTAAATGAGGGCGGAGCCAGAAAAAGATAAGAACACTTATGCCGACAATGATCAACACCCCTGGTGAAAACCAATGGGAAATTGGAATGAGGGATGAAAAACTAAGGATGTAAAGAACATGCCCAACCAAAAAAACGACCAGCCCTCCCATGAAGGCTTTTCTCTGCGGCAGGGCGAGACACACATCGCCCACGAGACAAAAGATCAGACCGACGAGAAGATATCGGTAATAAGCTGGAACAGAATGAGGCTGCAGCAGTGCAGTGATCACAAAGAGCAATGAAAGAGTAGTCTTTGTAATGAGGTGTGGCATTCTGTTTTTCTTTTTCTCATAATAAAGCACCCCGAACAATAAAATACCACCCAGAATGATGATCAAACCATTTATCATGTTCCCTCCCCCACAAATGAATTTGCATGATGAGAGTCTATAAAACTGGCATGGAAGAGTCAATGAGAATTGGAACAAGAGTTGGGGAAAAGCATTGGTGAATGTAATCCGTTGAATGGGGGGTTGACAGGGAAGATCGAACACAAGAAAACGGAGGATAAGGGAATGAACGGAGCCCCTATTATGTCTTGCAAAATTTATTTGTTCGATATATAAGAAGACGAGTCCTGCCTGAGTGCCATTCCAAAAAATTAAAGACGGAGGGAGAAGAATCCGATGGCGACCCCCCTTGAACACTGGGTTGAAGAACAGGCGAGGTTGACCGAACCGAAGCGCATCTGGTGGTGTGACGGCTCTGAAGAAGAGGCCCGCCGGCTGATCGACACCGGAGTAAATGTGGAAAAAAT
>Ga0194125_10002853_pt1 | contig 28345 bp, 30 predicted proteins | sample TA2KigC250mmetaG_FD_148626 | JGI IMG/M metagenome (GOLD analysis project Ga0194125, IMG submission 148626) | Freshwater microbial communities from Lake Tanganyika, Tanzania - TA2015034 Kigoma Deep Cast 250m | ecosystem: Environmental > Aquatic > Freshwater > Lake | place: Tanzania: Lake...
TTACGGGTTTATGATATTGAGAGCGCCATGTTGCTGGTGGAAGAGATTCAACAGCGAAATCACCTCGCCTCTCTCTCTCATAAGAGGAGAAAAAAGCGAAAAATGACCAATTGACGTTGTAGGGTTAAGTTAGCGCCCATGGGGGTAAGGGGGAGGGGGTAAGGGGGTTGCCCCTTAACCCCCTCCCCCACCGCAAAATTTTCAAGACAGTTGCTCATGAGCCTTGGGCTCACCCATAAATTATGAAAAGTTAAGCATCCTTACGGTGCGCAGTGCGCACCCTATAAAAAACTTTTCGAAGCAGTTGCTCATGGGCCTGAGGCCCACCCGTAACCCATGAAAAAGGCGGTGGGGCGGGCGTCTCTGCCCGCCGCCAGGCCCAGGCAATGGTGCGCGGTGCGCACCCTACGGAACTGATTGATTTGCCTCATTAACCCCCTCTCCCCCTTGGGGGAGAGGGCTGGGGTGAGGGGGTGAATGGACTTTTTACGAGGCCATCAAGCATTAACCCTTATGTCGGACAACATGTTGATATCATGCACTATTTATGATTTCCTCGCGAACTTTTCAAGACAGTTACTCATGAGCCTTGGGCTCACCCATAAATTATGAAAAGTTAAGCATCCTTACGGTGCGCAGTGCGCACCCTACAAAAAACTTTTCGAAGCAGGGAGCGGAAAAACATGTGGGCGGCAGTCATCCAGATGTGTTCCACCCCGGACCTGGAGCGCAACGTCGCCCAGGCCCGGGAGCTTGTCACCGAAGCGGCCCATCACGGCGCCTACCTGGCGGCCCTGCCGGAGCACTTTGCCTATGTAGGGCCGGAAAATCTCCAGCCGCCGTCGGCCCAGCCCCTGGACGGCGAGCTGGTCAGCGGCTTTCGGGAGCTGGCCCGCACGCTGGGCATCTTTGTGTTGCTGGGTTCCTTTCCGGAAATATCCCACCCCGGCCGGCCCCCCTACAACACCAGCGCGCTGTTGGGCCCCGGCGGCGAACTGCTGGCCCGCTACCGCAAGATTCACCTGTTTGACGTGGACCTGGCCGACGGGCCGCGGTTCCAGGAATCCCGGCACGTCCAGGCCGGGGCCGAAGTGGTGAGCGTCTTCCTGCCCAAGACGCCGTTCACCGCCGGCCTGTCCATCTGCTACGACCTGCGCTTTCCGGAGCTCTACCGGGCCCTGGCGGACCAGGGCGCCCATCTCTTCTTCGTCCCCGCCGCCTTTACGCGGCAAACGGGCCGGGACCACTGGGAGGTGCTGCTGCGGGCCCGGGCCATCGAAAACCTGGCCTACGTCCTCGCCCCGGCCCAATACGGCGTCCACGCCCCGGGGCGTTCCAGTCACGGCCGCGCCCTCATCATCGACCCCTGGGGCACCGTCCTGGCACAGGCCCCGGACGGGGAGGGCATCATTTACGCCAAACTGGATTTTCCCCGCCTCACCGCCCTGCGCCGTCAACTCCCCTGTCTCCAGCACCGGCGGCTGAGATAGGATGGGCTTGAGGAGACGGAGGCCGGCGGACGCGGTGGCAATGAGCGCCATTGGGCGCGGCTGAAGCCTGCGGCCACATTTTCCGGTGTATGCTGGTCCGAAACAGTCGCGCCTGGGCCTCCGGCCCACCCGTAAGATATGAAAAGGCCGGTGGGGCGGGCCGCCCTGCCCGCCGTCAGCCCCAGGCCATGGTGCGCGGTGCGCAACCTACAGGGCCGTAGGGCCGTAGGGCGGGAAAGCGAAGCGCATCCCGCCGTTCGCCTGGTCCGATTTCTAGAGTTTCTTTGAATAAAATCGATGTCATCCGGCCGCACCACCGTTCTCTGGAGCAGCAGGAGCGCAAGGGCCTTCGGCCCACCCGTAACACAGGAAGAGCGCGGTAGGGCAGGCTCTTACCGGCGCCCATCGTTGGTAATGGTGCGTGAGACGCACCCTACGGAAGGACTTTTCAAGCCAGAAAAATAAACGGGATGGGAGGCAGCGCCTTCCATCCCGTTTCCTTCAGGGCCGATGCCGCGGTTCAGCGAGAGGCCGCTTTGGCCAGTTTTTCCCGGTGGGACATGCAGGCGCGGCACAGGGGCGTTTCCGGCATGACCTCCAGCCGCCGGGGTTCGATGGCGCAGCCGCAGGCTTCACACATGCCGTAGGTGCCGTTTTCCAGCCGGAGCAGGGCCTCTTCGATGGCCTCCAACTCCTGGCGCTTGGGGCCCAGGAGGGTCAGGTGGGTTTCCGCCAGGAGGCTCACCGCGGCCTGGTCTTCTTCGTCCCGGGCCGTGGACAGCATCTCCTGATAGCCGTCGCCGATGTTGCTCCGGAGTTGTTCCTTGACTTCCAGCCAGAGGCGGCGTTTGCGGTCCAGCAGACGTTCTTTGATGCCCTCGATCTTCTCCGGGCTCAGTTCCGCCATTCAGACTCCCTCCCCCGAATCGATGTCGGGGCCTCGCCAGAGGGCGGGCCCCGGGGTTATTCCAGAAAATCCTCCAGCGCCGCCTTGCGGGTGGGATGTTTGAGGCGTTTCAGCGCCTTTTTTTCGATCTGCCGGATGCGCTCCCGGGAGACCTTGAAAGTCCTGCCGATCTCCTCCAGGGTGTGCTCGATCTCGTCGCCGATGCCGAAGCGCATCTTCATGATCTTCTCTTCCCGCTGGGTCAGGGTGTTGAGGATGTTGTTGGTCTTTTCCGTAAGTTCCGACTCCAGGATGCCCTCGTAAGGGGAGATGGCCTTGTCGTTGCGGATGAAGTCGCCCAACCGGTCGCCTTCATCCCCCACCGGAGTTTCCAGGGAAATGAGTTCATCCGAGAGGTTGGTGACCATAAGGATCTTGTCTTCCGCCACGCCGGAACGCTCGGAGATCTCCTTCAGGCTGGGCTCCCGGCCCAATTCCTTGAGCAGATCGTAAAAGGCCCGGAAGCAGCGGTTGCGGATCTCCTGGAGATGCACCGGGATGCGGATGGTCCGGGTCTTGTCGTAGATGGCCCGGGTGATGGTCTGCCGGATCCACCACGAGGCGAAGGTGCTCAGCCGGTAGCCGGTGGTGTAGTCGTAGCGGGTCACCGCCTTCATCAGACCCAGGTTGCCCTCCTGGATGAGGTCCGAGAAGGTGAGTCCCCGGTGCAGGTACTTCTTGGCGATGCTCACCACCAGGCGCAGGTTGGCCTTGATCATCTTGTCCCGGGCCTTGGTGACCTCCGCCTCCGTCAGGCGGATGTGGTGCATGAGGTCGCGCACTTCCTGGGCCGCAGGATGCTGACGCAGGGCCCGTTGCAGGGTCTGGTGGATCTGCCGGAAGAGCTTTTCCTTGGCCTGGGCGCTCTTCTCCGAGTTCTGGTACCACTGCTGCACCTTACGCTTGAGCTGGCCCACCTCTTCCAGGTCGGAAGCCGCCGCCAGCACCAACTGCAACACCGCGTCCTGGCCGTGCTTGATGATGCGGCCCAACTCCCGCTCCTCTTCGGGGGAGAGAATGGAGTAGCGCAGCATCTCCCGGAAGTAGGCGGCCACCAGGCCCTCATGCTCCGGGATATCTTCCGGTTCGATCCCCTCATCCAGTTCCACGTCCGCCGGTTCGGCCACCAGGGGCAGACCGAAGGGCGTAGGGCGGAGTTGTTCGGTGACGTCCAACTCCTCTTCCGAAGCCAGATCGTAGGTATCCCTGAAGGTCAGAGGGTCGCCCTCCTCCTCGTTGGCAAAAAAGGAGAACTGCTCATAACCCAAGACGGGGGCGTTGCCGCCGCTCAGGTCAAAAATCCGCTTAAGGTATTCTTTTTCCATGATTTTAAGGGCTTTGGGCCAAGTTTGGCAACCGGTAAAATTAAAAATTAAAGTTTAGTGCCTCTTAATATTTTGTCAAGAAAAATCCACGCCGCTTCAGTTTTTTCTTTATCGGCTGTTTTTCTTAGGAATTAAATTAATTACGCTCCAAGTCCCTGTCAAGAAACCCCGCCGCCTCCTTTTCTTGACCGGCCGCTGTCTCCTTGGGTATGATGGACTGGAGGGGGCCTCTCTCCCCATCCATTTCCCGGTCCAGGAGCAACTTCCGTGCCACACCGATTCATCGCCGAGCTCAAGGAAGGGGATAAAGTGCGTCAATATTTCCTCCTCCGCCAGGCGGAGCGGCGCACCGACAAATCCGGCAAGCCCTTCCTCACCTTATTCCTGGGAGACCGGACCGGCATCATCACCGCCCAAGTCTGGAGCGAGGTGCTGCGCCGCTGTCCCGGCCCTTTCACCACCGGCGATTTCGTGGGGGTGCGGGGCCTGGTGACCTCCTACCGCGGCGAACTGCAACTCACCGTGGAAAACCTGGTGCGGGTGGACGACCTGTTGGCCCAGGGCAAAGAGTTGGGGGATTTCGACCCCGAACTCCTGCACCTGGCCACCGCCTTCGACCGCCGGCAGCTCTGGCAGGAACTGCGGGACCTGGCCGCCGCCCACCTGGAGACGCCCCTGCAGGAGCTGGTATTGCACCTCCTGGAGCAGCACCGGGAGCAGCTCCTGGTGGCTCCCGCGGCCCGCCTCTACCACCACCCTTACCTGGGGGGCCTGCTGGAGCACACCTGGACGGTGGCCCGCCTGGCGTTGCAGGCCCTGGAAATCTACCCCCACCTGCACCGGGGGCTGGTGGTGGCCGGGGCCATGCTCCACGATCTGGGCAAGCTCAAAGAGCTGGCCAACCCCGCCACCCCCGAACTCACCGTGCCCGGGGCCCTGCTGGGCCACATCGTCCTGGGCTGGGAGATGGTGCGGGAGGCGGCCCAGACCCTGGCGCTGGGGGACTCCCCCCTGCTGCTGGAATTGGAGCACATCGTCCTGTCCCACCACGGCTCCCTGGAATTCGGCTCGCCGGTCCCCCCTAAAACCCCGGAGGCCCTGCTGGTGTCCATGCTGGACGACCTGGACGCCAAGCTGAAGATGATGGATCAGCACCTCAAAAGCGAGGCCGGCGACGGCGCTTTCACCGCCTACCACCGGGTCTTGCAGCGCGACCTCTATCGGGGCCGGGAACGGGATGCGGCTCCCCTTCCCCCCGAAGACGATGATTTGTAATACGCGCCTCCGGGGTGATTGACATTGTGAATTTTTAGCTTAACTTTCAAATAAGTAAAGGTTCGGTTGGTTTCCGGCGCAGTCGACCGGGTGGTTGTATTATTATCCCCGAAACAGGAGGATATTATGTTCAAGAGCATCTTGGTTCCTCTGGATGGTTCCCCGCTGGCGGCCACAATCCTCCCCAAAGTGGTGGAATTGGCCAAAACCTGCAACGCGCAAGTGACCCTGGTCCATGTCTGCCACACCGAAGCCTTCGGTATGGGCGAAACCACCCCGGGAGTGATGGCCGCCGCTCCGGCCGCCGAAAAGAAGGCCTGCGAGGCCTTTCTGAATCAGGCCGCCAACGAGCTCAAGGGGCAGGGCGTCGACGTCTCCGCCACCTGCGTGGAGGGCGTGCCGGCCCGGGAAATTATTGCTTTTGCCGACAAAAACAAAAATGACCTGATCGCCATGGCCACCCACGGCAGGGGCGAAGTGGCCTGGGTCCTGGGCAGCACCGCCGAAAAGGTGGTCTCCCACGCCACCGTGCCGGTTCTGCTCTTCCGGGTCATGGAATTCAAGCCGCCGCTGTTAAAAGAAGAGTTCTTCCTCTAAAGAGGAAACCACGCGTATCCGGTTTATTCCTTAACTGCCGTCATTCCTTAGCATTTCCGGGCCAAAGGACAGAGCGCCTTTGGCCTTTTCGATTGCCTTCGTCTCATCTTTCCCTATTGACCCGGAAAGCCGCCATCTGTTAACCATATATCTGTTTTTTCCATCGGGTTTGGGGCAGATGGGTCGATGCCCGCCGGCTCAGGCCCCGCCGCCCTCCCCGGCGGCGACCCGAGGCAACCCGGCCGCCAGGGGTAAGCCGATGAGAACAGTGGTGACGGTCATGGTTTTGGCCCTGACCTTGAGCCCGGGGGGCGCCGGGACGACCCTCGCCCAGGCGCCGGAGCTGTCCCCGGGGGTCCTCAGGAACGGCGCGTATCCGATCCACGCCTTCAGCAGGCAGAAATGGGTGCAATTGCAGAACGGCGTCTTCCGCCGGGGCATGGACGAAGATGACGCCGACTTCCTGGAGGTGCGCCTGGTCAAGGCGGCCTGGGGGGACCTGAATGGCGACGGCCGGGCCGACGCCGCGGTCATCCTGGTCTCCCACACCGGCGGCAGCGGCAGATTTTTTGAGGCGGCGGCGGTAGTGAACGATCGCGGCCGGCCACGCTATGCGGCGTCCGCCTCCCTGGGGGACGGCATCAAGGTGAACAGCCTGCGCATCAAGGACGGGATCATCGTGCTGGATCTGGTGGTGCACGGCGAGGACGACCCCTCCTGCTGCCCCACCCTGAAGATCACCAGGCAATACCGGCTGGAGGGGAGCCGGCTGGTCAAGGATTAGCCCGGGCGCCACCGGCTACCGTCACCGCCGGGGTGTGGTTTTCCCTGGTTCCCAAGCTCCCGATGGGGAACGAGGATGGGAAGCTCCTGCGCGCCCGGCCCCCCCCCGGCCTCTTTCCTGCCCTCACACCTTCAACGCCAGCAGGCGCAGTTCCGTCAGTTCCTCCACCGCGTAGCGCACCCCTTCCCGGCCCAGGCCCGAGTCCTTGACGCCGCCATAGGGCATGTGGTCCTGGCGAAAGATGGGCGCATCGTTGATGATGACGCCGCCCACCTCCAGGGTTTCGAAGGCCTGCCAGGCGTGGGCCAGGTGGGGCGTGAAGACCCCGGCCTGGAGGCCGTAAGCCGAATCATTGGCCAGTTCCAGGGCCTCGGCGAAGGTGGCAAAGGGGGTGAGGGTCGCCACCGGCCCGAAGATTTCCTCCCGCCAGACCTTCATCTCCCGGGTAACATTTTCCAGCACCAGGGGCGGGATGAGATTGCCCTCGCCCATATCGCCGGTGAGGAGCGCGGCCCCGCCGTCCAGGGCCTCCTGCACCCAGTCCCTTACCTTCGCTGCGGCCGCGGCGTCGATCATGGGCCCCACCACCGTGTCTTTGCGGGCCGGGTCGCCGGCGTGCACGTCCCGCTCGATGGTGGTCAGGAAGATTTCCCGGAAAGGCTCGTAAATGGCCTGATGGACCAGAATCCGCTGCACCGCGATGCAGACCTGGCCGGCGTGGGCGAAGGCCCCCACCGCGGCCCGGTGCGCCGCCCGAGCCAGGTCCGCGCCCGCGTCGATGATGCAGGCGGCGTTGCCTCCCAACTCCAGGATGACCCGCTTCTTGCCGGCCAGGTTCTTGAGATGCCACCCCACCTGGGCGCTGCCCGTGAAGGACAGGGCCCTGAAGCGCTCGTCCGCCGCGGCCCGTTCGGCCAACTCCACAGGGCTGGGGAGCACCTGCAGGGCCCCGGGCGGCAGGCCGGCCGCGTGGGCGCAGTGGGCCAGTTTCAGGGCGGTGAGGGGCGTCTTGGAGGCGGGCTTGACGACGATGGGGTTGCCCGCGGCCAGGGCCGGGCCCACCTTGTGCGCCACCAGGTTGAAGGGGAAGTTGAAGGGGGCGATGCCCAGGACCGGACCCACCGGAAAGCGCCGGGTGATGCCCCAGCGGCCGTCCCCGCCCGGCGCCAGGTCCAGGGGCAGGACCTCGCCGCCGATGCGGACGGCTTCTTCCGCGGCCAGGCTCAGGGTCATGACCCCCCGGTCCATCTCCCCCCGGGCATAAGTGAGGGGTTTGCCCCCTTCGGCCACGATGGTCCGGGCGAACACCTCCTGGCGGGCCTGCACCTCTTTGGCCAGGGCCGCCAGCATCCGGCTGCGCTCCCGGCTGGAAAGGGCCTTGAGCACTTTGGCCGCCTCCCATGCCGCAGCGATGGCCGCCTCCCACTCCGCCTCACCCGCCAGACAGACTTCGCCCACCACCTCGCCGGACCAGGGGGAGAGCACCGACAACCTGGTTTCGGTCTTAACCAAGGCGCCGTTGATGAAACAACCGGATGACTCCATAACCTTTCTCCAACCGAGTCGCGGGGGAGTTCTCTGGCCACCGCCATTCTGGTTGATCGTTCATGTTGGAGAAAACATGCCCCACAAATTTTCTCTTCTTGACGTATAGGCATATTGTATATACAATAGCCTCGTGGACTTTGACTGGGACGAGGCCAAGCGCCGGGAGAATCTGCGCAAACACAAAATGGATTTCGCCGATGCGCCCGAAATGTTCGACGGTCCTCTCCTGGTGCAGGCCGATGTCCGTCACGAATACGAGGAAGACCGGTGCATCGGTTACGGATTCATAGGCGACCGGGTAATGGCCATTGCCTTTTCTGAGCCTCGCCCCGGCGCGGCCCGGGTCATTTCCTAAAGAAAGGCATCGACAAATGAGAAAAAAGCCTTTGCAGCCGCGCTCCGAAACCGATTGGGCGGCCCTTGACGCCATGCGGGACGAAGAAATCGATTTTCCCGAGATTCCGGAAGCGGACGAGCATTTTTTTAAAACCGCCACCCTGCGTTTGCCTCAGCCCAAGGCCTCGGTGTGCCTGCGGGTGGATCGTGAGGTCCTGGAATGGTTCAAGGCCCAGGGCAAAGGCTACCAGACCCGGATGAATGCCGTGCTGAAGGCCTACAAAGAGGCTCATCAGGACACCTGAACCCCGCACCATCAGAGGCCCGCAGCCTGGCGGGCGCAAGACCTTGCCCTCCTGTGATGGAAGTCATGTCGGGCAGGCCCCACCCCCGACAAGCCCCCCAAGTCTGGTAGCAAAGAATGGTGCGCGGTGCGCACCCTACCTTTCCACCGGCGGGACGCCGGCGCCACCGACATTTCTGCCAGGTTGAGGGGCACGGTCCAACAGCAGGCGCCGAGGCGGGATGCAGCACCGCCCCCCTGCCCTCCGGCCTTCGGACCTTCTCCTATCTTTTCCCTGGGCTCTTACCCTTGCCCCTCCTGCGCCAGTTTGAGAGCCTATGTCATAGGGCGGGCCGCGCCCGCCGGAGCATTTTCCCTCCCGGCCCTTACCTTCAATTTTCCCCCTACCCTGCCCTGGCCAGGTTCAAGGCCCCGCCCAGGGCCAGCATGAGGCGCTGGCGCGGCGTCAGGTCCGCCACGGCCCAGAGCTCCCTGGCGCTTCCGTCTCTGGCCGTGATGGTCACCGGCAGGCGCCGGGCCCCGTCCAGGAGGAGGCGGCGCACGTCGTGCAGTTCGATGACGTCGTCCTGGGCCAGTGTGTCGTAGTCCGCCGGGTTCTCGAAGGTTAACGGCAGGATGCCGAAGTTGATAAGATTGGCCAGGTGGATGCGGGCGAAGCTCTTCACCAGTTTGACCCGCACCCCGAGATACCGGGGCGCCAGGGCGGCGTGCTCCCGGGAGGAGCCCTGGCCGTAGTTCTCGCCCCCGACGATGGCCCCTTCCTTGATGATGGCCTCCCCTTCCCAGGCCGGGTGCTCGGTCACGCGCCGGACGAAGTCGGGGTCCACCCTTGAATAGGTGAACTGGCTGATGGCCGGCAGATTGCTGCGCAGGGGTAAAATCTGGCTCCCCGCAGGCAGGATGTCGTCGGTGGTGATGTTGTCCCCCACCTTGAGCCAGACCCGGCCCCGCCAGGTGTCCGGCAGGGGCGTCAGTTCCGGGAAGGGCACGATGTTGGGCCCGCGCAGCACCTCCACGGGCTCGCCGGGGGGCGGAGGCGCCACCAGGCTGCGGCCGTCCAGCAGGAAGGCCCGGGGCGAGGGAATGCGGGGGAAGTCGCCCAGCTTGCGAGGGTCGGTGAGCTCCCCGAAGAGGGCCGCGGCCGCCGCGGTTTCCGGGGAGGCCAGGTAGACCCGGTCGTCCTTGGTGCCGCTCCGGCCCGGGAAGTTGCGGGGAAAGGTGCGCACCGACACCGCGCCCGTGGCCGGGGCCTGGCCCATGCCGATGCAGCCCCAACAGCCCGGCGGCATGAGGCGGGCGCCGGCCTCCAGCAGGGGCACCACCTGGCCGGCCAGGGCCAGATTCTCCAGGACCTGCCGCGAGCCGGGGTTGATCTCCAGGCTCACCCGGGTGTGGACCCGGCGTCCCTTCAGCACCCGGGCCAGGCGCATCAGGTCGCGCCAGGAGGAATTGGAGCAGGAGCCGATGAGCACCTGGTCCACGGGCGCGCCCGCCACCTCCCGCACCGGCTTGACCGCGTCCGGCGAGCCGGGGCAGGCCACCAGGGGCTCCAGGGCGCTCAGGTCCACCTCCACCACCTCGGCGTAGCGCGGCCGGCCTTCAGCCCTGAGGGGGACGAAATCCGCCTCCCGCCCCTGCAAAGCCAGGAACCGGCGGGTCTGGGCGTCCGACGGGAAGATGGAGGTGGTGGCCCCCAACTCCGCGCCCATGTTGGTGATGGTGGCCCGTTCGGGCACGCTGAGGGTGCGCACGCCGGGCCCGAAGAACTCCAGGATCTTGCCCCGGCCCCCCTTGACGGTGAGGCGGCGCAGCAGCTCCAGGATGACGTCCTTGGCCGACACCCAGGGCGGGAGCTTGCCGGTGAGGCGCACCCCCAGAATCTCGGGCATCACCAGGTAAAAAGGCTGGCCGGCCAGGGCCAGGGCCACGTCCAGGCCGCCGGCGCCGAAGGCCAGCATGCCGATGCCGCCTGCGGTGGGGGTGTGGCTGTCCGAGCCGATGAGGGTCTTGCCGGGGGCGCCGAAGCGCTCCAGGTGCACCTGGTGGGAGATGCCGTTGCCCGGCGGCGAGAAGTACAGACCGTAGCGGGCCGCCACGGTGCGCAGGAAGCGGTGGTCGTCGGCGTTGCGGAAGTCCGTCTGCAACAGGTTGTGGTCCACGTAGCTCACCGCCACCTGGGGACGGGCCCGGTCCACACCCATGGCCTCAAACTCCAGATAGGCCAGGGTGCCGGTGGCGTCCTGGGTCAGGGTGTGGTCGATGGTGAGGGCGATCTCCCGACCGGGCGACATCTCTCCGGCCGCCAGATGCGCCGCCATGATCTGCTCCACAATGGTCCTGGCCATAAGCGTTTCCTTGGGGACGAGGTTCGGCGGGGGAGGGGGGTAAAGGCTCGATGCCCCCTGCACCCTCCCCCAACGCCTCATCGCTTCCTGAGATATTCTATCAACACATCCGGGCGGTTGCTGCCGATGCCGTCCACTTTCATCTCCAGATAGGGCGGCAGCCAGGCCGGGGCGTCGATGTTCCAGATATAGACCAGCAGGCCCTGGGCGTGGGCCGCGGCCACCAGTTCCGGGGTGACGTAGGCGAAATGGAGCACCAGGGCTTCGGCCAGGGCGGCCCGGGCCAGACCCACGGGATCGGCGGGACAGCCCACCATGAGGACGCCGGTGCGCAGGCGGGGCTCCTGTTCCTTGAGCCACCGGACCAGGGGGTGCCAGAAGGAGATGAGATGCATGTTCTCAACATTCGGGTGGCCCCGGAAAAACTCCAGGCACGCGGGCGCGGCCTCGGGCTGTTTGACTTCCACCACCAGATGGGCTCCCCGGCTGCGCACCAGGTCAACCACCTCTTCCAGGGCGGGGATGCGCTCACCCTGGCCCGCGTCCAGCTCCCGCACCTGGGCGAAGGTGAGGTCCCGCACCCAGCCCGCGCCGTTGGTGGTGCGGTCCACGGTCTCGTCGTGGATCACCACCAGGCGGCCGTCCCGGGTGAGCTGCACGTCCACCTCCACCGCGGCCACCCCCATGTCCAGAGCCCGGGCGACGGAGCGGAGCGTGTTCTCCGGCTCATAGGCCGGCGCCCCCCGGTGTCCCATGATGTGCACCATCTTTGCCCTCCTGCGCCCCGGGGATGCCCCGGGGGGTGACGCGGCCGTCCACGACCGGCACTTCCGGGGTTGCTGGTAATTTTTAAAGGAAAATTCTCTCTTCGGCAAGAAGGCCGGCAAAGATGCTCCCGAAAATCTCACTCCTGCGACGGGACCACGGTCTTCGGTTGCCGTCCGGAATTCGGGAACCTGTGAGGATGCTGGGAAGACCGGCCCCTCCTCTGAGTCCTGCTCAATGGTATTGGCGGTGTTTTTAAGGCGGGAATGTTCATCCTTCAAGAAAAATTCTTAAAAATAAAAAGAATTTCTCGTCAGACAAAACTCGAAAGTATTGGCCTCTCAAATATGGTGTCTTAAAATAACAAATATAACAATCAGTTATATTTCTTATTCAAATGGAGGTGGCCCCTTATTTTTCGGCATGGTTCTTGCGTATTAATCTTCGGCGAGATTCCAACATCGAGGAAGGTCATGAGTGACGGCCTGCTGGCTTGGTTGCGGCGTTGTCGAAGAGACACCCGAGGCTCGGCGATGGTGGAATTCGCCATCGGGAGCATGGTTTTCCTCCTCCTGGTCTCCGGCATTATCGATTTCGGTCATGCCTTTTATATGAAGCAGGTAGTGACCAATGCCAGTCGGGAAGGGGCCCGATACGGCATCGTGTACCGCACCGACACCAACGGTAAGCGCATTGCGCCGGCCAATTTGAGCCCGACCATTCAGAATTATCTCCTCAACGGTTATCTCTCCCGGGCTTTTCTCCCCAGCGACGCCAATCCCCAGGTGAATGCCACCGGAGCCGGATACAGCAGCGGGGTCAAAGGCGCGGATTTGGAGGTGCGCGTTTCGGCCATTAAGACTTGGTTTATCGTTTCACGTTTCATCCCTTCCCTGTCGGACCAGATAACCTTGACCGCCGCCACCGTGATGCAATGCGAGTGATCATGCGCTTCGGGAATCGACAGCCGGCTTGAGGGTAGGAATGGTCATAAGCCTCTGATGATTCGAGCAAAAGGAGTGCAGCCATGAAGAGGAAATGGGCAAGAGGAAGTCCGCAGGAACGGGGCTCGGTGATGATCCTGACGGCCCTGTTGATGGTGGTCATTCTGGGCTTCGCCAGTCTGGCCATCGATGTGGGGCGACTCTACGTGGTGCGCAACGAACTGCAGAACGCGGTAGATGCCTCGGCCCTGGCGGGCGCCAGCAATCTCATCAAGGACCAGAATGGAGAGGCGGTGCGGGACTGCGCCGGGGCCGGCCAGGCGGCGATGAGCGTGGCGCAGCGCCAGGCCGAACTGCTGGGTTTGCCGCCGGTGGACCCGGGCGCGCGCAACGACCTGACCATTGTCTTTGGAGAATGGAACATCTATGCGGCCAATCCGGAAACGGCCTGGACGGAACTCGGCTCTTCGTGCGGCAGCTACTCCTCGGCCAATGCCGTCAAGGTGACGCTGCGCCGGGGGTCAGGCCTGACCTTCGGTCCGGTCACCAATTTCCTGGCCCGGATTTTGGGAAGCCGCTTCCAGACCTCCGAAGTGGCGGCCACGGCCACCGCCTTCCTGGGCTATGCGGGGACCGCGGAGACAGGTTCGGTCACCCTGCCCCTGGCTGTGCCCGACTCGGTGTTGTCAACCTCGAGCCTGCCGGGGCATCCCTGGTATGCGGAACTTTTGGGTCCCCGGGAAGCGAGGGCCGCCACCGTCAGGCAGCTCACCTTCAAGGACCTGGGAAGCGACAGTTTTTACCTGAACAACCTGCAAAGGCCCCTGTTCGACACACAGAAGGCCTATCTCTTCATCGTCAACAGCAGCGACTCGGTGCCCTCCACCGTGGTGGACAACATCAAGCGCAGTTACAGCACCACTTCGGGGAAGGCCATCCGGGCCATGGCCCAGGGGACGCCTCTTTTTCCCCTGAGTGAATACCAGTGGGCCTCCAACATCAAGACGATTTTCAGCCAACTGAGAACGGCTTACAACACCAAGAAGGACAGCAACGGCAAGTGGCGGGTCTGTGTGCCGGTCTATTCCACCACCAATCCCATGGCGAAACGGCCGGAACCGATGTTCCTGGCGCTGCTCAAGTGGCTGAACTTCGCCCCGTCCCATGCCCACGCCTGCTTTTCCTTCTGGAAACAGACCTACCCCGGTGGGAATGTGCCCATTTATGTGACCGGCTTTGTGAATGTGGACGTCACCAAGGTCACTTATAATTCCGGTTGCACTGATTGCAGTTCCTATTACCCCTACTCAAGCACGGTGGATTGCATGGTAAACAACCCTGGCAGTTGCCGCAATGCCAACTCCATCACCATGGAAATACCTCTGGGGAGCAGCACCGTGTCGCCTCCGGGCACCACTTCCGGGGGGCCGGACAACAGTCGCATCAATCCCGGCGGTGCGGCCAACCAGGGAGCGGTGGCCGCCATCCCCCGGCTGGTGAAGTAACCCATCGGCGACGGGGGCACGGCATCCTGACCTGAACGACCACCCGGGGAGGGCGGAGCCCAACGGGCTCCGCCCTCCCCGGGCGCGTCCGGCCCGCCCGGCGCCGGGCCATCTCCGGCGATGGGAAGGACTCCCGCCGTTTCCGGTGCAACCGGTGTTTTGGTGACGTTCTCCGAGATCGCCCTCCTCCGCTCCGCTCTTCAAACTTCCCCCGCCGTCCCTCCGCACATATGCCTGGTCATGGCTCCCACAGCATGATTCCCTGATCCCACGGTCATTTCCGGCGTCTCCGGGGAGGGGAAGGCCCGGGGGCTCCCGGCCCCACGAAAAATTCGCCGCCAGGCTGACCCCGGCAAGAGAGTCCGCTGCCTCCCGAGGCGACCTGGAGGGAAGGGAAGGTTTCCGAAAATGTCGGATTGTCCCGTCGAACGGCTTCCACGGCCGAACCGGCGCAGGGATATTTGCCTGAGGGGGCGATGGTATGATATTTTCTGCGGCAAGGGTGACGGCGGCACTCCCGTCGGCTTCGCCTGCCCGGCCGGTCCGTCGATGGCATCGGTCTTTGGGGACCGTAAGGTGCAGGCGACAGGGCAGGCGAGTCGGAGAAGCGCTCCTCACCTGTCATAACCCTAACGACCACAGGAAACCTGAACGCATGTCTTCTGCCCCCTGGACCTATTTTGCCCTGGCCTCCCTGTGTCTATGGGGCTGCTGGGGGCTTCTGACCAAAGTGGCCACCCTGCACCTGCCGGCGCGCAGCGTCTATCTCCTGGGCATTCTGGGCTACCTGCCCGTGATGGGCATCCTGTTGCTGGAACCGGGCTTCCGGCTTCCGTGGACCCCGGTGGGATGGAGCGCCGCGGCCGGGGCCGGCCTGTGCACCGCCCTGGGCCTGTTCTGCTATTTCCGAGCCCTGGCGGCGGGAGGGCAGGCCTCGGTGGTGGTGCCCCTCACCAGCCTTTATCCGGTAGTCACAGTGGTGCTGAGCTTCCTGTTTCTCAAGGAGGCCCTCTCCCTGCGGCAGGGGGTGGGCCTGCTGCTGGCCATGGTGGCGGTGTGGCTGCTGGCGGAGTAAGGAACCGGGAGGCGTCTTCCGGGCGCGGAGGGCTGAGGGGGAAGGATTAGGTGAAGCAATGATGATGCCGACTACAGCCTTTTCGAGGGGGCTGCCTCATACTAATTTGACGTCAAAGATAGAGTTCAGAATCTGCCGAAGGGCTCTTGTCACTCTATTATTTATGAAGCCATGTGCTTTATATCACACATATTTTTCCTCATATTGGGCTGTTTTATAATGGGCCGGAGGCGGGCACGGAGGCCCGCCCCACCAATCCATTACTCTATGTTTGACATCATATTGGTATCAGAAGTAGCGGGACAGCCGGGGCAAGGAGGGGTCCAGCCCCCGGCACTCCCGGATGAGGGCGTTGACATAGAGCCAGGCGAAGCTCAGTAAAAATTCCGGGGGGTACTTCCGGGCGCCGTGGCGGTCGAAGGCCAGGTCCACGGCGCCGTCGTGCAGGCGCAGACGCATGGCCAGGTCGCCCAGGAGGGGGAAGGCCGCCTCCCAGCCGTCGGGGAGCGCGGCGGCCCGGCCGCAGTCCAGGCGGGCCACGGCCACGGCCACCAGGTCGGCGCTGAGCAGGTGGAGGAGCTCATCCCGGAGCTTCATGGCCGTCTCTTTGACGGGGGCGGCGTCGGGGGGGGCGAAATCCTCGAACCGGATCCACTCCGGGTCGGGGGCCGCCTCTTCCAGGGGAAAGGCGCCCCGGCCGTAGCGGGCCAGCAGCGCCAGGTAGTCCCAGGCGAAGACGTAGGCGTCCTCGGTGGGCACCGCCAGGCTTTTGCGGGCAAAGAGGACCCTCAGGTCCACCCCGAACTCCGGGTCCGCATCAAAGAGCCAGAAGAGTTCCAGGGGCCGGAAGGGGACGATGCGGATGACCCACAGGACGGTGGCGTAAGGCCGCTCTTCCAGGACCTCCCCCTTGAGGAGCCGGGCCAGGAGGCGGGGGTCCAGGTGCGCCAGGCCGGCCAGGTCCCGGCGGTATTTTTTCCTGACGTATTGACGCACCTGGGCGTCCCAGCCCCAGCCGGCTTCGAAGTGCTGCAGGGTCACCAGGTCCTGAAAGACGCTGCCGCTCAGCCCTTTTTCCCCTCCACCTTCTGATTGAATTTGGCGGCGTCGATGATGTAGCGAATATGCCGGGCTTCGCCGATTTTCTCTTTTTCGTCAAAGGCTTCCAGCTTGAAGACGTGCTTGCGCCGGTCCACTTCCAGGAGTTCGCTGACCGCCCGCACCGCCATCCCCAGGGGGGTGGGGGCGGTGTGCTGCAGCTCCATGCCGGCCCCCACGGACTGCTCGCCGGGCCCCAGGTGGGGGGCCATCAGCTCGGCGCTGATGCCTTCGAACAGCCCTACCAGATAGGGGGTGCCGAAGACGTCGGGAAGATCGGGGAAAAAGTTGCGGGCCGAATGCTCGGGACCGGTCTTGAGCGTTTTCTCATGCTTCATTCCCACCGTCAGCATAGGTCCTCCTTAAAGTTGAGTAGTGGTGCGGCAGACGCCGGGCCGCCGCAGCTCCCCTCCCCCCGGGAATCCCCTCAGACCGCCAGGGGGGAAAGGTGAACGGGGGGCAGCTTTTCCCCCCGGGCCAGGCGTCGGCCCAGGTTCCCGGCGGCCTCCAGGACGTCGGTCTTTTCCAGCATGGCCCCCTTTTCATCCACGCCGCGCACCAGAATCTCCGCGGCATAGGTGACATTGATGGCGTCGAAGAAATACTTGGCGGTGAGCCGGGCCCCCACGAACAGGAGTCTGCCGTGGGTGGCCGCGGCGCACAGGAGCACGCCCTGGCGCTCCGGCCCGGGGAAGTCCCGTTTCAGCACATAGCGCCGGGCCCACAGCGCCTGGGTGCGGTCGATCATGATCTTGGCCTGGGCCGAAACGCCGTAGAAGAAGATGGGCGTTGCCAAAACCACCACGTCCGCAGCCAGAAGTTTGTCGTACAGGGGCAGCATGTCGTCCTTGATGGGACAGGTCCCCTCCTTGAAGCAATGGTAAATTTCCAGGCAGGGGGAGATCTTCAGCTCCCGCAGGGCCACCCGCTCGATCTCCGCCCCGCCCTCGGCGGCCCCCTTCAGGAAGGCGTCCAGCAGCACTTCCGAGTTGCCGCCCCGCCGGGGGCTGCCCCAGATCCCCAGGATGTTCATATCAGTGTCTCCCTAGGCAGGTCATGGCGCCACCTCGCTCCGCCATGTCAGGTGGCTACCATTTTACGGAGGGAGGGCGGGATGTCAAGGCGCGGTTTGCCGCGGCGGGTCCTCCGGACCGACCTCGCAGGCCCGGCCAAGGCGACGGCCGGCGCCCGGAAAAATCGACTGACACCGTAACAAAAGCGTTCCCGGCTTCTCAAAAGAAAAGGAGGCGCGCCGACATTTTTCCCTTGAAAGATGACCGAAGCGCTTTATCTTTAAAAGGAACCCACTGGGATAAGGAGACCTGCATGCGGACCAAAACCGTCGGTGTTCGGGGTGTTGGTTTTTGGGCCTTACTGCTGATGCTGGGCCTGGCGCTGGCCGCCGGACCGGCCTGGGGGCAGGGAAAGGGCGCCCCGGACTTCAATCTCCCGGACATCAGCACCGGCAAGGAATATAGCCTGAGCCAGTTCAAAGGAAAGGTCGTGGTGATTAATTTCTTCACCTTCTTCTGCGGCCCCTGCCGGGAGGAGATGCCGGACCTGAACAAGATCCACAATGAAATGAAGGGACAGGGCCTGGCGATGCTGGGCATCGGCCTCTCTTCCAGCCCCACCCAGCTCCGCTTCCTGGCCAAACAGTTGGACCTGGAATATCCCATCCTCATCGGCGACGACAAGGTGAGCAAGGCTTACGGCGGCGTGGAAGTGGTGCCCACCACCTTCATACTCGACAAGTCGGGCAAAATCGCCCACAAAATCCTGGGGACCCGGAAGAAGGAAGAGTTTGTCAGGATGATCCAGCCGCTGCTTTAAGGCGAAGCAACGCTCCTCGGGAAGGGCGGAAAATGGGGTGGGGGCCGGGGGGCTCCCTCGCTTACCGGCCTCCGCCACCACCGCTTAGGAAGCCAGCCGGACAGGCAAGGGCGGTCCTTGTCTGCCCGGCTTTTTTTGGGGCCACGCCCCGAGGTCCGGGGACGGCGCCGGCGCCGAGGGGGCTCAGGCTTCCCGCCGGACCTCCACCACGGGTGCCTGCTCCTCCTCCTTCCGGGCCGGGCCTTTGCTTCCCGGGAGACGACGGCTGAGACGCAGGATGCGTTTGGCGATGGAAGTAAAGCCAGTGGCCAGCCGGTTTTGCCTTTCATAGAGCAGAGAAGGCACCATCTGATTGATGGCCACTTCGGCGATGGGATCATGCAGGACATGCCCCAGGACCTCGGTGTGGAGGTTTAGGAAATCCTCGCACACCGACCGGATGATCTCGGCGGACATCATGTCCTGGTCGTTCTTCACCATGTTGGTGACCAGATAGACCTGATAGGACTTGATCACCTTGGCCAGGCGGAACCACTGCTCCGGCGCCGCCCGGCGGATCTTCTTCAGGAGATCGTCCATGCAGGCCGTGGTCCGGTCGCCGAAGGCGCTCTCCTCATAGAGGAGCTGCAACACTTCGATCTGTCGGGAAAACTCCCGGGAAAGTTTGCGAAACAAGGCGCACTTGATAAAACCGTAGGCGTTTTGCAGCGAGGTGGACAACCCGGTGAACACCGCGATCCTCCCCGGAGAATGGTTGAAAAGGTCCAGGGTGTTGAAAGAGGTTCCCGCGCCCAGGTCGATGAGGACGAAATCCACGGGCAGGGTTTCCAGTTCCCGCAGCAGACGGATTTTCTGGAAGTAGGTGGGGTTGGCCGCGCCGAGCATATCGTCGGCGCCGCACAACAAGCCGACGCCGGCGATGGGGGTGTCCAGGACGAGGTCCTGGAGCCGCGGCGCCTTCTTCAGGAGGAAGTCCTCCAGGGTGTGGGGCGGATAGCGCAGACCCACCATGGTGTGCAGATTGGCGCCGCCCAGATCGCCGTCCACCAGGATGACCCGTTTCCCCAGCCGGGCCAGGGCGATCCCCAATCCCAGGGTGAAGACGCTTTTGCCGACGCCGCCCTTGCCGCCGCCGATGCTCCAGAGTTTAAAGTGCGAGAAAGCAGTCATGGCCTCTTCCCCCCTGGTCCCTTCCGGCCCTGCCCGGCCCCCCGTCAGGATTTGAGGAAATCCCGGGCCAGGCGCACGGCCTGAGAGAGCTTTTCCCCATAGGACAACCCGGCGAAATGGGGATTGATTCTGACGTAGTTCTGGTAGCAGTAAACCACCATGTTGACATGTTCCCGCCGGGCGGCGAGCTGCGGGTGCTCCCGGCACACGGCCCGCACCGCGTCCTGAAATTCCGCCACTATTTCCGGGGGCAGGGCGCCTCGGGGGAGCAACGCCGACCACTCCTGCCACCAGACGGGCAGGGGCTCCGCTGCCGGCTTTGCTTCCGGAGCGGGCGGCTGCTGCAAGACGGAGAGCTGCTTTTCCATGGCCTGGGCCAGGGCTGTGAGCTCCCGCACCTGGGCTTGCAGCAGCGCCTCCTCCCCGGCGCTCCTCTCTTCGGGCCGCGGCTCTGCCGGGCCCTCTGCGGCATGGGCGGGTTCCTGCCACCAGGGCTGGGCCTCGTCGTCTTCCTCCGTCTCCGGACGCAACACCCCCTGAGCCTCCAGAAAGGCCAGCAATTCCGGACCCGGGTAGCCCGGGGGGCGCTCCCAGGGGGGCGTCAGCCAGCTCCAGGAATCCTGCGCCGACTCATCCCGGCTGGGCGGCAGCGGCGCCCAACCATCCGTGCCGGGCACGGACCAGGGGCCCTCCCCCTGGGGGGGCGCGCCGGCCGGCTCGACGCACCAGCCCGGGGGCAGGACAAAGAAATGCTGCTCCGCCTCCCCGGCCCGGGCGATGCATTGGTGCTGCCGGCCTGCCAGATAGAAAGCCAGGGCCCCCTGGGGCGGCCCGGTGAGCCGGACCACAAAAAGAGAGGCGGCTCTCAGGGGCACGGCCAACTCCAGGACGGCGCCGGTCAGGCCCAGCTCCATCAGGGACCTGGCCCAGCTCCGGTGCGGCCGGCGGAAATCCACCGGCACCTCGGTCCCGCACCCGGCCCGGCGGACCAGGGGCGACCACCCCAGTTGGCGGTAGTGCTCCGCATAGGTCGCCAGGGTGTGACAAAAGTCCAGATTTTTCCGGATCGCAAAAATCCGCTGCATTTCCTGCGACCCGATTCTGACGACAAACTGTGGTTCCATGATGGGTCCCGGCAGGTTCCCGGCCGCTCTTGGTCTGGAAAAGTGTCTTCCCAGGATGCGTCCTGCGCACCATCGCAAAGGTTCGTCGGCGGGCGGAGCCCGCCCTAACGACCGGGGGGGAGAGCCGGGGGAGCGGCGGGGCCACCGCCCTCCCCTCACATTCTCACCGTTTTTCCTGAGGGCCGGTCAACCCCTCAAACGATGGGGGCCTGGAGCACCGTGTCGGCCACCGGCACACCGGTCAGGCGATGATACAACTGCAGGAATTCCACCGCCAGCTGCTGATAATCAGCAGCCCCGGTGCTGGCGGGATCAAAATCGAAAACCGCCCGCTGCTCGATCTGCGCCTGGTTGATGGCTTCGTTCCTCAAAATGATGGTCTTGAAGGTCAGGTCCCGGTAAGGCCTGATCTCTTCCAGCACATATTCATTGGTGACTTTATTGCGCTTGTCAAACATGGTGAGCAGAATACGGAAGATGTTGCGCTTGAACAACTCCTGGGGAGCCAGGCTCTTGACCATTTCAACGCTGAGCAGCAAGTCGGCCAGGCCCTCCAGGGAATAGCGGGACATCTGGCAGGGAGTGATAATGAATCCGGAGGCATACAAGGCGTTGATGGTCAGCACCCCCAACGAAGGGGGGCAGTCGATGAAAATAAAATCGTAGGGCAGACTTTGCAGGGCCTGGTGCAGAATGGCCTCCCGGAAGACCCGGGAGTAAAGTTGCTCGGCCACGTGGGCCAGGTGAATGCGGGCCGGAGCCAGCCACAGCCCGGACACATAGGTGGGCAGGATGATGTCGCTCATCGATTTCCGATGAATGCTCATCACTTCGGCCATGGACTCGATGAAGGAATCGGGGTCCACGCCGATGCCGATGCCGGTGTGGCCCTGGGGGTCCAAATCCACCATCAGGACGCGGTACCCCAGATAAGCCAGGGCGGCGCTCAGATTGATGGTGGTGGTGGTCTTGCCGGTGCCCCCTTTCTGGTTGATGATGGAAACGATGAAAGGGGCGCCCCGGGCGGCGGACTGCTCACCCGGCTCCGCGGAATGCGGCGGCCTTGACCTGCTGTGCAGTTTGTCCCAGCGATCCCAGAGTTTTTCCCTGGGCCGGAGGCTTTTGGTCGAAGCGGACGGGATGGCTGCGTCCCGGGGCGCCGGGGAATGCAACGACTCCGGACTTCGGGCGGCATTATCCCGGGAAGCTTGGCGGGTCAGCGGTGGGTCTTTGCCAGGCAGCATAGGTCAGTCCTCCGGCCGAAGAGATCAACACAGGGAGGACGCGCCCGGCCGCCTTTTCCAGGGCTCACAGAGTCATCGCCCCGGCCATGCCAAGCAAGATGAATGGAGAAAACGAACCTGAAATAACGATGCGGCGCCGGTCTCTTGGTGAGAAACTGCCCGCTTTCCCCCCCGCTGTCTTTGCAGAAGCCGTATTGCCGACTCCCCCCCAAGACTCATGCAAGACAGCTCTATTTCATTCATTGGGCCAAGCAGATGGAAATGTCAAGAAAAAAGTTTCCCCAACCTTTTTTGTATTTCAGAAAAACCGTCGCTAACACAATTCCGACCAATAGCGTTCGGTGGATATTCGGTTGAGACGCAAATGTCATGCCGTTCGGAGCCGTCGGCAATCTTCCAGCACCTGGGCCACCAGGGTATCGTAGGTGCGCACCCGGAAGGCCGCCTCATACCCCTGGCGGGCGATGCTCTCGCGTTTCTGCTCGTCCTTGAGGAGCTCGGCCAGCCTGGCCTGCATCTCCGGGAGCGAAGAGGCGCCCACGAAATGCACCTCCGGCGTCAACAGGCGCGCCGCGTCGCGGGTGAGATCGGTGAGCAGGCAGGCGCCACAGGCGGGCACCTCCAGCAGGCGGAGGTTGACGCCGGCCCCGGTCTCCTTTTCCTGAGCCCACACCGAGACGTTGATGACCACTTTGGTCTGGTTGTAGAGCCGGTTCAGGGCCTCCCCCCAGATGCCGGTGCCCCGCACCTTGAGCCAGAGCGCCGGCCGGCGCCACAGTCGTTTCAGCCAGCGGGGGCCATAGATGACGAAATTCCGGGAGACTTCCGCCAGGCCCTCCACGTAGTGTTGCCGCCGGGCGTGCCACTGACCCACGAAGCACCAGTCATAGCGTTTGGGCAGGTCCATAGGGTGGAATTGGGCCGTGTCCACCGCGTGCTGCAACAGACCGGCGCTGCGGTAGCCCAACTCGTTGGCCCACTCCACCCCCCGGCTGGAGATGAAGTAGAGATGGTGGTAATAGGGGAGCTCCGCCTCGATCTCCCCCAGCCGGGTTTCCGACTCCGTATACCAACAGAAGAGCCTGGTCTGCCGGCTGATGATCTCCAGGGTTTCGGGCTTGAACTTGAGGCCCCGGATCAGCCAGACCAGGTCCGGGCGGTAATCGGCCACCAGGCGCAGCAGTTCCCGGTTGCGGTGTTCCCGGTGCGATTTGGGGTGGCCTTCAAAGAGGTCCAGGTGCTTGGGTTTGAGCCGGAGCACCCGGGCATAGTGGTTCACGGGGTGGATGATGAATCGGTCGAAATAGGTGTTGCAGAGCTGGGAGTACAGATGCCGATGGGCCACCCCCAGGCGGTCCAGGGCCCGGGCGATGGCGGACATCACCGGCGGTCGGTCGCAATTGCCCACCAGCAGGACCTTGCGGGGAAAGTTGTCTGACATGACGGCTCTCGACGGGACGGACCGCGGCTATCGCCCCAGGGTGCGGCGGAGCTTGCGCCACAGAAGCCTCAGGCCCGGAGGCACCACCATTTCCTTGGCCTGTTTGAGGAACGGTTTGTGCTCCTCGACGCTATGTTGCAGCTTCCAGTCCGCCAGGCCTTCCTGGAATCGGCGCAGGGCCTCCTCCGGCAAAGTCCCCTTGCAGCCCAGCCCCAGGACGGTGCGGGGAAAGGCGGGATCGCCGGCGAAATCCACCAGCACGCACGGAAAGGCCTGCAGCAGGCTCCGGAAGCCCTCGGGGGTGAAGCGCCAGTAATCGTACGGGTGGTCGTGAATGGGGTAGTTCATCACCGAACTGAGCAAGAGAACGCCCTGGGGCTTGAGGACGCGGTACGCCTCCTGAAGTGCCCGACGCGGGTATTCCACGTGCTCCAGGGTGTCCATGATAAGCGCGGCGCCCACCGTTTCATCGGCCAGCTCCAGATGATGCAGGTTGAGAACGACATCCACCCCGGGGCCGGGGCGCATGTCGGCCCCAACATACTCCTTGCCGGTAAAAAAAACCCGCAGGTCGGCAAAGCCCTCCTGGCCCTCCACCTGGAGGGAACCGAACTCGTAGATGGGCTCCGGCAGGGGCAGGGTCCGGGCGGCCAGACGGACGAAATCTTTGATGGACTGTCGCATGGATGATCGGTTCCTGCGGTCGGCGCCGCAATTTAATCTTACTACGCCGGCCCCCGGCTGCAAGGGGAAATCCGGACGGACCGGAAAACCTGCATATGGTGATTGCCGGTTTCATGCAGAACAGGGGAAGGGTCTCAAGTCATCTTGAGGCGCAGCAGCTTCTCCACCTCCCGGGGGGGGAGCGGCTGCACCTTCCCCAGTTGGAGGGCGCTGAAGATGATGAGGGCGGCGTGCTCCATCTTTTCCAGCCGGTTGTAGGCGTCCATCAGGGTGACCCCCACGGTGAGGGCGCCGTGGCGCTCCAGCACGAGGGCGTCATAACTCAGGAGCAATTCCCGGATGGAGGCGGGGACGTCCGGGGTGGTGGGAGTGGCATAGGCCGCAGTGGGGATGACCCCCATGCTCATGACCACCTCGGGCAGCACAAAATCCTCGAGGGATACCCCGGCAATGGAAAAGGCGGTGACCAGGGGAGGATGGGCGTGGATGACCGCGGCCACCTCCGGGCGCAGACGATAGGCCGCCAGGTGCAGGGCCATCTCCGAGGTGGGCTTGCCCTCGCCCTCCAGCAGGCGGCCTTCCTGATCCACCGTGAGGATCTGCTCCTCCCGCAGGAAGCCCTTGTTGACGCCGCTGGGCGTGACCAGGAGTTTGTCACCCACCTTGAGGCTGAGGTTGCCGTCGGTGGCGGCCACCAGATTCTTCTGGTGCAGCATCCGGCAGATGCGCACCATTTCCTGTTTGTTGAGCCAATCCGCCTGCATCTCGGCTTGTTGCTTTGCGGAAATCCTGACGCCGGGTCGGAGCTGGAAGGGGGGTGTCAACTTTTTCCGGCCCACGCTCTCTCCCTCCCCTCCCGGACGCTCAATACTGTTTGGTGACGATGACCTGCTCGATCTTTCCCAGGCTGTCCAGGGCCTGTTGGGGCCGGGCCAGGGCCATCAGGGTGTAAAGACTGTCGATGATGCTGGTCTGGCAGAGCCGGGAGGCCATGGCCTCCTGCCGGAAGCGGGTCTCCCGGGAGGCGGTGACCAGCACCACCTGCGCCTCTTTGGTCAAAGGCGACAGGGAGTTGTTGGTGATGCAGATCACTTTGGCGCCGGCTCCCCGGGCCGTCTGCGCGGTTTCCACCGGGTCCCGGGTGCTGCCGGAATGGGACACGGCCAGGAGCACGTCCCTTGGAGTCAGCAACGCGGCCGCCATCATCATCAGATGTGCATCCGTGTGGCAGAGCACGGTGAGCCCCAGGCGGAAAAACTTGTTGGCCGCGTCCGTCACCACCGGCCCGGAGGTGCCCACCCCGATGAGCAGCAGGCGCTCGGCGGCCAGGAGCAGCCGGGCCGCCTCCTCCATGGCGGCAAGATTCAAGACCGCCAGGGTGTCCTGCAGGGCGGCGAGGTTGGCCTCAAAAACCTTGCGCACCACCGTGGCGGCGTCGTCACCCTCGGCCACCTCTTCATGCAGGCGTTGCAGGGGGGACACCAGTTCCCGGGCCAGGGCGATCTTGAAGTCCTGAAAGCCCCGAAAACCCAGGATGCGGGTAAGGCGCATCACCGTGGCTTCGCTCACCCCCGCCGCCGCCGCCACTTCGTTCACCGAGGCGTAGATCGCCATTTCGGGGCGCGTGAGCAGGACGTCCGCCACCTTGCGCACCGCCGCCTTGAGAGAGGGATACAAACCCCGGAGTCGGATAAGAGCCCCCGGAGGGGCCTTCCGTCCCGCCGGGACCGCCGCGTCCTGATCCATATCGCTTGCCGCAGGTATTGAAAATGTGCCTAACCATCTGCGCCCCCGGCCATGAAACGCCTCCCGGCGCAGCGTCGCCCGGGGCCACGGCAGGGGACCCGGTGCCACCGGACCTATCTTGGGCGCCGGCCTCCCCCTCAACAGATCCGGGCCTTTGCCGCCGCCTGCTTTAGGTGGTGGCAAACCAGCTCCGAGAGCCAGGTTGCCGGCATGATAACACGGCTTTAACAAAAAATAAAACTATATTTTTTTGAATATAATAAAATAATGTTTAGGAACACCTTACCCCCAACCCCCTCCCGCCGGGCCGAGGGCCGCGGTTCGCAAAAATGCTCTGGCGCCCAAAGTCCGGATGGGCAACAGTAACTCCATAGAGTCAGGGAAATCTTGGGGAAGGCAGGGCGGAGCATAAAGAAGAAAGATTTTCGTCTGTTTTCCTTACCGGCAGGAATTTGACCCCGGTCTTCGAAACGATCCGGAAAGCCGCGGCGTCCCGCCAACTGGACGCGGTGCGGGTCGATGAAACCGTGCCGTTGAGCGACGACATCCCTGCGGAGATCCGCAAGGAGATCAGGTATAGTCGACTGGTCATCGCCGACATTACCGGGAATAACCCCAACGTACTATTGAGGTGGGGCTGGCCCAGGCCTTCGGCGAACCCTGATCATCATCACCCAGGACCCCCGCAGTGAAATCCCCTTCAATCTGCGGCACAAGCGCTTCCATGTTTATCAAGCCGGGGCGTTGTCCCGGCTGGAGCAGATTGTTCTGAGCGCCATCGCCAAGGAAACCTTAACTTAACGAAATCCTGCGCTCCATGCTGCTTCCCAGTTCCTGGGGACCCCCCAACCGGACTAATGGTTTGTGGTGGCGGCCAATCCCCTCTCCTGGCGCCGGGCTTATTCGAGAGCGGAGGATGGGTCTGCAAATCCGGCGCACCTCTTCGGACTACGTGGGTGTGCGGGACATCCTGCAGAGCTTCGGCCTGCTCTTCGGCTTTGACAACCTGCCCGACCATGTCAACCCCGAAGATTTCCACGACGACTCGTTGAAAAAAAGCCCCATGAACATCTACTGCATCGGCGGCCCCAAAGCCAACCACAGGACCCGGATCCTGCTGGCCGAATACCATGAGCGCCTGGGATTGGTGCGCCAGATAAGATTCTGCCCCAACGAACCAGGCGCCAACCTGAGAAATGTCAAGGGGAACATCAAGAAAGACCACGGCGATCTGATGCCCGGCGGCTGGGACGACCGACCGGCAACAGACCGGCGCGTCAAAGACTCATCATCATCCGGGGCTCCAACCCCTGTCATCAGGACCACATGATCGCCATCCTGGCCGGACGGGGCTTCCTGGGCGCCGAAGCCCCCTGCCGGACGTTCACCATCTCCGCGCGGGTCGAGGAAATCCTGAATAAACTGCCCCGTTCCTTTGAGCTGGAAAATCACCGGATGGCGTTCTGGGTACTGGTGAGCATGAACCGGATCATCAACGGGGTGACGGACCCGGCGGATTTCCACAGTCTCCGGTCGAGGAGGCGCACCTCTTCGGCTGAGCCGCGTCTCCCCGATGCTGCCACAGCCCCGCCCGCTCCCGGGGACCATCCCGGCGCCGAACGGAGGCCCACCCCGCCGCCCCGGACCACTTCCCTCCGGGACGCCCGCCCTGCCGCCCCCAAAAAGTGGGAAACTCCCGGAGAAAATGCCGCGACACCCTCCTCCCCAAGGCAAATCAGACCGGATTAGTGTATACTGATATCCGCTCCATCGCGCCCCCGTAGCTCAGAAATGGACAGAGCAAGGGATTCCTAATCCCTGTGTCCCCGGTTCGAGTCCGGGCGGGGGTGCCAAAACTATCAGGCACATAGCAAATTTCTAACCCCTATTCAGGTTCACCCCCACGTGCGTGGGGACGACATGGCCCGGGCGCCGCTGCCGTCGGCCAGGGCCACGCCATACTTGTCGCCCCGGCGATGGGCGCCGCCGGCGGTGTGGTAGTCCATCTTGAGGAGGCCCTCCCGCTCCACCCGGACGCCCATCTTCAGGGCGGCCAGGTCCGCCACCGGTTCATGCCCCCTGCGGCCCAGGGCTGCGGCCAGGAGGCCCACGACGCCGCTTTTGGAGGGCTCGAGCCCCGTGTCCCGGATGGTGAAGCGGCTCTGGATGCCCCAGGACTGCATGGGACCGGCCAGGCGCAGAAACAGGGTGCTCATGGGCGGCCTCCGGGGAGGGCGGCCAGGACAAAATCTACCAAGGCCTTCAGGTTGGGCACCTGGTAATCCGTGAGGCCATGGAGCTGACCGTTCAGAGACAGAACGGGGCGGGCCTTGATGTCCTCTTCGCCATAGGCGGCGGCCAGCTTGGTCCAGTAGTCCTACAGGCGGGTGATGGACTTTTGCACCAGGCCGCCGTCCCGCCCGGGACGCACCGGGTCCACGAAGGCGTTGGCCAGGGACCAGAGGCCATGCTCCCGTGCCACTGCGAAGACGAAAGAGGGCCGGTTCTGGGCCGCCATGCTGTTCTGTCACGCGGCGGGCTTGATCCTGGTCCTTACCGGCCTTTGTGAATCTATCGGTGAGTTCTTCGGTCAAACGAAGGTTCTTAACCCTACAACGTCAATTATAGCTTGACAAGAGTAAATTATTAGCATAATATGGCCCATAATCGACAGAGGAGGGCTGGTCATGCTGCCTGAATGTCGCACTTACGGAGGAGAATATCCTATTCCGAAAATTAGCCTAGAAAAACGTGATGTCCAAGAAT
>Ga0194125_10002857_pt1 | contig 28324 bp, 22 predicted proteins | sample TA2KigC250mmetaG_FD_148626 | JGI IMG/M metagenome (GOLD analysis project Ga0194125, IMG submission 148626) | Freshwater microbial communities from Lake Tanganyika, Tanzania - TA2015034 Kigoma Deep Cast 250m | ecosystem: Environmental > Aquatic > Freshwater > Lake | place: Tanzania: Lake...
CTTGCCCGCCACGAACATCGGAGCGCCCTTGAGGCTGCCATTGCGGCCCTTGCCGGAGCTGTCGTTGGCATTCCCTTCAAACTGGTATTGGGCCTGCAAACCCGCTGTCCCCGGATCGGCCGGCGTGATCAACTGACGCTCGAGAGGGTACAGGCGGATGTCGTCGATGAAGACCCTGCCTGTGCCGCCCGTGGCGCCGCTGCGGTCGAAGCCGATGCTCAGCGACGTCACATTGCTCACGTTGCGCCCCCCCAGGTCGATGTACCACATCTGCCAACTTGGCCGCTTCAGGCTCTCGGGGTCGCCAGTGTATGAGATCTTGGTGTTGTTGATCTTCACGTACATCTGCTGGGCCACATTGTCCACCTTGCCAAAGAATCGCAGCGTCAGGCCCTTGATGCCGTGCCGGCTCCAATCCCCCGGACTGTCGAACGTCCGCTTGGCCTCGGAGTACGTCGCAGTGCCGGTATTGTCATACGCCAGCGGCATGGACTGTCTTCCGCTGTTGATGATCGTCCGCTCGGCAAACGGCGAGGTCCCATACCCGACCAGCGACCCGTTGGCCGCGACCTCGAAGCCGTCGATCCAGGTTTGGAAGATCGCCTCATCGCTGTCCATCTTGTCCGTGTAGCTTTCGAAATCGTCCACCACAACATACGCCTCGGTATCGAACCGCCAGACCGGACCGGCCCAGGACGATGGGGTTTCAGCCTGATTGACCTCATCGATCCGCCAGTAGTACGCGCTGGCCAGGTTCAGCGCCGGGGTATAGCTGGTCCCGGTCACCGTCGCCACGGGGGCCGTACCGTCGATCACCGACTGCTGGTCGGTGCTCACGTACACGTTGTGCTTATCCGCCTCGCGCCCCGCTCGCCAGGCCAGGTCCGTCGCAACGTTCACATTGGTCCGACCGGGCACTGGATTGGGCTCTCTTGCGAACACGGGAACGCCGAAGAATCGCACTTCGCTCAGGCCGGACTGTGGCAGGATGCCGCCCCAGTTGCGATTGATGGTGAGCCTGATGTACTTGGCTGCAATGCCGCCCAGGTCGACCGCCGTATTGGCGGCGCAATTCGTTTTGCCGGGGGCCCGGTTGAACGTGGCGGGGGCTCCCAACGTGGCGAAATCCACCCCGTCGATCGAGTACTCGATGGTCACCTCTTTGGCGCCCAGACCCAGCGTCGGCTCCAGCAGCCCGTTGTGGTTCCAGACCCTCATCTCATGGAGTCTGAGCACCTTCTCGAACTCGTACTGGATCCAGGCGGGTCCTTCCGCACCCTGCGCCGTCAGCCACATGGCCGTCAGATCATCGGAGTGCAGGTCGTTCGCCAATCCTTTACCGTTGATGGTATTCTCCGGCCCTTGATCCGCATCAGCGCTGGAGGCGGTCACCTTGATCGTATTGCCGGCGACGGGGTAGGCAATCGGCTCGGTCGTGAAGCTCCAGATCAGGCCCTTGACGGTCGAGACAGGCGGGGCAGTCACTTCGTCGATCCGCCAATAGTAGGTGGTGCCGAACTCGAGCCGGCCGGGCGGATCATACGTCGTATCGGTCTGACCCTTGCTGACCAGCAGAGGACTGCCTGTCGTGGCGTTGTTGACATCCTCGAACACCGTGCCCAGGTAGACATCATGGCTCACAGCCGACTCTCCCGGACTCCAGCCCAGAGTGGCTTCCCGGGGGATATTGGTAGCTTCATCAGCGGGCTGCGGGCGGCCGGCCAACTTCGGATCCAGAGCCAGCGGCCCAAGAACATAGACCTTCGCGACATCCGCGGGTGACAGCGCATGGTCCCAAACGGCCACTTCGTCGATATTGCCCTGGAAGATTTCTCGCTGGCCGACGATATACAGGGGCTGAGCAGGGTCATTCACGCCCTGGCAGTACCCGGAAGGACCCGCAATACCGGTCTTGGGATTATAGGCGCCGTTGGGTTTGAGCTCTCCATTGATGTAGATCGTTGCCGTGTCGGAGGCATAGTCGAAGGTGCAGACCACATGCGTCCACTCGCCGTCCTGGTATGCGCCCTGAGGAACACGGCACTCGGTGCCCCAGCCGCCGTATGCCTGGAAGCCTCCGATGCGGAACCGCAACGGGCTGTCCTCTGAAGTCGGGCGTAGAAGGATATAGTGGCCGGCTACGCTGGAATTCAAACCCTTGTTCATCACGGTCTGGTAGCTGGCGTACCGGTCCACCATCCACCAGGCGAGGGAGATATCCTTGGTTGTCGGAGTCGGGGCGGCGCCGGCCAGAATGGAGCGGGTGCCAGTGGCGGGCGAATTCAGCGCGAACCCGCCACCATGTCCGGGCACCCAGGCCACACCGGTGAGCTTGGCCTCAATATCGTTGACGACATCCTTGGCCACGTCGCCTTCGCCCTCTTCGAAGGGCTAGTACGCAATGATCTCCGCGTTTACCGCCCCGGCCACCACACCCAGGAGCAGGCCAACGGCGACGACGTGAATCAGACTCTTGCACATAAGACTTGTCCTCCAACGAAATCCCCATGTTGCAGACCATGTTTCAGCCACACACCAAAGCGGACCGCCGTGATCGTTTCTACCACGGGACCAATCCCCCCAAGACTATGGATCATCCTGTGAGCTGAGGTCACCTCCTTCCTTTGATGGGCGGTACCACACTCCTCATGTCGCCGGCATGGTAGAAAGCCGTCACACGTGCCAAACACAATACTACGCGATCCAGTACTCAGGACAAACACATCCGTGTGAGAAAGCCGAGCCGTGGACCCCACAGGAAGATGCGAATCCACAGCACATCAGCCCTGCGGGGGCACACTGCCTTGACTATACATATAACGGATCATCTTGCTTCTGTCAACAATAACATCTAAAGTCGCCGTTATTTCTCTACGCATTCCCCGGCTTGCCTCCTGGGATATCCTGGTGCCTGGCCAGCCGAAAGAAAACACCGGTTTCGTTCTGGTGATGGCATAGACAATTCTGTAAACCCTTGCCGGCAAAAGATTTGATGAGAGACTCCGTCCCTGCGACGTTGGGGGCAATCCGGCGAAAAACCATACGACGACTTCCTCCGGTTGAATCGCAGAAAGGGGGTATCTACTTGACTGAGGTAGCTACCACATGTAGTGCAGATAGGCATGGCAGAGTACCCTGCTACACCGCCGGAGTTTGTGCCCCGCTTCACGACCGAGGAATCGTGCCGGGACTGGCTGTTCCAGTTGAGATGGCCCGACGGTATCCAGTGCCCGCGTCTTGGGCATCTAAAAACGTGGCTGATCGGAGGGGTGCCGTAAACTGTCCTTCCGGCTTGTCCAGCAGTGTGTGCAGACCGTACCGGCTCCCTGTGATCGCCTGGTTCTTGTCGCAGGCAAACGCCGGCTTCAGGAGCACAACCCATAGTGTGTACCTCAGTCAAGTGAATACGCCCTTCGCAGAATAAGTCTCCGTTTGCACTCACGAGTAACGGCATTATCGGCCCGTAGAGTCCGTGTTCGCCGAGCTGGCGTGGAGGGACCTCAGGGGCGACTGCCCTGTCCGGTCCTCCTGCAAGAAATCCGGGACGACCGGGTGGAGGTCTTTTCGATGGCCGTGGGCAAACCCAGCAGGGACTGGCAGCACTGTGCACGCAGAGGAATTGGGGATCAAAGATATCCGGAGAGATGCGCGGCCCCTGCACCCACGCACAGGACCGGAGTCTGCGCCGCGGGCAATCCGACCCCAGCGGGTGATGGAACATCACGGTCATTCGGCGTCGGCCTGGCAGGATCCTCAAGGCGTCCCACGCCGCGATCTTCAAATAGCCAAAAACAATTCTATTGTACACAATAGCAAATGATGATAATATGCATCGACACAGGGTCCCATGAGATCCTGGCTTCGTCGAGCGTCGCGCTTGTGGGCGACAGGGGGAGTGCCGTCGAGAGGCGGGGCAGGATACGTGGGCTTCTATCATGAAGGTGCAAGGAAGTCCGCCGGAAGGGTAAGGGGAACTTGAGAGCCGATCCAGGATCGAAAGGCGAACGATGACACCAGGACAGAGCCATTCGCGGGGATACACGCCGACTCAAGAAGGGCTGCCCGGCAAAACCGCAGGTTCGAATGTCGGCGTTAGCGCGTACACGTGGAGCGGGTTCACTCTTATCGAGCTTCTGGTCGTGGTCGCCATCATCGCGGTGTTGATGGCGATCCTGATGCCGGCCCTGCAACGAGCGCGGATGCGGGGTTTCAAGGATTACTGAGTGAGATGGTGAGGAAGGCCGTACCAAAGGCATCCAATATTCACACTATTGCATCCAAGGGAGCATGTCAGGAGTCCAAGCCATGTTGAACGGACAGACAATCCTGCAAAAACGAGCCTTCACACTGATCGAGCTGCTGGTGGTGATTTCCGTGATCGTCGTCCTGATGGCCGTCTTGATGCCCGGTCTGCAGAAGGCCAGAGATGCCGCCAGGCGGATCAGTTGCGGCAACCGGCTGAGGCAGTGGGGAACGGCTATCCAGATGTACACCAACGACAATGACGGGGTCCTGATGGCCATGGTCAACAAGTGGGGTGGGAATCCGTATCCCCACTACATCAACAACAAGCCGCAGAAGAACAGCAAGAGCAAAGGGCTGACAATGTGGAACATCGAGGGCATCAATCCCTACCTCGGGGCCTTCAGCCGCGATTATGCGAACGACGGCATCGCCACCGACATGATTACCTGTCCCTCGTGTAGCGGCAAGTTCATGCAGGAATGGGTCAAGAGAATCAACTGGCCCAACCATGATTTCGTGGAGTTTGCGTACAGCTACTTCGGCAGGGCCGACGTCCTCGATGACGGCGAGTGCAGTCCGGACGTCAAGCGGTACCTGACCGGCAAGAGCGGCAGTTCACGAACCCTGTTGATGGCGGAGATTCTGAATCTCGATGCCAGCGACGGCGCCTATCGCTACAACCACGGGCGAAACGGGTGGTCATGGAATGAGCGCAGTTTCGCCAGTCCCCAGGGCGCCGCCCTTTCACCGAATCCGCAAGCCACCGGCCGCAGTCAACTGTTCGGCGATAATCATGTGGAATGGAGAACCATCCGTCCCGAGCGCAATCTCCCCACCATGGAGGATAAACGCGTCCATGAATGGGATGGGCCCGGCAGCGGGTGGATCGGGGTCGGCGACATGAGTTACTACTGATGCCGGCGATCGGTTTGGCGGCTATGTGCAATATGGGCATGAGCCAGAGATACCTCGAATGGCTGTCTTCAGACAGAACGTAGGAGAAATGCAATGAGGTGCGCAGTGTGGCAGGTCATCGGAGCCTTGGTCAGTGCAGCATTTCTGGGGACAATCGCCCTGGCGGCAGGTCAGGAGAAAATCAGTCTCGACCAGGACCCGCATCTGATGGGCTGGTGGAAATTCGATGAAACCACCGGCAAGGTCGCCATGGATTCCTCACAACGCAATCGCAAAGGCACGCTTGCGGGGGAGTTGACGTTCGATCAGAACTCCGGCGCGGGCAGAGTCGGGCAGGCCCTGAGATTGGCCCGGGGTGATTTTGTCGAGATCAAGGGGTATAAAGGGATTACCGGCACAAAGCCCCGCAGTGTCAGCGCCTGGATCAAAACGACCAAGACCACCGGCGCTATCGTCCTGTGGGGCACGAACGACTCGGGGAAGCAGTTCCGCTTCGGGCACATCCGCGGCCGGATCGGTCTGACGCCGTACGGCGGCTACTACTATATGAAGAAGTACACCAACGACGACAAATGGCACCATGTGGCCGTGGTCGTGGCGGAGGCGGAACTCCCCAATCTTCACGACGATGTTGAGCTCTACCTCGACGGCGAGGTTGCCGAGATCGACGACATCGGGCTGCTCGATTTGCTGCCCATCGAGACAGGCGACGAACTCGACGTTCGCATCGGCGATGGCTATGAAGGCCTGATCGATGATTTGCGGATCTATGACCGGGCTCTATCCACTACCGAGATCAAGGCCATCTACCAAGGCAAGAGTGACAAACCCCTGGAGCAACCCTGATCCATGGGTCGAATGATCAAGTGGTAAACACGCTCTGTTCTACCGGGCAATCGTTGAAAGGAAACGTGCCATGACTCATCCTGCGATCACACGACGACAGTTCATGCGAGACAGTGCCGCCGCCGCGATTACGCTGGCGGGCGTCGCCCAGGCGGGGCATCTCGACACATCCAAGATCCTGAACTATAACCCGGATATGGAGTACCGCCGGCAGGGCAAGACGAATCTAATGTTCTCAGCGGTGGGCCTGGGGGGGCATTCGCGCAGCAGTCCACAAGATCGCGCCGAGATCATCAGCCGTTGCATCGATGCGGGCATCAACTACATTGATTCCTGCACGGCCAGCGAGGTCAACCGGGACGCCGCGGCGTTGAAGGGCCGACGGGACAAGATGTATCTGGCGTTGTCGCACTGCGGCAACGAGGTCCGCAATGAGAATTTCCGCACCTCCAGGAAACTGTTGGATGTGCTGGACGGCCTGCTGAAGGAATCCGATCAGGAGTACACCGATCTCTGGCGGATCACCTGCTTTGAGCCCGGGGGCAGACACACGTTCGACACGGCCTGTGAGGTCGTCGATGCGCTGGAGAAGGCCAAGAAGCAGGGCAAGGCGCGTTTCATCGGCTTCTCGACCCACGATCGCCGCTGGATTCAGTTCATGATCGAGTACTTCCCCCAGATCGACTGCGTGTGTTTCCCCTTCACCACGATGAGCCGAAGAGCCCAGACGGACAGCTTGTTCGATGCCCTGAAGAAACAGGATGTAGGTGCTTTCGGGATCAAGCCGTTTGCCGCAGGTTCTCTTTTCACGGGCGACAAGGCCGAGAACCTCAAGCGGGCCCGACTGGCCATCCGCTATATCCTGGCCAGCAACACGGTCATCCCGATCCCGGGGGTGAACGCGGTCGAGGAAGTGGATAACGTCATTCAGGCTGTCAAGGAACGTCGTCAGTTCGATCTCAAAGAGCAGGCGGCGCTGAAGACAGTGTCCGAGCAGGCGTGGGCCAGGTTGCCGCAGAACTACCAATGGCTCAAGGACTGGCAATATGTGTAGGCCATCGTGGATCCTGCCGCCAAGTCTCGTTCGCTGCGCCAGGCGTTCTGCGCACGTTGTCCGGATTGAATTCAGGTGGAATGTATGAAGTATGTCGTTGCTGCATTGATTCTGGGGGTGTTGGTTCTGGGCGGATTCAGTTGTGAGGGGACGCGGACCGGCACGGGGTCCAATCCCGGGACAGGAACGGGCTTTCAGGTGAAGATCGGAGCCGGCGATGGCCAGGTGACGTCCTCTGAGGTTAAGCCGTTGCTGCTGGATGATGAGCCTCTGCTTCTGGAGGATGAGGGGGGCGTGGATGTCAGTGGAGGCGCCGACAACCACCGCTGCCACGTCTGCCACGTCAATTATGCTGAGGAGAAGCTTGCTGTGACGCATGCCAAGGCAGGAATCGGGTGTGCCCGCTGCCATGGCGAGAGCGACGAGCATATCGCTGATGAATCATGGGCGTCCGGCGGCAACGGCACAGCCCCCGACATCATCTTCGTGAGGAACGAAATCAACGGGTTCTGCTTTGGCTGCCACGCGGCAGGCACGCTCTCCGGCTCTCAGCACGCGGTAGCTGTCGCCGGAAGCGGTGAGAAGGTGTGTACGGATTGCCATGGCAGACACCGGTTGCCCGTGCGCCGGTGCCGGTGGAAGTAGGTCCAGATTCGTCGGTCGGCATCGGGATCGGTTGGCGGTTATGGCCGGCGTCCCGCGTTCCTGAGTTGCGTCCGCGCGGGCCTGTACCTACGGTGTCCCGAGCCGGGATTCAATGTCTCTGGAGGTCCTGGTCACGGAGAGTCCTCCGAGTGCGGTGCATCGCAGCTCCCGGGGAAGGCTGCGCCCGACGCGATCCATGGTCTCAATCACCTCGTCGAGCGGGATCACCGGATCATAGCCTGCCAAGGCCATGTTGGCACAGGCCAATGCATTGCTTGCGGCCATCACATTCTTCCCCAGGCAAGGCACCTCCACGCGATTGGCGACCGGATCGCAGATCATGCCGAGGCAACTCTGAAACGCCATCGAGGCGGCATCTGTGGCTTGGCGCACGCCGCCACGTGCGAATGACACCAGGGCGGCGGCCGTCATGCCGGACGCGACGCCGCATTCGGCTTGGCAGCCGCACACCTCGGCGGCGAACGTCGACCGGAACGCCACCAGCAGGCCGATCAGCCCGCCGGCCAGCATCGCCTTGGCGGCATCTTCATCCGTAAGGCCCAGAACGTCGGCCGCGGCCAGGCACGTGCCGGGCAGCGCTGCACAGGAGCCCGCGGTCGGCGCCGCTACAATTACTCCCATCGCACTCTTGACCTCCATCAGGGCGGTCACATTCAGCACCATGTGGTTGAGCAGCCCCCCGTCGAGAAGACTGCCTGCCTGCATGTGCGCCTGGAATCCTCCGCACTGATGACCGAGAATCCGGTCGCTGTAGGTTGTGCCGGAGATACCCTGTCTTACGGAGGCACGAAGGATCTGCACGATTTCGATCGCGCGCTCGATCACCGCCTCGCCCGAGAGATTTCCACGTTGGCTCTCGTATTGCACGGCCAACTCCCAGGGCGGCAAGTTCCGCCCGCCGTCGTAACGGAGCATCTGCTCACACGTGGAGAAGGGTACAGATATCCCCCGGCGTGATCGAACGGGTAGGACGGGCCTCAGTCGCCTGACGCATTTGACGTCGCCGCCGGAACAACACCCGGCAATTTCGTGGTCCTCGACGAACCGTTGGGCTTTGACTTGCAGCAGGACCCCATCGGCACACGGATGCAGCACAACATCGTCCGCGCCGATCTGTGCGGCGAGCCGGTTCACCGTATCTCCCGGTTGACCGGCGATCCAAATCAGGGTTTCCCAGTAATCGCCAAAGAGGGAGACGGGGATGCCGTCGATCTCTATGACCTCGATCATGCCTCCACCGGTCGAAATGCCCGTCAACACGTTCCGCTGTCGTCTGGTGCCGACGGCGATACGGTACGTGTTCGGATGGTCGAAGCCAAAATCCCCGATCACCATCTCGACTTTCACCCCGCGGTCGCGAATCGTCCTGACGGACTCCGGGAGACGTTCATCCACCGCGTCCCAGCCCAGGAGACCGGCGAACAGGCCCATGTCCGAACCCTGGCTCTCGTGGGTGGTGGCAAGCGAGCCGTTCTGATCGAACGAGATAGTCAGCTCCTCGATATCGCCTGCCGCGAGGTCCCTCGCGAGCCAGCCGAGGCGCAGCGCCGCCGCACAGTGGGAACTCGATGGCCCCCGCATGATCGGGCCAAGCACATCATTGAAAATGCTCGGAAACATGTTGCCACAATTCAAGAGGAGTACGCAGATTTTCCGCGTGAGTGTCGGCTCGGGCTTTTCTTGCCGTCAACGAGGGTCAACAACCGGCCCAACACGCGTTCCTGCGATTGGATGTGTTCTGCCAGCGCCAGACGTGCGCGAGTCCACGCGCGGGCGATCAATGCATCGAGAATCCGGGTGTGTTGCTCCGCCATTTCGACCACCACCGAGGTCTCCGGGGCGGCATAGTCGAAGAGGGTCCGATAGTATGCCGCCACATGCTGGCGAAAGAAGTCCCGGATATAATGGTTGCCTGACTTCTCAATGATGTACTCATGAAGACGGTTATCGGGTGCGGCCGTACCGTCGGACTGGTTGGCGGCCAGCATTTGCACGAGGTGCTCCCGGACCAAGTGGGGTCTGGCGAGATCCAGCGCCTTGAGTTCCAGGGTCTCCCGTACCTGCAGGTAGGCCCGCATGTCCTCCAGGTTCAGCGGTCGAACCCGCCATCCGCGTCGGGGGATGTGCTCGATGAGACCGGCGCCGGCGAAGCGGCTGAAGGTGGATCGGATGACCGAGCGTCCGGTGTTGTGCTTGTGAGCCAGCGCTTCCTCCCGCAGATAGGTGGCCGTGCCGCTCAGGCTGGCCAGCATGACTTCCTTGATCAGGATGCGGTCCCAGTCGTCGGACTTCAAGGGACTGGCAACCGGCTCATAGGAGCCCTTGGTGCCTACCTTGTCCGAGTTGACCTCGATGCGCCCATTGTTCTCCTTCTTGCGAATCAGGCCTTCCTGGATCAACGTGTCGAGGGCGCTGCGTACCGGGGCGAAGCTCACTCCATAGTGGCGCGACAAGCTGGCCAGGGTAAGATGATGGGGAAGATCCTGGCCGGACTGAATTCGCCGACGAAGGTCTTCCTCGACATAGTGAGTCAGTGTCTTTGCGGGTTTGTCCATTGATTGGACATCTCTCCCATGTCGGCTTGGGGCCGGTTCGGATACTTGCGGATCCTGCCCACCATAGATCGTATACCATCGGCCTGCACCGCTACACGGAGCGTCCGTGTACTGGTGTCGACCGATTCCGCACGGGAATGGTACCGTTTCGACGTTTCGATGGGCCGCATATTCTAATTATAATCGCATGCTGCTGCTGTCAAGAAATGTTTTGCCTGCTTCAAACCTGGTCCCCATCGCAAATTCGCTCGTATACAATATCACAAACTGCTATGATCCGGGTTGTTGGCTTGGGTTCTGTGTGAGTGCCGACGGGTGTTCTCTGAAGATCGTCTTGGAGGTTTGCAGGGCGATTGGCCGCAACCGACGAAGACGGAGTCTGCGCAAATGGGACGCATGAGGGAAATGAACCAGGTGAAGCGTACGTTCTTTCGTGCCTGGGATTCATCAAGGTCTGTGGGACTGCTTTTCCTTCGTGAAGTGAATTCAGCAACGGGGAGTTGATTTATGAAGCATCTGTGGAAGGGGGTCATGGCGGCCCTGGTCACGCCGATGACGGCCGCCGAAGAGTTGGACCTGGATCGGCTCGGGGAGATCGTCGAGTACCTGATCGCCAACGGGGTGCAGGGTCTGGCGCCGCTGGGCAGCACGGGGGAGTACTATGCCCTCACGGGCACCGAACGCCAGGCGGTCGTGCGGGCGACGGTGGCGGCGGCGGCCGGACGCGTTCCGGTAGTGGTGGGTGCCAATGCCGGCAGCACACGGGAGGTGGTTGCCTACGCCCGCCAAGCCGAGGCCTTGGGGGCCGACGGGGTGCTGCTGGGGGCGCCGTACTACTCCTTGCCGGGGCCCGAGGAGCTGTTCGCACACTTCCGGGCCGTGGACGAGACGCTCGGCATCCCCATCATGCTGTACAACTACCCGGGTCGCATGGGCGTGGACATGACGCCGGTGCTGATCGAGCGGCTGGCGGAATTGCCCAACGTGCGGTACGTGAAGGAGAGCACGGGGAACCTGACGCGGGTGGGCGAGATCCTCCGCCGGACGGGGGGGCGCGTCGGGGTGTTCTGCGGGTGTGATACGCTGGCGCTGGAGAGCCTGCGGGAGGGGGCGGTTGGTTGGGTGGGGGGCGTGGTGAACGTCCTGCCGCGGGAGCACGTGCGGTTGTTCGAACTGGCCTGTGAGCAACAGGATCGGGCGGGGGCCGAGCAGTGGTCCGAGCGTATGCGGCCGGTGCTCTCGATGATGGAGGACGAGGGCAAATACACGCAGCTCGTGAAGGCCGGTTGTGCGTTGGTGGGCCATCCGGTGGGTCCTCCCCGGCGGCCGCTGTTGCCGCCGCGGCCGGAGGACCTCCGGCGTCTGGGCCAGAAACTGAGTGCCTTGGGAATCCCGGCCGCTCCCGCGTCGGACGGCTGGTCGGGCGGGGGGATTGCGGCGGATACTGTCCTGCGGCTGTCCGCGTCGGGAGACGGCGAGAAAGGCAATCATTGAAGAAACGGCAAAGCCTGTAGTGACTTCCGCGGGAGCTATTGATGTCAAGCCCGAGGGGACGATTGATGAGTCACGCGCGGATTGCCGCGGGCATTCCCGAGACTAACAGCACTCTCTATTGGCGCATCCGCTTCTGCGTCGGCGACCCGGTGGCGCTGATCGAATTGCCGGTCGACGGCGGAACAGAATCCATCCTCATTTTGCGCGACATCGAAATGGGGCGTGCACGAAGGATCGCGCGGGTCGACCGAGTGGCCTGTCCGGCTGATTTCGCTCCCCCGGGAGGCTTGTCGGGTGACCGGGAAACGGCCACTGCCCAAGCCGCGGCCGAGTGCATTCGCCGAGCCGGGGTGACGGCCGCTGTCGCGGATCGCAACGTGCCCATGATTTTTGCCGATTTGATCCGTTCTGCGGGCGTTGAAATCGAATGTGACCCCAAGATGTGGGTTTCCGAGAGACGCCGGAAGACCGAAACCGAGATCAGTCACATCCGTGCGTCACAGCGTGTCACGGAAGAGGCCGTGAAGATGGCCTGCGAACTGGTTGCCCGGGCGGAGGCCGGCGTCGGCGGGATTCTCTTTCACGGCGGGGAGCCGCTCACCTCCGAGCGGGTTCGTGCCGCCGTGGATCACTTCCTGGTCGATCGCGGATTCATCAACCTCATGTCCATCATTGCCGGCGGGCCGCAGGGAGCCGACTGTCATGACCACGGCTCCGGGGAACTGCGGACCGGGGAGTCCGTCATCGTCGATATCTTCCCGCGCCGTCGCGCGACGCGTTACGGTGGCGATTGCACCCGAACGGTCGTTCCTGGCGACATCCCTGAGGAGTTGGAGAGAATGCATGCGGCTGTTTGCAGGGCCAAGGCGGCTGCCATTCGCAGAATGGCCGCAGGCGTGACCGGCGGCCAGATCCATGCGGCCACAACCAGGGCGATCACGGATGCCGGATATGCGGTCGGCCTGCCCGTCGCCTACTCCCCCCCCTCCTACTGCGCCATCACCCATGGAACAGGACATGGCGTCGGATTGGATGTCACGAGCCGCCGCTCCTCGATGCCGGCGGACCTGCGCTCTTGGCCGGGGATGTGGTGACCGTCGAGCCGGGGTTGTACCGCCGTGATCTCGGCGGCGTTCGGGTGGAGGACATCGTCGTCGTGACCGAAGCTGGCTGCGAAAGCCTGAACGAGCTTCCGGAAGGACTCGATTGGAGGTGACCATGTCGTGTATTCGATCCAAACCGCTGCTGATGGCGATAGCGTATCTGGGAATCTGCGCGATGACGCGTTCCATCATCCAGGCGCAGGACTCCATGGACCGACGGTTTGAATCGCTGGGCCATCGCTACCTTGAGGGATTCACCGCCCTCTCCCCGGTATCGGCCACCCTGGAAGGAGATCACCGGTACGACGGCCGCCTGGATCAGGTGGGGGCCGAGGCGAGAGCGGAGAAGGGCCGCTTCCTGCGTCGGTTCCTGGGCGAACTGGAGGCGATCACGCCGGCCGAACTCTCACGGGCGAACCAGGTGGACTACGCGCTGCTCGATCATCACCTGCGGGCGAGCCTGTGGCGCCAGGATGTGCTGCAGGAGTGGGCCTGGAATCCCCTGGTCTACACGGGATTGGCGGGAAACGCGATCTACGGTCTCCTGGCTCGTGACTTTGCGTCGCTGGAGGATCGTCTGTCCTGTGTTGCCGATCGTCTGGAGCAGTTCCCCCGGCTTCTTGCCCAGATTCGATCGACCCTGCAGCCGGCCCGGGTGCCGAAGATCCACGCCGAAACCGCCGTCGGTCAGAACCGCGGCATCCTGAGTATTCTCGACAACAGCGTGGAACTGTATCTGGATCGCCTGCCTGCGGGACAGCGGGAGCGACTCGTCAAGGAGATGGTCACCGCGCGGGATGCCGTGAAGAAGCACCAGGAATGGCTGGAGCAGGAATTACTGCCTCAAGCGGCAGGGGAATTCCGCCTCGGCAAGAGACGGTACGATCAGAAGCTGGCTTTCACACTCCAAACCGCACTGACGCGGCCGCAGGTCCGCGCGCGGGCCGACCGCCAACTCCACGAGTTGCGAGAGCGAATGTACACGATCGCCAAGGGCGTCTATCAACAGCAGCATCCTTACACGAAGTTCCCCGCCCGTCCATCGAAAGCCTACCAGCAGGCGATCATTCGTGCGTGCCTGGAATTGGCCTATGCCGAGCGGCCGAGTCCCGACCGGATTGTGGAGGAAGCGACGGACGCCCTGAAGCGAGCGACGGCGCTCATACGCCAAAAGGACCTGCTGACAATCCCGTCGGACCCGCTGGAGATCATCCTCATGCCCGAATTTCGACGCGGCGTCAGTCTGGCCTACTGTGATTCGCCCGGCGTGCTGGACACGGGCCAAAAGACATTCTACGCCGTGGCCCCGCCGCCCGGGGATTGGACACAACAGCAGGTGCACTCGTTCCTGAGAGAGTACAACACGCGCTCGCTCGACAACCTGACGATCCACGAGGCGATGCCGGGCCATTTCCTGCAGCTTGCTCACGCGAACCGCTACCCGGGCAAGCTCCGGGCCCTCTTCGGCTCGGGCGTCTTTGTCGAAGGCTGGGCGACCTACACCGAGTGGATGATGGTGGAAGCAGGATTCCGCCAGAACGATCCCCTCATGCAACTGATCGTTCTGAAATGGTACCTGCGGGATGTCACCAACGCGATCCTCGATCAGGCCGTCCATGTCGATGGCATCGGCGAAGAGGAGGCCCTGAGGCTGCTCGTTGAGGATGCGTTCCAGGAGGAGCGGGAAGCCGCGGGCAAGTGGAAGCGCGCATGTCTTACATCCGCGCAACTCTCCACGTATTTCGTCGGTTACCTGGAGCACACCGAACTCCGCCGGAAGGTGGAAAAAGCCTGGGGTAGTCATTTCAATCTCAAGACCTACCACGATAAGGTCCTGTCGTTTGGATCGCCGCCCGTGCAGTTCGTCGAGGCGTTGCTGCTCGATCGTCCGATCCCCGTTCGATAGAGACGTATCGGGTTTCAGCGGCTCCGACAACGAGGAATGCCCTATGGGTGAATCGAGAAGAAGTCGTCACACCCTGCAATGAGGAATCGGCACAATGACGGATCGTCCCATCCCGAGATCCACCGATCTCAAACGACGTGATTTCCTTCGTGCGGTTTGCGGCGGCGCGGCGGCGTTCGCACTGCATGGAGTGGTCGGCCGGGCCACCCGTGCGACTGACGGGCGCCGGTCCGCCAGACGGAACATCGTCTTCATTCTCAGCGACGATCATCGCTACGACTTTATGGGGTTTATGGAACGGGCTCCGGCCTTCCTGGAGACCCCGGCGATGGATCGCATGGCCGCTCGAGGCGCGCATGTGGTCAATGCGTTCGTCAGCACTTCGCTGTGCTCGCCGAGCCGGGCCTCCAACCTCACCGGCCAGTACAGGCACCACCATCACATCGAAGACAATCAACGGCCCGAGGCCGAGGGCACGGTGTTCTTTCCCCGCTACATGCAGAAGGCCGGCTACCAGACGGCGTTCATCGGCAAGTGGCACATGGGGCACGAGCAGGACGACCCACGCCCCGGATTCGATCATTGGGTCAGTTTCAAGGGTCAGGGAGTCTCCTTCGATCCGGAACTCAACGTCAACGTCACCAAAGGATATCCAGACAGCCTATAAACGCGTATCCACAACCGGTAATTCCAATTGTCGTAGACCGGTAAGGAGGATTGTCGCTGATCAGATAGTGTATTCGATCGAAGATAACCGTTCACGGATTTCTGTTAGGTAGGAGCGAGGGAGCCGGTTGGTGCTGGAAGTGGGCGGTGATGGCGGCGCAGAGTACGTCGGCCTCCTGGCCCCGGGGCGTCGATCCGACCGGGCGACACCTCGTGGATGCAGACGGCAAGCCGTTCTTCTGGCTGGGCGATACGGCCTCGCTCCTCAGCCAGATCCCCAACCGCGAGGATGCCGAGCACTACCTCGCCCCGCCCGATGTCGGCACGCTCGCGAGTCTGGACCCGGCTTTGATTCTGGCGCCGCCGCGCGGCATGGAAGCGGGCTACATTCCCATCGCGAACCGTCAGGAATTGGCGGGTGCGGCAAGTCGTCCACACGATCAAGGAAAGGCACGATAATGAAACGCAAGACAACCAAGCAGCTCGGCCGCCTCACGAACAGCGAGCCCCAAACTCACCTGAAACCGAAACTCACTCTTCTCCTGTTTTGTCTTCACCTCGGCTTCGGAGTAAATTGTCTCGCGGCGTCAGAGCCGGCAAATGCCCCGCCCGCCGAGCAAGGACGCCCCGCCATTGTGCCCGGAGCCACCGAGTTAAGCCCGTCGCGCTCCCAGTATTTCTCGTGGATCAACAACCGCAACGAAGGCTCCACCGAGGCGCAGACTTTGGTCAACCTGGAGTTCTTCAAGTGGCTCCACGATGAGTATGGGATGCAGCTCGACATTTACGCCTTCGACGCTGGCAACATTGACGGCCCGCAATACTATGGTCGCATGGACAGCGACAAGTTCAAGGCCCAGTTCCCGCGCGGCTTCGCGCCGATCTACCAGTTCGCCAAGAGTTTTGGATGTCGCCTCGGCGTCTGGCTCGGGCCGGATGGATTTGGCGACACACCGGCCGAAGAACAGGCGCGCATCAACATGCTCACCGGCCTCTGCCGCAATTGGGAGTTCGCCCTGTTTAAGATGGATGCGGTGTGCGGCCAGTTGCGGCCGGAAAAGCAAGAGGCCTTCACACGCCTTATGACCGAGTGCCGGGAATACAGCCCGGATCTGATTCTGCTGAACCACCGGCTCAAGCTGGGCACCGCTCAAGATTACGCCACCACCTTCCTGTGGGAGGGGGCCGAAACGTACATTGATGTTCACATGGCCAATTGGAGCCGCGCGGGAACGCACAACCGCGTCCAGGCCATCTCCCGCCGGCTCGTGCCTGACTTGAAGCGTTTGACCGAGGACTGCGGCGTCTGCTTGTCATCCTGTCTCGATTACTGGGATGATGACTTGATCCTGCAAGCATTCAATCGCTGCCTGATTCTCGCCCCGGAACTCTATGGGAATCCCTGGTTTCTGCGCGATGATGAGTTTCCCCGATTGGCCCGCATCTTCAACCTGCACCAGCGATATCGCGACATCATGGTGAAAGGGATAGTCCTCGACGCGGAGCGCTATGGCCCGTTGGCCGTCGGGCGTGGCAATGAAGCAACCCGCCTCGTCACGCTGCGCAACCTCGGCTGGGAACCCGTCGTCCGCCGGCTGAAACTCGATGCCTCCATCGGCTTCACCGGGGGCGGCCCTGTCGAGGTGCGGCAGTTCCATCCCGGCGAGCGAATCCTCGGCACCTTCAAGCCCGGCGACGAGGTTGCCGTTGAGGTTCTCCCATTCCGCAGTTGTCTGCTGTTGGTCGATGCCAAACAGACTGGCGGTGTTGGGTTGCGCGGCTGCGACTACGAGGTCGTCCGCGATGTTCCGGGCAAGGATGTTGTCATCCGAATGCTCGGCCAGGCTGGAACGACTTCGGAGGTGGCGTTGGTTTCCAACGGAAGAGCGTTTCGGCAGGCGACCATTGACGGCCAGCCGATGCCCGAGCTTCCGGCAGGCAAGACGGTTCGCATCCAATTCCCGGGCGAACCGGACACTGCGCCGTGGCACCGGCGCATTGGCGCGCCGACAGTGTGCGCGGTTCCTGCCGATGCCGAGGGGTTGTTTGAGAGCAGTTGCTTCGCTGGCGACAATGATCCGCTGGAACTGCGCTCGTTGCGCCGCTCCGGCCCGAGCAAGATCCCGCAGGTGCAGAAAGCCCGGCAGGCCTTCCTGGATCAACCAATCTTCACGCAGGAAGGGATGCTCCCGGGATACCTCTTCGACGGGAATCCGGACACATTCTGCGACCTCCTGAAAACGCGGGCGCGCGACCCCGGGAGCCGCTGTCTGCGGCTGGACTTGGGCAAGGCCACGCGGCTTGACCATGTTCTCCTTGAAGCGCCCGCGACCGGCGTGCTGCGGTATGCCACCGTCGCGCCCACCAACCACGCGGAGGTGTCGGTGGATCTCAAGACGTGGATGCCAGCCCGTCTGGCGCAGGATGGGCGCAACATCCGGATCGAATGCGACCCGACGCAGCCGTTACGCTATCTGCGAACCGACCTTGTCCCCGACAAGCTGGTCGAGATTCGCGGCTCCTCGGAGGGGAGAGAACTCGACCGGGGCGGCTGGCGCGCGTCCTGGTTGTTCCCGCGCTTTCAGAAGGTGTGCAAGGCATGGTCGTTGCCCTTCTCTCTCGATGCGGCAGCGCCTGGGAGTTATCTCACCGTCGCCTGCAACGGCGTCCACGGCCGCGAAGGCGCCTGGGTCGCTCTGCGGGTGGACGGTCGCTGGGTCGGCGCCCCTCAGCGAGCCCCGTCCTATCCCGTGAACCCTTGGGAGTATCCCGTCAGTCAGACCGACCGCAACTACAGTTACTTCGTTCCCGTGACGTGGGACATGTTGGGCAAAGCCTGTGAAGTCGTCGTGCTGGCCTTTGACCCGAAGAACGTTGAATTCAGACCGGATGTCTGGCTGACCGCCTATCCAGTCCCATATCAGGAAAAGACCCTGACCTTGTCGAATGAAATCAAATGAAAACAACCTGCCTCACTCCTCCTCTTGAAGATCAAAACAGGAACCGATTTCTACCATGAAACGACGCACTTTCATTAAGACTGCGGGCCTGACTGCTCTCAGCTCCTGTTTGCCCGGTCCAATTGGCCAAGTCCTCCCGGCCCAGGCCGCGGAATCCCGTCTCCCGGTCACAGGACCGCTCTCGGGTCGGCGGATTCTCACCTTCAACTCGGTCATTCGGGTGAACCAGATCGAGGTCACCCGCACCCGCAACGAGGGGTTCGACGAGTATGACCGCCACACGCCGGAGAACATCAAGGCGCTGCGGGCGGCGTTTGCGGCGGGCTGGCCGGGGGCGCCGATGACTTGGGCGTTGAGCTGGCGGGCCTTGGAAGACTCGCGGCCCAACTACCAGGCCGCCCGTCGGCTGGTGCGCGAGTTCCACGATCAGTATGGCGACGACGTGACGTTCATCCCCGGCGCTTATTTTGCCAACATGTATAACTCACGCGAACAAGTGAACCGCGACATTCACGAGGCGCTGGCCAAGGTGAGCGATCTCATGGGCGGCGGGTTTCGCCCGAAGAGTCTGGTGGCCGGTTTCCTCTCGGCGGCCAATCAGAAATACCTGGCCGAGCAGGAGAATATTCACGTCTGCCAAGGCAACATCTGGAGCCAGTTCGGCATCGATAACGGCGACGGCGACGGCTCCATCAGCTATCCCTATTACCCGTCCGCCGAACACTTCTGCAAACCTGCCCAAGGCAGGAAGGATTTCATCGATTGCGTGAATCTAGACGGCTGGACCGTGGACTTCATCTCCGCGCGTCGGCTCGGCCTGGGCAAATACAAGGTGGGCGAGAAAGAGAAGGGTTACAACAGCCGGTTCGGCGTCGGGCCGATTGAGACCATCGGTTGGTACGGGCCGGATAAAGGCCTGCAGCAGATGCTGTCCTGCACGGCGGCGCACTTCGACGCCGGTTATAGGCTCAACCAGTGGGCGTGGGTGACCAATTGCTGGGAAGTCTCGCTCGTGCCGCAGGTCAAAAACCTGCCGGTGCTCACGCGTTGGCTCGAGGGCATCCGCAGCCGCTGGCCCAATGCGGAATGCCTCACCCAGGGCGAATTCGGGGGGCTGTGGCGCCGGCACCATCCTGACAACGGCCATCTGGACTACCGTTTTGTTCAGCGGGGCACCGGTTTCGGATGCAGCGATGCCAACCTCGAAATCCGCTGGTTCATGAACCGCCAGTCCCGTCTGGCGCTGCTGCATGATTGGGAGAAGTCATCGCCGGAAACCGTGATTGACTTCACCCGCTATGATTTGCCCGCCCGCGAACCGCAGGACCTGAGCCGCAACTGGAGCCTGCTGGGGCGGATCAATCAAAAGCAAACCCGTCCGCAAGACCAACCTTGTGCCCTGGCGGCCTTGCCGGAAGATGACCGGGCCCTGATCCGGTCGGTACTTCCCGAGCTGGGCGTTTGAAGGGATCGATACCCATACACCCAATCATAGGACAACCATAGATCCATGAAGGACCATCAACTGCTTGCCTATGCGCCGGGCATGATCGAGCCGGGGACGAGGATTACGCAGATGGTGCAGAATATCGACATCGCTCCGACTCTGCTGGATGCCGCCGGTATCGAGACGCCCCCATCGGCAAAGATGGACGGTCGGTCGTTTCTGCCCTTCCTGTCCGGCGGTTCAACTCCCTGGCGGGACCACATCCTCTATGAGTATCACTGGGAGTGGAACTTCCCTGCCACGCCGACCGTGTTCGCCATTCGCACCGAACGTTACAAGTACGTCTTCTACCACGGCGTCTGGGACCGGGATGGATTCTATGACCTGCAGACCGATCCGCGCGAGCGATACAACCTGATCGACGTTCCCTCCTGTCAGGACCAGGTCCAGACACTCAGAGAAAGGCTTTTCGATGAACTCGAAGCGAGCGGTGGGCTGAACATACGGGTCCAACGTCCTTTGGGCGAACGGCTGGATCAACGAAAGAACAGACGCTGAGCCTGCATGGCGCGTAATGCGTCAGACTACCCGATGTGCCCAGGGGCCTCGATAACCGCGATTTGCATGCGTATCCGTATGAGGCCGGTCGCATGTGGAATTGTAACGATCTTGTGTATTCGAGATAAAGGAGAAGCCATGACGATGTCTTTCCCCCTGGAACGAGCGGCCATCGAGAAGGCCGCACGCGAACTGTCATTCCGGACCCGGGCCTTCATCGACGGTCAATTCCGCGCGGCGGCCTCCGGCAAGACCTACGCCTCCATCAATCCCGCCACGGGCAAGCGCCTGGCGGAGATCGCCGCTTGCGATGTCCCCGACGTGGACGCGGCGGTGAAAGCCGCGCGTCGGGCGTTTCAGAAAGGACAGTGGGCGCAGTGTCCTGCGGCCCATCGCAAGCACGTCATGCTCAAGTTCGCCGATCTCATCGAGCAGAACCTGGCGGAGTTGGCCCTGCTGGACTGTCTCGATGCCGGCAAGCCGATCAACGACTGCATGACGATGGATTTGCCCGATACCGTCCACTGTTTCCGCTGGCACGCCGAGGCCATCGACAAGGAATACGAACGCCTCTCGCCCACGGGGCCTGACAACGTGGCGATGATCGTGCGGGAGCCGCTGGGAGTCGTGGGGGCGATTCTCCCCTGGAACTTCCCGATCCAGATGGCGGCGTGGAAACTCGGTCCCATTCTGGCGACCGGCAACAGCGTCGTGGTGAAGCCGGCCCGCCAGACCTCGCTCAGCGCGCTGCGCCTGGCGGAGCTGGCGGCCGAAGCAGGCATTCCCGAAGGGGTGGTCAACGTCGTACCCGGAAACGGCTCTGTCATCGGTGCCGCCCTGTGCAAGCATATGGACGTGGACGCGGTGGCCTTCACCGGCTCGACGGAGGTGGGCCGTCAGCTCCTGGAGTACTCGGCCCAGTCGAACCTCAAGCGGATCGTGCTGGAACTGGGGGGCAAGAATCCCCAGGTGGTCTTGGAGAGCGCGGGCGACCTCGACTACATTGCCGCCCAGGTCGTCAACTGCGTGTTCTGGAACATGGGGGAGAACTGCAGTTCCGGCTCCCGCCTGATTGTCCATCGCAAGCTCAAGGATGCCCTGCTGGCCCGGATGCTGAATGTCGCCCGCGGGTGGACCGTCGGCAATCCGCTGGATCCGGCCACGCGCATCGGGCCGATGATCGAAGAGAGCCACATGAACAAAGTGCTGGAGTACATCGAGAGCGGCAGGCAGCAAGGGGCGAAGCTGGTGCTCGGCGGAGAACGTGTTCTTCAGGAGACCGGCGGCTACTTCGTTGCGGCCACGATCTTCGACGACGTGCATCCCGATATGCGCATTGCTCGCGAGGAGATCTTCGGGCCGGTCCTTTCCGTCTTCACCTGTGATACGGACGACCAGGCCATCGCGTTGGCCAACGACACGACGTACGGCCTGACGGCCTCGGTCTACACTCAGAACGTGGGCACGGCGCATCGCGTCGCCCGGGCGCTCCGCGCCGGAACCGTGTCGGTGAACTGCTTCTCGGAGGGGGACGTGACGACCCCCTTCGGGGGCTTCCAGCAGTCCGGCTTCTTCGGGCGCGACAAGTCGATCTTCGCACACCATCAGTACACCGAGCTCAAAACTGTTTGGATGCAACTGGACGCGAAGTAGGGTAAGGCGACGCACGAGGCGAACAACCTACAACAACAAGGGGTGGCCGCATGATCTATCTGGTTTGTATTTTCGCGTACCTCCTGCTGCTGGCCGGGATCGGGATTCGCCAGTCTCGCCGTGTCAAGAGCGAAGAGGATTTCACTGTCGCCGGGCGGTCGCTCTCGCCCTGGGTCATGGTTTGCACCATGCTGGCCGTGTGGATCGGCACCGGCTCGATCGTGGGAAATGCCGAACAGACCTACAAGACCGGGATGGCCGCGTTGATCCTGCCGATCGGCACGTTCTTCGGCATGATTCTGCTGTCGTTGATCGCCAGTCGAACGAGAAACATCGAGGCCACCAGCGTGCCGGGGATCATCCAGCGGCGTTTTGGCAATACCGCTCGCGGTCTGGCGATGCTCAGCTTGATCATTGCCTACATGGTGATCGTGAGCTACCAGTTCAACGCCGGCGGCGCCGTGCTGGAGGTCATTGCGGGCGACAAGCCGCCGGTGACCGTGTCCTCAGGAGACCGGCTGACCCGCCAGCAGCTTGTCAAAGGCCGCCTGGCCTTCTCGCCGAACGAGGACTGGGCCGGCAGCACAAGTCTGACTCTCACCACGGGTTCTGATGTGAGCGGCGCGACTCTCGAATGGCCTGTTCTCGTCGCGAAATCCGATGACCTGGAGGCCGCCAAACAGGATGTCGAAAAAGCCGGGCGCGGTACGGCCGTCAAACGCAGCAGTTCTGCCCGCTTATACCTGAACGCCGACGTCTTGTCCGAGTCGCAGTACACCGTTGCGAGGGTTCCGGACCATGGAACGCTCACGCTGGTCGAGCCCATCCTCACGGCCCGGACGGCGACACTGATGGCCGCCATTTGTATCGTCCTCTACACCATGCTGGCGGGCCTGATGAGCCTGGCCTCCATGGATATCCTGAATGGGAGCGCGATCATGCTGACCATGGTGATCGCTCTGCCGGTGTACTGGTTCAGGGCAGGGGGGTGGAGTGGGATGGAGGCCGCCTTCGCCGCCATGGGCGACCGGCCGCACCACATGCAGTTCTGGGGGGTCTACTCGAAGGCAGACCTGATCAACTATATCCTCCCGGTCTTCCTGCTCGTCCTGGGCGACGCCAATCAGTACCAGCGGATCTTCGCCAGTCGAAACGCCAAGGGGGCAAAGACAGCGGTCACCGCCATGATCTTCGTGGCCTTCGCGATCGAGTTGCTGATTATCGCCTGTGCCTGGATTACCGCCAGCATGACGCCGGACCCGGAAAACGGCAAGTACATTCTCATCTATGCGGCCAAGCACTACCTGGTCCTGCCCACGGGATGTCTCTTCATGGTGACGGTTGTGGCCATCATCTTCTCTACCGCCAATTCCTTCTTGCACGTTTCGGCATCCACAGCGATCACTGATGTATATCTGGCTTACATCAATCCGAAGGCGGGACAGAAGCGTCTTCTCTTCCTCAGCCGGCTGATGGTCGTGGTTTTCGGCCTGATCGCTTTCTTCGTGACGCTGATGTTCGCGGAGACGACCGGTTTCTTCCGTAAGGCCCTGTATGCCTTCACCATCTACGGTTCCTCGATCACGCCGACGTTGGTGGCGGCCATCGTCTGGAAGCGTGCCACCACGGCAGGTGCCGTGGCGTCGATCCTCACGGGGACCGTGGTGAGCCTGGTCTGGAGCGAGGCGGACTTCATCCATCGGCTTCTGCCTCCGGCCGCTTCCGGATTGGATGCGGTGCTGCCCGCGCTTCTGGCTTCGGTCACGTGTCTGATCGTGGTCAGCCTCCTGACCAGGCAGAAGGTCTGCCTGAAGGATGTGACGGCAACGCCGGCGGTCTGATTCTTCAGAAAGGAGCAGACTCATGAGCTGTCTCAAAATCACCCTGGTTTGCGCCGTCATCGGTATCTGTACCGGCATCGGTGGGGCCGGCGCACCGGAATCGACCCCTGGTGAGACCCCGCGGCGTGCCGCTGGAGACAGACCGGTGAAGGTCTTCATCCTGGCAGGGCAATCCAAGTGCCGGGCTACCACGGACAGGGCTACGAGATCGCAGGAATGGCCTGGTTCCAGGGCTGGAATGATTTCTGCCAGTGGCCCACCCGCGTGGGGGATCGGTGGGTCGGTCTGGGAGCTATCGAGAGTTACGCGCATAATCTCGCGGCCATGTTTCGAGATCTGCGTCAAGACCTCGATGCGCCCGACATGCCGATCGTCATCGGCGAAATGGGGGTTGGTGGTTATGAGATGACCCGCAGGGCGGCGAACCCGAAGGATCGCGAGGCGGTGGCCATGGTGAAGTTCCGCCAGGCGCAGAAGGCGGTGGCCCAGGACGTGTCGCTGCGGAACGTCACGCTCGTGCCGACCCTTGACTTCTGGGACGCGCGCCTGGATGAACTGCGCATCGAGGCGAATAACTACCGGCGCGTCAAGAAGGAGAAGAGCATCCAGGATACGCCTGACAACGTGTTGCCGACCAAGGCGCTGAGTGATGAGTACCGGCGTCTGGGTGGTCACTGGTACTGTCACTACAATGGTTCCGCCGCGACCTACTCGCTGGTTGGGTATGCCTTGGCGCGAGCATTGCGGGCCGATTCCAGGTTGGCCCTGACGCCGCCGAGGGGGTGGAATAGTTGGAATGCGTTCGAGAAAAATATCAACGAGAAGCAGATTCAGGCGATTGCCGATGCGATGGTGAGCTCGGGCATGCGGGATGCGGGCTACACGTACCTCGTCCTCGACGACGCCTGGATGGCGAGCAAGCGGGACGAGAACGATCGCCTCGTCGCGGATCCCGAGAAATTCCCCAGCGGCATGAAGGCCATCGGCGACTACATCCACAGCAAGGGATTGAAGTTTGGCATCTATCAGGACCGGGGGAAGATGACCTGCCAACAATTGCCGGGAAGCCTTGGGTTCGAGCGAATCGACATGGAGACCTTCGCCGAATGGGGGGTAGACTACATTAAGATGGACAGTTGCTTCGCCGAGAGCAACGGGAGAATGAGCGCGGAGGACTACGCGCTCTTTCGCAAGGGGATTGAGGCGACGGGCCGGCCCATGGTGTTGAGCATCTCGGATTTCGGGAATGCCGCCTGGGCGTGGGGCGGCAAGGAATTCGCCCAACTATGGCGGACGTCGAACGACATCTATCCCTGGATGGGCTCGATCTACGCCTGTGCGGAAACGTCGGCCGGCGACCGGGCCATTCATCCGGCCTTCAACGGGCTGTGGCAGTTTGCCGGACCGGGTCACTGGAATGATCCGGACATGCTGCAGGTCGGCAACCTCAAGGACATGGAAGCTGACCGGCGTGAGGTCGCCGACCGGGCGCACTTCAGCCTGTGGTGCATGCTTGCCGCTCCCCTGATGGCCGGCAACGACCTGCGTACGATGAGCGACCAGACGCGGAGGATCCTGACGGCGCCCGAACCGATCGCTGTGAATCAGGACCCACGCGGCATACATGCCTACAAGGTCGTCAATGAGGACGGCCGGGAGGTCTACAACAAGCCCTTGGCGGATGGGACCACCGCCGTGCTGCTTCTCAACAAGCGACGGGAGAAGGCCGACGTCACGGTGCGCTGGGACCAGATCGGTCTGGCGGGGAGTCAGCCGGTGCGGGATCTCTGGGCCCCCGAGGACCTGGGCGACTTCGAGGATTCCTTCACCGCCCACAGCCTCGGCGAGCACGAGCATCGCATGATCAAGGTCGGCAGGCCGGGACCGCCCCTGCCCGCGCCGTCTCCGATGCCGCCGGAGAAGTACACGGTCACTCACAAAGGGCGGACATATCTGAGCGACCTCTTCTATATCTGGAAGTCGGGCAACGCGCCCGTGTACGATGCGACATTTGGCGGCGAACCGATCCGGATCGCCGGTCGCACCTTCGACAAGGGCTTCGGCGCAAAAGGAAAATGCGCTGTGATGTTCAAGGTCAACAACCGCGCCGACCGCTTCCGGGCCACGGTGGCGATGGATGCGGCCGGTCCGGAAGACGCCAAGGGGCGGTTCCGCGTGCAGAACGGGGATTTCTTCCGCAACAAGGTTCTGTGGGACAGCCGCGACATGACGAAAGACACGCCCCCCAAGGAGATCGACATCGCATTGAAGGATGTCCGGTGCCTGATGCTGGTCTTCGATGGGAAGAACGCTCTGGGCAATTGGGCAGAGGCCTATGTGATCCGTGAAACTGCCGGCAACTGAAAACAGAGATGCCAACTCGCATCCATATTTATTAGAAGGAGGCCATCATGAACAAGAGGGCATTGCTCCCGGTCTTGACTCTCATCGCGCTGGGCCGGATGTGTGAAGGTCAGGAGAAGACGACCACTCCGGAAGATACACAGCCGGGAGTCGTCCAAACTCCCGAGGTTTGCACGGCTACATCGGCTACAGTGCGACGCGGCCCTCCGATCCGGCTGAATACGGGGCGGGCATGGGATTCTACTCCGCGGTCTGGCCGCTGATCCGCGAGCCGCTGGCCGGTTTTCAGATCGGTCTGGCGGGGACCTGGATCACGCCGGACAACCGCGACAACAAGGACAAGCCCCTGGCCCCCGTCGGCACCCATGCACGCGACCACTGGCCGAAACGAGGCCCTACCTACTCGAGCGTTTTTCAGACTCTGGAAGGGGGCTTGGGCTATTGGGCGCGGAACCACTTTCGTTACGGGCCACCCAAGTTCAGCATGAATGCGACGCCGCAATGCTACGACTATGAGATTGGATCGCCCGGGTGGAGCTTCTTCTACCACGACGAGGCTCTGCCCGACAACCGGCTGGGCATCGCCCAGTTGAGCAACCGGGTGCTCATTCCGCCCGATGCCCTGCCATTTCAGGGCAATCCCAACGGCGAGTTTCTCGGGTATGCATACATGGCCCTGCCCTTCACCGAGCCTACCACGGGCGATTTGCCGACGGGCGATCACAGCTGGACTCTCTTTCTAAGTGCCGCGAACTTCAAAGGTCCTTTGGCCTACTACATCCCTGAGACCTGGAGCAAAATCGCCAGCCTGTTCAACTACCCTTTTATCTACGGACGGGGCCTGGACGCTCGGCCGGGGCTTTCGGGTGGCGGCGCCATGGAGATCAATACCGTTCCGTGCTTCCTCTCGAGAGATGCGAAAGGGGACGTCTTTTCCAAGATCCCCAAACTGTTCTTCCCGGTGAACGACAAAGGAGAGGCCCGACTGGTGCAGGACGTCATGTACTATTCCAGGGCGGCCTTGTACGATGCCTTCAAGGCATGGCGGGATGGTGGTCCCCCGTGCTCCGGCCGCTTCGACGAGAAGGGGCAGTGGAAGTCCACCTTGAGCACGAGAATGCCCGGTTTCGATCAGGCGGGCAAGAGGATCAATGGTGTTGAGAACGTGTTCACTACCAAGGTGTTCGAGGATAACGTGTGGGGTGTGCAGTGGTTGCCCAACGAGGCCTATCCGGATGGACGTTTTCCGCAGTATTTTAAGCACCAGGGCAACGAACTCGTCGTCGTTTCCGAAGCGGACGTGCCTGAGGAAACGAATCTTCTGACCAAGGAGTTCCGCCTGGCAAAGCCGGGCCCCGCCTATACGTCGCCTGCGGGTGGGGCCTGGACGAATCCCGGACCCTCACGCGGCCCATACAAGGTTACGCTCGTGGATGGTTCGGTGGTGACATACCATTGGTATCGATTCGTTGACCAGCCTTCGTTCCAGCAGTATGACTACAGTCCCGAAAAGAAGGCCAAGCTTCAGGCCCTCGTCGAGAAGGTCCACGCGGCGTGGCCCATTGACCGGGACTACATGGCCCCGCCCACCCGTGGCGAACTGGCCGCGCTGGATCCGGCTCTGTTCGTCGCTCCTCCCGCGGGCTTGGAAGTGGGATACGTGCCGATCGTAACCCGCCAGGAAGCGGCGCAGGACGAAAGCTGAGCACCACGACGCAAGGTCAGAAGTGCGAAACCCACGCGGAAGGACACACTATGAGCAGTTCATCACCCCAACGGGCTTCACACCAGAGCCTCACCACCCTGATCTGCACGCTGGCGGTTGCAAGCCCCCTCTGGGGGCAGGGCGCTACTCCTGTGTTGCATTGGAGTTTCGATCGCGTGGCAGATGCGAACGTGCCGGAGTCCGTTACTGGCAGCGTAGACCCTAACGTTGCATAAAAATCGGCGGGTCAGGCCTTTGCTGGGATTCGGCCGAGGATGCGCAACAGGCGAGTCTTGACCCAGGTGTTGGCACTGAGGGTCAGGGTCAGGAGGCCCTGGGGCCGGCT